>Ga0126384_10001535_pt1 | contig 13700 bp, 6 predicted proteins | sample PanSoiMetPlot_36_FD_92543 | JGI IMG/M metagenome (GOLD analysis project Ga0126384, IMG submission 92543) | Tropical forest soil microbial communities from Panama - MetaG Plot_36 | ecosystem: Environmental > Terrestrial > Soil > Tropical forest > Bulk soil | place: Panama | collected 2016-02-17 | reverse complement strand
ACCTATGATCCGGCCACGCGCGGCGGCAACACGCCGGATGGCCGCAAGGTGAAGGCCACCATTCATTGGGTGTCAGCAACTCACGCGCTGAATGCGGAAGTGCGGCTCTACGAAAATTTGTTCACGAAAGAAAATCCTGACGAAGTGGAAGCAGGCCAGGACTTCACTGCCAATCTGAATCCGCACTCGCTGGAAGTCGTGAGCAACGCCAGGCTTGAACCGTCTTTGGCAAATGCCGCTGTCGGCAATCGCTTCCAGTTCGAACGGCTGGGATACTTCTGCGTGGACAAGGATTCCTCGCCGGGAAAGCTGGTTGTCAATCGCACCGTGCCGCTCAAAGACACGTGGGCCAAGATTGAAAAACGGGAAACTCAGAAGACCTGACCAACAGCAAAACCTTACCACTGATGAACGGATTGAACTGATTTCCATCGAGCAATGAGCGAGGATTTAGAAAATGGCCGGCGAATCCTCAGATGTCTTGATTTCCTACTCTCGGAGAGATCAGGAGTTTGTCCGGCGCCTTGCAGCGGCGCTCACCCAGGCACAACGCAGCGCGTGGGTTGATTGGAAAGACATTCCACTCACTGCCAAGTGGCTGGCGGAAATTGAATCGGCGATTGATGCCGCCAACACATTCATCTTCGTTATCAGTCCTGATTCTGTCCGTTCGGAAATCTGCCGCGCCGAGATACATTACGCCAACCAACACAAAAAACGGTTCATCGGTATCGTCTGTCGTGATGTCGAGGCCAGGCTGGCGCCGCCGGAGTTGGCGGAATGGCAGTGGTTGTTTTTTCGCGCAGAGGATGACTTTGACGCCACCTTCCGGTCCCTGATCGCTGCCCTCGATACCGATCTCCAGTACGTGCGCATCCACACACGCTTGCTCGTCCGAGCGAAGGAATGGGAAGAAAGGAAGCGGCATCACAGTTTCCTGCTTCGCGGCAAGGACCTTGATGAGGCGAAAAACTGGCTGGACGCCAGCAGGGAGAAGAAGCCGGAACCGACCGACCTCCATCGTCAGTACATTGATGCGAGCCGAAAAGATACTGTCAGGCGGCGCAGAGTCGGCGTGGGCGTTGCCGCGGTAGTTGTGCTCCTGGCTATCGCCGCCTATAGCTATTTCCGCAAGGCGCGTTACGAGAACTTGATTTCCCGCCATGAAGACTATGCGGCGGCGCTCAAGGTGGCCGGGGACAACCAGCGTTCGGACAATTTTGCCCGCGTGGTCGAATTGTTGCAGAAGCAAATCCCGAAACCCGGGGCAGCGGATCTGCGCGAGTTCGCGTGGCATTATCTTTGGCGCCTCTATGACAACCATCGCCATGTGATTTTCGTGCCCAGGGAAACCACCAGCATCGCGCTTTCACCGGACAGCAAGAACCTAGCAATCACCAATGGCACCCACACCCTGACCGTTTGGGACGTTGTTACAGGAAAGCAGGTCCGCAAAATTGAAAATCCAGAGGATGATTTGACAAACGCTTTTTTTGCGTTGGATGGCACCAGGCTCGTGTCCAGGAGCAAAGGTGACGCCATCAGCATCTGGGAACCGGTGGCGCAGAGCGGAAGGAAAACCCAAACCTTAAAGGACGAGTTTCGAGACATGGGGATATCTCCTGATGGAAAAACGCTGTGGGCCACAACCTCGGATTCATTGAGGCTGGTGAATCTGGAATCTGGGGCAGAACATGAGCTCAAGAATCTTTATGCTCATGGAGAGATTAAGGCTTTGTCGTTCAACGCCGATGCCAGCACACTCGCCCAGGCGTATCAAGCAAACACCGTCCGATTGTTTGATACAGCGCAAGGGAAACTTACAGGCGAGATCGTTCTCAAAGGTGGATCTTCCATCGCGGATGTTTGTTGGAAGGATGGCAACGTGTTGGCCATTGGCATTTCGGGTAAGGACTTCCACGAAATCGTGCTCTGGGACCTTGAAAGGCAAAAAGAAACGCAACGATTCCGTGGCCCCCAGGTCAACACCGGGGAATTGGTCTCAGTTGCCTGTCATCCCAAGGGCAAAGCTGTCTCCATGCTGGTCGGTAGCGCAACCATACTTTCGCCCGCACAGGCCAGCCAATTCATAGCGTGGGACACGAACACCGGGCGGCGTTTATTCACCCTGCGGGAAGAGGAAAGCGGTTTTATCACCGCGCTGCAGTTCTCAGCAGACGGTGAAATTCTGGCGACCGGCAGCAGGGACAGTCGCGTAAGGCTGTGGAACGCATCAACTGGATCGTTGCGAAACGTTCTGGGGATTCACCACGGCGAGCAAACGCGGGAGCACGAAGAGGAAAACGTTCACCATGACAAGAACTTGATTGCCGGCAGGAGCGAGGTCAAGGGTGGGGGAATCTCCCAGGTGCTGTTTTCCCGCGACGGCAAGGCGCTGGTGACAGCCAGCCGTGTTTATGGAACGGTCAGAATCTGGAACACTGAGGTTGATCCCGATAACCGGCAACTTCCACAGCGACCGGACTTCAACACTGCTGCTGCGTTTTCCCCCGACGGCGCACGAATCGTTACCGGAGATGGCGATGGGATGATCGCTCTCTGGGACTCCCACCAGCACTCGAGACTCTCTGCGGTCCAGGGGCATCTGGGTGCCGTTGAAAGCCTGGCCTTTGCAAAGAGCGGTCAGAGGTTTGCGTCTGCCGGTGCGGATGGCGTCGTGAAGCTATGGCGGACGGCTACATTGGAGCAGGAAGCAGAGTTCGCTTATGACCGCGCGTCATCACAGGGTTTGGTCTCCGTCGAATTGTTCGTGAGCGACGGGGTCCTACTGGTGGCCCGGCGGCCGACAGGTGGAGGAGAGGCGAGGATAACCGTATGGGACCTGACGGCGAAAGGGAAAGTTATAGACATCAAGTCCCGCGGTGCCGCTTTTGCTGCCAATGGATCAAGACTCGTATCCATTGACCATTGCAAGGTCACCGTCTGGAATCTGCCACAACGGACCTCTCACCTCATTTCTACCAGGGAAGGTTGCGCACTACTAGATGGTGTACAACTAGCTGCCCTCTCGCCCGATGGTAACTACCTTGCGCTCGGCGGCCCAGAACCAATTCATAAGGGCAATCAGCGCACGGGTGGCATACGCCTGTTTCATCTGCCAGCGCCGGGAAGCGAAAAAATCCTGCCTTTACAGATAGGCTATTCCAGCGACGATGCACTGTCGTCTCTGGCATTCTCTCGTGACGGCCAGCTGCTTGCCGCTGTGGGCGCGCTGCGTAATGCTCATGGGCTCCCAACGGGGGCCGCTGTGGAGGTCTGGAATGCGGAGAGCGGAAAAAGGGCTGCGGTCCTGGAACAACCGGCGAGTGAAATATGTTCGGGGTTCCGAGGCGCCAGTTGTGGCCGAATCGGCGCGTTCTCTCCAGATAGTCAGACTCTGGCGGTCATCGCTGGCCCCGGCCCGCCCCGCGCCGGCGCCAGTGAAATCACGTTGTGGCACTGGAACACAAAACTCAAGGAGGTGTTGCGGTCCCGGCATCGCGTGGATCACCTCATTTTCTCGCCCGACGGAGAAACGTTCGCAACTCTCATAACGGGGAACTCCGGAGAGCCCACAGTGTTATGGGAAACGCGGTCGGGAAAAGAAGCCGCCACGCTAGGCAACTACCAGGCTCGGATCAGCACGTTCAGCTCTTCCATCAGTGGCCGGATGCTGGCGGTCGCCCGTGAATATCCCGCCTCCACCAACATTGCCTTCAAGGTATGGAACCTCAGCGCCGGGCAGGCTCTGGCACCCCAGCCGAACTGGGGAACAAATGTCACTGGACCGGTTACTATTTCTGCTGTTAGTCCGCGGCTCGGCGTTCGTCGTGACGACGAGAGCGTGCTTGTCTGGGACCTCGACCGGGGCCAGGCTGTTTCTACGGTAAGCCTCAAGGCAGCGCCTGCCGAGGGTGTTCTAGCTCCTATAATTTCACTCTCGCCCGATGGCGCGCTACTGCTTACGAAGGCGAAGAACGACGTGGTCATCTGGGACTCATCCAGTGGCAAGATCTTGAAAAAGTTCGCAGGATCGTCGCCCATCACGCTTGACGCAGGCGGGACAACACTTGCGATCACGATCGACTGCAAGACCGTGAGGCTGTGGAATTTGTCCACAGGCCGCCTGAAGACCGAACTTTCCGGCAATACCAGTTGCCCCGGCAATCTGGCCCTTTCGGCAGACGGGAAGATGTTGGTGTCGGTGAGCCCCGGATTAGGTTTCTTCAGCGATTCGTCTGGGGAGGCCAGGTTGTGGGATGTGGAGTCTAGAGACGCTCCGCGCGTACTCGAGGGTTATGAAGCCGATGGGACGGCGGTCGCTTCCTTTGCTCCAGATGGGAAAACCCTTGCAACCAGCGGCAAAGATGGATTGGTGCATCTATGGGATCCACTGACTGGCCGGCGGCTTGCCTCCTTGCAGGGCCCAAAACAAGCGACCACTGGCCTGGAATTCTCGTCAGACGGGAAGGCGTTGTTTGTCGGCTATGAGACTGAAGTTCAAACACACATCGCAGGTGGAAAACTTCATGCTCGATAGCCGCCGTTGCCAAGCACCCTCCTACGTGCTGTGGAAAGACAGGGCAAAGATCGAGAAGCGCGATACCCCTAGAGTTAACCGCTGATGTTTTCAGATGGCCAAGGACCAGGTTTTTCAATTAACAACTGAGCCAATTACCAATTCGCCCTGATTCGCGTTTTTTCGCGTTAACCTGTCCCGGCGCTGTGGATTCGCCCCAAAAAACAACACCCGGCTCGTTTTGGGAGCCGGGTGTTTTAGTTAGGTCTTGCGGACACTTACTGGATTGTCAGAGTCACATTGGTTGAATGAGTCAAAGCGCCGCTGGTGCCGGTAATAGTCAGTATGCGGTCCCCAATTGCCGCCTTCCTGCCTACATTGACTGTCAGCGTTGACGTTCCTGAGCCTGTGACCGAAGTGGGATTAAAGCTCGCCGTCACTCGCGTGCCCAATCCAGTAACGCTCAAACTCACAGTCCCGGCGAATCCATTTATGCCGCTGATTGTCACCGTATAACTGCCCGACGAGCTTCGGGGCACGGTGAGAGTGGCTGGAGAGGCCGAGATTGTGAAATCAGGAACCGGAGCAGGATTCACAACCAGCGTCACTGTAGTCGAATGCGCCAGGCTGCCGCTGGTTCCGGTGATGGTCAAGGTATACGTTCCAGCCGGGGTTGTCGTGCTTGTGGTGACGGACATGGTAGACGAACCCGACCCTGTCACCGATGTCGGATTGAAGCTGGCGCTCGCGCCCGCAGGCAATCCGCTCGCGCTGAAGTTCACAACGCCGGCGAACCCACCAGCACCGGTTACGGTTGCCGTGTACGACGTGCCGTTCCCTGCCGTCACGGTTGCGGAAGCAGGTGTGGCTGCAATGGAGAAATCGCCCACAACCGGAGCATTCACCACCAGCGTCACTGAAGCTGTATGACTGAGCGTGCCGCTGGTTCCAGTGATGGTCAGCGGGAAACTGCCTGTGGGTGTGGTGCTCGCGGTAGTGACTGTCATGGTGGAAGAACCCGAAGTAGTCACTGACGGCGGAGTGAAACTGGCGGTTGCGCCCGCAGGCAATCCGCTGGCGCTGAAGGTCACAGTTCCGGTGAATCCACCCGTGGGAGTCACAGTCACCGTGTAAGTTGTGCTGTTGCCCTGGTCAACGGGCTGCGATGCCGGAGTTGCCGAAATCGAGTAGTCGGGATTGCCGCATGTGCTGAATTTGAAATTCGCAATCCGCGTGCTCCAGTTGAACGATCCGGTAGCCTTCAAATACTCGGTCGTATACCACATGGTGCAATCGTCCACCGGGTCCACGCTTAGAGCGCTGTAGTCGCCCCAGCGGTTCAGACCGCCATTCTGCGAACCAGTGCCATCCGTGATGGTCAACTCCGTTCCCAGAGTTCCCAGCGGATCGGTCGGCGCGCGGCCGGTAAAGCGAATACCTGGATTGATGCTGCTGCTGGAAACACTGTAACCGACGGCAAGGTTGCCAACATGATCCATCGCAGCACTGCCCATCCAGCGAAAATTGGCGTCCGGGGCGAACGTACCCTGCTGGAAAAGCGTGGGTGTGCTCGGACTTCTGATTTCATACCAGCGCACTGCTACGCTGGTTCCGGAGGTGATGGAGTGGTTTACCACCAGCGCTTCATGATCGCCAAAATTGCGGTACGCCAGGCGGTACATGAGGCGGTCGCCAAGGGAATCCAGTTTCTGGGCAGTACCCAACTGCGGAATGCAAGTGCCACCGTTGCAGGCGGGAGAGAACGCCGCTACGGGAATCGTGGTCGGCCCGGTCAACGTGCCTGTGCCGTTAGTGAAGTTCAGGTTGGTAAGCTGCCACAGCTCAAGATCATTGGTTCCAAAGTCCACAAAGAACGCCGGGGAACCAGCGGGTGGCTGAGTAGTCCCGTCGATGTCTGAAGGCAGAACCCCGCCGAAGGCCGTGCTTAACTGGAAGCAGACTTGCGTAGCGGCGGTGCCGGCCAGCATCGCAGAGCGGTCGAACGCACAGAGTTTGGGGCCGGCGAAGCTCGCTCCGTTATTAAACACGTTGTAAGTGATCAGGTAGGCATTGTTCCAAACGCCCAGCTTGGGATAGTCAATGAACTGGACCGTCCCGTAATTGAACGCATAGACGTTGTAAGCACCCGTAGCATCGGAAGTTTGCGAAACAGCGACGCACTGCCAATAGCCAACCGACCCGCCACTTGTGACCGAAAACTGCGTGAGTATCCAACGGTTAGCCAGCTTGTCATACTGGGCGATCGGATCGCCATCATTGTGCACTGCGCAGGGATGGCTTGCGCCCAGCGCTTGAAAAACCGTGTTGCCGGCAGTAGGCCCGGCCAGCAGAGCGCCGGTCTTGGAGAATACGGCAAACGATTCATTGACCCACTGCACCACCTGAGTGGCCCCCACGGCCATATTGGTGTCCGGCGGCGCGGCATTGGGAACAAAACCGTAGTCGCCGTTTCCTACTCCGGCAAAACTGGTTACGTTTCCAATTGAAGCAGCAGAAACAGTTGCAGTCTGGAGAGCGGCATCAGGAGTGCCTTGGGGAGCACCGATCGGCCCTCCCTTCCGCGGCAGCAGCCGCAGTGGTGGGGCTTCGTGATGGCCCTCTTTGACGGGCATGCGCGCCATATCGCGCAGAGGAATGGTTTGCGCATGGTCTGCGCGGCTCCATTCCGCACTATTGTTAATGTGTTTTTCCTGCGACCAGGAAGTGGCGCAGCCGGCCACGATTACAAACAGGAAAGCCAATGCAAATCTTGCAAAGCGAGCCATCATTCTCCGTCTCCTCACAGTGGGAAAGTTGCTTGCGATCGTCGGGGGGCGATCGATCAAGAAGAAGCGCCTTCTCTTGTCCATACGCAGTCTGAAGGGTTTCCGGGTGCAAGGAGTGTACTTGAAGATGGCCGGCAAATCAATCCTGAGTAGCTGAATTGGCAAATGTGATGTTTTGCGGCCAATTCTCGAAAGAACCGGCCGCGCCTGCCAAAATGCTCTAATCCCAGCTGTAGACGATACCGGTGGAAATGCGGGCGTTGTTCTGCTGGCTGGGCAGATTGGTGAAAAGATATTCTGCCTGGACCATGCGCCATGACCAGTGCGAATTGGCGCGCAGATCGAGTCCGCCGCCAACCGTCATGGCAAACGCATTCTGTGAGCCTGACACGCCAAATGCGCCTGCGCTCTGGTGAACTCCACCCAGCAAAACTTGCCCGAAAGGCGTGATCGGCGACTTGGAGCGGTAGGAAAATCTCGGACCAAACAGATAAGTGAAGCTGGTGATGCCGATAGGATCAATGGATCCATGGTAGCCACCAAAGTCAGCCACGAATCCCAACCAGCGATTTGGATTGATGGCCAGCGATGCGCTGCCTCCGTTTGAATTCAATCCAATGCCGGGCAGGCTCGTGTGAACGTAGCTGTACCCGGCGAACAATTCTGCCGTGGGCGTTTCATTCTGTCCGAATGCAGAAATTCCGAGCAGCACAACCAACCCAACAAGCCATGACATCTTTTTCATTGAATATTTCTCCTGATAATTTTTTGGGGCATGCCCCAGGTACGTCATGGCCAGAATGGAGCCGAGGAGTGATAGCTACAAGCGGCAAGCAGCGGCGAGCCCGTAGGTGTCGTGGCGTGTCGCGGAATGCCGCTGCTTAAGCAACAAAGATTATTCGCGGTCTCGAAGGGCTGGGGTTTATTTCGGAGACGGCAACTCGGCGAATGCGCGGACGACCGCGCGGACGCGGCTCTCTTCGAGCGGATTGGACCACAGCCCCTCACGCTTTACCGATGAGCCCACGATAAGCCCATCGGCGGCTGCGTATGCATGAATGTTCTCCGGAGTAATACCGGAACCGACAAGCGTGGGGATGGTCACTGCCTGACTGACAGCACGTACCTCCCCTGCGTCCGCGGCGCTGCCCGTGGCAACACCGGAGACAATCACTCCATCTGCCTGAAAGAATTCCGCGGCCCTGGCCGTCTCCACGATGTCCACATCGGCAGTGATGGCGTGGGCGGAATGTTTCTTTTTGATATCGGCGAAGACGCGCACCTTGTCGGCGCCGATGGCCCGGCGATAGCGCAGCAGTTCGCCCGCACACGACTCGATCACACCCTCGTCCGCGACATGAGCGAACACAAAGCCCTCTACCCGCACAAAGCTTGCTCCGCAGGCGTGGGCCACGGCCAGCGCCGAAGAATTGGCTCCGGCAAGAACTTGAATTCCCAAGGGCAGCGAGGCCGCGCGGCGGACCTCCGAGCCAATTACCGCCATGGCTGCGCCAATCTCCGGTCCGACCGAACCCTTTAGATAGGGCCGGTCGTGGGTGTTCTCAATGACCAGGCCGTGAAACCCGGCGGCTTCGTAGATGCGGGCCTCAGCGGCTGCGCTCTCCGCAATGGCGGCAACATCGCGGCGGCTGGCCGGCGTGCCGGGAAGCGCCTCCACGTGGATCACGCCAATCAGAGCCCGCGAAACGTTGAATAAAGATTTGAGGATTCCGTTTGCGTCCATGTCGGGAACTCATGATATCCGCGCTGCCAACGGTTGGCCACTCAAATAGCATTAGAAATGGCGGTGTCAGAAGCTGGCGTAGCTCGAAGGGATTCGAACTACACACTGGGAAAAGTGTCACGTTATGTTCCAACCACAAACTACATTAGAATGAGATCCAAGTGGCGAGGAGAACTGTCAAGATCGGCTCCGCGATCGACGCGAAGCTCTACGAGGAACTTGCTGCGGTGGCACGGGAAAACGGCCAATCAGAGAGATCGCTGCTGGAGAGCGCAATCGAACACTACCTGAGCAACGTCTTTCCCTCACAGCACACCGTCCGTCCTGAGGTCATGGCTGCGCACCGGCGATCCAATAAAAAGTTCGAAAGTTGTATCGAAAGCTGGCGGAATGAAAATTGGAACGCATTTACGAACGATCCTTACTCAAGGCAGACGTAATCGATGCTAATTCCGCCAACGTCTCCAGAAGTCTGGCAGCGTTAAATCAGAGATGATAATCTAACAGTTGCCGACCTCTGCGCGCCCGTAGCTCAGCTGGATAGAGGTCGCCGCGGCGACCCTCCGAAGCAATGTGAATGTTTTTCGTGTACGTACTCCAGAACAGGTCCACGGGAGGTTCATATACCGGCCAAACTTCTCACCTGTCGAAGCGAATCGAGAAACACAACGCTGGTTGCAGCCGATCGACAAAAAATCGAGGTCCGTGGGAGCTTGTGTATCACGAAACATTCACAACGCGCGCGGCTGCAGTTCGCCGTGAACGAGAACTTAAGGCGGGCAAGGGCCGAGACGAGTTGCAAAAAATCCTGAAACGTAGGCACTTGTAATCGGTGACAATGCTCTCGTGTGAAGCTGGTAGCCTGGAATCAGTAGTGATAATCTAAAGATTGTCAAGCCTCTGCGCGCCCGTAGCTCAGCTGGATAGAGCGATTGCCTCCGGAGCAATAGGTCAGGGGTTCGAATCCCTTCGGGCGCGCCATATTCATGAGCAAACCTGATCAGCCCGCACAGAAACCCTCCGATGCACTCTACTGTCCCAACTGCGCCCGTGAGGTGAACGATCCGCTCACCTGCGGCGACTGCTCCGCCGTAATTTGCCGTGTCTGCGGGACGCCGCTAGAGTCAGCGGCTGATCTGGGAATCGGGTAATCGCACGTGATCGCCGTGATCCGGTGATCGGAAAATCCAAGACAAGAAAACTCAATTGTTGTCCCCGAAAGACATGATGAGCACTGTCTTCATGGGTGCGGCTTTGAATTGGCTGAGTGCTGACTGCTGACTGCTGAATGCTTCATGGCCAGGCATTTACAATAGTCGGTTTCTTCGGGAGCACGCATGAAACTTATGGTGATTGGCGCGGGCATGATGGGATCGGCGGCGGCCTACGACATGGCGCACTCACCCCATGTTGAATCTGTGACTCTGGCCGATCTGGAATGGAACCGCGTCAGGTATGCGGCTGCCCGCATCAACAAACTCACGGGAGCAAAAAAAGTGGTACCGGCGCGGCTGGACGCTTCCCGTCCCGGCGACGCAGCCAAACTCATGCGCGGCCATTCTGGCGTCCTCTCGGCTGTTCCCTACTTCTTCAATCTTGGCCTGTGCCGCGCTGCCATTGATTCCGGATGCCATTTCGCCGATCTGGGCGGAAACAATACCGTGGTGCGCCAGGAATATGCGCTGGCCAAAGCTGCCGCGCGCAAAGGCTTGGCCATTGCGCCCGACTGCGGTCTTTCCCCCGGTATGGCTTCCATCCTGGCCGGTGAGTTGATGCGCGAAGTTGGCGGAAAGGCCGACGCGCTCAAACTCTACGTCGGCGGCCTTCCGGAAAAACCCAAGCCGCCATTCTTCTATCACCTGGTGTTCAGCGTGGAAGGCCTGATCAATGAATATGTGGAACCGGCAAAGGTGCTGCGCGGAGGAAAAATCCATGAGATCGAGCCGCTGACCGAGCCGGAGGAATTCTTCCGGCCCGGATTTGCGCCTCTGGTGGCGTTTCACACCTCCGGCGGGACCTCAACTCTGCCGGAAACCTTCAAAGGCAAAGTGGGCGAGTGTTTCGAAAAAACTCTGCGCTATCCCAGCCATTTCCAGTTGATTCGCGGGCTGTATGATCTGGGATTTTTCTCCAGCGAAAAAATCAGGGTGGGAAAAACAGATGTTTCACCGCGTGCGCTCACCTCACAGCTGTTCCTCAAAAAGCTCTCCAGCGAGGAGCCCGACGTTATGATTATGCGCATTGAAGCCCATAACAGCGGCTGCATCACTTCCTTCACCGTAGTGGACCATTACGATCCCGCCACCAAAATGACCGCCATGATGCGTACCACGGCGTGGCCAGCCTCGATTGTGTTGCAGATGATCTGTTCGAACCAGATTTCCAAGCGTGGCGCGATTTACCAGGAGCTGGACGTGCCGGCTCGATTGTTTATCGAGCAGATGGAAACGAGAGGAATCAGGATAGAGAGCAGCATCTGAAACAATTTTTGATTGCTGATTTTTGATTTAGGATTGAAAACCAACCGAAGACAGCGCTGCTACAAATCAGCAATCAAAAATCATAAATCAAAATTTAGCTAAGCTTTCCATGGCCCGATACAGGTCGTCTGCCTGTGGCAGGATCACATCCTCCAGCAGCGGCTGGTAGGCCACAAACGTATCCGTTGCGGCCACGCGCCGGACTGGCGCATCCAGGTCTTCAAAAAGTTCGTCGGCGATGCGAGCGGCAATCTCCGCGCCGTAGCCCCAGCTCAGCACGTCTTCATGGGCCACAATCACTCTGCTGGTCTTGCGCACTGAGTTGGCAATCGCTTCCCAGTCATAAGGACTGATTGTGCGCAGATCAATCAGCTCAACGCTGATTCCGTGCTCGCGCTCAAGCTTGTTTGCCGCCTGCAGCGCGCGCGGCACTACTGCGCCATAGGTAATGACAGAGAGATGCTTGCCCTCTTTCACCACTTTGGCCTTGCCGAACGGCACCATGTAGTCCGGCCCGGGATTCGGCGAGCGCCCAAAGGTTTCCCGGTAGAGGCGCTTGTGCTCCAGAAACATCACCGGATCATCACAGCGGATAGCGGTGCGCAGCAATCCGTTGGCGTCCAGGGCATTCGACGGGAAGCATACGCGCAGCCCTGGGATGTGCGTGAAGATGCTCTCGCCGCATTGCGAGTGATAGACGGCGCCGCCGGTCAGGTATCCGCCAATGGCCACCCGCACCACCATGGGTGATGAAAACGCTCCGTTCGAACGCCAGCGGATCAGCGGCAGCTCGTTGCGCAGCTGATGCATGGCCGGCCAGATGTAATCAAAGAATTGAATTTCTACCACCGGCTTCACCCCGCGCGTGGCCATGCCCACGCCGCGTCCCACAATATTCGCTTCTGCCAGCGGCGAGTTGAACACGCGATCGCCGCCAAACTCCATTTGCAGCCCGGCAGTGAGCTTAAACACTCCGCCCTTGCCCTTGATCTCCTTCTGCTTGAGGTATTCCTCGCGGCTGCAATCGGCCACATCTTCGCCAAAGATCACGATGCGCTCATCGCGCCGCATCTCTTCCTTCAGGCACGTATTGATGAGGTCAGCCATGGTCTTGTCCGCGCCCTTGAACTGTGGCTCTGATTTCATGGTGCGGGGATCAAGATACGGAGAATAGACGTGCTCGTAGATGGAATCCGTGGCCGGCAGCGCCGCTTTTTGCGCCTGATCTGACGCGGCCAGCACTTCGTCGTCCACGCCTTTTTCCAGCTTGTTGATCTCATCTTCATTCAGGATGTTTTCGCGAATCAAAAACATCTGCATGCGCGTGATGGGATCGCGCTGCGCATCCTTCTGCCGCTCCGCTTCGGGCCGGTAAAGCTTCTCATTATCGGAAAGCGAGTGTGAGTAAGGACGGATCACGTGTCCGTGCACCAGCGCCGGCCCTTTGCCGGCACGGCAATATTCAACGGCGCGCTTCATTACGGCGTAGCTGGCAATGGGATCCGTACCGTCGCATTCCTGAATGAGCAGGTTGGGAAAGCCGCTAACCAGTTTGGAAATGCTGCCGCCCGCCGTCTGTACTTCAATCGGCACGGATATGGCGTACTGGTTATCTTCCACCACGAACAGTACGGGTAACTTCAGGTTGCAGGCAGAGTTCATGGCTTCCCAGAACTCGCCTTCACTGGTAGTGCCGTCGCCAACCGAGCAATAAACCACTTCATCGCCGTAAAAGACCACGTCTTTGAACTGGCGATAATCGCCCTCATGCTTTTTCGCCGCATCAGGATGGCGCGTGAAATAACGCCCTGCTTCGGCGCAGCCCACTGCCTGAAGCAGTTGCGTTCCCGTGGGCGAAGACTGAGTAACAATATTGAGCCTTTTGTATCCCCAGTGAGAAGGCATCTGGCGGCCGCCGGAGCTGGGATCGTCGGCCGCGCCTACTGCCTGCAGCAATTGCTCATACGGAGTAGCGCCCAGCGCCAGGCACAGAGCGCGGTCACGGTAATACGGATAGAACCAGTCATAGCCCGGCTTGAGAGCAATGCCCGCGGCTACAGTTAAGGCTTCATGTCCGGCGCCCGATATCTGAAAGAAGATTTTCTGCTGGTGCTTGAGCACTATTTCGCGGTCGTCCAGCCGCCGCGAAAGATACATCAGACGGTAAATTT
>Ga0126384_10001534_pt1 | contig 13707 bp, 12 predicted proteins | sample PanSoiMetPlot_36_FD_92543 | JGI IMG/M metagenome (GOLD analysis project Ga0126384, IMG submission 92543) | Tropical forest soil microbial communities from Panama - MetaG Plot_36 | ecosystem: Environmental > Terrestrial > Soil > Tropical forest > Bulk soil | place: Panama | collected 2016-02-17 | reverse complement strand
TCTTGCCTCCCGGCATGCCCACGCCGCCGTCGTACCGGAAGGTGAATCCCGCGGACCAGCCCATCCTGTATCTTTCCCTCAGCTCCCCGACGCTGCCGCTCTACAAGGTGGACGACTACGCCCAGACCATCCTCGCCCAGCGCATTTCCACCATCAGCGGCGTGGCCCAGGTGCAGGTCTTCGGCTCTCAGAAGTACGCGGTGCGCGTGCAGGTCGACCCGCGCGCCATGGCTACCCTGGGGGTGGGCATCGACGACGTGCAGAACGCCATCGCCCAGGCCAACGTCAATCTCCCCACGGGCACCATCTACGGCCGGTACCAGTCCTTCAACGTCCAGGCCACCGGCCAGCTCATGAATGCCGAGGCCTACAAGCCGCTGATCGTCACCTACCGCAACGGCTCGCCCGTGCGGCTCGAGCAGATCGGCAACGTGCTGGACAGCGTGCAGACCGACAAGGTCGCCTCCTGGTACAACGACGAGCGCGCGGTGATCCTGGCCATCCAGCGCCAGCCCGGCACCAACACGATCGAGGTGGTCGACTCGATCAAGAAGATCCTGCCGACCTTCGAAGCGCAACTGCCGCCTTCGATCCAGCTGCAGGTGCTCTACGACCGCTCGCAGTCGATCCGCGAGTCGGTGCGCGATGTCCAGCTCACGCTACTGCTCGCCCTCGCGCTCGTCGTCGGCGTGATCTTCGTGTTCCTGCGCAGCGTCTCGGCCACGCTCATCCCGAGCCTTGCGCTACCGATGTCCATCATCGGCACGTTCTCAGTGATGTACGTGTTCAATTACAGCCTCGACAATCTGTCGCTCATGGCGCTCACGCTCTGCGTCGGGTTCGTGGTCGACGATGCGATCGTCATGCTGGAGAACATCACGCGGCACATGGAGATGGGTAAGCCCCGGATGCAGGCTACGCTGGAGGGGGCAAAGGAGATCGGTTTCACCATCGTGTCGATGACGCTGTCGCTCGCCGCCGTGTTCCTGCCGGTGTTCCTCATGGGCGGCATTCTCGGCCGGCTGCTGCACGAGTTTGCGGTGACGATCATCGTCGCCGTGCTCATTTCCGGTTTCGTATCGCTCACGCTCACGCCGCTGCTGTGCAGCCGCATGCTGAAAGTCGAGCGCGACCAGCAGCATGGCCGCATCTACGCGCTCTCGGAACGGGCGTTTAACAAGATGCTCGCCTGGTATCGCGCAGGCCTTGTCTGGGTGCTGGGTCACCGCCGGTTCACGATGGCGGCCTTTGCTGCGATCTTCGTGGGCACTGGCGTGTTGTTTTATTACATGCCCAAGGGCTTCCTGCCGAGCGACGACGTCGGGCAACTTTTCATCATCACCGAGGCGGCGCAGGACATCTCGTTCGACGCCATGTCGAATCTCCAGCAGCAGGTCGCAGAAATCGTTCGGCAGAATCCTCACGTCGAAGGCGCGATGTCATTCGTCGGCATCGGGGGCCCGAGCGCATCGCTCAACCAGGGACGTATCTTCGTCACCCTCAAGCCGCGCCATGATCGCCCGCCGGCCGAGCAGATCGTTCAGGAATTGCGGCCGGCCGTGATGCGAGTGCCGGGGATTAAGGCTTACGTGCAGAACGTTCCGGCCATTCGCATCGGACAGCTGACCAAGAGCGCGTACCAGTTCACGCTGCAGGACACCGATACCGCCGAGCTGTATCAGTGGGCGCCGCGCTTGGAAGAGAAGATGCGATCGCTCCCTGGGTTGGTCGATGTCACCAGCGACCTGCAAATCACCCAACCGCAGGTGACGGTCGACATCGATCGCAACAAAGCCTCGTCTCTCGGCGTGTCGGCGCAAGCGATCGAGAACACGCTCTACGACGCCTACGGTGCGCGACAGGTGTCGACGATCTACGCTCCCACCAACCAGTACTGGGTGGTGATGGAGCTCGAGCCCCGCTACCAGACCGATCCCTCGGTGCTCTCGATGCTCTACGTGAGGTCGAGCACCGGCGCCCTGGTGCCGCTCAACGCCGTGGCGACGCTGAAGCCCACCATCGGTCCGCTGGCGGTCAACCACCTCGGCCAGCTGCCTGCCGTCACGATCTCCTTCGATCTCAAGCCGGGCGTCTCGCTATCGCAGGCGCTGGCGCAGATTCGGCAGGCGACCGCCGAGATGCGCATGCCAGCGACGATCGTCACGTCCTTCCAGGGCGCCGCGCAGGCATTCCAGGCGTCGCTCCAGGGCATGGGCATTCTGCTCATCCTCGCGATCTTCGTGATCTACCTCGTGCTCGGCATTCTCTACGAGAGCTTCATCCACCCCGTGACAATCCTCTCGGGTCTGCCAACGGCGGGGTTCGGCGCGCTGGTGACGCTGTGGATCTTCGGGCTCGACCTCAATATGTACGCGTTCGTTGGCATCATCATGCTGGTTGGTATCGTCAAGAAGAACGCGATCATGATGATCGACTTCGCGATCGAGGCGCAGCGCAAGGGCGACAAGTCGCCGGAGGAAGCCATCTTCGAGGCCTGCCTCACGCGATTCCGTCCGATCATGATGACCACCATGGCGGCGCTGATGGGCAGTCTGCCGATCGCGCTGGCGCTGGGCGCTGGCGGCCAGGCGCGGCGGCCACTGGGGTTGGCGGTGGTCGGCGGCTTGCTCGTGTCGCAGCTGCTGACACTCTTCCTCACGCCCGTGATCTACACGTACTTCGAGCACTTCCAGCAATGGATGGCGCAGCGGCGCGCAGCGCGGATCCCTGCGCCGGCGCCGGCCGCAGAATAATCGCAATCTGCAAGCGAGCCGTCAGACCCGCTGAAACATCGTTCGTGTGGTATTGAGGAACGCCGGCCGCACTCGATCGCTCCACGGCGTGCCTCGTACCGCGAGCCATTGCGGGCAGCCCAGAGTCTCGGTGCGAGCGAGGTCATAGCACGCGTGGTACCGGGGGTGACCGTCGATGCTGCGGAACCGCATCGCACGTACCGTCCCTGGCACCGATGCAAGTCCTCTTAGGTGCTCGCGGTCGTACCAGGCATTGAAATCCGCTTCGCGGTCAGCCATCACGTCGGTTTCGACGACGTAGTGATACGGCGCCAGGTCGCCGGCAGAAGCACCTGCCAGGTCCATGAGCAGAACCAGATGCGACAGCGTCGCACCGGGAAGAACCCGGCGCATCGCACTCGCGAGGAGCGATTGCCGCTGTTGGTCTGGAGGAAGCGCGACATAAGAGCATCCCTCCTCAGTATCGATGGCCCGGAACACATCACAGCCGTCGCCTTCTAACTCGCTGCGCAACGCTGTGACCGGATCGTGATCCGGCCAGGGAAATTTGGCGAGCAGCCGCGTACCAGACTGAAACAGAGTCAGCCCTCCGGGGTGATTTTCTGCGCTTTAATGAGCTTGCCCCACTTCTCGGTATCGCGCTTCAAAACGGCGGCGAGATCCTGCGGTGAGGACGCCGAAGGGACGGCCCCGCTCGAGAGCAGCTTCTCGCTGACCGCTGGTGTAGCGAGCGTTTTGCGCACCGCTTCGTTCAGCGCGCTGATAACGGCAGGCGGCGTTTTGGCGGGTGCGAATATGGCGTACCAGTTGTCTGTGTCCACGCCCGGCAGGCCCTGCTCTGAAAAAGTGCGAACGTCAGGCAACATCGGATTGCGCTTCGGCGCCGCGATGCCAAGCGCTTTGAGCTTGCCGCTCTTCACAAAGCCGATCAGGCCGGGAACGTCGCCGAAGAATGCTGCGACCTGTCCGCCAATCACGTCAGTGATCGCGGGCGCCGCGCCCTTGTACGGCACGTGCAGGAGGTTCGCCTTGGTCGCGGCGGCGAGCTGCTCCATCGCCAGATGGGGAATACTCCCGATGCCTGTCGACGCGATCGCAACCGGCTGAGACGATTTCCTCGCGTTGGCCACGAACTCCGCTGCGTCGTTCGCAGGATTGTCGGAGTTCACCACGAGAAGCTCGTTGTTGTCGACGACCAGCGACACTGGGGCAAACTCGGTCATGTCGTAGGCGAGCTTGTCGTAGAGGACCGGATTGATCGCAACGGCACCGACGCTGCTGAGCCAGAGCGTCGTTCCGTCGGGTGCCGACTGCGCGACGTTCTGTGCCGCGATGGCGCCGTTCGCGCCAGGCTTGTTGTCGACGATCACGCGCTCGTTGAGCTCCCTGCCGAGCGGTTCGGCGATCGTTCGCGCAACGAAATCGACCGGACCCCCCGGCGGGAAAGCGACGACGAGTCGCACGACTTTGTCCTGAGCGGTCGAAGCCGGCGCGGCGGCGAGCATTCCTGCGAATGCGAAAGTGGCGGCAATCCTGCGTAGCATGTTTCGCTCCTCGGAGCTGGTGTCAGGGTCAGTCGCAACGCACGGTCATGCCGCCGTCAACGACGATTTCGGTTCCGGTGATGAAGCGCGCTTCGTCGGAAGCAAGGAACAGAACCGCCGCAGCAGTATCCCGGCCGTCGCCCATGAACTCCAGCGGGATCCGGCCTTGCCGCTGGCGCAGCAATGCCTCGACGTCGCCGCCTGCGCGCTGCCGGGCAAGGCGCGCTTCGACCATCGGGGTATGGAGCAGGCCAGGCACCACGCAATTCACTCGAATGCCTTTCTTCGCATACTCGACTGCGACGACGCGCGAGAGCTGGATTACGCCAGCCTTCGTCGCCGCATAAGCGACTTGCGCCGATCCGGTCCAGCGCAACCCGGACGTGGAGGACACGTTGACGATTGCGCCTGCGCCTTGGCGCTCCATGATCGGCAAGACCTGCTTGCAGGTCAGGAACACACTCTTGAGGTTGACATCGACCTGAGCGTCGAAGACGTCCTCGTCCATCTCCACCGGACCGCCGGGCGCCGAGCCGCCGACGTTGTTGACCAGCACGTCGATCCGACCGAACACCTCCATCGCCTCCCCGACCATCGCAGCGATCGACTTTGAATCGGTCACGTCGCACTGCGTGATGCGGATTAACTGCCGCGCCTCTCCGGCGAGCTCGAGCGTTTCGCTCAGCCGCGCGAGCTCGCGATCGACGGCGATCACCTTGGCTCCCTCCTCCGCAAAACGCACGGCCGTGGCGCGGCCATTCCCCCAGCCAGGGCCGACGCACCCCGCACCCGTGACGATCGCCACCTTACCTTCGAAGCGCTTCATTGGGGGCACCGAATCGATAGAGCCGCTCTGGATTGGTAACCAGCAGCGCCTGGCGCTGCGCTTCGGAGGGCGCGACAGCGGCGAGCAGATCGACGAGCAGGCCGTCGTCCGGCACATGGGCGAGGTTCGGATGCGGCCAGTCGGTTCCCCAGAGCACGCGATCGCCGGCGTCCTCGACCAGCGCCCGGGCGAACGGAACTGCGTCTTCGTAAGGCGGGCCTTTGCGCGACGCGCGCTCCGCGCCGCTCACCTTGATCCAGAAGCGCTCGTCGCGCAGCAACGCGCGCAGCTTCTGGAAATCCGGCTGGTCGAGACCTTTCGAGGCGTCGAGGCGAGCCATGTGATCGATGACGACTGGAACGGGCGAACGAAGGAGCGCAGGCGCCAGCGAGTATACGAGCGAGCTCTCGAAATGCAGTTGCAGGTGCCAGCCCACGTCGGTCAATCGCTTGCCGAACTCGACGATGTCTTCGATCGGCGTCGCCGCACCGAGGTGACGCATGAAATGAAAACGCGCCCCACGGAAACCAGCGGCGTCCAGCCTGCGCAGCTCCGCTTCGCTTATCGTCAGCGGCACGAGCCCGATACCCACGTAGGCACCTCGGCGGTCGGCGAGGACGTCCTCAGTCACCGAGTTGTCGAAACCGTGCGCGTTGGACTGTACCACCACGCACCGCTCGATACCGAGCAGCGAATGCAATGCGAATAGCTTCTCCTTCGGCGCTTCGGAGGGCGTGAAGCTTCGCCCCGGCGCGAACGGGAAGCGGGCCTGCGGGCCGAACACGTGAACATGCGCATCGCACGCGCCGCGCGGCAGCTTCAGCCTAGGACGGCTCGGCGAAGCATGGTACGAGGGTAGCGGCGACGACATCGCGGCACACGGACATGGTCCAAAGTGCGATTCTGCCCGATGTCGGCGGTTTCGACGCGGGGACGAATGCATCCTGGTTCGGTTGCCCCGGTTGCACGAACGCGGTAACTTGCGGTCCGGCGCCGCTTCCCTTCTGCGCCAGGTCTCGATTCATCGACTGCGAGCGATCCCGTTGCCCATCAAAAACGGCTCGAGTCTCTCCCAACCCAGGCGCAGCGTTGCCATCTTCGATCTGGGCGGCGTGCTAATCGAGTGGAACCCACGGCACCTGTATCGGAAGCTATTCAACGGCGACGAGGCGGCGATGGAGCATTTCCTCGATAACGTCTGCACGACGGAGTGGAATCAGCGCCAGGACGCCGGGCGAACCTTCGCCGAAGGCATTCGCGAGCTCATGCCTCTGCACGCCGAAAGGCTCGAACTGATTGAAGCCTTCGGCAAGCGTTTCGCCGAGATGATTCCCGGAGCGATCGAAGGAAGCGTCGCGGTGCTCTCTGAATTGAAGCAGCTCGGAGTACCGATCTATGCGATCACGAACTGGTCGGCTGAAACCTTCCCGCCGCAGCGCGAACGCTTTGCCTTCCTGTCGTGGTTCCAGGGCATTGTGGTCTCGGGCTTCGAGGGCGTGATCAAGCCAGATCGGCGCATCTTCGAGATCCTGTGCGAGCGCTATGGCGTCAAGCCAGATGAGGCGGTCTTCATCGATGACGTCGTCGGCAACGCCGGGGCTGCGTCCGCACTCGGGATTCACGGTATCCATTTCCGTTCGCCAGAGCAGCTGAGAAGCGAGCTCGTAGCTCTCGGCCTGCTATGATCGTCGGCACTGGCTCCATGGTTCTCGTGCGATCCTCTGCATAGCAAACAATGAGTCAGGCCACGCCGCAGGCACGGCCTTCGATTATCACCGGCATCGGCATCCGGCAGATCCGCCTCGGCTGCGGACTGATCCTCTTCACCTATCTCCTGTCGCACTTCTCGAATCACGCCCTCGGCAACATTTCGTACGCCGCGATGGAGGAAGGACTCGCCTATCATATGCAGTTCTGGCGGAATCCGCTCGTTGCGGCGGTCTTCTACTCGGCCGCGATCGTGCACTGGATGCTCGGCCTGTGGGCGCTCTATCGGCGACGTCAGTTCCGCTACCGAGGGCCGGAGATCACGCAACTGGTCCTTGGACTGTCGATTCCATTTCTCATTGTTGTTCATCTCGTCTATGCGCGCGTGATCTCCGCGCTGTTCGATCGCGACGTCTATTACGCCGGGATACTGTACGGATTCTGGGTGAGGCGGCCGTACATGCACTGGGTACAGTTTGCACTGCTGCTGGTCGCCTGGACTCACGGCTGCATCGGGCTCTATTTCTGGCTGCGGCTCAAGAGTTTCTTTCGTCGATCGGCGCCCTGGCTGCTGGCCGCCGCCGTTCTGATTCCGACACTGGCGTTGCTGGGAGTCGTCCAAGGTGCGCGCGAAGTCGTCGCGCTCAGCGCGAATCCTGAGTGGCGCGCCGATACCATCGGGCCGCCACTGCCCACGACGCAGCGCGAAACACTCGACAACATCATTGCGTGGTCGGCGGCAAGCTACGTAGCCGTGCTCGCGATGATCCTCGCGGCGCGCGGGGTGCGTACCCTCGTCGAGCGACGCGGCGGGTTGATCAAGTTGTCATATCCGGGGGGCAGAGTCGTGGAAGTTCCCCGCGGTTGGAGCGTTCTCGAAGCAAGCCTGCACCACCGCATTCCGCACGCGAGCGTCTGCGGCGGAAGGGCGCGCTGCTCGACCTGCCGTATACGCGTGGTCGGCGACCTCGCCGCTTTGCCGAGTCCTTCGCCACGCGAATCCTTCGTGCTGGCTCGCGTCGGTGCCAGCGCCGACCCTGCGATCCGTCTCGCATGTCAGCTGCGCCCCCAGACCGACATCGCTTTCTTTCCGATCTTCCGGCCGCAAATTTCGGCTTCGTCGCTTCCCGCGGTAACGCGCGTGCGCGCGGGCGAAGAACGCTACGTGGTGAGCATGTTTGTCGACATGCGACGCTCGACCGGCATGGCCGAGAAGCGATTGCCTTTCGATACCATGTTTCTCGTCAACCGCTTCGTCGCTGCGGTGTCGAGCGCAGTGGAAGCCGCCGGCGGCCAGCCCAACCAGTTCGTCGGCGACGGTGTGCTGGCGCTCTTCGGCGTGACCACCAGTCCCGAGATCGCTTGCCGGCAGGCGCTCGTCGCGATCGAAGGCATAGCGGCCAACATCGACCAGCTTAATAAGGATCTGGCCGGCGACCTACGCGAGCCGATTCGCTACGGCATCGGCGTCAACGGCGGCGAAGTAGTACTCGGCGAGGTCGGTTTCGGTACACGCAACGTGTTCACTGCACTGGGCGACGCGGTCAACGTCGCGGCGCGCCTGCAGGATATGGCGAAGGAGCTTGGCTGCGACGTCGTATTGTCGGAGGAGGTCTGCGCGCGCGCAGGCATGAGCGGCTCTGCCGCCCTATCCTCGCGCGAGATCGCGATTCGCGGACGCAACGCACCGATGCAGGTGCGAACGGCATCGACGGCGCACGTACTCTCCGCGTAGCCAACACCCGGCTCAGCTGCTGCACAGACCTGCGCGCTCGCCCTGCTGCCGCCAGCGAAACTAGTCGCGGGCTTTAGGCTTCACCATCTCACCGAACAACGCGTCGCCGTTCTTCCACGCGATCCGCTCCGCAACTTCAGGAGGAAGATCCTTCAGCCACTCGCGCGACCAGCGCGCGTTCTCGGCCACCATACGCCAGCGCTCCGGCACGTAAGTGTCGGTGCCGAGCATGAAGCGGTCAGGAAATTCAAGGAAAACCTCACGCCATTCCGGCAGCGGTTTGCCGTTCGACGCGTAGTCAGTGCGGTATGCGAGATCCGCCCAAAGATTGGTGTGCTTGCGCAGCATGGCGCGCACGCTTTCGGCCTTTTCAAATCCGGCATGCGCCCAGAGAATCCGTGCCTCGGGCCATTGCGCGAAAAGCCGCTCGACGGTGTCGGCGTCGGAATGCGCGTGCAGCATGAGGCCATGCTGTCTCGCCAGCTGCACCATCCGTCGCGGCACAGGCAGATCGGCGTCGGCACCGTAGAGGTGAAATTCGCCGATCGCGACGTAGCTATGCCGCCGCAGGCGCTCCTCCAGGTAGGTCACGATCGCCGGGTCGCGGACCCAGCCCGCCGTATCGGCCCGGGTGCGATAAGGTCGCAGCTCGGGCACGATCAAGTCGGGTGCCTCCGCGGCGAGCATCTGGGTGCCTTCGTCGTTCGAGCTGGACACGAGAGCACGCTTCACTCCGCTGCCGCGAAGGATTTCGACCGCCTGCTTCGGCGGCACGACACTCCACGCGTCATGGCTGTAGTGGATGTGCGCGTCGAAGATCGGGAGCTCCGCAGCGTGGGCGGATTCTGCAAGGTGGACGAGCGCGAGCGCCGCGAGCATTAGGGCTGGTTTCATGATTGTCCTTGTCAGCCGTGTCTGGCGGGATTGACACTAGCATTTGTTGCCCGTCGCTGCGAGCAAATCCCATGACGCAGTTGCCTGGAGTGCCGGAACGGCGTACCGTCCAGTCGCACCGCGCCGTTCCCGCAGTCATTCCCGAACGCCATGCGCAACGCCACTCTGCCCATCACGCTGATCGTTGTCGGCGTGATCGGCGTCATCTGGTACGTCGGCTGGTTCCCGAATGTCGAGTCAGTCACGGCGCTTGCGCTAGTCGCGGCGGGCGTGCTCGTCCTGATCCTGGACCGGATCACCAAGAGCTCGGTCGTGCTAGGGCCGATGCTGATCGCAGTCGGCGTATGCATCTGGCTGCACGACTACTATCGGCTGCGCTGGTGGCTGCTGGTCTCGGTCCTGCTGATCGTGCTGGGCGTGCTGATGCTCATCGCACGCGATCCGCGCATTCCCGAGGAGCGCAAGCCGCCCCCACAGCTACCGCCCGCACCGCCCTCAGCGCCTCCACCGCCGCCCTCGCCCTAGCATCGGGAAGGGTTGCCGGCTCCGGCCGATTGGCGTAACTTCAAGCTTGCGCTAGGGGTCCTTGCGTGCATGCCGTGCGCAGGGTGAGATCAGACCCTTGGTACCTGTGCGGATAATGCCGGCGCAGGGAAGCGTGTCCTACCCTCCCCGCTCCCTGCTCCAGCTTCGCCGCCGTTGCAGAGGAATCATATGAACGCCAATGACAAGTTCTTTGCGCGCGACGCGCACGTCGACGACGCGGCGGTCCACCCGCTGCCCAACTCGAAAAAGATCTACGTCGAAGGCTCGCGCCCTGACATCCGCGTGCCGATGCGGGAGATAGCGCAAGCTGACACGCCAGCGTCTTTCGGCGTAGAGAAGAACCCGCCGATCGTCGTCTACGACACCTCGGGTCCGTACACCGATCCGACTGCGCAGATCGACATCCGCTCGGGCCTCGCCCCGCTGCGGTCGCGATGGATCGCGGAGCGTGGCGATACGGCCGAGCTTCCAGGCCCGACCTCCGCTTATGGGCGTGATCGCCTTGCAGACGCGCGTCTCGCCGGCATGCGCTTCGAGCTCAAGCGCAAGCCGCGGCGCGCCAGTCCGGGCGCGAACGTGAGCCAGATGCACTACGCGCGTCGCGGCACCGTCACCCCAGAGATGGAATTCGTCGCGATCCGCGAGAACCTGTTGCGCGAGAGGATGCTCTCGACGTTGCCGGAGCTGGTGACGCGTCAGCATGCCGGGGAAAGCTTCGGCGCGGCGATTCCCAAAGTGATCACAGCTGAGTTCGTGCGCGAAGAGGTTGCGCGCGGTCGCGCGATCATTCCCGCCAACATCAACCATCCAGAAACCGAGCCGATGGCGATCGGCCGCAATTTCCTGGTCAAGATCAACGCCAACATCGGCAACTCCGCGGTGTCCTCGTCGATCGGCGAGGAAGTCGAGAAGATGACCTGGGCCACGCGTTGGGGCGCAGATACGGTCATGGATCTCTCGACCGGCAAGAATATCCACGAGACGCGCGAGTGGATCATTCGCAACTCGCCGGTGCCCATCGGTACCGTGCCGATCTATCAGGCGCTCGAAAAAGTCGACGGCAAGGCCGAAGAGCTGACCTGGGAAATCTACCGCGACACGCTGATCGAGCAGGCCGAGCAGGGTGTGGACTACTTCACCATCCACGCCGGCGTGCTGCTGCGCTACATCCCGCTCACGGCAGGTCGTATGACGGGCATCGTCTCCCGCGGCGGCTCGATCATGGCCAAATGGTGTCTCGCGCACCACGAAGAGAGCTTCCTCTATACGCGCTTCGAGGACATCTGCGAGATCATGAAGGCGTATGACGTCGCGTTCAGTCTCGGCGACGGGCTCAGGCCGGGTTCGGGTTACGACGCGAACGACGAAGCTCAGATGGCCGAGCTCGCCACTCTGGGCGAGCTGACGCAGATAGCCTGGAAGCACGACGTGCAGACGATGATCGAGGGCCCGGGTCACGTGCCGATGCACCTCATCAAGCACAACATGGAAGAGCAGCTCCGCCTCTGCGGCGAGGCGCCTTTCTATACCTTGGGCCCGCTGACGACCGACATCGCCCCTGGTTACGATCACATCACGAGCGCGATCGGCGCGGCGATGATCGGCTGGTTCGGCACCGCGATGCTCTGCTACGTGACGCCGAAGGAGCACCTGGGGCTGCCGAACAAGGTCGACGTCAAGGACGGCATCATGGCGTACAAGATCGCCGCGCACGCAGCCGACCTCGCCAAGGGTCATCCCGGCGCACAGATTCGCGACAACGCGTTGTCGAAGGCTCGCTTCGAGTTCCGGTGGGAGGATCAGTTCAACCTAGGGCTCGACCCCGACAAGGCGCGCGAGTTCCACGACGAAACCTTGCCGCAGGAGGGCGCGAAGCTCGCGCACTTCTGCTCGATGTGCGGGCCGCATTTCTGCTCGATGAAGATCACGCAGGATGTGCGCGAGTACGCCAAGTCTCAGGGCGTTTCCGAAACCGAAGCTCTCGCCAAAGGTATGCAGACCAAGGCCGTCGAGTTCGTGCAAAGCGGCGGCGAAATCTACCGGCGGGCGTGACCGGCACAATGGCGATGGAGACAATGAACAAGGCTCAGGGGCAGGGCGAGGTACTGTTTGCGCACGAAGGAAGCTTCATTCCGGTGATCGGATCGAACCAACGCTTCCAGGTGCGCCGTATCTATTGCGTGGGGCGCAATTACGCCGCGCATGCGCGCGAGATGGGCTCCGATCCCACGCGCGAGCCGCCGTTCTTCTTCCAGAAACCGACCGATGCGATCCAGCTCGTGCCGGAGGACGTCACGATCGATCATCCGTATCCGCCGGTGACGAAGAACTATCATTACGAGGTCGAGCTCGTCGCCGCGCTCGGCAAGCGCGGCAAGGAGATTCCTGCGGCCAACGCGCTCGATTACGTCTACGGCTATGCCGTCGGCCTCGACATGACGCGGCGTGACCTGCAGCGGGCGATGGGCGATCAGAAGAAACCGTGGGAAGTCGGCAAGGCCTTCGACCACGCGGCGGTGGTGAGCTATCTCTATCCGGCGAGCAAGATCGGGCACCCGAGCAAGGGCGCGATTTGGCTCAAGGTGAACGGCGAGACGAGGCAATCATCTGACCTCGCCAACATGATCTGGAATGTCGCCGAGCAGATATCCAACCTGTCGCGATACTACGAGCTGTTCCCGGGCGACATCATCTACTGCGGCACACCGGAGAACGTCGGCCCCGTCGTTCCGGGTGACGTGATGACGGGGCACATCGACGGGATTTACGACATAAACGTCAAAGTTGTCTGATCCCGATCGCTCTGCAGGTTGGTTCGGATTGGCAACCGGAGAAAACATGAGTACCCAAGACTTTGTCGTCTCTCACGCCAAGAACGCGACCTTCGAGCGGGGACTTCGCTCGTTCTTCGAATACCGGGATCTCGGTATCAAGAAGGCCACTGCTGGCGCAGTAGAAGCCCACGTTATCCGCGCTGCGGCGGGCACCGAATTCTCGAGCCAACCCCACCTCCACAAGACAACTTTCCAACTCGTCTACGTGCTCAAAGGCTGGATCGAATTCGAGTACGAGGGGCAGGGACGGGTTCGCCTCGAAGCGGGATCCTGCGTACATCAGCCGCCCGCGATCCGGCACCGCGAAGTTGGACACAGCGAAGACATCGAGATGCTCGAGATCGTGCTGCCCGGCAACTTCGAGACCGAAGAAGTCGACTCAGTCGACAAATAGAGAGCTGGCTCCGTGCTCAGGCGGATCGGGTTCGGTTTGCTCTTTGCGATCATCGGATTCCTCGTTGCGGCGATCGCAAGCTATTTCCTGATTCTCGAGTTTTCGTCGAACACGCATGACCGCTCGGTCGAGGCAGCGATGACTAGCGTGTTTTTCTTTGGACCGGTCGGGGGCCTAGCCGGGCTTGTGAGCGGGATTCTCTTCGGTGGTCGCCGCACGCGCGAGCTGAACAGTCCTGCCGAGGCTTCCCTACCGACGAAATGATCATGGAGATATTCGTATTCGCACGACTTCATGCTCGTCCCGGCAAGCACGCTGAAGTACATCGGGCCATGTTTGAAGTTCAGGGACCGACGCGGCAGGAGCCCGGCTGCCTCAGTTATAGAGCGTTCCGTTCGGTTCGCGATCCGGACGAGTTCTACATTCATACTCGTTGGCAGGACATGGCGGCGTTCGAACGTCACGCGGAACTGC
>Ga0126384_10001533_pt1 | contig 13709 bp, 12 predicted proteins | sample PanSoiMetPlot_36_FD_92543 | JGI IMG/M metagenome (GOLD analysis project Ga0126384, IMG submission 92543) | Tropical forest soil microbial communities from Panama - MetaG Plot_36 | ecosystem: Environmental > Terrestrial > Soil > Tropical forest > Bulk soil | place: Panama | collected 2016-02-17 | reverse complement strand
TCCAGGATTGAGGGGGCAATTGCGCTGCCAACAGAAGTTGAAGCAAAGGCCTCAGTTTGAGTCGCTTACATGAAGTCTCCCGAGAGGGAAGTGTTCGATTTTGAACGTAACGTGCGAGCGCGAACATTGACGGCGTGAGCGTGGCAGTTAAAAAAAACACGCGCATCGGTCCTGAATCGTTTCGATAAAGACGTTCGCCCGACTGAGTTGCAGAGCGGTAATCGGCTACTGGGCCTTGATCTTGAAGATGCTTCCTGACAGGTCCACGACGTAGAGCTCTCCCGATTGATCCTGGCCGAACGAGCTAAGTTGGGTGCTAGTGGTAGCCAAAAGAGTGCGTGTCCAGTTATTGGGGCTGGTCTCTTGTAATCCGAAGATCTTTCCGTTCAAGTCTCCGAACACGTACGTGCCTTGCAAATTCGCGATTGAAGTGCCGTGGTAGACGTATCCGCCGATGACAGCGATGCCCACCGAGTGATCGTATTCGGCAATCGGGAGCGCCAGACCGCTCATGCTGCATCCCGTTGCGGGATTGAAGCAGTGATTTCCCTCCATCGTATTCCAACCGTAATTTCCGCCCTTCTGCACGATATCGACTTCCTCAAATGAACCTTGACCGACGTCAGCAACGAACAGGCGGTTCGTGGGTCGATCGAAGGAGAAACGCCAGGGATTGCGAAATCCGTAAGCGTAGATCTCGGGCAAGCCGCCGCCGCTCACAAACGGATTGTCGGATGGAATTCGGTACTGGAGTCCTGCGCTCGTGCCGTCGACGTCGATGCGCATCATCTTGCCCAGCAGAGTTTGCTTGTTTTGGCCATTCCCATTTGGGTCTCCTCCACTTCCGCCATCACCAAGGCCGAAATACAAAAACCCGTCAGCACCAAAGGCCAACTCCCCAGCCTTGTGATTCGTGAAGTTCCCAACCTGGTTCACAGTCAGCAAAATCCGCTCAGTGCTCGCGTCAGTTTGGTTGGAGGTTGCACTCGCGACAGAGTACTCAGCTATGACAGATTGAATCTGCCCTGCTTGATTTCGGACGTAGTTCACATAAAACTTGCGGCTCGCGGAAAAATTGGGATGGAAGGTGACGCCGAGTAAGCCCATCTCTCCGCCGGTCGCGACTTTCGAACTGATGTCGAGGAAAGGCGGAGATAAGACGCTGCCGTTTTGAATAATCTTGATGCGGCCACCCTGCTCCACTACGAAAAGCCTTCCGCTGCCGTCATCCGGAGACTCAAGATCGAGGGGAGATGAGAGTCCGGACACCACGGCAGTCAGCGCAAGCGATGGAGGACCGGAGGGAGAAGGTGTTGGGTTGGGAGAAGGCGATGTGTAGCCGCCTCCGCAGCTTGCAAAAAGGAGAGCAGCAATGGCGATTGCTGCAATGCGCGTTGGGTAAGAAGTTCGTTCAATCATGGCTTCGGACGATAGAGCGCGCGTTGGTTGGATCAATGGTTACCTAACTTGCCGCGCCTGTAAAGGATTGAAAGATCAGCCTGCGTACAAAGGTCGAAGTACCTTAGTGAGTGATCGTGGGGCTCCTCCTACTGCGGATGCTAAAGCCTGACTTCGGTCGTCATGTGCAGCACGCCAACGGGTGATTTTGGGATTGCGCCCGAGGAAGAGTCGGAACTTAGCAAGAATTAGGCAAAACCACTCAATGAGAGTCACGCATCTCAGCAAGCATGATCCGCAAGCTTAAATCGGGAGAATATCGGCTGTACTCCCGTAAGAAGAATCCCAAGACGGGCAAGCGGCGCGACCTGGGTACGTTTTCCTCGAAAGCAAAAGCAGAGGCTCACGAGCGCGCAGTTCAGTACTTCAAGCGACATTGATTCGGGAGTAACGATGGCTGGCAGCAGACAAAAAGCAGCAGCAAGACGGAACATTAAGAAGGCGGCCAGTGCAGCCAAACGAAGGCGAACGATCGCGCACCTGCCGAAGTCCACGCGCACCGCTTTGGGAAAAGAGGGCGCTAAAGCTGCCAAACGCGGCCGCTGAGTTCGACTAGCGCTTCACAAGAAACGGATTGCTCTGTCGTTCCTCGCCGATTGTGGTCAATGCGCCATGACCAGGGACTACCACCGTCTCGTCCGGTAGAGCGAGCACTCTATCATGCAGCGAACTGATGATCTTGTTGAAGGAACCACCGTGCAGGTCTGTGCGTCCGATGCTGCCGGCGAACAACGTGTCGCCGGCGATCAGTTTCTGTTCGGAAGGGAAGTAGAGGCACGTGCTGCCTTCGGTGTGTCCAGGTGTGTGCATGGCGATTGCATGAATGTCGCCGCATCGGATCGTGTCCTGATCCTCCAAACTTTGATCGATCTCTACAGCGCCAGGAGATGCTGTACCGATCCAGGCCGCCTGGACGTCCAGCATCTTTAGCAAGGTATGGTCGTTCTTGTTCAGCAGAATCGGAGCATTGGTCGCCCGTTTCAGCTTCATCGCTCCACCCACGTGGTCGATGTGGGCATGCGTGACGATAATCTGCTTAAGGGTAAGCCGGTGCTTTTTGAGGACCTCGAGAATGCGGTCGATCTCATCCCCGGGATCGATGACTAGAGCCTCGCGTGTCTTCTCGTCGCCGATCACCGAGCAATTGCAGCCGAGTATGCCAACGGGGAAGATTTCGTGAATCACCTGTACTCCTCAAAAACTAAAGCCTCCAAGCGGAGGCTTTGCATACATCGCATTTGTCCAGAATCTATTTCGTGACGGGCTTAGGTTCGGTGTTCGATCCCTTGGCCGGAGCTCCAGACTGCGCGGGACCTGTGGTCTGACTGGAGGACTTCACTCCCTGCATCACGGAATTACTACTTCTTCGGCTCATCATCACAGAGAGTGTGATTGAGGTGACCATAAAGATGACCGCAGACCACGTCGTGGCCTTTGTGAGAACATTCGCGGCTGAACGTGGACCAAAAGCAGTCTGCGAACCCATTCCACCGAAGGCGGCCGCAACGTCGGCGCTCTTGCCGCTCTGCAGAAGCACAACGATGACCATGAAGACGCAAACTAAAATGTGAATACTTACAATGAGATAGATCATTTTTGTGAATAAAACCTTTATGCCCCTATTGCTGGTTCCCTTGGTAGCTGGCTATCTACAGCGTGGATCCGGCAAGGTGGGACAAATCTTATGGTGCGGAAGGGGGGACTTGAACCCCCATGCCTTTCGGCGCCACCCCCTCAAGATGGTGTGTCTGCCAATTTCACCACTTCCGCACACTGGTGACGCGAGGCTCGTAGAAAGTATAGCAGAGGCTCAGAAGCATAAAAGCGGCGCAGCTTCGAAGCTACTACCACTTCACGATTGCAGCAAAAGACCCTGGATCGAGGCTAGCGCCGCCCACCAGAGCGCCGTCGATCTCTTCTTGAGACATCAGCGCATGGGCGTTCTCGGGCTTGACGCTCCCGCCATAGATGATTCGCAACTTTGTCGCGGCACCAGCTCCTATTGATTTCGCCGCCTCTCCACGAATGAAAATATGGGCACGTGCCGCGATCTCAGGTGTCGCGGTTTTGCCCGTTCCGATCGCCCAGACAGGCTCGTATGCGATACAGAAATTGTCAACATCCCCGCCAGAAATCTCGCGAAGAGCGGCTCCAACTTGGCGACGCAAAATGTTTTCCGTCAGCCCGGATTCCCGCTCTTCGAACAACTCACCAACGCAGACAATTGCTTTCAATCCATCCGCCAGCGCCCCACGCAGTTTGCGATTCACGCCGATATCCGTCTCCCCAAAGTATTGTCTTCGCTCGGAGTGACCGATGATGACCTGCTTGCAGCCTACACATCTCAGCATCTCGGCAGAAACTTCCCCCGTGAATGCTCCCTGTTTCTCCCAATGCATATTCTGGGCGCCCACTTCGATCTGCGTTCCAGAGACCGCATCCAAGGTCGCCGGGATACTAATAAAAGGAGGGCAGATCGCCACGTCATCGCGATCGTGCCCGACAATCAGCGGCTTGAATTCGCGGACGAAGGCTTGCGCATCATCCGGTGTCTTGTACATCTTCCAGTTGGCAGCAATCAGTTTTCTTCGCATGAGCTAGAATCGAAAATGCTTGTCAAATTCCTCGATTTTTTGGGTTCGGGATGAGTGATCGTTCGGGGGAAGACTCTACTTTCAAATCTGGGGCAATAATACTCGCCGTTGCCCTCGTGGTTTCGATTGTCGGACTGCTATTTGATCGGCTACTGCTTCGCGAAGGCGTTCCACGCTACGACCTGATGGCAATTTCCAATTCGCTCACCGGCATCGTGGCGGGTGCATTCTTCTGGCAAGCCAAACGGCTCGACCGGGAACGCCGTGAGTTCATCCGCGAACGCCTTCACACCATTTCAGAGATGAACCACCACATCCGCAATGCGCTTCAGGTGATTTCGTTCTACTCTGGTAAAGATCGAGATGAACAAACGATGGCTGCGCTCGCTCAGGCCGTAAATCGCATCGAATGGGCCCTGAGTGAAGTGTTGCCCGCCGAATTGGCCAAGTCCCGATCCGAGAACTTGCTCGGTGAAATTCATCCTCGCATTGTGAAGCATTAGGCTTTATTGTTGAGAGCCTCAACTCCCGGCAGTTTCTTGCCTTCAAGAAACTCCAAAGACGCCCCACCTCCTGTGGAGATGTGCGAGATCTTGTCGGCTACTCCGGCTTGATGCACTGCCGCTACGGAATCTCCGCCGCCTACGATTGATGTGGCATCTTCATTCCGAGCGATCGCCTGCGCGATCTTCTTTGTTCCGAGCGCAAACGACGGGGTTTCAAAGACTCCCATTGGACCGTTCCAGACAATTGTTCCTGCGTCGGCGATATGGTCCGCATAGAGCTTGATAGTTTTGGGACCAATATCGAGGCCCATGTAGCCATCAGGAATCGGCTGATCGCTCTCGATCGTTTTCGTCGGTATGTCGTTTTCGATTTTCATCGCGGCTACATCATCGACGGGAAGCAGAAACGTCACGCCGCGTTCGTTCGCTTCATGCAGCAGCTCATTGGCAAGACTGAGCTTGTCGTTCTCGACCAGCGATTTGCCTACCTCGCGTCCTTGGGCCTTCTGGAAGGTATAGGCCATCGCTCCACCAATGAGGATTGCATCCACTTTCCCCATGAGATTACGAATCACGCCGATCTTGTCGGAGACTTTGGCGCCACCGATGATTGCAATGAACGGCCGTTTTGGATCATGTAAAGCTTGTCCCAGATAATCGAGTTCCTTCTGCATGAGGAAACCGGCAGCGGACTTATTCACAAACTTTGTGATTCCCGCAGTCGATGCGTGCGCTCGGTGTGCAGCACCAAAGGCATCGTTTACGTAGAAATCTGCCAGCTTGGCCAGCGCACGAGCAAAGCTCTCGTCGTTGGCTTCTTCTTCAGGATGGAAGCGCAGGTTCTCGAGCAGCAAAGTCTGGCCGCTCTCCAGACGTGTCGAGAGTTCTTCCGCTTCGATCCCCACGCAGTCCGGCGAGAAGCCCACATTACAGCTACTCTCCAGCACGTTGTCGAGAAGCATGCGCAAACGCTCCGCTACTGGCTTGAGGCTCATCTTGGCGTTCGGTTTGCCTTTAGGGCGTCCAAGATGCGATGCCAAAATCAGCTTAGCGCGATTGCGGATTGCGTATTCCAACGTGGGAAGAGTCTCGCGGATGCGCGTGTCATCAGTGACGCGCCCTTCTTCCGAAAGCGGCACGTTAAAGTCGACACGCACGAACACTCGCTTGTCTCGCAGCGGCAGGTCTCTGATCGAGAGCTTATGCATAAGCGGCTCCGGACTATAAGCCTTTCTTGGCCATGAACTCAATGAGGTCGCGGACACGGCAGGAGTACCCCCATTCATTGTCGTACCAGGAGATTACTTTCACACAATTGCCATTGACAACCCGAGTCATTGGAGAATCGACAATCGATGAACGAGAATCACCGCGGAAGTCCATCGAGACGAGCTCTCCGTCTTCCACTCCAAGAATTCCCTTCAGGGATCCACACGCAGCTTCCTTCATCGCGGCGTTCACTTCCTCAGCCGTGGTCTTCTTTTCAGTGAATACCACCAAGTCAACAACCGAGACATTCGGAGTAGGCACGCGCATGGCAAAGCCGTCGAGCTTGCCCTTGAGTTCAGGAATGACGAGATGCAGAGCCTTGGCTGCGCCGGTCGACGTTGGAATCATCGACAATGCCGCGGCGCGAGCGCGACGCAGGTCTTTGTGCGGAAAGTCCAGGATAACCTGATCATTCGTGTAAGAGTGGATGGTTGTCATCGTGCCACTCTGAATTGTAAATTTGTCGTGAACAACCTTTGCTACTGGTGCGAGGCAGTTGGTGGTGCATGAGGCGTTGGAGACTATGTGATGCTTGGACGGATCGTACTTGCCTTCGTTCACGCCTAACACAATAGTGATGTCTTCATTCTTTGCGGGCGCGGAAATGATGACCTTCTTCACGCTTCCCCGTAGATGTTTCCGCGCGGCCTCGGCTTCAGTAAATCTGCCGGTCGACTCAACAACGATCTGAGCTCCGACTGATTCCCAATTGAGGTTAGCCGGGTCCTTTTCGGCGAATACTTTGATCTTCTTATTGCCGACGCTGATGCCGCCATCACTGAGGCTGACGTTCTCCTCGAGGTTGCCGAGGACTGAATCGTACTTCAGCAGATGGGCGAGTGTTTTGGCGTCGGTAAGATCGTTGACTGCTACAAATTCGATATTTGGATTTTTGAGTGCGGTTCGGACGACGTTTCGGCCGATGCGTCCGAAACCATTGATGCCAACTCTAATTGCCATTAATTCTCCGATTGTGACTGTGGAATGAAAGACCGCGACCAGCTCTTGCTGCAATCGCATCTACAGATGAAATGAAAATCGTAAATCACAAAGCGGGATGGTGCAAAACCAGTTTCACCACGAACCCGCCAGTCTTCAACTGTTCGGAATGCCAACAAGAAAACTCCTTGTTATCCGTGACTCCGTGGTGAAATCTTCTCGAAGTTTGCTCGACGCAGCGAATTGTGTTACAAGCCTCGAATGCGCAATTGGATGCGCGAGCGAATGCGCCGCCGAGGGAAGAAAGCCAAGAACGAGTCTGAATCCACGGGTAAAGTGGGTCAGGAAAAGCCGCCGGTGACTGTCGATCAACCGGCTCCCCTTCAACCTTCTTATTACACCGAGCCGGTCTCAACTCCTGAAAGCAGCTCCGCGGAGCGGAGGGAGTCACGATTTTCCGCAGATGATCGCATGCAAATCGTCACTCAGCCGGAATCGCCATCGTTTCCGCCGGCGTCTGCCGATGAGATTCTTCGCCAGCCCGCAGCCCCGCCCACGAGTCCGAGCCAGGCGGCCACTCCCCAAGAAAGACGAGCGCCACGAGGAGTGGTGGTATTAGCTATTGGACTTCCCGGATCCGGTAAGACCACGTGGTTTAAGCGCCGGGGTGTCACTCCACTTTCAAGCGATCTGCTGCGAAGCATCCTCTTTGACGACATTACCGAACAACGCTACCAAGGTCTGGTTTTCTCGACGCTTCGGTCCTTATTGCGCGCTCGCCTCATCGCAAAAATGCCGTGGAACTACGTAGACGCCACGAATCTTTCACCACACGAACGCCGCCAGTGGATCAAGATGGCTCGCAGCTTTGGCTACGAAGTTCAGGCTTTGTTCTTCGACGTTCCACTCGAGGTCTGCCTCGAACGTAACCGTCGCCGGGAGCGAACAGTGCAGGAAGATGTTATGCGGCGCATGGCGGAAAAGCTCCGCCCACCTTCATTTAAGGAAGGGTTTGCAAAGATTGTGGTCGTACGGGTAAAGAAGTCCGATTCAACCGATGGACGGCCGTTGCAATAGGCATTTGACCGCCCAAAACGCGCATCATAGAATCAACTTAGTCCATTCCGAACGGGAACGATCCCGTTCCCGACAGTCGATTCGTTCTAGGCACTGCCCCCTCGTTCAACGGCAGGACAGCTGACTCTGGATCAGCATATCGGGGTTCGAATCCCTGGGGGGCAGCCAATTTCTTCAGTCGCTCGCTAGTTTCGCCTGCAAACCTCACTGAAGATCATCTCTATTTGTCGATCTCTGAGCCATTTGACAGTTATTGCAGTCAGAATAGCCGCCTAGTCTAAGTGCGTGATTCGTACGCACTGAGAGCAAAGCAAATGGCAAGAGATAGGTCCAACGACAACGCCGACTCGAAGATGGGTCGCAAGGAATATGAAGAGGAATTGCGCAAGGTTCAAGTCGAGCTATGCAGGCTTCAGGACTGGGTAAAGCACGAAGGCAAGCGCATTGTAGTCGTCTTTGAAGGGCGCGACGGAGCAGGCAAAGGCGGCATCATCAAGGCAATCACTGAGCGCGTCAGTCCACGAGTGTTCCGTGTCGTAGCGCTGCCCGCTCCTTCAGACCGCGAGAAGAGCCAGATGTACATGCAACGCTACCTGGAGCGCTTTCCTGCAGCCGGTGAGATCGTCATTTTTGATCGCAGTTGGTATAACCGCGCGGGAGTGGAGCACGTAATGGATTTCTGCGGCAAGGAAGAGTATCGCCGCTTCCTTCAGCTCTGCCCGGAGATCGAGACCTACATCGTCACCAGCGGAATCATTTTGATCAAATTCTGGCTCGAGGTCAGCAACGAAGAGCAGGAACGCCGCTTCAAGGCTCGCATTGACGACCCACTACGCCAGTGGAAGCTGAGCCCAATCGATTTGCCTTCGCGTATCCGCTGGTACGACTATTCTCGGGCCCGCGACAAGATGCTCGAGGCGACTGACACCAAGGTTTCGCCATGGCACATCGTTCGATCCGACGATAAGAAGCGCGCACGACTCAATTGCATCTCCCACCTGCTCGGATTAATTCCATATAAGACCATTTCCAAGAAGAAGCTGAAGCTTCCCATGCGTTCCAAGAAGGGAGCCTACGATGACGAGTCGACGCTGAAAGGCAGGCGATTCGTGGCTGAGAAGTTCTAAGTAGGCACACCACGTCTCAAATATCGAACGAGTTCGTGCGCTCTATCTTTCTGATCTGTTTGGCGTAATTGGCGGGAATCGCCTCAGATTCTTCGGTACTTCTTACAGTTGTTCCCGCGAATCCACCAGCATACCGTTCACCTGTCAACACACATCGAAGTAGCGCCCGAATCGTCTGCAATCTTTGTGTGTCTAGAAGGGTAGGAGGAAGTGAATAGCCCCCAGGCCATTGCGCGTCCGGTAACTGCTCACATCACTGACAAGGCTGATAAGAAGGTGAGGACGGCGGTCCTCGCATGGGTAGTAGTGGCCGTTTACTACTTCTATCAATACGTTCTGCGCTCGGCGCCTTCTGTAATGATGCCGCAATTATCGCAGGCTTTCGGCATTAGTGCGCTTGCCGTCGCATCGATGGCAGGACTGTTTTATTACGGATACTCCCCGTTCAGTCTGATTGCCGGCGCTGCAATGGATAGGCTGGGTCCGCGCGGCGTTCTCCCGATTGGCGCCGCTATGGTCGGCGTCGGAGCGTTGTTGTTCTCTATCGACAGTCGAGGCGTCGCAAGTTTCGGCAGGCTCCTGCAAGGTGCAGGAGGCGTATTTGCGCTGGTCGGAGCAATTTATATCGCTACGAAATATTTTCCTGCGTCACAAGCAGCTACATTGATCGGCGCAACGCAGATGTTTGGAATGGCTGGTGGAGCGCTCGGGCAATTTGGTGTCGGACCACTCATGAGCACAGGCCTTCCTTGGAACCGATTCTGGATGGCAATGGGTGTTGTTGGTCTCCTCATGGCCGCCCTGCTGATCTTTCTCCTGCCAAAGCAAGAAAGTCGCCCGCAACCGGAGAACTGGCTGAAGACTGCAACGTTAGCTCTGTTCATCGTATTCAAGAATCCACAGTCGATTTTGTGTGGCTTGATCTCCGGCTTACTTTTCATTCCGACCACGATCTTCGACATGACTTGGGGTGTGCGCTACCTGCAAGAGGGACACAACTTCGATTTCGCTTCTGCCGTAATGAGGTCAGCCACGGTCCCGTTTGGATGGATCATTGGTTGCCCACTGCTTGGTTTCATTTCGGATCGTATTGAACGGCGGAAGCCGGTGATTGTTGGTGGTGCGCTGATCCTACTAATTTGTCTTGCCTGCATTCTCTTCAGGCGGCCTGAAACTCTTCCGCCATACGTGATCGGACTTGTGGCCGGTGTGGCGTCAGGCTCCGCAATGCTGCCATACGTTGTGATCAAGGAAGCTAATCCTCCAGAGTTTGGTGGCACAGCGACTGGCGTAATCAATTTCCTGAACTTTAGCTTTAGTGCCCTGCTGGGGCCGGTTTTTGCTGGACTCCTTCAATACGTCTCTAGTAGCGCTCCAAAACGCGAGTTAGAGCATTATCAGGCCGCTTTTTTGCCATTGCTGTTCGGTGTGGCTGCGGCGATCGTCCTCACATTCCTGGTGAAAGAGACTGGACCGGCAGCCCGACAATACTCCTACAAAAACAAGCAGGTATTCAAATGAGCCAGCCAGCAACCAGTATGACCGTATTGGGAAAGTACGAGCAGTTGCTCGTGAGATGCAAGAGTTTGACACCGATTCCAACCGCTGTGGCACACCCGTGTGAGGCGTCTGCTTTAGCGGGTGCGATCGATGCGGCGAAACTGGGACTCATCATTCCCATGTTGGTAGGTCCGAGAAGCAAGCTCGAGTCCACTGCGAAAACTGCAGGAATCGACATCAGCAAGTTCCAGATTGTGGATGCTCTGCACAGCCAGGCTGCTGCGGTAAAAGCAGTTGATCTCTTGCGCGAAGGACAGGCGGAGCTTCTGATGAAGGGCAGTCTGCACACAGATGAATTAATGGGAGCGGTCGTTTCACGGGAAGGAGGGTTGCGCACTGGACGACGCATCAGTCATGTATTCGTCATGGATATTCCGACTTACCACAAAGTCTTGATCATCACAGATGGTGCGATCAATATCACTCCCAGCCTGGAAGACAAGGCCGATATCTGCCAGAACGCGATCGATCTTGCCGTCGTGCTCGGCCTCAAAGAACCCAAAGTTGCGATTCTGGCAGCAGTCGAAACTGTGAATTCAAAAATGCCAGCGACCATCGATGCCGCGGCACTCTGCAAGATGGCAGAGCGAGGACAGATCAGAGGTGCAAAGCTCGATGGTCCCCTGGCTTTCGACAATGCAATCAGCAGGCAGGCGGCGCAGACAAAAGGCATCGTGTCTGATGTCGCTGGCGATCCCGATATCCTGCTTGCGCCCGATCTCGAAACGGGAAATATGCTGGCAAAGCAGTTGACTTTTCTGGCGAAAGCAGACTGCGCTGGTCTTGTCCTGGGTGCGAAGGTGCCGATCATTTTGACAAGCAGAGCCGACAGCGTGCGCTCACGGATCGCGAGCTGCGGAGTGGCCATGCTTGCCGCGCATTCGCGCCGGAAGCAGCTGTAAGGACGATCATGGAGGAATATGTTCTCGTCCTCAACGCCGGATCATCGAGCCTGAAGTTCTGCGTCTACAAGCGCCCAGGAAAAAACGGCTGGCAGCTTGGATCTCGCGGCCAGATCTCAGGGATCGGGACCTCCCCGCACTTCACAGCGAAGAATGGTGAAGGCGAGGTCCTCGCGGACGATCGTTTGGGTTCCGAAGTGAATGATGGTCGCGCTGCCATGAGTATGTTGGGCGGTTGGCTGCGTAATCATTACGGTGCTACTCGGATACTCGGCGTTGGGCATCGTGTCGTTCACGGTGGGACGCGGTATGCCGAGCCCGTTGCAGTGAACGGACAAGTTCTGGCCGATCTAAAAGAGCTTATTCCGCTCGCACCGTTACACCAGCCGTACAACCTGGCAGCGATCGAGGCGGTCTGTCAGCGATTGCCGACCGTCCCGCAGGTTGCGTGCTTTGACACTGGATTCCACAACGGGAATTGCGAAGTGGCAAAGCTCATCCCGCTCCCAAAAAACCTTCGTGAGTTGGGCCTTCGGCGATATGGGTTTCACGGCCTCTCATACGAATACATTGCTTCTGTGCTGCCGACGAAAGCGCCGGAGATCGCCAAGGGACGAGTGATCGTCGCACATCTTGGCAGTGGAGCCAGTCTGTGCGCCTTGAAAGAGGGAGCGAGCATCGACAACACACTTGGCTTCACTGCCCTGGACGGACTGTGCATGGGCACGCGACCAGGATCGCTCGATCCGGGGGCGATTTTGTACTTGCTCCAATCCGCCGGATTCTCACCGAAAGAGGTAGAGACCGTTCTTTATAAGAAGTCGGGACTGCTGGGGATCTCTGGAATAAGCAATGACATGCGTGATCTGCTCGCCAGGAATGAGCCCGACGCGCGCCTGGCGGTGGATTACTTCGTCTACCGCGCGGCCAAGGAGATCGGCGCCTTGACGTCCGTCCTCGGAGGATTGGATGGATTGGTGTTCACTGCTGGCATTGGGGAAAACTCTCCGCAGATTCGCCACCGCATCTGTGAAGCTTCGGCGTGGCTAGGAGTGGAATTGGACGTTGAAGCAAATTCTCGGAACACTCCACAGATCTCCACGGCCAAAAGCAAAGTTTCAGTTTGGACAATTCCAACCAATGAGGAACTGATGATCGCCCGGCATACAGCCTCGGCGCTCAGACTCAATTGAACATTCTTGGGAGGTTTCCATGGCTACTGCTGCGTATACAACAACAACTGAGGCAAGTTCCCCGTGGCAAGGATTCATTCCGGGAATCTGGCAAAAAGAAATCAACGTCAGAAATTTCATCCAGCAGAACTACAAGCCATACGAGGGCGATGAGGCTTTTCTCTCGCCTGCCACCGACCGCACGAAAAAGTTGTGGAAGCGCCTAAACGACCTCTTCGTCGAGGAACGCAAGAAGGGCGTCCTCGACATCTCCCAGATTCCAAGCTCCATTACGTCACATGGTCCGGGCTACATCGACCGCCAGAATGAGGTGATCGTCGGCCTGCAGACTGAGGCGCCACTTAAGCGCGCAATCATGCCAAACGGCGGCTTGCGGATGGTCTTGACCGCGCTCGAGACATACGGATACAAGCCAGATCCACAGGTCGTAGAAACCTTCACGAAATATCGCAAGACGCACAATGATGGAGTCTTCGATGCCTACACACCCGCGATACGGCGATGCCGCAGCTCCCACGTTCTTACTGGATTGCCTGATGCCTATGGTCGTGGACGAATCATCGGCGATTACCGTCGCGTAGCTCTTTATGGCGTTGCACGCCTGATCGAACACAAGAAATCTGAAAAGGCAGATTTAGACAAAGTGATGTCGACCGAAGACATCATTCGTGACCGCGAAGAACTCAGCGAGCAAATTCGGTCATTGGAAGAATTGCAGCAGATGGCCTCGACCTACGACTATGACATCTCTCTGCCTGCACACACCGCGCAGGAAGCCGTACAGTGGCTCTACTTTGCGTATCTGGCGGCAGTGAAGGAGCAGAACGGAGCCGCGATGTCGCTCGGTCGCGTTTCGACCTTCCTCGACATTTACTTCGAGCGCGATCTCAAATCCGGAATTCTCACAGAACAGCAGGCTCAGGAGATCATCGACGACTTCGTCATCAAGCTCCGCATCGTTCGCTTTCTGCGTACGCCAGAATACGACAACCTCTTCGCTGGCGATCCAACCTGGGTCACTGAATCCATTGGAGGAATGGGCGACGATGGTCGAGCACTCGTAGCGAAAACCAGTTTTCGTTTC
>Ga0126384_10001532_pt1 | contig 13711 bp, 10 predicted proteins | sample PanSoiMetPlot_36_FD_92543 | JGI IMG/M metagenome (GOLD analysis project Ga0126384, IMG submission 92543) | Tropical forest soil microbial communities from Panama - MetaG Plot_36 | ecosystem: Environmental > Terrestrial > Soil > Tropical forest > Bulk soil | place: Panama | collected 2016-02-17 | reverse complement strand
GGACACAGCCGACGAGCCGGCCCTCGTGGACCGGCTCGTCGGCTGCGGCGTGGACGGTATCGTCACCCGCCGACCGGGCCTCGTGCGGGCTCGCGTCGGCGGATCGGGATCGCTCCGCTAGTCGTCCTCGTTCTCTTCGTCGTCGTCCGACGCGCCCACCGACGCCATGTGGCGGGGCAACTTCTCGAGACGGTCCTGGCACCGCACGCAGGTGGTCACCTCAGGCATGGCCTTGAGGCGAGCGGGCGCGATGGCCTCCCCGCACTCCTGGCAGGTGCCGTACTCGCCGCCACGCAGGCGCTCGAGCGCCTCGGCCAGGCGGTTAGCGCGCTCCACGAGCAGGCTCCTCGTCGCGAAGTTCATCTCACGATCCTCGTTCACCTGGATCACGTCGACCTCGTCAGCGAGCTGGCTCGTGTCGCCCACGACTCCATTGGTCTGCACGGAGCCGGCGGACCCGCCCAGCTGGCGGATGCGCTCGACCGTCCGATTCAGTTCGGCTTCCAGTTTCTTCTTGATCTCGTCCATGGCCTATCTCCCTCTGTGGGCGTTCTCTTGCGCCTACCCCTTGACCTGCTGGGCTGCCCTAACTGCAAGCCCCATGCCGGGGATGCTGATGTAAGAGACGTGCGGAAAGATCGTTTATTCCCGCCGTCCGTGGGGTCGCTAGGGGCCCAAATCGGGCAAAGTGCTTTCCGGGGGTGGGGAAAATCGTCACCCGACCGCCAAAAATTGGAGCCCCGCCGGCTGGGCGACTAGGCCCGTTGGGGCCAGAGGAAGCGGAAAAACAGTCCCCGGGGCCTGGTCTGCGGCCCCGGGGATGGGTGCTCGGGAACGACCGGAACTCAGTGCTCTTCGTGGATCCTGATGTGCCGCGTCTCCTTGACGAAGAGCCCGCCGATCACGAAGGTCATCAGGGCCACGATGATCGGATACCAAAGCCCGCTGTAGATATTTCCGGCAGCGGCAACGATTGCGGTGGCAAGGAGCGGCAGCATGCCCCCGAACCAGCCGTTGCCGATGTGGTACGGCAGGGACATGGACGTGTAGCGGATCCTGGCTGGGAAGAGCTCGACCAGGAATGCCGCGATGGGACCGTACACCATCGTCACGTAGATCACCATGATGACCAGAATGAGCTCGGCCATCACCCAGTTGACCCGGCTGAGGTCGGCCTTCGGGGGATAGCTCGTCTCCTTGAGAGCCGCGGCGAACTTCGCCGGGTCCCAGCCCTCGATCTGGGTATTGCCGATCTTCGTGACGACGTCCTTGCCGGCCACCGCCGGCACGGAGGTGAAGGAGAGGCCCGCCTTGCCCAGGAAGTCCTTCGCCCGATCGCACGGCGTCTGCTTCGACCACGGCCCGATGAAGATGTGGAAGTTGCAGTCGCTCGCGGCCACCTCGATCGGGGTCTTCAGCTGGTATTCCTCGAGCGCCGGGTTGATGAAGTGCGTCAGCCCCTTGAACAGCGGGAAGTACGTCAGCGCGGCGATGAGGCAGCCCGCGAGAATGATCTTCTTCCGGCCGATGCGGTCGGACAGGGCCCCGAACACCAGGAAGAAGGGGGTGCCGATCAGGAGTGACAGGCCGATCAGGCTGTACGTGGGAATGAAGTCGAGCTTCAGATAGATCTGGATGAAGAAGAGCGCGTAGAACTGCCCCGTGTACCATACGACGCCCTGGCCCGCGGTGGCGCCGAAGAGCGCGAGGGCCACGAACTTGTTGTTGGGGTACTTGAGGAAGCTGTCGGTCAGGGGCGCCTTCGAGCCCTTCCCCTGCTCCTTCATGCGCCGGAAGATGGGAGACTCGTTCAGCTTGAGGCGGATGTAGATGGAGATCAGAAGCAGCGGGATCGAGAACCAGAACGGAATCCGCCAGGCCCAACTCGAGAACGTGGGCCCATCGAACGCCGCTCGACAGAGCCCGATCACGACGAGGGCCAGGAGCATGCCCACGGTGGCCGTGGTCTGGATCCACGAGGTGGCGTACCCACGCTTGCTATCTGGGGCGTGCTCCGCGACATACGTCGCGGCCCCGCCGTACTCACCGCCCAGCGCCAGGCCCTGGACGAGTCTCAGGGCCACGAGGATCAGCGGCGCTGCGAATCCGACGGCGGAGTACGTCGGCAGGAACCCGACCAGCACGGTGGCCAGGCCCATGAACACGATCGTGACCAGGAAGGTGTACTTCCGGCCCACGAGGTCGCCGATGCGGCCGAAGATGATGGCGCCGAACGGGCGCACCAGGAAGCCCGCGGCATAGGCGCCGAACGCGCCCAGGAGCGCCGCGGTCTGGTTGCCCGGCGGAAAGAAGAGACCAGCGAAGAACGGGGCCAGGATCGCGTAGAGGTAGAAGTCGTACCATTCGAAGACCGTTCCAACGGACGACGCGACGATGACTCGCCGCTCCTCCGCTTTGCCGACAACCCCTCCTCGTGCGCTAGCTGCGGCAGCTGCTCGAGCGGCAGTGCTCATTGTTCCTCCTCACAGACAGCCAATGTAGGCCAGACAGCATGTTGCGGGTTCGCTGCCTCCAAGCAGGGCAGGTGCCAAGTCGGCATCCGCCCAAGTGGCTGGAAAGAAAGATCTCATCTCTCGGCAGGATACGACGGCTCTGGTGAATTTACCGCAGAGTCTTGGTATCGAGACCCAGTCGCTCCCGAAAGCGGCCCTGGAGTCGCGACCCCGTCACTCCTCCTCGCCGTACTGGTCCTTGAGCCGCGCGACGACAGCCGGATCTGCCAGGGTGGTCGTGTCCCCCAGGGCCTTGCCCTCGGCGATGTCGCGCAGCAAGCGACGCATGATCTTGCCGCTACGGGTCTTGGGCAGGTCGGAGGCGAAGATCAGGTCGTCGGGCCTGGCGAGCGCGCCGATCTTCTTCGCCACGTGGCCCTTGATCTCCTCCATGAGATCCTTCGAGCCTGTCGTGCCGTCCTTGATCGTCACGAAGGCGGCGATGGCCTGACCCTTGATCTCATGCGGACGCCCGATGACGGCGGCTTCGGCCACGAGCGGATGATCTACCAGCGCGGATTCGACCTCCATGGTGGAGACGCGGTGGCCGGAGATGTTCATGACGTCGTCCACCCGGCCCAGCAGCCAGAAGTAGCCGTCCTCGTCGACCTTGGCGCCGTCCCCGGTGAAATAGATGCCTGGATAGCGGCTCCAGTACTGCGCCTGGAAACGCTGCGGATCGCGATAGATCCCGCGGAGCATGCCGGGCCAGGGCTTCTTGAGCACCAGATAGCCGGCCTTGGCCGGCTCGCCCTTGTCATTCACCACCTGCGCCTCGATACCCGGAAAGGCCCGGGTGGCGGAGCCGGGCTTGAGCGTGGTGAGGCCCGGCAGCGGCGTGATCAGGATGTGCCCGGTCTCCGTCTGCCACCACGTGTCGACCACGGGGCAGCGGCCGCCGCCGATCACCTTCCAGTACCAGACCCACGCTTCCGGGTTGATCGGCTCGCCCACGCTCCCGAGCAGCCGCAGGGAAGAGAGATCGCACCGCTTCGGATATTCGTCGCCCCAGCGCATGAAGGTGCGGATGGCTGTGGGCGCCGTGTAGCAGATGGTGATGCCGTGCTTCTCGATGATTCGCCAGAACCGGTCCTTGTCGGGAGTGTCGGGCGTGCCCTCGTACATGACAGTGGTCGTGCCGTTGGCGAGGGGGCCGTACACGACGTAGGAGTGGCCCGTGACCCACCCGATGTCGGCGGTACACCAGTAGACGTCGGTGTCCTTGAGGTCGAAGACCCACTTGGTCGTTGCGTAGACCCCAGTGAGGTACCCGCCCGTGGTGTGCTGGATGCCCTTGGGCTTGCCTGTGGACCCCGAGGTGTAGAGGAGATAGAGCATGTCCTCGGCATCCATCTTCTCGGGGGCGCAGTAGGCGTCCGCACCCTTCACGAAGTCGTCCCACCAGGTGTCCCGCCCCGCCACCATGTCGATGGGCTGGCCGGTGCGCTTGAGAACCACGACGGTCCGGACGTCGGGGCATTCCTTGAGCGCCTCGTCGACGTTGTTCTTGAGGGGCACGATGCCGCCGCGGCGCCAGCCGCCGTCCGCGGTCAGGAGCACCGTCGATTGCGCATCGTGGATGCGCTCGCGCACGGCCTCCGGCGCGAAGCCGCCGAAGATCACGCTGTGGGGGGCGCCGATGCGCGTGCACGCCAGCATGGCCACCGCCGTCTCGGGCACCATCGGCATGTAGATCGTGACGCGGTCGCCGCGCTTGACCCCGGCGCGCTTGAGCGCGGAGGCGAAGAGGTTGACCTCCCGGTAGAGATCCCAGTAGGTCAGCGTCCTCGTGTCGCCGGGCTCGCCCTCCCAGATGAGCGCGGCCTTGCTCCGGCGCGCCGTGTGGATGTGGCGATCGAGGCAGTTGTAGGAGACGTTCAGCTTGCCGCCCACGAACCATTTCGCGTAGGGCGCCTTCCATTCGAGGGTCTTCTTCCACGGCTTGAACCAGTCGAGCTGGCGCGCGAAGCCCTCCCAGAAGCGCACCGGATTCTTGGCGGCCTGGGCGTAGACGGAGGCGCGGTTGCTGTTGGCCTGCTTGACGAAGGCCTTCGAGGGCGGAAACTTCCGCTTCTCCCTCAGCAGGGCCTCGATCGGAGTGCTCGCGCCGGTGGACTTGGTCGCCATAGACCTGCCTCGCGTGTGAGGTGAAATCGAGGAACGGCGCGGCATGCGCCCGCTACTTTCTAAACCAATCCCCCACGGACTTCAAGAGGAGCGCGGCCCTCCGTCGGGGAGCTCGGGCGGCTGCCGGCGCAGCCCGTAGCGCGCCATCTTGTCGGAGAAGTTCTTCGGATCCATGTCCGCATGCTTCGCGGCCGCCGTCAGCTTGCCGCCGTGCGCGTCGAGGAGCCCCTGCACGTACGCCCGCTCGAACTCCTCCACGATCCGCGCCTTCGCGTCGCGGAAGGGCAGCGACAGATCCACCGGCGCCTGCGCACCGCCGGGCCCCGTCAGGAACCGGGCCAGGTCGTGGAGCACATCGGCCCGCGACACGATCACGGCTCGCTCGATGACGTTCTCCAGCTCGCGGACATTGCCCGGCCACGGGTAGCGGACGAGGGCCTGCACGCTCTCGGGGGCTATCCCCTTGACCGGCCGCTTGAGCCGGCGCCCTGCCTCCTTGAGGAAGTGGCTGGCGAGGAGCGGGATGTCCTCCGGGCGCTCGCGCAGCGGGGGCACGTGCACCGGCATGACGGAGAGGCGGTAGAACAGATCCCGCCGGAAGGCGCCGCGCTCGACTTCGCCCTGGAGGTCCTTGTTGGTGGTGGCGATGAAGCGCACGTCGACGTCGACGGGCCGGTCCGCCCCCACCGACGTGACCTTCTTCTCCTCGATGGCGCGCAGGAGCTTGCTCTGCAGATGAAGTGGCATCTCGCCGATCTCGTCGAGGAGCAGCGTGCCCCCGTGGGCCATCTGGAAGTGCCCGCGGCGGTGCTCGCTGGCCCCCGTGAACGCGCCCTTGCGCGAGCCGAAGAGCTCGGACTCGAAGAGGTCGGCCGGGATGGCCGCGCAGTTGACGGCGACGAAGGGCCGATCGCGGCGGGCGCCGGAGAAGTGCACCGACCGCGCGAGCAGCTCCTTGCCCACGCCCGTCTCCCCGTGGATCAGGACGGTCGTGTCCAGGTCCGCCACGGATCGAAGCGTCTCGAACACCGACTGCATCAGGGCGCTCTCGGCGACCACGTTCCGGAAGGTGAAGCGCTCCTGGTTGCGGCGGATGGATCGGCGGTTGGCCGATTTCAACTCTTGGAACTCGATGGCGCGCCGGATCACGAGGAGCATCTCGGCCACCTCGAAGGGCTTGACGAGGTAGTCCTCCGCGCCCAGGCGCATCGCCTCGACCGCCGACTCGATGGTGCCGTACGCGGTCATGACGACCACGGCGAGGTCCGGATGATCGGCCTTGAGCTGCCGGACGAGCGTCACGCCGTCGAGTCCGGGCAGTCGCCGGTCGGTGAGCACCACGTCCACGTCTTCCCGCTTGAGCGTCTCCAGGGCCTCCTCGCCGCTCTGAACCGGCAGCACCTCGTACCCGGCGACCTCGAGGGTCCGGTGGAGCGGTCGGAGGAATACTTCGTCGTCGTCGACCAGCAACAAGCGCTGCTTCATGTGGAGCCTCCTGCCACAGGTTGCGCGAGCCCTACCGCGGGCAGCGAGATGCGCACGCGGGTGCCGCGTCCTGGCGAGCTGTCGAGGGTGATGTCGCCGCCGTGGAGATCGACGATCTTCTTGACGATGGCCATGCCGAGCCCCGTGCCGGAGGGCTTGGTGGTGAAGAACGGCAGAAAGACCTTGTCGCGATCACCAGGCGCAATGCCGACGCCGTTGTCGACCACCTCCACGGCGGCGCGATCGTCCTCCGCGTACAGGTTGACCGTCACGCGCCCGCCAGTGCCACCGGGAGGAATGGCCTCGAGCGCGTTCCACATGATGTTGGTGAAAACCTGGCGGAGCTTCTGGCCGTCCGCGGCCGCCACGACCCCGCGGTCCACGCGGTCGTAGCCGACCTCGACGCCGCGGGCCCGGCCCTCGGCGGCCACTGCGTCCACCACGGGATCGAGAATGCGGACGAGCTCGTAGTCCGCCCGCTCGAGCTTCGTGTCGCGGGTGAAGTCGAGCAGGCTGTTGATGATGCGCTCGATCTCGACGATGCCGGCGAGGATGGAGCGCGCCATCTCCTGGGACACCGCGCCGCCGCCCAGCTCTCCCGAGGAGAGCAGGCTGGTGGCCATCTTGATGCCGCCCAGCGGATTGCGGATCTCGTGGGCGACGCCCGCGGCCATCTCGCCGACGGAAGCGAGCTTCTCGCGCTGGATGAGACGCTGCTGGGTCTCGACCTGCTCGGTCATGTCCCGCAGCACGCCCACGGTGCCGATGATGAGGCCGTCGGAGTCGATGATGCACCGGAGCGACAGATAGGCCGGGAAGGCCCGTCCCTTGGCGCTACGCGCGGTCACCTGGCCGCTCCAGCCCCGGCCGGCTTCGAGGGCCAGCGCAACGGTCTTCGCCGCACGGTTCCGCTCCTCGGCGCCGAGAAGGTCCTGGATGACGATCCGGCCCAGCCGACGCTCGCGATACCCCAGCAGTCGCTGCCCCGCCGGGTTCATCGTCATGAGGCGGCCGTCGACGCCGGTCGTGAAGATACAGTCCTCCACGCTCTGGACCACCGAGGCCAGGAGGCGCTCGCCGCGGCGCACCTCCTCCTCCGTCAAGCGGAGCGACTGCTGCATCTGCTGGAAGGAGGTCACGAGCTCCTGCGCCTCGTCCTTCGAGATCGTGAAGCGGTCCTCGACGATGATGCGCGCAGCGGCCGCCCCCAGTGACGCCGCGAGCAGCCGCTCGAAGCGGATGCGGAGCTCGAGCAGCTCGGGCACGGACAGCTCCGCCGGTGCCTTGCCCCGGAACAGCTCGCGCACGATGGCCTCGGCTTCCTCGTCTCCGACGTAGTTGTGGACGAGGCGCTCGATCTCGGTGGCCGAAAGGATGGCGGGGGCACCCACGGGATGCTTGTCCTCTCCCTGCGTCCCGACGAAGGCAGCGGCCTGCGAGCGGTCGTCCGCGTCTTGGTCGGTCAGGAGCGAGACGAGGACGAAGAGCGCGAGGTTCACGAAGAGGGACCAGAAGATGCCATGGGTGGTCGGGTCCAGGCCGGTGAGCCCGAGCAGCTCCGTGGGCCGGAGCCAGGCGAGGCCCCAGGGCCCTTGCTCGAGCACGGACGACGGGACCAGCCCTTCCTTCACCAGGGCCGGCATCACGAGCGTGTATCCCCAGAGCACGAAGCCCGCCGAGATCCCCGCAGTGGCACCGCGCCGGTTTCCGCGCCGCCAGTAGAGTCCCAGGAGCGTTGCGGGCCCGCACTGCGCTACGGCGACGAACGAGAGGATGCCCATCTCGCCCAGCAGGAGCTGGCCGCCTTCCATCCTCGCCCACGCGAAGCCCAGGGCTATCACCACGAGCATGGCGACCCGCGTGTAGAGGAGGGTCACCACGTAGACATCCTCCATGCGCCGACGGCGCAGGAGCATGGGCAGGATGACGTCGTTGGTGATCATCTTCGACAGGGCGAGGGAGTCCACCACGATCATCGCGGTGGCGGCGGAGAAGCCGCCCAGGAACACGATGACCGAGACGAAGTGGTTGTCGAAGGCCAGGGGCAGCCGGAGGATGAAGCTGTCGGCCTGGGCGGCGGACTCGGGGAAGAGGAGCAGCCCGGCGAACGCGATAGGCAGCACGAAGAGGTTGATGAGCAGGAGGTACAGGGGAAAGGACCACGCCAGGGCCCCCACGTCGCGCTCGCGCGGATTCTGCACCACGAGCACGTGGAACTGCCTCGGCAGGAACATGACGGCCATCATCGAGATCAGGAGGAGCGCGGCCCAGCGCGCATACGATCCGGTCTCCGGGCGATCGAGCGTGAGCAGGCCGGACCACGAGGGGTCGACGGCGATGCGGCCGAAGATCTCTCCGGGCCCCGAGAAGATTCCCCAGGTGACGTACGCGCCGACGGCGAGGAACGCGACGAGCTTGACCACCGACTCGGCGGCCACCGCGGTCATGAGGCCCGTCTGCTGCTTCGTGAAGTCGAGATTGCGGGCGCCGAACAGGATCCCGAAGAAAGCCAGCGTGACGGCCACCAGCATGGTCGGATCGAAGACGTTCAGCACCGAGCCTTCGTGGACGATCATGGTGAACGACACCGACACGGCTCTGAGCTGCAGGGCGATGTACGGGATCATCCCGGCCACCACGAGGGCGGCCACCAGCGTCCCCAGGGATGCAGACTTGCCGTAGCGGCTCGACAGGAAGTCGGAGAGCGAGGTGATCCGCTGCTCCTTCGAGACGCGCACGAGCTTGCGCAGCAGGACCGGCCACAGAAGGGCCACGCAGGCCGGGCCCAGGTAAATGGTGAGGAACTCGAGGCCGCGGTTGGCGGCGAGGCCCACGCTGCCGTAGAAGGTCCACGCGGTGCAGTACACGGACGCGGCGAGGACGTAGGTGACGGTGCGAACACGGCGATGCCGCAGCCGGGCCGAGAACGTCTCGGCGGCCGAGGCGACAAGGAAGAGGAAGAGGAGATACGCCAGCAGGATGGCGAGCAGCGTGGGCTGGCTCAGCCAGTTCACTCGTCGTCTCCGGGCGCCTGGCGGCGCGCGGCCGCCACGATGAGCACTACCACGATGGCGACCCAGACCGCGAAGAGGTAGAGGACGAGCGCCGGCACGCCCAGGACGAGTACCGGCCGGTTCGCGATGGCAAGGAGGGGCCACAGCAGGCACGCCCCGAAGAGGGCAAAGCAGGCAATCAGGAGTTCCGTGGCCTTCATTGGCTGGCGGAATTATAGGGGGCGCGCGGGAGGCCGCGCAACGAGTCCCCCATCGCGCCGCGCGTCGGATCAGGAGCCCGGACGCAGCATGAATCGCTTCGTCACGAGCGCCGGGAAGCCCTCCTCCAGCTCCTCGGCGACCGCCCCCGCCACCTCATCGGGCGAGCCGGGCCGCTCCTGCCACTCGCCCTGGCCCCAACCCTCGAGATACGCGTCCTCGGCGGTGGCGCTGTCCCGCATCGCGAGCGCGTCGATCAGATCTTGGAACTTCTGGGAGAGCTGCCGCTGCGCCGTCACGGGACCCTCGGCGGCCTCGACCATTGAGGGAACGTCCTTCCAGTGCACGATGCGATAGCGAGCCATGGAGTTGGAATTCTAGCGGAAATCCGGTCGATCGCCTTGACAAAGGTGTACCCCACCCCTACGCTCTCGCCCATGATCGACGTCAAGACGGCCGACAAAGAGATCGCCACCTACATTCGCCCGCAGACCTTCCCCGTCGCCATCCGTATGCTCAGGCCGGACGAGCCGATTCCCGACCGGGCGCGACGACCCGCCCGCGACTTCAAGAAGCTCAGCATGTCGTGCCAGGTCATCGACATGGCCCGGCGATACGGCTGGATGATCGCCCTCACGCGCGAGGACCACATCTGCTCGCTCGGCATCACGGCCATCGGCTTCGACAGGCCCCTGCCCATCTACAACGTGGGCACGCTGTGCGAGGGCATGTACACGGAGACCAAGGAGGCAGGCCAGCGCTCCGAGGCCGCCATCGACAAGTTCGCGCCGGGGGAATACACGACACTGCTCGTGGCGCCCCTCGACCGGGCGCCGTTCGAGCCGCACCTCGTGTGCATCTACGCCAATCCCGCCCAGGTCATGCGCCTGACCCAGGCCGCCCTCTGGAAGCGCGGGGGCCGGCTGCACTCCTCCTTCGAAGGGCGCGCGGTCTGTGCGGACATCATCGTCACCACGATGCAGACGGGGGAGCCCCAGGTCATCCTTCCCTGCTCCGGCGACCGTATATTTGGCCAGACGCAGGATCACGAGATGGCCTTCAGCATTCCGTGGGCGCGGATGGAGGAGATCGTCGAGGGGCTCCGCGGCACCCACAACGGCGGCATCCGCTACCCCATCACCCAGTTCATGGAATACGAGGCCAAGCTCCCGCCCCGCTACATGGAGGTGAATCGTCTCTGGGACGCGGACAAGGGCACCGCGGCGCTGACCAACCGTGACCGCGTGGTGGCCGCCTACAAGCGGTCCTACGCCGACCGTGTGCCGGTGTATCCGATCGTGGCCTCGTTCGCCGGCACTCTCGACGGTCAGTCCATCGAGGAGTACTGCACGAACCCTGCGAAGGCCATCACGGCGATGATGAACTACTACGAGCGCTACCAGCCGGATGTGGTGCTCGCGTACAACGATCTGGCCAAGGAGGCCGAGGCCTTCGGGTGCAAGGTCAAGTACTCCGACTACGTCGTGCCGTCCATCGAGGGTCACGTGCTGGAAGACAAGGCGAGCCTGGCCAAGCTCACCATGCCCGACCCCTACGCCACCGCGCGGTTGCCCGGCTTCCTCGACCAGTGCGCAGCCCTCGTGAAGGCCGCGCCGCCCGCGGCCATGGGCGCCGTCGCCGTGGGCCCCTGGACCATCGCCATGCTGTTGCGGAACCCCGAGATGATGCTCCTCGACACCTTCGAGGACCCGCAGTTCATCCACGACGTGATGCGAATCACCACGGACTTCTGCAAGACGTGGGGCGACGCCATCGCCAAAACGAAGATCGGCCTGAGCTTCTCGGAGCCGACCGCCTCGATCAGCCTCGTGTCACCGGACAACTACCGCGAGTTCATCGCGCCGTACCACAAGGAGCTGGTGGAGCACTTCAAGGCCAAGAAGGTGGGCCTGACCACTCACATCTGCGGCACGACGTACCCGATCTTCGAGGACATCATCGGCTGCGGATTCACGACGGTCTCCTTCGATCTCGACCAGCAGGCCGATCCCAAACTCCATGTCGATCAGCTCACGCGCTTCATGGAGGTGGCCAAGGGCCGGGCCGTCGCCATCGGCAACGTGGACGCCACGAAGTTCGAGAAGACCACGAAGGCAGAGATGGAGGCCGATGTGCGCCGCTGCATCGACAGCGCCGCCCGGCACTCCGGCTTCATTCTCTCGACCTCGTGCGAGATCCCGCCGAGGTCCGATCCCGAGATCGTGAAGTGGTTCATGGACGCCGCTCACGACTACGGCCGGTACGAGCGAGTGCTCGGATGACTCGGAGGGGGGCTTGCGCCCCCCTTCCGAACCTCCCCCCAGACGCGGAGTGCGCGGGCGAAGCCCGCGCTCGAAGTGCCTGTCAGACGGGCTCACTCCAAAACGCATGAAGGGCGCGGCGGATCAACCCGCCGCGCCCCATTCGTCTGAAGGATCCGTTCTAGGTGCGCGCTACCACTTGAAAGGCTTCTTCGAAGGGGGGACGCCGTACGCGCCGCGATCACCGCCGCCGAAGCCACCACCCCGTCCGCCGCCGCCCGGACGCCCCCCGCCAGACCGGCCTCCGCCGCGAGGCCCGCCGCCGCCAGAGCCCGGAGCCTTCGGCGTGGAGAGGTTCACGGTCAGCTTGCGGCCGTCGAGATCCTTGCCGTTGAGCTCGGAGATGGCGCGCTGGGCCTCCTCGGCCGTGGCCATTTCGACGAAGCCGAACCCGCGCGACTGCCCGGAGAACTTGTCGGTGATCACCGCCGCGGACTCCACCGTCCCGCACTGCGCGAAGTATTCTCGCAAGGTTTCGCTTGTCGTCGAATACGAGAGGCCGCCCACGTATAGTTTCGAGGCCATCCGGATCTCCTTCAGTCGCTCTTCCGCCTCGATGCACGCCCCAATACTCGGAAGAGCCAATATCGGAGGCGAGGGCGCCGGCTGCGCCGCTACGTCTACAGTTTACACCATGTGAGCAGTCGGCCCACCCAAAGCGGAGCGAATGTCCGCTAAGGAGCCCGCCAGCCCGCAGCATTGGGATCGTGATACGTGCTCTCTCCACTCGACGGGGCCAGAGGCACGTCGGGCTCGACAGGACGCATGTACGGGATGCCGTGCTCCTGATGCCGCAGCGACTCGCTCGTCGCGACGAAGAGCCCCGTCAGCACCAGCACGAGGATCAGCGCGAAGATCCAGGCGAGCAGGCTGCCGGGGTACCGCGGCGTCGGACTCAGCGGCAGAGCGCCTCGAAAACTGCCGCGGCCGCGGCGGGACTCGGCGCCACCCGACGGATGGGCGTCTCGCTCTTCGCGAGGAGATCCTGCACGTCGAACAGCTCGCGCACCACCCGGAATCCCTGGAGCTCGAACCGCACCTGCTCATCCATGGCGTGAGCGCGGTCGACCCGCACGACCACCGGCACGCCGGGGGCGAGCGTGTCGAAGAGTCTGGCCAGGTCGTCAGGAGATACGCGCACCAGGGACGACGAGACGATGATCAGCGACACGGGTGTTTCCAGAAGCTGCCGAACGCCGGCGCGGAACGCGTCGGCCATCCGGATGGCAATGCCCTGCTCGAGACATTGCAGGCCGACCGAGTCGGTCAGCGCGTGATTCTCATCGATCATCAGCACACGAGTCATGACAGTCCTCTCTGAAGTTGGTTGATGTCGGAACCGCGGGTAACGGAGCAAGCGAAGTGCCATTTGGTTGGATGCGCTCAAAGTGCTCGCGGTTGCAGGGTGAGGTAAAAATCTTCAGTGCTACGAGGAGCCAGAACCGGGCGGAATGCCCGGGCAGTTGACCCGCGCTGCCTACCCTATCCCTGGCCTGAGCACCCGGCCGGGGAGACTGCCCGTGTGTTCGCCGGACTTGATCACGAGGCGACCGTTCACGATAACGTGCTCGACGCCGCTGGCATATCGATGTGGGTCCTCGTAGCTCGCGGCATCCGCGACGCGCCCGGGGGAGAAGACCGCGAGGTCCGCGCGCGCGCCGGTCCTGATGATCCCGCGGTCGCTCAGGCCGAGACGCACCGCCGGCATGCCCGTCATCTTGTTGATGGCCGCGGGCAGCGTGAGCAGTCCTTCGTCCCGCGCGTAGCGGCCGAGCACGCGCGGGAACGTTCCGTAGCTGCGCGGATGCGGCTTGCCATCCGCCAGCGACCCCGTGGCCGCGAGCGCCGAGCCGTCGGAGCCGATCATGACGTGCGGGTGGACGAGGGCGCGCCGAAGATCAGCCTCGTCGAGCTGAAACAGGATCACGTACCCGCGACCCCGCTCCGATTCAAGGGTGTCGAAGACGCACTCGATCGGGTCCTTGCCCCACCGGCGCGCGATCTCGTCGAGGCGCAGCCCCTGCGCATCGGGCCGCGAGGGAGCAGACGCGAT
>Ga0126384_10001531_pt1 | contig 13712 bp, 6 predicted proteins | sample PanSoiMetPlot_36_FD_92543 | JGI IMG/M metagenome (GOLD analysis project Ga0126384, IMG submission 92543) | Tropical forest soil microbial communities from Panama - MetaG Plot_36 | ecosystem: Environmental > Terrestrial > Soil > Tropical forest > Bulk soil | place: Panama | collected 2016-02-17 | reverse complement strand
TCTCGGTGTAAATGCATCACGGCAATAATCAGGATTGAATTTGGTCGTGTCTCATAAATCACTCCGTAGGGGAACCTTTTGGTTAGACAGCGTCTCGTTCTTGCAGAAATTCTTTGCCAGGCGTGAGGGTGCTTAACAATTCTGGATATAGTGCTCCAAGCTTCGCCGAAAAACTGATCCCCGAGGCCCTCCTCGCTCGAGTCGTAATAAAGATACTGCACTTAAGAACTCGTCGCGCGCCGCTGGGAGGAATTCGATCTTCATCAGCGCTTTCTGTTCTTGATCGTCTTATACACCTCTTCAGCAGGAATCGCATCTACCTCACCACGCTCGTATGCGTTTAGCCGATCTTCTGCCTCCAGAACCCAAAGCTGATCTATTTCTGATAACTCCTGTTCTAGACTCGAGAGCAACCGCTCGGCTACGATCGCACGCTCATCGGGCGGTAGGTTGAGGGCCTCCTGAATGAGTTTTTCAGCTAATTCCGACACATCGCACCCTTTACTCGCTACGTGATCGGGGGATCATCTGAGAGCCACAACAATATTACGCCGTCGGGCACGCATTCTTCAAAGGCTGTTTCATCTTCCGAAGCCTGAGACTAGGCGTTCATAAACTTTTCGCGTCACTCGAACATCCTTCAAGTTGTAATCGCGAATCTCCAAAAGTCTTCCCGCTTCGTACAAATCGTATATCCGGCTGCCTTCTACTTCATCGGTCTTGCTCGATTCGATTCCCAGCACCCAAGCCAAATCGTCCAGAGCGACACGGTTCCTCGAACCCAGCCACCATTGATGCATTGTGTCGTATACGCATCGCGCATTGAAGTCAGAGACTGTTACAAGAGGTCCAATTTCTATACGGTTGACCAGGCATCGTTGAAAGATAAACGGCAAATCGAAGCCTACGACGTTGTGACCAACAATTTGATCGATCTCTGGATCAAAGCTGCTCATCAAAGCCAGGAAATCGGAGAGCGCTTCTTGTTCGGACCGTTCCTGCCCATCAGAGTCGATCCCGAAAACGTGCTCGCTTTCGCTTTGAGTGATTCCTTCTATTTCTTCCCCGGCAATCGAGCCAATGTGCACGCCGATCGAAAGGACTCGGCCTGAAGTTGCTGCTAACGAACCGGATCTGAACGCGCGATCCTCCTCTGCAGCCTGATCTTCGAAGTATCTCTGCTGCTGCTCTTCGCTCATTCTTCCGCGCTCGATGCTGCGCTTCAGACGCTGAGCGGCTCTTTCTTTAAAACCAGGCAAGGGGATTGTTTCGATGTCAATTGTGAATGCTCTCGGCAGGATGGGCTCACCGCCCTGCAATTCGCGATACTTTTCAACGGTTATTGGTCTGAGTTCCGAAACGAGGAATTGAGGCTGTCCCTGGAAAGGCTCAACGCGACCGACGATGCCCCACAAGCCGATACTTGGAGAGACGCCGCTCTGGAGAATCTCGGTTGGAATCTTAATCTTAATGGTTCCGCTGGCATTGCGCGCGGCGCAAAGAAAGAAGGGCATACCTTGTTGAGGCCTGATCTCACGTGTCGAGACGAGAGTTATTGTGAGCCAGATGTCTTCTCCCGAAGGCAGCTCAGAAATTGGAATGTTTCCCTTCATTGTTAGGCGACCTTTGTGGCTTTGCAGTTCTTGGCGTCTTGGCGCGAACCCTGGCTTGAAATGCGAATTGCCTCGCTAGGACGAAAAGGACCGCAAGGACATAAAAATGCTTCTTCTTCACAACCTACATTCTCAGCAGCACGCCCTTAACGTCCTGCGATGTTGCTGAGGAAATCGCCCTGGCGTACAACTGGACCTGTCTACAATACTCCTCAAGCCTTCCGGCGATTTCAAAGTCCGTCTTGAAATCCACGACTGTCCACTGAATGTGCTCGGCACCTTCCGAAAATGCCAGGTCGACCTTTCCTTCGACGATGGTGCCATCTTCAAGTCGCATTGAAATCGGGACTTCACGCCTGCATCGGCCATCACCCATGGCCTTTGAGGCGCGCCGCAGCAATGGATGCCCCAGGGAACGGATTACCGTTTCGATAGCGGCTTCGATCTCCGTCTGACTTGCACCGAAAAATCGACCCTGCAAGTTAGCGATTTGTTGAATGCTTCTGGCATCGGCGCTGAGTTCCACAGTTGAAAGCACCGCGTGGACAAGCGTACCGAATCGCATACCGTGAGGGCGGGAGAAATCGATCCCGACTGATTCGATAGAAACATCTGAGAGCGTTCCAGGCAATGGAACTGACGGCTCCTGCGGAGCAGCAGGTGGTAGAGGTAAACCAGATGGTTGCAGTACTGCTGGCGCCTCTGGTGCTATCTTCGCTTCCGGCATCTCAAACAGATCCAACTGCCCGCTCATTTTTTTGCTGGCTTGCTCTTCACCCTTTGCCCTTTGCTCGTCCTTTGCTTCTTCGCCGTTTGTCCTTTGCCCTTCGCTTTGAGCGTATTCGGTCGCTGTCACTACTTTTAAGCTGGGAACGCTGGCTTGCTCACGAACGCTGGAGCGTTTCTCTTGCCACTCGGCGTGATCGCGAAGGCCTCGCTCCGAGCGTTGACCCCGCTCATCAGCTGCAAGAAGCTTGTTCAGTCGCGCGCCGATCTCATCCTCTCTATTCAAATCAAGCACCGACGGATCCCACCAAACAACCGTGTGCTCGCCAACTTCCGGCTTGTGCAACCCGGGCGTCACTGATCCGGGTTTGCGCAAACCGTTGCTCGGTCGAAACGACACGTTATCCGTTCCAAACTCGGGACAACCGGGAGGATGATTCGTAACAGGCTTGAAGCTGTCCTTTACTGGCGGGAAGATTGCCGGATCAAGCGCTCCGAGCCAGCCTTCGCGCCGCTCGTCACCAACGGCTGTGACTACCAAAAGATCCCGAGCGCGAGTCGCAGCAACATAAAGCACTCGGGCCGCTTCCTCGCGCTCCAGCTCTAACTCTTCTTCCGCGTGTTCCAGAAGCTCGGGAGGCGAACAGCCTGCAAGTCTCATCACGCACAACTCAGCTTCCGTGTCAGTCCACTTCGAGGGCTCACGTGCTTCCTTGGCGGTCATATCCGCAAGAATCACTACCGGGAATTCGAGACCCTTGGCTTTATGAACGGTCATTATGCGAACGCCCTCTGCGCCCTCTTCGATGATTGGCGCATCGCCCGCCTCGCCGTTCTCGGCCTGGTCGTCAAGCCAGTCAACAAACGCTCGGAAAGAAATCAACCCGCCTTGCTCGGCTCGCCGGGCCATATCCATCAGCCGTGTCACGTTCGCAAGCGCCTGCTCTCCGGTCGCCCAGTTTGCAAAACCCGCGTGCGCCCGAGTAATCGCAAGCAGCCGCCCAATAGTATCTGCAACCGGCCGTCGATTGCGCGCTCCGTGTAGCTCTCGCAGGACTCCAAGAGCCTCGGCTACTTCCGCGAGAGATTCCGGCAAGTCGTCGGGTAGTTTTCTGTACGGGTGCAGGCTGGAGAAACGAGTTCGATAAGCCAGGAGTTGGGCATCGCTTATCGCAAAGAGCGGACCTTTCAGTGTGGCGAACAATGCGAGTTCGTCATCCGGCCGCTCGATCGCCGCAAGTGCGTTGCGGATCGCCTCAACTTCTTCGCGTGAGTGAAACGAGCTGCCTCCGACCAGCAGATGCGGAAGCCGCCGGGCCTCGAGCGCTCGAACATAAGGCCGCGTGACATCAGTCCCGAAGTTGCGAAAGCGGCGGAAAAGTAAACAAACATGTCTCGGCCGTATCGCGCTACGAACGTCAGGGCTCTCGCGCTCTGTAACCGTCCATCCACTTTCTTTCACGAGCCAGTCCACGAACGCAGCCACTCCATCAGGCAACGATTCATCGATTCGCCACTCAACGATCTTGCCGAAATCGCCGTAAGGCCTGGGAACCGGCAACGCGATCACTGCGGGCTGACTTTCAGGACCGTCCCTGAACTTTGCCAGCGCCACATATTCTGCTTGAGTAGAACCAGTGTTATCCGCGCTGCGAGAAGCGGATTGTGGTCCGCCTTTCATCACTCCCTCGAAAGCGGCGTTGACAGCTTGTTGAATTGCCGGTACGGATCGGAAACTGACATTAAGGTTGAGTTGTTCACCACCAGTGGCCTTTATCTGCTGTTTGACCTGTTCATACAGCGCGACGTCCGCACGACGAAACCGATAAATCGACTGCTTGGGATCGCCGACGATAAAGAGCTTGCCTGGAATCGGCCGCACTCGCCGCCAGTCTTTTTCATTAGGATCGTCGGCCGCCAGCAACATCAGCAATTCGGCTTGCAGAGGATCGGTGTCCTGAAACTCATCGACGAAGATGTGTGTGAATCGTTGCTGGAGGTCCGCTCTCACCCATGGTTTTTCACGAACCAGATTTCGCGCACGAAGCAATAGATCGAGAAAGTCGACGCAACCGGCACGCTCCTTCAAATGCTCGTACTCGACGATCACTGACGAGAGCTCATCGCGCAGGCGCGGCGCCAGATCGGCTCCCGCCTCATCTACAAAAGTATCCAGACGCTCCTTCAATGCATTCCGGCGGGCTAATAGTTCTGCACGCGGATAGCTCAACTTGCTCGAGGAATAACCTGACCACGTCCAGTGCTTCCCTCGTTTCAACTCGATAAGAGCCGCTTCAAGCCCCTCGTAGTCACGTTTGTCCTCACCGCCCGAAATGTCCTCGATCCGTTTTAGGTCGTCGATGAAAACTCTGATTTCCTTGAGTGACTTCACAAAGTAATCATTTGGGTTACCAGCATCTGCCCACGCCGCCAGCGAAGTCATCTGGGCAATCAACTCGTCTATGACTGTTACTCGATCGAAATCCGGATTGCGTTGCCAAGACGCTGGAAAATCGCGACGTTCAATCAACTCTCGCGCGGCAGTTCGAAGAGCCCTGCGCGGGCCGCTGTTATGCGGCCGGTGCGCAAGGATTCCCGGCAGGTCCCTCCGATACTCGCGACGCGGGCGTCTTCGGAGAATGCGACGAACCGCTTCTCCCGGACTTGCCAGCTGCTGTTCAAACCAGCGGTCGAATGCGAGATCAAAAAGGGGACGAACCGTATCTTCAGCGGCAACTTCAAACAAGGGGTCGATCTCGGCTTCCACCGGCCGCTCTCGCAGCAGATCAGCACAGAAGCTGTGAATCGTACCTATACGCGACTCTTCAAGCTCACGAAGGGATTCGGTTAGAAGCTCGTTAGCTTCAGGCGGACATTCCGTGTCCTGTCTGCATTGCTCAATAGCATCTCGAATGCGAAGCTTCAGCTCACCCGCAGCAGCGTCGGTGAAAGTGACAGCGACTATCTTGCTCAGGCGAACGCGACCCGAGGTTATGCCCGCAATGATTCGGCCCACAAGCTCGGTAGTTTTGCCCGTCCCGGCCGCCGCTTCGACGACAAAAGTCGTATCGAGATCGTTGCGAATCCGATCTCTCGCGTGTTGATCGGCAAGTGATCCCTTACGTGTAACTTTCAAAGCAATTCTCTAAGTGTCTTTAGTTCAACCAACCGGTCGCCAGGTTTACGCGAAGTGCGGATGTATTCCATCGGTCCGCATACCGCGCGGTAGTCGCACCAGTCGCACCCGCCCTTTTCTGGCGCTGCCGGCAAAAAACCTTCCTCAATCGCCCCTCCGATGATTTCGACCACCTTTCCTGCTGTTCCACGGCTAAAATCATTAAGAGGAACCTCTACTGACGCGAACCCTCCGGCGTTTGTGCAGTAATAAAGCCTCCCCCCTTCAACAGTCGCTTCGAGCAGCGTCTCACAGGCAAGCGCATACAAAACTGGCTGCAGATACTGTCCGCCGCCTACAACAACGCCTTCCTGAGCCCGAGCCTTCCCTGTCTTGTGATCGGTCGCGCGGATCTTTCCGCTCGTATGCCGCTCTACAAGATCTATGGAACCTCTCAGCTTCAGCTTGCCCACAACCGGTATTGGATCATCAACGCTTGCCGGGTCCTCATCTTCGCGTTCGCGGTCCGCCAAACCGAATGCGAGTTCGAATTTGTATGGTACCCAGCCATCATCGGCTTCGGATGCCCGCCGTAACCACTCGCGCAGATCCGCGCGAATTAGTTCGATCCCATCCTTCCATACGCGCGGAATTGCTGGTGCGAGGTCGTCCTCATACTCCAGAGCAACCCTGTCTAAAACATCGTCGACCAGGCCGATCGCCTTCTCCAGACTCTTTGGATTTATTGGAAGGAGTTTTGCGTCACGCAGTGCTGTTAGAACTTTGAACTGCACGTGGTGAAACAGCGACCCGCGAGTGAGCGGATCAATCACTTCGATCGCAACCGGCTCTTCGCGAGGCGTTAGCCTGTGCACCGCCTGGAGAAAGAATCGATAGGGACATGCAGCATAGTTCTGAAGCGCTGTCGGCGAGAATGACCGGGCAGACATCTGGTGTGCCGCGATTGCTTCACGAGCCAGCTCATCCGGTTCAATCAGCCCATCGCTGGATGTCCAGCGCCTGAGCCACCTGCGAGACCTGGATCGAAGCGCGCGCGCCAGGTGGCGATTTGTCGATAACAAATAGTGTGCTGTTCCCGCGACCGTCTCCGGCTTCGCATCGATCAATGGAGCCAGCAACGCAAGGTCGTATTCGGCTTCATCGATCGCAACGCGCGGGTCGTCGGGCGCCGGCCATCCGAGCCTGCCGCTGGCGCCGGACTCGGCCCGCGATACGAGCTTGTCAAAGCCCGGCAGAAAACCTTCTGCCGCCCGCAATGCTTCAAGGCCGTAGAATGACGGAACCCTCGGGCGCGCCTGCTGAACGTCGATTCTTGGGTAAGACAGATGGACTCGCTTGAAAGCAGCTCCTACAGCCAATCTGAGAGCCAGTCGTTCGGCTTCCACTCGGGCCGGTTGAGTAACCAGGTTTGATCCCTCGAGAGATCGCCGGTGCTCGTCCAGCAAGATGGGATCCTCGATTAACTTGCGGGGAAATAATTTCTCAGCAAGACCGGGTATAAAAACAATGTCAAAACTCATTCCGCGAGCTGCATCCGTTGAACCGATGAATACCGAACCGTAGCGGCGCTGCGGCGGCGAAACCTGAAGCTCGCGAAGCCGCGGCGAAAGCACCACCTGTACCTCGTAAAGATCGACCGGTCCTATAGGAGACATTGGTTCGAGCTCGGCCAGCGTCTCGAGCACGCCGTCCGGGTATCGCAGCGCCGACTGCGCGAGCGCCCGAAGGTGAGCAAGCCACTCCGCCCAGATCGCTCGTTCCGGCAACTCAGCAAGCTGATCTATCAGCGGCAACGCAAACTCGCGCAGATGTTCCAGGTCTCTTAGCTGTTGATCCAACCTCGCGGTACGCGTTTCCTCGCCTTCTTCGATAAGCTCCTTCCTTCTCTTACGCCATTCAGTTTCGAGGCCCTCGATTCTTCTTTTCCAGCGATCTCTTCCACCGATCACCGCCGACTCCACGAGCAAACGTTCCCAACGCGACGGTGCACGAAGACCACCTGCTATTTCGACGGTGCTCTCGAGATCGATGGGAAGCTGTTCGCGCTCGGGCTCCTCATCAATTACGGGTTCAGGTTCAACGCCAATTGGAAGTGATTCGATTGGAGGTGGCGTCCAGGCAGCTTCGGGATCAGGCGAGCTTCTTGCGTCGGGAACCTGGGACAGAGAAGTGTACTCTGCAAATCGACGCGCAGAAAAATCCTCGGCTCGACACGCAAGCAACGCGAGCAACGCCCGGCCTGCACGGTCAGGTCGAGTTGTGCCTCGGGCGAAATAATATGGAATCGCAGCTCGCCGAAAGGCTTCCTCGAGATGCGGGCGGTACTCGGCGGGCGAGCGAAGGAAGATCGCAATTCGATCGAACGGAGTTCCGGAAGCGGCCTCCGCTTGAATGCAACGTGCGATCTCGACACATTCGCGCGCCTCGCCAGGCGAAGAGCTAAGAGTAACGCTTTCGTCCATAGCCAACTCGCGTGGCTTTGATGTTTCAAACAGATGAGCTTTTAAAGTCGCGAGGGAACCTGTCGACGTCGTCGTAGTAATCTCTTCAGTTTTACATCGCAACGAGCCCTGAAGCATCTCAATTGTTCTTGTGTCTCCGCGTGCCGCCGTCGCGAGGGTGGAAGGCGCGTGCGAAACGAGCGCCTGGATGAGGTCTGCTTCTAGAGTATTCGATACGGCCAGGTCGAGTATTAGCAAAGGCAAGCCGACTGGATGAACCGGCGCTTTGGCTTTAGCGGTTTTGATTGCCGCTTCGAATATCACCGATCGAGTCGCGAGCTTCGCCGAGATAAGCTCGCGCTCAATGCAGTCGGCGAGGGCTGCGAGATCCGGTCCGCCCCGAGGCAAGCGCCTGATAGCTTTTATGTCCACAGCGTTCATGCGAAGCTCATCCAACGTACGCGCCACCGCTCGTGAAAAGCCGGGACGCTGAGCGACCGGTTTGAAATATGACAGGCTCTCTTGTGACAGCATCGAATGCACTGCGCGAGCGGTCAGTGCCTCGAGCGAAAGTCCGGTGACGGGAGCTCGGCCGCTCTCTGCGAGAAGAGGAGTGGCAAGGCTGATTGCGAGCCGTCCAAGAGTAACTCTGAGCAATCCGAACCGTGCCTGCGAGCTTTGTTGCGAACCGGCGCCAATTATGCAACACCTGATGAATTCGTCGCCGGCTTCTCTTGTGGGACAAATGACGAGAATCTCTGCATCAGGTGGGAAGGCGCGCAACCAGTTTACCGCCGAATCGAGTCGTGCCCGGGAGTCGTGGGAAATCAGAAGCTTTGGACCTGGGGGCTTGGGCATTTGAACAAAACTGAGTGCTTATCGAAAAACCTAATCAAACTCTGCGTTACGTCAATGCGCTCCGCTTTTTATTTTTTGCGCAGAACGACACCGCTGAGAGCGCTGAGGTAACGCAGAGCAGAGAACAAATACTATCAAAAGATCAATTGAATTTGACCTGTGATAAGTCCGACTCTACCTCTTTTGCCAGATTAGCAAGCTGGGAGGTTTCAGGTATCGACCGCAAAAAGCTTCTGACCGCTGATTTGTCCTGGTCCGAGATCGCCGAATTAACGAAATCCGAAATCTGGCTTCTCGTGCTTCTCGGTTGCGATCTGAGCTGGGCCAGAAACCCTTCGGTATCTGTCTTGATCTGATAAGCGAACGTCTCCGCGAGCCCATCGGACAAAGCGCCGTCGGATTGAGGGGTTATTTCAAACAAAACCTGCAAGAGACCTTTGTCGCCACGCCTGATCAGTCGATCGAGCTGCGCTTCGTATAGTTCGGCGGTGTCCGGCGACTGATTGAATGCCGATACGATTATCCCTCTATTGGATTCGTAGTCTTGATCGAGATTGCACATTAGAAATGCAATATTAGTTCGTACAAAGTCATCCTGGTCTGGCTCTTCGCTAATCTTTGAGATTCGATCGATCAACTCCTGGCGTGAATAGCTTTGCAATTGTTTCCACGCGTCCTCGCCAGGTTCACCAACATCTGTTGAAAAGGTTTCGACCACTTCAAGCAACTCCTCGTCGCTCATCGCCGAGAGCGCTTTCGGAGCCGGTTTCCCGTTCTGTTGATTCGAGGGCGGATTCGAGCGGCACCCGATAATTACAATCGCGAAAACGAGAATGACTACAGAGGTTCTGAAGCGAGGAACTGATTGGGAGGCAAATTGCATCTATATCAATCCAATCCGAAACGCCTCTGGGCGAGATTTCGGCGTCCAGTGTTTTTCAGTTTCATCAGAGACTCAGAACACCTGTGACTTAATACTAACCCATACTAACTGTTGGCTAAAGCGGGGACTACGAGCTGATTACAGAATCCTCGGGTGCTTTGTCTGGTCTAAGTCTCCGAAAAATTGGTTCACGCAGGTTTCCGGTGCTGGCTAGCGACGAATACTGAACTTGACACACAAGCTGAGGCTCGAGCCAAACAGTCACTGAATCGTCGAGCGGTTTTTCTTTTACTGGTCTCGGTATCCGCTTAAGTTTCTGAAGCTCGGCGATAATCATTTTTGAAGTTCGGTCGTCAAAGCCCGTCCCCACTTTTCCAACATACACCAACTGGTTGCCGCGATACATCCCGAGTTGCAGTGCTCCGAATGTCGCCTCACGTTCGCCCTTTCCTTTGGTGTAGCCGATGATAACGCAGTCGGCGGTGCGCCACTTCTTGATCTTGAACCAGTGCGACGTTCGCTTCCCGGGCATATAGATGCTGTTTCGTTCCTTGGCCATGATGCCTTCAAGCCCGTGAGCAGCGGCGGCTTCGAAAAGCCCTGTTCCATTGTCAACCGTCTCACTCGGACGATAAGCAGGATTGGGAACCTTGATCGAATCAACCATCCAGGCGCGGCGACGGGCCAGCGGTTCATTGATAATGGGGCGACCGTCAATATAGAGACAATCGAAAACATAGCAAACCGCTGGATGCCTGTTCCGAGCGCGAGCCACCGCAGCTTCATTTCGGGGATGCAGTCTTTGAAGAACGTCTTCGAAGATCGGCTGACCCTTTTCGTTCAGACAAACAATCTCTACATCGAACAAGCCGCACGCGGCCCGAAACGCCTGGTCGGGAATCTGCAGCTCGGGGAACAGATTGGTGATGTCACGTTGGGCCCGGCTTCGAAGTGTGATTTTGCCCTCGTCTAGAGCCACCATTGCGCGTATGCCATCCCATTTCACCTCGTAAAGAAAATCCGGTGAGTCGAATGGCTCTTCCCGATTCTGAGCAAGCATTGGTTCGATCGGATCGCGAAGCCAGTCAATCTGCGGTGGAACCAGACGTTCACAGAGCCAATCCTTTCCCTTTGTTTGAATCATCCGGTACTCATCATTCCATTCGCGGCTCTGAAACCGGAAATAAAACCCGTCCTTCTTCTCTTTGGTGATCTCGTATCTTCCTCGCGCGAAGATCCACATATCACCGCCGCCGTATTCACCTTTCGGAATTGTTCCTTCGAAGTCTAGATATTTCACCGGGTGATCTTCGGTCTGCACAGCCATTCGTTTGATGCCCGGGCGCGGCGGAAGACCTTTTGGCACCGCCCAACATTTTAGAGTTCCGTCTCGTTCGAGTCTGACGTCGTAGTGGAGCCGAGATGCATGATGGCGATGAACCACGAATGCATTATTTTCGCCCGCGAATATCTCCGGTCCCGGCTCAGGCGTTTTGTCAAAGGCGCGTTTGCGAGCGTAGTCCGAAAGCGGGTCGTAGTTTTTTTCGAAGGTCTTTTTTGCGGACGGTTTTGTGGTCTTTGGTTTTTGGGTATGAAGCTTCACCGCGTAGGCATCGATGGTCTCCCAGGGATCGCCATCTTCGAGAATTAAATCCGGCACATTGCGGAGGTTGAATTCAGAAGGGTCGGTTACTGATTCGAGGCGTTCCCAGGTAAGTGGCATTGATACCGGCGCCTTTTCTCGGCCGCGAACGCTATAAGGCGAGATGATCGTCTGATACGTGTTGTTGCGATAGACATCAATCAACACTCTTCCTTTTCGCGCTTCTTTCTTGATCTGAAGAGTAGTCGTCGAGTCATGTTTTTCTATGTACGCTTTTGCGACCAGCAGTGCAGCTTCGCGGCCCAGCTCAAAGGACCACTTGGGTTCAATTGGCGCAACAACATGCACGCCCTTACCTCCGGTCGTTTTGACGAAGGTGTGATATCCATAACGCTCGATGTGTTCTCTAAGGTCAAATGCAAGCTCGACAACTTTTGTAAAGGGGTATTTTTCCGGAGGGTCGAGGTCCCAAACGATGTAGTCGGGCTTATCATAATGGGGCGTTCGACAATGCATTTGATGAAGCTCGATGCATGCAAGATTTGCCAGCCACACAAGAGAAGCTTCTTCGGTAGCGAGAACGTAGTCGACCTTGTCTTCTTTGCCGCCGAGGACGACGTGTTCGAGCCACGCTGGCGCCCATTCCGGTCTGTTCTTTTGGAAGAAGGTTCCATGATCTACGCCATCCGGCCAGCGGACGAGCGTGAGGGGACGCCCTTTGATGTGACGGAGAATTGTCGGAGCGACCTTGAGGTAATATTCGATCAGCTCCGCTTTAACGATCCCGTCCGCAGGGAAAAGAGCCTTTCGGAGATTTGAGAGATCGATCTTACGTTTGCCGACGGTGACGAAGGTGCTGGTACGCGCCATTATTCTTGGTTTGAAATTTCCTCGAACCCAGGTCCAATAAAAATATTATACAGGTTGAGTGCTGGGTCAGCGAACGAGAGACGCGATTGGCGATCAGCGAATAAGAAACAGCGAAGCGGGCGACAGCGTACAGGCCCAGGGCGAGTCCGCGAGTCCCGGGGAAGCAAGACCCAGGGATTGCGTCACACGATCTATCGATTATTCGTAGCTCCGTCAGAACGGGCAGCGCTTTGAGCCGCTTGAATCGGCTCTAGATTGCGCTTCGCCAGAACCTTGTTGAACTGCATTAGTTCGCCAACAAGTAGCCCGTTCAGCCGCGCTTTTAAGACATCCACCTGTGTCGAAAGCTCTTTGAACACCACGTACGATTGGCTTGTCGGACGGCCGTCGCCTGTCTCAATGCTCCGTCTCAAAGCTGCGATTTGGTTGTTGAGCTTGATCGGAAAATTCAACGGGTCCTGGTTGCTTCGGTTTCGAACCTGATAAACCTCTTCTTCAATAGCACTGAGTTTCTGCGTAAGCGCCTGACCGACTTCGCTTACCTCGTGATCCTTCGATTTCTCGGAACGCTCCGTGATTTGCTTCTTGATATCACGAATGAGTATCACCATACCGTTCGCTTCGCTGGTCTTGTCCCGGACCTTCATCGCTAGATCGAACTGCTCGACCAGATCAGCATCGGTCACATTCGTCAACCGAGGATCTCTCTTGATCGCGAATGTTTGAGTCTGAGTCTGACCGTCGACAGTCAGACGTACTCGATAATCGCCCGGAGGCGCGAGCGGACCGCTCTCCGCTCTAGCGCTCCAGAGGATCATCCCTTCAAACACCGTTGCTCCAGGGTAACGCAAGTCCCACAGGAAACGATTCGTTCCGGCTTTGCGTCCGGGCGGGCGGGTCGCAGGCGGTCCGAAGGACTCGCCTTCCTCCGAGCTGCTGCTCCCCGAGGACCGACGTTTGTCCTCCTCAGGCGAACCAACGAACGTCCTGATAATTCGGTCCTTTGAATCAAGAATTTCGATTGTGATCTTGTAAGCCTGCTTTTTGAGGTTATAGTCGATCGCGGCCTGACTTGCCGATCTGATAGCAGTTCGCGGTTGAAAGAGATGAATATCGCCACTGGCGAATTCCGGAACGAGCTGCCGAAGCAGGCCAATATCGTCCAGGACGTAAAACGATCTGCCGTGAGTTGCGATCACCAGATCATTCTCTTCGACAACGAGATCAGGCACTTGCGTATCCGGAAGATTCAAAGATAAGGATTGCCAATTGTCGCCGTCATCGAATGAAACATAGATTCCGTGTTCGGTGCCCGCGTAGAGCAGGCCCGGCCGTTTCGGATCTTCGCGTACCGCATGAACGTAATCATCCGCGCGAATGCCCGAAACGATCTTTGACCAGTTCTTGCCGTAGTCGTGAGTCTTGTAGAGATAAGGTCTACGATCATCCAATTGATAACGCTTGGCGGCAAGATAAGCGGTGCCGGGTTTATGAGGAGATGCATCGATCAAGCTTATACGGCTGAATTCGGGCAGCCCTTTGGGTGAGATGTTTTCCCACTTCTTGCCCCCATCGCGAGTGA
>Ga0126384_10001530_pt1 | contig 13714 bp, 9 predicted proteins | sample PanSoiMetPlot_36_FD_92543 | JGI IMG/M metagenome (GOLD analysis project Ga0126384, IMG submission 92543) | Tropical forest soil microbial communities from Panama - MetaG Plot_36 | ecosystem: Environmental > Terrestrial > Soil > Tropical forest > Bulk soil | place: Panama | collected 2016-02-17 | reverse complement strand
GCCAGGCTACGTCAGCGCAGGGACCTCGCCGCATGGAAGTCGGCCTACGACTCAATTTCTAACCGGACTATTCAAATGATTAGCCCCGGATTAACGCGGATGACGCGGATGAGCGGCGGACGCGAATAACCTCAAAGTTCTCTTTCAGATCCGTTTCATCCGCGTTTATCCGCGGCTAAATCTTTCCTTCTTAATCGCACGGTTCACGACCTTTGTCATCGTCGCTTGCCCGTCCGTGATGCGTCGGCTAGAATCGTCATTTCTTCACTGGCCGAAATTCCTATCCGTGGAGGCGCCCAAGGTTTCAGGCAATGGCAATTGACCGCATCACTGTTAGAGGCGCCCGTCAACACAACCTCAAGAACATCAATGTAGAAATACCGAGAAACCGTTTTACTGTCATAACGGGACTCTCTGGATCCGGAAAATCCTCGCTCGCCTTTGACACGATTTACGCCGAGGGGCAGCGGCGCTATGTCGAGTCGCTGTCCGCTTATGCCCGGCAGTTCCTGGATCAACTAGAAAAGCCCGACGTCGACTCAGTCGATGGCCTCTCACCCGCAATTTCGATCGAGCAAAAGACCGTCTCGCGTAGTCCACGGTCGACAGTGGGCACGGTGACGGAAATCTACGACTATATGCGCTTGCTGTTCTCGTCGATTGGCCAACCTCACTGTCACATCTGCAATGCGCCTATAACGCGACAAAGCGTCGAACAGATTGTTCAAAGCGTGCTGGCGCTGCCCGAGGGTGAGCGGGTGATGATCCTCGCGCCAATTGTGCGAGGCAGAAAGGGCGAGTTCAGAAAAGAACTCGAAAAACTTGCGAAGGATGGGTTCCTGCGAGCGCGGGTCGATGGTGACCTTCTTTCTTTGGACGAGGAAATCAGACTTGATAAACGGCGCAACCATACAATCGAAGCCGTTGTCGATCGGTTGTTGATAAAGCCCGGTATCACTGAGCGCCTTGCGGAATCGGTGCGAACCGCGCTGAAACTTACCGGAGGTGCTGTTCTTGTTTCAGTTGTAGACGGCGAGGACAAGCTCTATTCCGAACGCATGGCCTGCGTTAACTGCGGAATCAACGTGCCGCCTCTTGAGCCGCGGTCTTTCTCGTTCAACTCCGCCTACGGAGCGTGCAAACGCTGCCACGGTTTGGGGACCGTGCTTGAAGTGGATGCCGCTAAGGTGATTGCAGATGCAAACGTCCCAGCCGACAAGCTTCCTTTCATGGGTGCTGCGGATCGCCAGGGCTCAGCTTATTTGCGCAGCGCTCTGCTGGCATTGATCAAACATTTCAAAGCAAATCCGACGGCACCCTTTGTCGAACTGCCGCGCGAGGTACGTGACGGGTTCTTCAACGGTATCGCCGGCCAATTGAATTTCTCGCATGGTCCATATTCATATTCCAGCCCGTGGAAAGGAGCCGTGCGGTGGCTGCGAGATCGGCTCAACGAAGCGCCTTCTGAGAAAGTGCGCGTGGCTCTGGAGGAGCTCGTCGCTCCTGCTTCCTGTCCTGAATGCAAAGGACGACGTTTGCGCGCAGATTCCCTGGCAGTGAGACTCGGCGGACAAGGAATTGCGGACTATGCGTCACTGCCAATCGGGGACGCTGTGGAAGCCTTCGAAGCAATTAAGCTGAACCCGCGTGAAGAAAAGATTGCTGGTTTGATCCTGAGGGAAATAAAGAACCGGTTGATATTTCTCCAACAGGTTGGACTCGGCTACCTCACTCTCGACCGTTCATCGGCAACGCTCTCAGGTGGAGAGGGTCAGCGCATTCGGCTCGCAACGCAGATTGGTTCGCAGCTTCGTGGCGTACTGTACGTGCTCGATGAGCCTTCAATCGGACTGCATCCTCGTGACAATCAGCGATTGCTCGAAACTCTGTGTGCGTTGAGGGACCTGGGCAATACCGTCCTTGTCGTCGAGCATGACGAAGAGACCATCAGACGCGCTGATTACGTCGTCGATCTGGGCCCAGGCGCCGGTGCGCACGGTGGCCAGTTAGTGGCGGTGGGAAGCGCGAATGATGTCTCCGAGAATCCGAATTCGATAACCGGACTTTACATCAGTGGCTCACGACGAATCGAAGTGCCGGAGCAACGAAGAACTCCGAACGGCAAGTCAGTGATCGTCGAAGGCGCGCGCGCTAACAATCTGAAAGAGATTGACGTGACTTTTCCCCTTGGTTTGCTGACTGTAATTACGGGAGTCTCCGGATCAGGCAAATCGACACTCGTGGGTGACATTCTTTATCGCGCCATGGCCCGTCACCTTTATGGCTCGCTGGAAGAGCCTGGGCCATACACTGAAATCAAAGGACTCGAGCATGTAGACAAGGTCATCGAAATCGATCAGTCGCCCATTGGACGCACACCACGCTCGAATCCGGCTACTTACACTGGGCTCTTCACTCCCATTCGCGAGCTTTATGCGATGCTGCCTGAGTCTCGAGAGCGCGGCTACAAACCAGGCCGATTTTCATTCAACGTGAAGGGCGGCAGATGCGAGGCTTGTGAAGGCGATGGCATGAAACGCATCGAAATGAACTTTCTGCCAGACGTTTATGTGCTTTGCGATGTATGCAGGGGGGCTCGTTACAATCGTGAAACTCTCTCGGTTAAGTACAAAGGAAAATCAATCGCGGCGTTGCTCGACTCCACGATAGAAGAGGCACTTCCACTTCTGGAGAACATTCCTCAGATTAATCAGAAGCTACAGACACTGCTGGATGTCGGACTCGGTTACATCAAGCTGGGCCAATCCGCAACAACGCTATCAGGTGGCGAAGCACAGCGAGTCAAGCTGGCTAAAGAGTTATCGAAGCGAGCCACGGGAAGAACTGTCTACATCCTCGACGAGCCGACCACGGGACTCCATTTTGCGGATGTCCACAAGCTTCTGGATGTGCTGCAAAGACTGGTGTCGCTTGGCAATACGGTCCTCGTGATCGAGCACAACCTCGACGTGATCAAGTCAGCCGATCACATTATTGATCTGGGTCCGGAGGGCGGCGAACAGGGCGGACGCGTGGTTGCCAGCGGCACACCAGAAGAGGTCGCACGCTCACGGCGCTCGCACACGGGTCAGGTGCTCAAGCCTCTCCTCAAATTGAATGGACACCGGAACGGTTTCATCAGGGGTCAGCGAAGATTGGCGTCATAATCTATCCGGACGCGATTAATCGCGTCCAACACAAGGCCCACACCGTGCTACAATTACTACAAATGAGGGATGAATTAAACGAGGCTGATATTCCAGAGTACCGAATCGATCGCTCTGCGGTTTCAATCTTTAAGTCCTTTGAAGAGGCGGACGCCGCCAACAAGGCTTATTGGCTGTCACGCACACCTCAGGAACGCGTGCTCCATATGGAATTCTTGCGACGACTCAATTATGGCTCTCGAGCTACCGAAAGACTTCAAAGAGTTCTTGAGGTTACTACGCGCCCACCGCGTTGAGTACTTATTAATCGGCGCCTGGGCAGTTGGCTATCATGGTTACCCGCGTGCCACAAATGACTTGGATGTCTGGATTGCTATCTCCACTGTAAATGCTCAACGAGTTGTGAAAGCTTTAAGGGAGTTCGGATTTGACGTTTCTGAACCATCCGCCAGCAAATTCCTTCAGGAAAATCAAATTATTCGCATGGGAGTGGAGCCAATCCAGATAGAGATCTCTACATCCATATCAGGGGTGGACTTTGCCGAGTGTTATGACGAGCGAATCGAAAGCATCATGGATGGCGAGCCAGTTAGTGTGATAAGTCTGCGTCATTTGAAGATTAATAAGAAGGCTAGTGGTAGATTCAAAGATCTGGCAGATCTCGATTACTTGCCTTAATGGTGTCTCGCCGCAGAGATCAGCAATATTGTAACCGTGTCACGTTACGCAGACGACATTCATCCCCTGAACCTCGCTAAGGTAGCCACATACCCGCTCAAGTCGCGGCCTAGCAAGGTTTCGCTAGACGACTTCGCCAAACCAATCGCTTCGAGCAGCTCACTGATTGAATTCCTCAAGTCGTTCCCAAACATCCTTGCGGCCCAGGCATTGCGGGACGTCGCAGCCGCAATGCAGCGGGCACGTCAGCTCCAGAAGCCTATCATCTGGGGCATCGGAGGCCACGTAATCAAAACCGGACTCGCGCCGGTGATCATCGATTTGATGAAGCGCGGCTTTGTGAATGCTATTGCCGCCAATGGGTCGGTGCTGGTCCATGACTCGGAAATCGCCATGGTTGGTTCCACGTCAGAAGATGTTGACGCCACGCTGGGCGAAGGCAACTTTGGTGGCGCAGACGAAACCGGCAAATTGCTGAACAGTGCCGCGCGCGCTGGGGCAAATGACGAGATCGGTCTTGGCGAAGCTTTGGGTCGCGCGCTTACTACGATGGAGCCAACCTACCGAAAGTATTCATTATTGTGCGCTGCCTATGAAGCGAGAGTTCCCTTCACCGCACACGTAACGATTGGCGGCGACATTGCGCATTTCCATCCGAATGCAGACGGAGCAGCCCTGGGCGCAGCCAGCCACACCGATTTCCGGCTATTGGCCGAACTGGTTCGGCGCATGGATGGTGGCGGAGTCTACTTGAACATTGGGTCCGCTGTGACGCTGCCGGAAGTCTTCCTTAAGTGCGTGACGATTGTTCGCAATCTCGGCTTTCCGTTGCAAGACATAACGACCGCCAACTTTGATTTCATTCAATCCTATCGTCCCTTGACCAACGTGGTGCGAAGACCCACGGCGGGCGGCACTGGACGCGGGTATGCCATCACAGGTCACCACGAGCTCATGATTCCCTTGCTGGCAGCGCACCTTGTTGCTGACTCTTAAAAACAAAGATTTGGCTTGACGGCACCCAGCGACGATTCGTATACTTCCCATCCTGATTTTGAAAACCGTTTTCATTTTCAGCAAAACCAGGATAGGAACCTGAGGCCCCTGACCTATCGCTCGCCTGCTTTCGAACTAGCGTTTTTGAAAAGAAGGTTTATATGTCGCTTCCGCAATTGCACCAGTTTCGTTTCTGGTTGGTCGTTGTTTTCTTAATGGCAGCCAGCCAGCTCTGTCTCGCGCAAACGAGCCCAGTCACACTCCGAGGTCGCCTGCTCGATCCTAATCGAGCGGCAGTGCCAGGCGCCAAAGTCACCCTCAGCAGTGATGCAAGGCAGAAGAGGAAGTCCACTGTCAGCGACGACAAGGGCGAGTTCTCTGTCGCGATTGAGCCGGGCAATTATTCCGTGGAAGTTGTGGCCACGGGCTTTGCCGAAAGCAAAATCCCTGTGGAAGTCAAGAACGCCGTCGGCGAGCCGCTGGAGATAATGCTCGAAATTTCAGCTTCCAGCGCCACCGTTACCGTGACGGACGCGGGCGGCTATCACATCACCGCTTTCAGTTCTGCTACGAAAACATTGACCGACCTCCGCGACGTCCCCCAGTCAATCAGTTTTGTTACTCGAGACCAAATCCAGGACCGCTCGCTGGACAGCATCGCAGCGGCAATAACTTATGTACCGGGAATTACCTCCCATCAAGGCGAAAACAATCGCGACCAACTCATCGTGCGCGGGAATAGCACCAGCGCCGACTTCTTCGTGAATGGCGTGCGTGACGACGTTCAGTACTATCGAGACTTCTACAACGTCGAGCGGCTCGAGGCTTTGAAGGGACCGAACGCAATGATATTTGGTCGCGGTGGCGGCGGCGGGGTGATAAACCGTGCGATGAAGGAAGCCAATTTTGCTTCAACCAGACAGTTCACTGCCCAGGGTGGTTCATTTGGTGACAAGCGTTTCACAGCCGATATCAACCAAAAGCTCACTGACAACTTTGCCTTTAGAGTTAACGGCCTTTACGAGTACTCAAATAGTTTCAGGAAAAATGTGAATCTCGAGCGCTACGGTATTAATCCAACAGCGACTTTTGTTCTCAACGCCAACACCTCAGCGAGAATATCGTTCGAGCATTTTCACGACGGACGCGTCGCTGATCGAGGTATTCCGTCTTTCAGAGGCAAACCTGTCGCTGTTCCGATTTCTACCTATTTTGGTAATCCGAATGACAGCCACGTGCGCGCAAACGTTAATATATTGTCGGGAAGCTTCGATCACCAGGTGGGCCAACTGCACATTACTAACCGCACGATGTTCGGCGACTATGATCGCGGTTATCAAAATTACGTGCCGGGGGCAGTCTCACCCGATAAGACAACCGGGGCGCTTACTGCTTACAACAACGCAACGCGACGCAAGAACATCTTCAACCAGACGGACCTGACCTACATCGCCAACACAGGGCGGGTGAAACATAACTTCCTTTGCGGAGCGGAGCTCGGCCGTCAATTAACCGACAACTTCCGCAACACCGGCTTTTTCAACAACACCGTCACGACAATTCAGGTGCTGTTGGCGAATCCTACCATCACTACACCCGTGACCTTCCGTCAGAATGCCACAGATGCGAACAATCATTTGAAGCTGAATCTCGCAGCCGGCTATGTTCAGGATCAAATCGAGTTTTCGCAAAAGGTCCAGGTAATCGCCGGTGTTCGCTATGACTACTTCGACCTGCATTTTCACAATAACCGCAACGGCGACAATTTGAGACGAATCGATAACCTGATCTCACCGCGAGTGGGAGTGGTCGTGAAACCCGTCAGTCCAGTTTCAGTCTATGGAAGCTACAGTGTTTCTTACCTGCCAAGCTCAGGTGACCAATTCTCGTCGCTGACTTCGATCACTCAACAGGTCAAGCCGGAAAAGTTTAATAACTACGAAGTGGGTGCAAAGTGGGATGTTCGCCGAGATTTAGCTCTGACAACAGCGATCTATCGTCTGGATCGCAAAAATACTCGGTCCACTGATCCAAATGATCCGACCAGAATCGTCCAAACTGGCGCACATCGAACCAACGGCTTTGAAATTGGAATGGACGGGAGCGTCACAAAGAATTGGCGCATTTCAGGAGGCTACGCTAATCAGGATGCCTTTATTGCCAGCGCTACGATTGCCTCGCCTGCAGGCGCCAAAGTTCCACAAGTCCCGCGTCACACGTTGTCTCTCTGGAACCACTATCAGCTGATTAGGAAACTGGGAGCCGGCGTGGGAATTATTCATCGATCCGATATGTTCGCCGCCATCGACAACAAAGTTGTCTTGCCTGGCTACACCAGAATAGACGCTGCTGCTTATTACTCTTTCTCGGAAAAGTGGCGCCTCCAGCTTAATGTGGAAAACTTGTTCAATAACCAGTACTACATCAACGCGGACAATAACAATAATATCTCGCCGGGAAGACCAAGAGGTGCGCGTGTGGGGCTCGTAGCCAGGCTCTAAATCCGAACCTCTTAAAACGGTGTTTGTAGCGAAGCATTTACTCCTGCTAATCGCCGGCTAGTGGTATACTCCCGTCCACACTCTGGACCCCTTTATCGGGAAGGTTGGTTCCCCCAGCCGCAGGACATCGTCATGAACCGAAAACGAGTCGAACACTTCCGTCAACTTCTCACCGAAGAGCTAAGACGGCACAGTCAACATGTTCGCGATGATCAGGCAACGGTCCTGGAACTTTCCGATGACCGCGTAACCGATAGCGTCGACCTTTCACTGATGGACGTCAATAAGGAAATCACGTGGCGGCTCGGGGAGCACGAATCAAAAATGATTGCGGATATCGATCAAGCCCTGTTGAGAATTAAGGAAGGAACCTTCGGTATCTGCGTACGCTGTGGCAAGTCCATTTCCGAACAACGACTGGAAGCGATGCCGACCGCCCGCTATGACGCCGTTTGCCAAAGACTCCTCGAAGCTGAAAACGGTAATGAACCGCCTCCCAGCTTGTAGCTTCAGACGTGTTGTCGTTGGGACGCAGATGTTAGTCAGCTTCGTTGGCGCTCTTTTTTGAGTGTTGCTCTTTCTCCGCAACTCCATTAACAAAGCGAAGAAATCTTGTTATGAGCTGCTCTCGATAAGCATCATTGGTTTCGTCGGCAGACTTCACCACCTCGAACCCTTCAGAAACCAGATTAAGACGCTGGTCTGCGAGCAGGAGCTGGATCAACATCTCTGGCACTGCTATGCGGGTGCCGGACTGCAGGCGAGCGTTACTCGTTGACGAAAGCACTGACCGCACGCTCGGTGAGAATTCCGATATGTGACATTCGTTGATGATTTCAATGTGACTCTCTGCGCGTCGACCGATTGTGACACTCATTTCCGAGGCATCAAACTGCTTAGAAGAATTGATGATGCCCAACGTAGCCGGTTCCCACAGCGGATTTCCTTCTACCGGTGTCAACTCGTGAAATCGCTCCGGCCGCAGGAGCCGACCCGAATTGCAAGCAGCCAGCAAGACTATCTTTACTCCGCTGCCTTCCAGGTTTTCGAGCAGGGCGCCTGCCGAGAGATAGGAACGCGGATCATCCAGTTGCTTTCCTGCTTGCAGCTTCAGAGCATCGCCGTTGGTACCGTGAGACTCAATCAGGAGAACTTGTACGGGACTATCAGGATGGACGCGATTGAATTCCTTGAGCTGACCAAGAACCGTCCGCCAATCAGGGTCTTCAAAATAAGCAAAGCCCAGCGACTGAAAGAACTGCCGATTGCCGGGCTCGCTAAGATCGGGGCTAAAGACTATTCCCTTCCCGCGGCCGAGCTCGCACAAGGCTGTTGCTTTTCTGCTCTGGGCCCAACCGGCCCGGAGAAAGACAGGCTGACGAAATGTGCGATTGCTCTGTTTAGTAGGTAGATTAGCGGACAGATCTCGAGCGGGCCTACCTCCAGAAATGAGGGATAAAATCAGCAAAGAGAGAGGAATAAGAGCCACCGCCGCCCCCGCTTCTACTGTTTGCGCACCGAATCCCTAATGGAGCGAATGTTAGGTGACGGCTGATGCGCTTTTGTTTCAATTGGGTTGCGATTGTGCGATAAGACTGTGTCGCGCTGGAATTCCGGAAGCGTTAGACATTTTTGAACGCGAAAAATTTCTGAGACGAAGGTGAGCTATTTCCGCGCGCGCGATTGAATTTCAAGCCTTCGGGTGTGCCTTGTCGTACACCTCAATCAGCTTCTCCATCGAAACGTGAGTATAGATTTGAGTTGAAGAAAGGCGTGCGTGTCCCAGTAGCTCCTGGATGTCGCGCAAATCAGCCCCGCTGTCCAGCAGATGAGTCGCGAATGAATGTCGCAAGCCGTGAGGACTTAAGTTGTACATGCCGGCGCAGAGCCTTATGTATTTCTCGACCATACGGCCGACTGAGCGTGTCGTGATCCGCGTACCTTGATAATTCAGAAAGAGCGCGTCGCCTTCCCGGACCGAAATCGGCGCTTGATTCAGAAACTGTCGGCGCACTCCCAAATAGTTTCGCAATGCATCATGGGCCGGATCACCAAAGGGCACGATGCGCTGCTTGCGACGCTTTCCGCTCACGCGAATCAAGTTGTTGGTGAAGTCGATGTCATGGAGGTTTAGTTTAGTAAGCTCTGACACACGAACCCCGGTTGCATACAAGAGCTCGAGCATCGCACGGTCGCGCTTGCCCAGGTCGGTTTCAGTGTCAGGCGTTTCGATGAATCGAATTGCATCTTCGACCGACAAGTGTCTTGGGAGCTTCTTCTCCAGTCTTGGTGTTGCTACCAGCTTTGCTGGGTTCATCTCAAGCAAGCCTTCACGAACCAGGAACTGAAAAAATGTACGCAGCGCTGCGAGCTTGCGAGCAACCGAGCTCTTCTTCTTTTGAGCTAAGTGCAGCACCGCCAGCCATTCGCGGATGGTGAGGTGATCTATCTGTGCGAGCGGTGGTTCATTTCTAGCGCCCGTTTTAGCGTCCGCAGGCGCCAGGTGATCGTAGAACTGTTGCAGATCGCTTTGATAATTTCGCAGCGTGTGCTCGCTCACGTTACGCTCGTAACGCAGGTGCTCCAGAAACTGTGCGAGCAGTTCGTCAATCATCTGAAGTCAAGAGGCCGATTGTGCGCGCGGCGCATAGAACCCTCGGCGAGCTCGTACGCGCGTTCCCTTGCGAGTCTTTATTCGCACCGAAATAGAATGGTACTGCCCGTCACGCCGTTCGTCGGTCGCATAATAGCTCAACACGTATTGCTGTGAGAGATCGGCCGCAATCTCGATGAACGCCGCTTCGAGATCGCCCGGGTCTCTTGGAATGTGAACTGCACCGCCAGTCAAATCGGTCAGCATTTCCATTCGTTTCTTTGCGACGAGATCATGAATGTTAGCATTGTCATAAAGCCCTGTTTGTACCACATACACTTCACAATCTTCTTTCAGAACACGTTGCATCGTAGTTTCAAAGTCTATGGTGCTGACTGTATCGGAGCCGTCTGAAACGATCACGATGACCTTGCGCCCATTCGCAGGTCGCAGATACACAGCTGCTTGAACTATGGCGTCAAATAAGGCGGTACCGCCTTCCGGCTTCCCAAAATTGTCGATCGTCTGCTCGAGGCGGCGAACATTATTAGTAAGCGGTTGCGCGAGGTAGTTGTCCGTTGAGACTGAATAAATTGCCGCTTCGTCTGAAGGACGCAACACATGACTAAAAAAGCGCTTGGCCGCCTGTTTTTCGAGGTCACGAGAAGCAATCAAACTACCGCTGTTGTCGAAAAGCATGGCGAGCCGCACCGGCGCGTCTGAGCGACTGAGATCGCTGATGGGTTTCACCTGACCGTCTACTTTCAGCTCGAAGTCGTCAAGCTTCAGGTCGGTAATGGCCGCTCCGCGAACGTCGAAGGCCGAGGCGGGAACGGGGACCAGGTTCGAGCTGATGCGCAACACATCAGCGTCTACATCATCCACTTTGTCTTTCTTCTTGTCTGCAGTGGCTTTTGTGGTTGGAGTTGGTGACTCTGTTGGTACTTCCGTGTCGATTGGTGAGGGGTTCCGCTTTTGTTCGCTTTTCCTGCGGCCTGACTGTCCATGAACAGAGACGAACAGAAGGATCATCAATAGCGCCGAGAGAATCAAGAGAGAGCTACCGTTTAGGAATGTTTTCCTCAATATGCACTCGCGGGGATTGACGCCTTTGCGAACTCGATCTCTTGAAGCCATTCGTCCCATGCTTGCAAAGCCAATTCGACCTGAAAATGCCTGCGGTCGCGTTTACGCTTTAGTCGTCGCTTTTGTTGCTCCGCCAGTGGCTGCAGCAGGGCAAAAGTGATATTTACCGGTTGAAAACTCTTTACTTCCGCATGTGAAACGTAATGGGCCAGCGCCCCAATGGCGGTCGTTACTGGAGCTGCCACCAAAGCTTTGCCGGCGAGCAACCTCGCAGCGTTAACACCCGCGAGCCACCCCATGCCTACAGATTCTACGTAGCCTTCAACTCCAGTAATCTGGCCCGCGAAAAAAATTCGGGGAAATTCGCGCATCTGCATCGAAGCCTGCAAAACTCTTGGGGAGCAAATGTAGGTATTGCGATGGATTTGGCCATACTGCAGGAACTCCGCGTTTTCCAAACCTGGTATCAAGCGAATCACCCGCGCCTGTTCGCCGTAACGTAGATGATTCTGGAAGCCCACCAGGCTGTATGCGTCCGCCATTAAGTTTTCCTGGCGAAGCTGGACAGCGGCGTATGGCTCGCGACCAGTACGCGGATCTCGGAGTCCTACAGGCTTCATCGGCCCAAAGCGCAGAGTATCAACGCCTCGCCGCGCCAATTCTTCAATCGGCAGACACGATTCGAACCAACGAGTCTCTTCAAAGCGCTGCAGCGGAACGCTGTTCGCCGTAATCAGGGCGTCGTAAAAGCACTCGTACTGTGCCTGGTCAAAGGGACAATTGAGGTAGTCATCGCCGCCCTTTCCATACCGAGCAGCGCGAAAAGCAACGCTCGTATCGACTGACTCGGCTGATACGATCGGCGCAATTGCATCGTAGAAATAGAGCTGATCGCTGCCGGTGAGTTTCATAATCTCAGCAGTCAGCGCGTCCGAAGAAAGTGGCCCGGTAGCGATGATTGTCACACCATCTGACGGGACCGTAGTCACTTCTTCCCGGACCAGTTCGATTAACGGGTGTTCCGTGATGCGGTCCGTGATGTATTCAGCAAACTGCGCGCGATCCACCGCCAGCGCCGCGCCTGCGGGAACGCGGGTGGCAGCGGCTGCTTCCATTACCAACGACGCGCCCTGGCGCAGCTCTTCTTTGAGAAGATAAGAAGCGGTGCCAACCTCGTCGGATTTCAGCGAGTTTGAGCAGACGATCTCCGCAAGTTTGTCGGTGCGGTGAGCAGGTGTCTGACGGACGGGGCGCATTTCAGCTAGTCGCACCTTCACACCTGCTGAAGCAGCCTGCCATGCGGCTTCGACCCCAGCTAAACCACCACCAATGATCGTCAGGTCAGTCATCTTAAGGTTTCTTTTCAGGTTCGGGTGCTTTGGGTGTTTCGATCTTGTAATCTTCGACCCTGCCGGAAAAGTGTTTATAGCCACTCCATTCGACAGTCTGATTGATATCAGTTCCGCCAAACAAAAGCACTTTCACGGACACATTTATCTGTGCAAAGTTTGGCAGCCATACGCCTTCGACCATGCGAGTCTGTTCCATCACGACGGCAGCGCCGGGTTTTACGGATAATAACAGCCCGCCACCCATCTTGAAGCCTTCGGCCAACCGCGCCTCGAGCCGAATCACCTGCCGGTCAACCGGATCGATCCAAACCACGCCCACGAGTTTGGCGATCAGGCTCTCGGCCCGGTTTTGAGGTTTGAAGCCTGCTTGCGGTCGAAAATCAAAAACCACGGCATCTCGATCGCGAAAGCGTTCTCGTCGTGGCGACACAAACTCGCACACCTTTAGGAACTGAGAAATCTCCGGATCATCGTCTTCCTGACCCTTGCCCACTTTCTTTTTTCTCTCTTCCTTGCGCCGATCAGCCTTTGCCTGATCTTTGTCTTTATCACGCTCGGCCTTTTCGAACTCCTCATTGACGCGCTTCTCTTCCTTCGCCGCTCGTTCAGCGGATAATGGTACTCCATTTTCGCTGACCAGCTTCATGACCGGCTCGCGGTTCGCGATCGGAAAGACTTCATACAACTTCACAGTTTCTTTCTTGAGCTCACCACGGCTACTCAGTTCTCGCTGGGTTTCCTTTTGCATGAATGAGTATTCGTTAACGCGCTTCTCGACTTCATCCTGGTTGCGGCCGACTGTCCGCAGCAACTCGACTACGTCGATCGAACTATCGCCTTTCGGCGCATCGAAGATGGCGTCAGCCAAGGGAATATTGTGGGTGACGCTTTGAAGCTCAAGGACTAACTCCGTTCCCTCTTTTGAGATGCTGATGCGATGAGGCTCTTGAATGCTTCCCTCTCGCCGGTAGTCATCAAAGCGAGTCGTAGTCTTCGCCCCATCATCAACTATTTTGAGCAGCCGCCTGTTCTTGACGCTGAACCAGTAAGTCAGTCGCGCGCCGCCTCGATGTGAAAACTCGATGACGTACGCTGGCTCGCCGCTGGAGTCAGCTATGGAAACTGTTTTTGCGAATACGTTCTGTTTCTTGTAATCGATGAGCCTACCGGCATCGAGGACTGCTCGCAGTTTTGCTGTAGCTGCTTCTGCGCCTGTCAGAGTTTTAGCGAGGCCGTTACTCTCAGTCCACGCAGAACTCGCGTTGGCTGCCGCGACGAGGACGTTGCCATTGATAGTGGTTTCTGTTCGAACGTAGGCGGGAGCTTTGATCTGCCAGCGGG
>Ga0126384_10001529_pt1 | contig 13715 bp, 12 predicted proteins | sample PanSoiMetPlot_36_FD_92543 | JGI IMG/M metagenome (GOLD analysis project Ga0126384, IMG submission 92543) | Tropical forest soil microbial communities from Panama - MetaG Plot_36 | ecosystem: Environmental > Terrestrial > Soil > Tropical forest > Bulk soil | place: Panama | collected 2016-02-17 | reverse complement strand
CGCATGCCGATGTTGCCTGGCAACGGACCACTGAGCGGACATGCGCTAAGCCATGACCAGGTCGAGGCTGCGCTGATGTGCCGCGCTGGCTATGAAGTGAGGGTCCTACCGATAGACGGGGTGAGCTGGGAGGAGAACCCGCCGACGCTGATGGAATTTAGCCGCCGAGATCTACGCTGGTGCCATGGCAACATGCAGTATTGGCAGTTGCTTACTTTGCCCGGCCTAAAGCTGGTTAGCCGATTTCATCTCGCTTTCGGGATATGGATGTATCTCGGCTCGCCAGCCTGGATAGCGATGACGGCCATCGGTACGGTGTTGCTGGCGCTTTCCGACACGCCTGCGGTGCAATACGTGCCGGTGAAAGCGGGCGTCGGCACTGCGTTATTTGCCATAATGATGCTGATGACCTTCGCGCCCAAGATCGCGACAGTGATCGACGTGTTGTTGGAGGATGTGGCCCGCCGCTCCTTCGGCGGACTGATTCCGTTCGTCCTGAACATTGCTGTCGAAACTTTGTTCACGCTGCTGCTGGCGCCGATCGTCGCACTCTCGCATACCATCTTTCTCGTTCGTCTCTTCTTGCTTCGGCGCGGCACCGGCTGGAACAGCCAAGCCCGCGAGAGCCATGCTGTCCCGTGGCGCCTTGCTTTCTCAAAGCTATGGCCGCAGACGCTCGCTGGATGCACGATCTTGAGCGTTGTGGCTTTGAAATCGCCCACCGATTTCGGATTTGCTCTGTTGGGCACTAGCGGTCTCATTCTCTCCACGCCGTTCGCGGTCGTGACAGCCTCGCCACTTATGGGCAGCCTATTTGCGCGGGTCGGCATCGGCCGCATTCCTGAGGAAAACGAGCCTCGCGACGCGCTGCTGTCTCTTTCCTTACCCGCGATTGAGATCACCTCATCGTCAGCTCAGAAGAAATCCGAAAAGTAATGTTCGATGCATTGAAAGCGATGCTGGGTATTGCGCGGTCGCTGCGCATCTACTACGGCGATCGTCAACATGGTCCGGCGATGGACCGCCTCTACCGCGAATTCGTTAGATCCGGCGATCTCGTGTTCGACATCGGCGCGCATGTGGGAGACCGCATCGCCGCCTTCCGGCGTCTGGGTGCGCGCGTGGTTGCGCTCGAGCCGCAGCCAGCATTGGTGAAGACATTGCAGCTGATTTACGGCCGCGACCCGATGGTCACAATCCAGACAGCAGCCGTTGGACGGCAGTCGGGCTCCATCACGCTCAATGTCAATCTCGCAAACCCGACCGTTTCTACGGTATCGGCGGATTTCATGGCGGCGGCGGTCCATGCACCCGGCTGGGAAGAACAAGTTTGGTCGAAGCGGGTGCAGGTGCCGTTGACGACGATTGATGCGCTGATGTTAAGTCACGGAAGGCCCGCTTTCATCAAGATCGACGTCGAAGGTTTCGAAGCCGAGGCATTGGCTGGTCTCTGCGAGCCCGTCGCGGCCCTGTCGTTCGAGTTCACGCTGATCCAACGGGACGTCGCTCACCTAGCCATCGAGCGGTGTCGTGCGCTGGGTTACGCGCAGTTCAATGCGGCGCTCGGAGAGAGCCAAACGTTCGAACACGACGGTTGGCTCGACGCGGATGAAATCTCTCGCTGGCTCGACGGGCTGCCGGCGCAAGCTAATTCCGGGGACGTATATGCTCGCCTCGCGTGAAATGGGTCGGACAGCCTTGTTGCTGGTTGGCCTGGCGGCCGCTGGGTTCGCATCGACGCTGTATGTTTTCTACCCCGGCATCATGACGTTTGATTCACTCTACATCTACAAAGATATGGCGAAGCGCGCTTTCGGGGATTGGCAATCGCCAGCCATGCTGGCCCTGTGGATGGTAATCGATCCGATTGCGCCGGGTCCAGGCAGCATCTTCCTTCTCACGGCGGCACTCTATTGGCTCGCTTTCACGATTGTGGCAATGGGAGTTGCTCGGCACTCTCCGCAGCTCGCGTTGCTCGTGCCGGTACTTGGTCTATCGCCGCCCGCCTTCGTGCTGGTGGGTGTGATCTGGCGCGATATTTTGTTCGGCATCTTGTGGCTACTCGCGGCGGGCTTGGTTTTCTTGGTCTTCGAGCGCGGCTGGAAAATACGAGTTCCTGTTCACGTGTGCGCTTTCGTGCTGTTCGCATTCGGCGTCCTGCTGCGCCCGAACGCCCTCGCCGCCGCGCCTCTTCTCACAGCCTATCTTGTATGGCCTTCGCATTTTCATTGGAAGCGCGCGGCGCTCCTCTATGTGCCGGCCGCACTCGGGCTGTTTGCGTTGGTGCAGATCACCTACTATGGCGTCTTCCGAGCAGAACGGCAGCACCCTCTGCATTCGATCATTGTCTTCGACCTTGGTGGCATTTCGTACTTTGCTGACGAGAACATGTTCCCGGCCATCTGGACTGACGAGGAGAGCGCCCTCATCACCCGCGGATGTTACAAGCCTGTCGCCTGGGATATCTATTGGACACAAGCCCCTTGCATGTTCGTGATGGAGCGACTGGAAAACGAAAAACTGTTCGGCACACCCGCATTGCTGCAGGCCTGGTGGCACGCGATCGTCAGGCATCCGCTGGCCTATCTTCAGCACCGCGCTACGTTTCAATGGACGTTCCTCGCCGACGTCAACCTAGCGATGTGGTCGCGGGATTTCGATAATCCGGACAAGATTGCTTTTGCGGACAAGCCGCGCCTCATGGCACTAAAGGCAGTCAACGATGGATTGAATCCGACACCCTTGTTCCGGCCAGGGGCCTGGCTACTGCTCGATATTGCACTTTGCATCTTCGCATGGCGCCGGCGCGACACGCCGGCCGGCGCCTTTGTCCTCGGGATTTGCGGATCGGCGGCGGTATACGTGATGACTTTCTTTACTGTCGGCGTCTCGACTGATTTGCGCTATGCCTATTGGGCCGTTCTCGCCGGGCTGACGGGGGCAATCGCGGCGGCGCAGAGGCGCTGCAGATCCAAGGCTTTCATGGAGCCGAAACTATCAAGGGCATGAAGGTAAAACCTGGTCCGGGGCGTTGCCCATTGCGCGCCGTTATTATCATAGGGGGGATCGGCGCATCGATAATGTTCGTGCTCGTCGGAGTGGTGTTCCGGCTGCAACTGTTCGGCGACGGCTCGATCTTCTCCTACGCCGTAGCCGCACAGGACGGTTGGCAATTCCACTGGCACAATGTATCGGGTCGTTTATTCACCTATCTTTTCGTCTACCCCCCGTCCGAGGCGGTCGTGGCAATGAGCCACAATGCCGAAGCGGGGATCGCTGTATATGGAATCTTGTTTTTCTCAGCCCCACTGCTGGGGCTCGCTCTGACGTTCTGCGTCGATTGCACGTCCAACCGCACAATCTTCATTTACGCGTGCTTGTCGACCGTATTTCTTTGCCCTCTTGTGTACGGTTTCCCGACCGAAATGTGGATGGCGCATGCGGTGTTTTGGCCGACACTCGCTCTCTGCTTGGGATCACCGACTAGTTGGCGCGGCACCGCCGCCGTATTCGCTGCTCTGCTGGCGCTTGTGTTTACGCACGAAGGAGCGCTCGTTCTCTCGGCGGCGATCCTGTTCGCCGTGCTCCTGCGCGGGTGGCGTGACGGGAAATTCGTGCGAGCCCTCGGCGCATTTTGCGTGGTGCTTACGGTCTGGGCGGCCGTCAAGCTGACGATACGGCCCGACGACTACATTGCTGATGTCATGGCGGCTGCCGCGTTCAAATTCATCGATATCCGCAACCTGGCACAGCCGGCATTTTTGTCATTGCTCGCGGCGCTGGCAGGCTTTGGAAGCTTGCTTGTGCTGCTGGGCTGGATCAACCTGCCAATACCGCACGTATTCGCAGTAGCCGCGTGTGCCGGCGCACTCGTTATTTATTGGATCGGGTTCGACGACTCACTTCTAACAGATGCGCGCTACAATCTTCGCACTCTATTGCTGATCATGATCCCAATTTTAGGCGTTCTGGCCTCGGTGCATGCGATGGACGATGCCGAGCGACGCAGCTCTCCATTTCCGTTCCTGGAGCCATGGGCAACTGCAGTCGAGGCTGTCGTCAACCGGCAGATAGCTGCCGGCGCACTCCTGCTGATAATGCTTATCCACGCCGTCGAGACCACAAAGTTCGTTTTGGCTTGGTCGGACTACAAGCGCACGGTGCGCGCGCTGGCAACCGACACCGCCTCGGATCGGAGCAGTCCCCTTTTCGTGTCCTCAGGCCGCGTTGGCGACGAGCTTAACCGGCTCGCATGGAATTCGACGACGCCGTACCTATCGGTACTAGTTGCGCCGGGGCTCGCACCCACCCGTCTCGTGGTTGATCCCGATGCAGGCTACTTTTGGCTTTCGTGCCAAAACGCACTACAGAGCGAAGCAACCAGCACCGCGATTCCGGCAGCGGCGCGCCAGCTCGTCCGGATACACGCCTGCCTGCACCGTTAGTGCGACTGCGGCGCTATTGTTTAGCCGCCTGCGGCGTAGTCCAAGTCTTATAGTCAGCTTCGGAAATGCTTGGTAGCTTCTTCAGGAACGCGACGACGGACCACAATTCGTCGTCTTTCGCTCCAGCAGCGGCAAAACTTGGCATGCCGGTCATGTTGATGCCGTTCTTCATCACCCAAAACAATTGCGAAGGCGTCGCCTCTTGCACGACGTCCTTGAGGTCGGGCGGGTCTGGACGAAGTCCTTCCGAGAACTTGGCCCATTTCACGCCGGGCGCGCCATGGCAGTTGGTACAACCGAGCTCGTTGAAAGCACGTGCGCCATCCTGAACCTTGGTAGGATCGTCAAAGCCCGAGGGTGGTTGATCCTGCGCATGGCGAACGATCGAATTGATGCGAACTTTCACCAGCGCCCAGTTGATAATAGCGGGATCCTCCTCGTTGGCGGCAACACTGTAAAAGCCGCCAAAGAGATAGCCCGCACCGACTACGGCGAAAGCGATTGCAAGTAATCCAATTGCTGCCAACACTTTCATTCTGATCTCCTGTGGCGGAATTTGCGTTGTCGCATTCAATCCTACAGTACTTGACTTGCGATGCGCCGAGCTTCATGTGCAGTCGTCAAATTCGCGTGATTCATCGTTCACTACCAGCAGGAATTGTATTCGCGCCAGCCTCCGATAGTCCGCGTTCGTGGTCATTGGAATACTGGTCCAATCCCCGTGTTTTAATTGCGTAGACTGCTGAAATCCTGAGGCTCGTCCTTACATATGTTCACCGCAGACGGCTTTAGCCGGCTTGCATCAATTGCAGCAACCTCGCGCCGCAGCAAAATAGCGCTCTACCTCGTGGCAATGCTGCACATGGCCGCACTAGGCCTCATGCTTGCGACCGAAGTCGATCTCGTCGCCAAGCTGATATTCCTGCTTGTCTGGGCGCTGCTCAATTTCTCATGGCTGATTATGTTTCGCCGCCCGTCCGTTGCCGCGATCCTCTCGTTCGAATTGGTTGCCGCGCTGATCCTTCTTTCGCGATTCAAGCACGATAAGCTGTGGATAACCGCCGACTTTGTCGACGTGATGATAGTCGATCACGATACATCGGCATTTCTGTTGGCGACCTACCCGTCGCTGCGCTTACTGACCGCGGCAGCAGCCATAGCGACCGTAGTATTCTTAGCTCTGGCCTGGCATCTTGATCCTGTCCGAATACGCGCGCGCGTAAGCAGCCTTGGCGGCCTGCTGTGCCTGGGATCCGTCATCGCGCTGTCACTGGCCCGTCCGACCGACCTGCACGAGGACTTCCTCGGCCAAAACTATGTTTCGAAATTCGCCCGTACAGGTATCGAAGCGATCTATGAACTGCTCACCCACGGATATTTGGACGCGGATCCGCGCGTGGCCCAACGCCTGAAAACCAGCCTGTCGACCACATGCAAACCGACAGGCACACTTCCGAATATTATCCTGCTGCACGATGAATCCAATTTCGATATTACCGCGGCTCCAGGAATAAGGGTGCCACCCGGCTATAAGCGTTATTTCCAATCGTTCGACGGCGAGGCCCGCAAGCTCATCGTGGAAGGAGCCGGCGGACCGAGCTGGTTCACCGAATACAATGTGCTCACGGGTCTTTCGGCCCGTTCCTTTGGACGCTTCGCCACGTCGGTAACGCGGATCGCTGCCGGCCACATACGCCGCGGGCTTGCACACTCGCTGAGCCGATGCGGCTATGAAACGTTCACGCTCTATCCATTCTACGGCTCATTCTTGGGGTCACGTGCATTTCAAACCACGACGGGCATCCAGCACTATGAGGACATGCGCGACCTCGGCGCACGAAATTTCGAGGCTGATAGCTTTTACTTCGATCAGGCGATCCGGACGATAGCGCGCAACCGCGGCACAAACCCGCTATTCATCTACGTTTACACGGTTGCCAATCATTTCCCGTGGGACACGCGTTTACGACCTGAGCTTACCCCGAATTGGCGTGATCTCGGTAATACCTTCGAGGTCGATGAATACATCCGCCGCCAAACCATGACAGCCCGCGATTACCGTGCGCTGCTGGATCGGCTCGCACATGAATTTTCTACTGAATCGTTCGTGATTGTCCGTTATGGCGACCATCAGCCGCAGTTCGCAGCTCGGCTGATCGATCCATCCCTCAGCCAGGAGGCGCTGGCGCAACGTCTGGAGGCCTTTGATGGGCGCTACTTCACCACCTATTACGCAATCGACATGGTGAACTTCGCCCCGGTTGATCTCAGCTTGGCGCTCCACACACTCGAAGCGCCATACCTCCCTTTAGTCCTGCAAGCAGCGGCAGGAGTGCCGCTTGACCCAAGTTTCTTCGAACAGAAGAATATTCTCATGCGCTGTCATGGCCTTTTTTACCGTTGCCAAGACGGTACCGAAGCGCGCCGCTTCAACGGACTGTTGATGGAAGCCGGATTAATAAAGGGTCTGTAGCGGATCGCGGAACGTACTTTCCGTTCTTAGTGCCGACTAGCGATGATTGATATATTGAAGAAATAACTTGATTTTTATCACGCAACAATAAGTGAGCGACCTCCGTCACATTATTTAAAACTGGAAACGGAAATCAGAAACAACTTACTGCCTCATCTTCTTCTTTCCTTTGACTGTTTGATCTGAGCATACACATAGCGCATGCTCCCGCGCGGCAAAGGTCCTTTCATTCAATATTTGTGCAAGCAATCCGAGAGACTGGATTAGCCGCGGCTACCTGCACGATCAGGCCAGCACGCTCCGAAAGCAAATGCAAAATCAAGTTAGGCGCTCGCCTTCGCGCGCTTAATGAATTTGGCGAAAGCGACTAGCTGTGTCTTGACAACGTCCTTCGTGCCCTGATCGGTCAGGGTCAGCGTTTCCTTGTCGAACTTGCTGGCCGCATTGCCCACGAAGACTTCCGGCGTGCCGAAGATCAGGGCTTTCAGGAAGGTCATCGACATGCGCCAGTGATACTGCATGCGGGCGCCGCCGAGCGGCCCCTGCGAGCAGGACTGGATCGCGACCGGCTTGCCCTCGAACGGCTGCTCTTTCATGCGCGAAACCCAGTCGATCGCGTTTTTCAACCCGCCTGGCATCGACCAATTATATTCGGGAGTGACGAACAGCGCGCCGTCGACAGCACGGATCGCGGTGGCGAGATCTTCTGCCGGCGCCGGAAAACCAGAGGCATTCTGAATATCGGCATTGTATAGTGGCAGCGTCTCAAACGGCGGCGCCGTGACAAGCTTCATTTCGGGCGGCGCCAATTCCGGCAATGCGCGGGTCAACGCCGCATTGTACGAGCCTTTGCGCAACGAGCCGCAGATCACCAGTACATTGAGTTTGTCGTTTTCAGCCATAGCCTCCCCTTCCAACGAAATCCCCAGTCCTGTTCCGACATGACACAATGCCGATACGATACTATTTGGCTTCGAGGCCGGCTGTCTTGGCGACCTCCTGAAAACCTTTTATGTCGGATTCGATAACTTTGCGAAATTCGGCAGGCGACGACAGGTTGGCGAGCGCACCCGCAGCCTCAAGCCGTTTCTTGATGGTGTCTTTGGCCAACACCTCTTTCATCGTCTTGTGCAGCTTGGTGATGATCGGCTGCGGAGTGCCGGCGGGAAACATAAGCCCATACCAGCCGAGGTAGGCGATCCCCGGTACACCGCTCTCCGCCAGTGTCGGAACATTCTCAAGTCCCGGCCATCTGTTCGGCGTGGCCACCGCGATCAAACGCAAATCGCCTGAGTCCACCTGACCGCGAATGGGGTGATAGAGCTCGACCGCGAAGGCGGTATCGCCGCGCAGCAATGCACCGACTACTTCGCCCGACGTGCGGTAGGAAACCGCCTGCGCGTTCATTGCGGTGCGTTGGCGCAAATGTTCGGCGATAAGATGCTGCGTGGAGCCAAGCCCCACCGTTGAATAGTTGAGCTTGCCTGACTGCTTGTTGACATATTCGACAAGGCTCTTGATGTCGGTCGCCGGAGAATTTCTGGCCACGGCGATCACGAAGGCAGAATTAGTGAATATTCCGACCGGCGCGAAATCGTTCACCGGATCATAAGGCACCTGCTTGACTGTGACCGCGGAAACTGCGTGGCCCATGCTGATGGCGAGAAGGTTATAACCGTCCTTCGGTGCCCTAGCGGCCACGCCGCCAGCAATCGTGCCGCCGGCGCCGGGCCGATTTTCGACGGTGAATTGCTGACCAAGGGAGTCCGAAAGTCCTTCGGCCAGGATGCGGGTAGCAACATCGGTTCCCCCACCTGCGCCGAACCCGACCAAAATGTGGACCGGCCGCGACGGCCAATCCTGCGCGCCAGTGGAAACGGGCTGCGCGAAAGCCGCAACTGCACCGTAGAAAACGACAGCCGTCAGGCGCACCATTGTCATAATGTTTCCCGTGTTCGGTACACCTGTGCGCCGGCGGCCATTATGATGAGCGACAAGGGAACGTGGGCGGGGGGCCGATTGTCAAGCGGGCTGACATCATGCCTTCTCGTCCTCGATCGGATTACGTAACACGCCAACTCCTTCGATTTCGATCTCGCAGGTATCACCTGCGTTCATCCATACCGGTTCAGGCTTGCGCGCGTGGCCCACACCTGACGGCGTGCCGGTAAGAATGACGTCGCCTGGCTCCAGCGTCATGCCTTTGGTGAGATAGACCAATGTCTCGACAAGCGGAAACATCATATTGTCGGTGTTGTCAGACTGCATCGTCTTGCCGTTTAGTCTGCTCATGATCTTCAAGCCCTTGCCTCCTGGCGGGACTTCGTCAGCCGTCACCATCCAGGGACCTAAGCCCCCAGTACGGTCAAAATTCTTGCCCATACCCCATTGCGTCGTGTGGCGCTGGAATTCGCGTACCGACCCTTCGTTCGCGCAGCAATAGCCCGCAATGCAGCCAATCGCGTTGGCTGAGGTGAGATGCTTGGCGTGCTTACCCACGACTGCGACCATCTCGGCTTCGTAGTCAAGTTGAATCGATTCCTGCGGCCGGATGATTGGCTGTAGATGAGGAACCATCGACGTGAGCGCGCGAAAGAAGATTGAGGGAAATTTCGGAATATTGTCACGCTGAGGCCCTTCCTTGACGTGTTCGAGGTAGTTCAGCCCAAGGCAGATGATTTTGCCGGGACGTGCGACGGGCAGCGTATATCTTAGTTCGGCCAGTGGGCGGCGAGCAGAGCCCGGAGCGTTCCTGGCAAGATCAGCGATGACTTTGAGGTCGCCACCGCTTCGGCGCAAAACTTCGCCGAGATCATTTGGCAAATTTGCGTCCGCCATTTGCAGGTCGATGACGTTGTCGCCCTCCACCACGCCCAGTCGCACGCCCTTGGATTCAAAACCGGCGATCTTCATGAGCCCTCCCTGCGTTAATAGAAGTCCGGCAAGGGGTGGCCGGGCCGCAAGGCTTAGCGCAGGCGGAGGAATTCGAGCAAGTCACGCGCCGAGTATAAAAGTCTGAATCGAGAAATACTTCCGCGAGTCGGTCCACGCCGTAGCCGGTAGCCAGCCCACACCCCGTGCGAGCGCAGAAAGTGATTCGATGCTGTACTTGTAGCTATTCTCGGTGTGAATGGTTTCGCCTGCGCGGAAGTCGATGGTATCGCCTACCACCTTCACTTTTTGCCGTTTGAGGCTGGCAAGATGCATTTCGACCCGATGGTGCTCGCAGTTGTAAAAGGCATGATGCTCGAAAGTATCGAGCCGGAATGTCCCGCCAAGCTCGCGGTTAATTCGGGTCAATAGATTGAGATTGAACTGAGCGGTGATCCCCTCTGCATCGTTATACGCGGCGTTGAGCACATCGGCTGACTTGATGAGATCAACGCCGACGACTAGCACCGAACCATGTCCGAGAATATTCGCAGCATTTCGTAGGAAGGCGGAAGCCTCGTGCGGCTCGAAATTGCCGATGGTCGATCCTGGGAAAAATCCGACGCGCGCGAACGCTTTCTTGGCTTCTCCCGGCAATTCGAATGGCTTACAAATATCGGCCGTAACAGGGAGAATCTTGACCTCGGGAAAATCGGTTCGCAGTTCCGCTGCTTCCTGTTCAATCATTTCGCCGCAGATATCGACTGGTACATAAGCTGCGAGCTTCGGCGCTGCAGCCCTCAACAGAATTCTCGCTTTTTTGCTGGAGCCGCTGCCGAATTCCACTAGCGCCGCGCCAGCAGGAATCATTTTGGCGATGTCGGGGGTATGCCGTCGCAGGATGCTTATTTCGCAACGAGTCGGGTAGTATTCTGGAAGCTCAGTGATGCGCTCAAAGAATCGAGAACCGGCGGCATCATAGAAATACTTCGCCGGCACGCTCTTGGGAAATGCGTGCAGACCTTGCAGCACATCGATTTCGAATGCGGAAGCCTCTGCTTGCTGATGCGAAAGACGTGCAACTGCTGCAACCATCGTGAAGTCCTCACACAAATTCCACTAGACGCAGGCCACTGAATTGCCAACGCGCCATCGGATAAAAGAAATTCCGGTAGCTCACGCGCTCATGACCGTCAGGCGTGGCAAGCGACGAGCCGCGCAAAACCATCTGGCTGACCATGAATTTGCCGTTGTACTCGCCAAGCGCGCCTTCAGCGGCCCTATAGCCCGGATATGGTAGATAGGCGCTGCGGGTCCATTGCCAAACGATGCCAAAAGGATCCGCCATCACATTCGCCCGCGCCGCGACCTCCCACTCCGCTTCGCTCGGCAGATGCTTCCCCGCAAAACGGGCGAAGGCATCGGCCTCGTAATAACTGATGTGGCTGACCGGTAAGGCAGGATCAACCGGTTTGAGGCCAGCAAGAGTCATCGAATGCCAGACTCCGTCCTTTTCGCGCCAATATCCTGGCGCTTGCCAGCCCTCCGTCTGTACCATTGTCCAGCCGTCGGATAGCCACAGCGACGGCGTGGTGTAGCCGCCCCCGTCGACAAATTCGATCCATTCCGCGTTTGTGATCAAGTGCCGCGCAATGCGCATATGCGGAATCAATTCATTATGAAGTGGCGACTCGTTATCGAAGCAAAAACCCTTGCCGTCGTGACCAATCGAGTGAATGCCCGCCGGCACTTCGACATAACCGCGCGGGCCTTGTGTCGCGCGTGGCTGCTGCCAGTTCACATTGTAGGCCGGGTCGGTCGGATTCTGCGCAAAGGCGTGCAGAATGTCGGTGATCAATAGTTCCTGGTGCTGCTGCTCGTGGTGCAATCCGACTTCGACGATTGCAAATACGCGCTGGGCGTCCGCCGCCGGCACTTGCTCGATTAGGCGTTCGACCGCGGCGTCGACATGTGCGCGGTAGGCGGTGACGTCCTCGCCATTTGGCCGGGTTATCAAACCCCGGTGTGGACGCGCATGCCGCGGGCCAGCGGCGACGTAGTAGGAGTTGAACAGAAACGGAAAGCGCTCGTCGAAAATTCTGTAATCCGCATCGTGCGGCACCAGCAAAAACTGCTCGAAAAACCATGTGACGTGGGCGCGATGCCATTTGGCAGGGCTGGCATCCGGCATCGACTGAACAATCTGGTCTTCGGCCGATAGATGGCGGGCGCAGACTTCCGTTTCGGCCCGCACCCGGCGGAATGCTTTGGCCCAAATCTGCCTAGTCTCATCCAGGGAACAATTCAGCTTCTGCGCCGGCTCGCCGCGTGTAGCCGGCGACATTGCTGTCCGCGCCATGGAGAGCCTCCCTAACTATACAAAGGGCTTCGGCAGTCGATGTACGTACAGATACTGTTTATGGATGCAATTGTTCCATCGCAAATGGGCCGAAGCAACCACGAATTGTCCCACAATCGGCAGGTGACGGTCTTTTGATGCGGAGGTGAAACAGCCGGAGTGGCGCTGTCTCAACGCGCGAAAGTGTCTTTTTCTTGTCGCTGTGGCCACTGGAAAATCGGTTTGGTAGCGGGGGAGGGACTCGAACCCCCGAACTCCGGACTATGATTACTGTATCGCGCTTTAATGTTGCGAGGCCTTTTGCCTGTATGTCGCGTTTATCTAGCATCGCTTACTTTATCCCTGCGCTCACTTCGCGAATAAAGCGCGCTCCGCTGCCGCAAGTTCCGCGCTGTCATGGTGTGCGGGGAACAAATGACTGTAACGGTCGAGAGTCATCACGATGCTCGCCTGGCCGAGTCGGGCTCGCACGGCCTTGGGTGGTACCTCTAAACCGCCGTCCGCGCGACGATTGAAGTACCAGGAGGCATAGAAGTGTCGCAAGCCGTCGGCGCCCATTGAGCGATAAGGCGCATTCAGTCTCTTTGAAACAATTCCTTGCAAACCAAGCTTGCAGACCGCCTTGAATATCTCACCGCCGACGCCTTCGGTGTGCTCGACATACAATGGGGTAGCTCTTCCACGGAGGCTACCAAACTCATGAAAGCTCTTCTGATCGTTCTTGCTGTGCTGATCTCATTTACTGGCGGCAAAAAAGATAGCGGCCCTGCGAACATGCCGACGAACCCGGCAGCTACTAGCGGCTGGAGCATACGGTACAGCCCCGGCATGCCGCCCTCCATGTCGCAGAACGCTGACGGCACTTACTATGTCGATCTGCCGTATCAGGACGGCCTGCATTACGTCGTTCAAGGCGCGCAGGGTAATCTGACCGGAAAGACGATCACTATCAAGTTTGAACTCGTCGGCGCGGGCGAGCTGCTCGCATCTGATCCGGGCGAAACGTGCCCTTGCTCTGTGTCGCTCTATTTGCAGCAGCAGGGCGACACGTTGAGAGCAGCTGACGAGTTCAAGCGCTGGTGGTCGCACAAAATACCGCTCAATCGGCAGGGCGAAGCTTCGGTCGTCGTGTCGCCAGAGAACTGGACGCAAGTCTTTGGAAAGAGGGGCAGCGACTTCCCGCCGCAGTTTCAAGCTGCGATGTCTAACCTTGCAAATGTCGGCTTCACTTTTGGCGGCACCAGCTTCGCTGGTCATGGAATCTACGTAAAGCAAGGCACAGGCTATGTACGATTCGTTTTGAAAGAGTACAGCATCAAATAGGAGGACTTCATGAGACAGCTTTTTCTGTTAGCCGTTTCGCGCGCTCGCGCAAGCTCGCCCTTATGAGTGCGCTTGAGCACCCTGCGCAGCAAGGCCTTGCAGCCCGCAAAGGGTTTCTCCGAAGATCGTCCCCATTGTGCATCAAAAGTTCAAGGCAAGGGCGGTAGCTGCGCGCCGTCATTAACGCGGCTATGCCAGGGTGTCGAAATCTGCCACACGCGAGGCAGTGCACTACATCCTTGCT
>Ga0126384_10001528_pt1 | contig 13733 bp, 10 predicted proteins | sample PanSoiMetPlot_36_FD_92543 | JGI IMG/M metagenome (GOLD analysis project Ga0126384, IMG submission 92543) | Tropical forest soil microbial communities from Panama - MetaG Plot_36 | ecosystem: Environmental > Terrestrial > Soil > Tropical forest > Bulk soil | place: Panama | collected 2016-02-17 | reverse complement strand
CATCTAGCAGAATGCCACAGTCGGCCCGTTCGGCGATCTCCGTCAGGAATGCCCACTCGGGCAGCGTCGAATGCGAAAAGGTCAAATAACTCGAAACGTTCTCAATCAGAATTTGCCGTCCAAGATAGTCTTGTATAGCCTGCACCCGCTCGGCAACATGCACGAGCGCTTCTTCGGTATACGGCAACGGCAGTAGATCGTGCGCATAATGGCCGCCGACGCTGCCCCAACACAGATGATCCGATACCCAAACAGGCTCGAAGCGGCGGATCAGTGTGAGCAAATCATCCAGGTAGGCGATGTTCAAGGGGTCAGTCGAGCCCAGGGACAAAGAAACTCCATGGAGAACGAGTGGCGCTATCTCCCGCGCTTTCTCCAACGCCGCTAGCGGACGCCCCCCACGGATCATAAAGTTCTCCGAGATGGCCTCGAACCAGTCCACCGGGGCCGTCCCCTCCCATAGCTGAGGGAAATGCTTCGTGCGCAGTCCGACCCCGTGACCAAGGTAAGGTACCGAGAAGGCCATGAAAGTGAGTTCTCCTGACCGGAAAGACCAGAATTTTGCTAGGAGCAACCGGTGTAGCTGCCCCTCCAAAAACAATATGACTAGTTCTCCCCTTTGACGACTTTGCCACCCTTCTGCGAGCACTCTGCGGCACTGGTTTCTACCCAGCCTTGGCCTTTGCAGGAGTTCTTGCCGGCGCAAGAATGGCTTTCGCCAGAGCAACTGCCCTGGCCCTTGCACTCATTGATCCCTGCGCAACGTACCTTATCACCGCCCGCCTTATCTGCTGCTTGCGCCACCAGACTGCCGCTGGTGATTAGGGTAGCGACCGCACTGGCGATCAGGATTCCTTTCCCCAATGAATTCATCGTTACACCTCCTGTGTGAAAGATTGCGAGAAGTCTCACTTACCGAAATAAATGCTGCGAAATAAGAAAAAGTTTCATACCACCTGATTTCATTAGAATGGTGCCTCTTCACCGGCAAACTGATCGGGGTCCAGGACAATCACTTTCACGCTCATTCCCTTGGGCAGCAGCGCCAGCTCAGCCGGTCCGATAACCAATCCCTCGCCCAAAGAAAGTGAACTGAGTACCCCCGAACTCTGGCTGCCGGTCGAGTGCGCTTCGTGGTGTCCGTCTGTGCGTGTGAGCCGGCAGCGGACGAACTCGGTGAGACCTTTCGCTTTAGGGATATCCTCGCCTAGGGTCGCGGATACTACCGGCGAAAAGAGTTTCTCCTGTCCTCTCATTCGCCCTAGCGCCGGGCGTACATACAAGTAGAAGCACACCAACGCGGAAACCGGATTTCCGGGCAAGCCGAAGTAGGGACGCTCGCGCAGGAGCCCGAACGTCAGCGGTTTGCCTGGCCGCTGGGCGACTTGCCAGAACAACCGGCGGACCCCCAGTTCGTCCATAGCGGTCTTCACGAAGTCAAAGTCTCCCACCGAAACCCCACCGGTCGAGAGCACGACATCATGGCGCACAGCCTCATGGAGAGCCGCACGGATTTCCTCGAGGGTGTCCCGAGCAATTTCTAGAGGCACGGGCTGACAGCCGGCCTCTTGCACTGCCGCTGCCAGAGTATAGGCGTTCGAATTGACAATCTGGCCAGGCCGTAAGGCTTCATCGACTTCCACCAGTTCATTGCCGGTGCTGAGGATCGCTACCCGCGGCCGCTGGCGCACCAGGACCATACTACGACCGACCGAAGCAAGCAGGCCAATGTCCGCCGGACGCAGGACACGGCCCTTCTCCAACACCACTTGGCCACGGTGAATATCTTCACCGCTAGCGCGGATGTGGGTACCCAGCCGCTCCTGTCGTTTAATCCACACTCGGTCGTCCTGTTCCTCGGTGTCCTCCACGCGAATCACCGTATCAGCGCCCGGAGGGATCACCGCGCCGGTCATAATTTTGCTCGCCGTTCCTGAGGTCACCATCTGTGTGGGCACAACGCCAGCCTGGATCACTTCAAGAACGGTCAATGCCACCGGCAGGTCAGCATTCGCATCTCGCAGGTCATCCCAGCGCACCGCATAGCCGTCCATAGCCGAGTTGGCGAAGGGAGGAACCTCACGCTCGGAGCGTACCTCTTCAGCGAGCACCCGGCCGACTGCTTGCAGAAGACCGACCCGCTCACCACCCAGAGGGGAGATGGTGTCGAGGATCATTGTCAAAGCATCGTGTACGGAAATCATAGCTACAGAGTAGGCGAATTGGTCTGTGATCGTCAACATCCCGACAACATCAAGCAGGGCCTCGTAATAAGCGCTCACGGACCCGGGCGTCGGTGGCAAGGTCGATCGCTGTCCATGCCATGGCTAGCGCACCGTCAATGAGGGCCTTATCGGCCGCCGTGGTCACACAGTGTGCTGTGAATTCCGGCTGATGGTTCACGGCTGGCAGCGAGTTAATCCCGATCGCCGGGTGTATGGCCGGCAGGGCCAGCGACACATTGCCCATGTCGGTCGAGGCAGCCGCACGCTGGAGCGCAGCGTTGGGGTCGGGAAAGGTGCGGCCGAGCGCTTCGGCGTTGCGCCGGTACAACGCCGCCATCTCGGGATCATGGCGCATTTCAGCGTACGGTTTCTGTCCACCGATCACCTCCAGCTTCGCTCCGGTGGCCAGCGCACCGGCTTCAAAACAGCGCAGCACCTTGGCGTGGATCCCACCAAGCTCGTTCAACGTCTGTGCTCGGACAATGTACTGCGCGGCCGTATGAGCCGGGACGACGTTCGGTGCGTCCCCCCCTTTTGTGATGATTCCATGAATACGATCGGTCGGCCGGATATGCTGCCGCAACAGCCCGATGGCGGTCTGCGCCACTGTTAGCGCGTCGGCAGCATTGATGCCTCGCTCGGGAAAGGCAGAAGCATGCGCCTCTTTGCCAGTGTACCGGACCTCGAAGTGAGAGGCAGCGATAATGGGGAGCTCAACAACATCTGTAGGAGTCGGGTGGACCATCATAGCCGCGTGCACGCCCGCGAACGCACCCTGCTCTAGGAGTAGGATCTTGCCTCCGCCGCCCTCCTCGGCTGGCGTGCCGATCACGCTAACCGTCAGCCCAACGTCATCCACTATCCGTGCGGTGGCGATCCCAGCTCCTACGGACATAGCGGCGATGATGTTATGGCCACAGGCGTGCCCGATGCCGGGCAAGCAATCGTACTCGGCGCAGATGGCGATATGCAGCGGACCGTTGCCGGCCCGGGCGACAAAGGCTGTGGGCAGGTTACAGACCCTCCCCTCGACCGCGAACCCAGCGTCAGTGAGGACCTCCGACAACCAAGCGCAGGCCCGTTCTTCCTCGAAACCGAGTTCCGGGTGTGCGTGGATACGGTGGCTGAGTGCAATCAATTTATCACGGGCTGCGTCGAAATGTTCACGTGCTCCAGCTTTGGCATCCATTGTTCCCCCTTTCACGTTAGAGCGATGCCCGGTGTCCTGTTTGAAGGACGGATTCTCCTCTTTGCTATGCTAGCGTTTTCAGCAGCTCCTGAGCCTCTTTAAGATCGGCTGTGTCGAATCCTTCAGTGAACCAGCCATAGATCTCTGCCAGCAGCTGTCGCGCTTCGTCCTTCTTGCCCTGGTGCTGCCACAGCCGGCTCAGGCTTATCGCTGCCCGCAGCTCTAACGACTTTGCCTGCTGCTGACGAGCAATTTCGATTGCCTTCAGAAAATACCCCTCTGCCTCTTGGACCTTGGACTTTGGACTGCAGCGTAACTTGCCCTTTCAGCCGATACAGCTCCGCCTCGTAGTAATGCTCCCCAGTTTTGTCCACCGTAGCCAGTGCCTTGGTCAATACGGCAAGCCCCTTCTCTGTTGTCCGCTCCTCTTTTCCATACGCTTCGGCTAGCAGGGCAAGAGACTGGGGCTGGAACAGTTCTGCCTCCATAGCCTGCAAAGCAGCCAGGCCCTGCTGCATCTGCTCAATCTCTCTCTGCCCCTGCTCAGCCAGTGCCCAACCTCGCAGGACAGTCCCGTGTGCCAAGTAATACGAAAACCCCCTGCTCGCTTGAGAGCGCAATCGTCGCCTCTGCCCGCTCTTTGGCTGCCTGCACCTCCCGCCGAAGCCCATGGACCATGGCAGCCCAGTCCAGGGCTGAAGCCAGGCCAAAGGGGTGAGACAGCTCCCAGGCGAGAGTGAGCGCCTCATGGCTCGTCTTCAGGGCTTGGTCTGGATAGCCCAAATACCATAGGGTAAGGGCTGCATCTGTTAGACAAGCCACCCCAGGGTCCCACCCATAGAGGAGGGCCAGGGCGCGGTGCTGCTGGGAATCGTAGAGGGCAATTCCCTGCTCCAGGTGCTCTCGGGCCAGAGCCAGATCTCCCAACCAGAAGAGGGTCGCCCCCAGCGCAAAGTGGGCTTCTAGGAGGAGAGTAGGATCTTGGCCGCTCTGAACCAGGCGCAGGAGCTGTTCCCCCAGCTCACATGCCGTCTGTCCCTTCCCCCGTACTAAATGAATATTCCAGATGCCAAACAGTACCGGGAAGAGCTGAGGGGTTTCCCCCACCTGCCCACACAGCTCCCGCGCCCTGGTGTAGGCTCTTTCCACCTCGGGGTCTGCCCAACCTCTGGTGGCTATCAAAGCCAGACTGAGGGTCATCTGCAAGAGTAGTTCCTGCTGGGTACGTTCGAGAGTGTACGGTAGGGTCTTGAGCAATTCCAAGGCAGCGGTCAAGTGACTGATCGCTTCTGCATTCGCAGACCGCTCAACAGCTCTCTGCCCCGCCTGCCGCCAGTAAGGGACGGCCTGTGCGATTAGGCCCGCCTTGGTATAGTGATGCGCTAATAATTCGGGCTGGGTCTCAACCGTCTCAGAAAATTGCTCCTCCAACACCTGGGTAATCTGGCTGTGATATTGCTGTCGTGTACTCTTGAGCAGTGATTGGTACGCGGCATCCTGAATCAGGGCATGCTTGAAGACGTAACGGGCCTGGGGCGGGAGACCGCGTTGATAGAGTAGCTCGGCTTCGACCAACTGGGACAACCCTTGCTGTAACGTGACCTCATCGAGCGGGGAGACGGCATGGAGTAGGGCATAGCTAAACTCGCGCCCGAGCGTTGCCCCGACCTGGGCGATCTCTTTAGCCGTGTGCAGCCGATCGAGCCGGGCCATCAATGCATCGTGCAACGTGGTGGGAATCGCTAGCGGTAGGGGCGCAGCATGCTGCGTCCCTGCATGAAGCCCCGACTCCAGTACCATCTTCGTCAACTCTTCCACAAAGAGCGGAATCCCATCCGTCTTGGCAACAATCTGCTGGATGACCTCGGGCGGCAGGGCTGTGCCGCTGGTGACCTTCTCGATCATCTGCGTGATCTGGTGGCGCCCTAAACGGTTGAGAACGAGGTGGCTAATGTGTGAGCGCGTGCCCCAGGGTGGGGTGAACTCAGCGCGAAAAGTCAGCAACAGGTAGAGGCGTGCCGTCGGCACCTGGTCGATCAAGAGAGTGAGTAACTCTAGTGTAGAGGGGTCAGCCCAATGAAGGTCTTCCCAGGGGCAGTACACCGCCTGTCGCTCAGCTTCTTCTAGCAACCACGCCACCAATGCCTCTTGCGTCTTCTGCTTCTGCCGCTGAGGACTGAGAGCGAGCGGAGGATTCCCGTTAGGGTGAGGCAGGGACAGCAGGGCCGCAAGCAGCGGCACGACCTCTGCTGTAGGTGCACGGCGGCTCCGTGCTTCTACCTCTAGCTTGCGTAGTTTTGCTTCAGGAGAGTTGTTTCTCTCGAACCTCAATGCTCGCTGCAGGAAATCGATCACCGGGTAGAAGGCACTGTTCTGATGGTAGGGCGAGCAGCGAAACTCCAACCGCACTGCACCATCTTTTTCCACATACTCCTTCATGACTTGGACGAGGCGGGATTTGCCGATGCCGGGCTCGCCACTGAGCAGCACCACCTGACCTTCGGCCTGTTTGGCCCGCTCCCAGCGTTCGCTGAGCAAGCCGACTTCCTGCTCCCGTCCCACCAAGGGGGTGAGGCCGCGTTGCACTGCCACTTCAAAGCGGCTCTGGGCCGCACTTTCTTGTATGACGCGGTACAGGGAGAGGGGCGTTGAGACGCCGTGCAAAGTGTGAGGCCCCAGGTCCTGGCAGTCGAACAACCCCTGCACGAGCCGATAGGTTGCTGCGCTGACGAGCACCGTATCGGGGGCAGCTTTTGCCTGCACCCGCGCCGCAAGGTTGGGTGTCTCGCCGAGGGCGAGGAGTTCGCGTTTCTCACCGCCGCCGATCTCGCCGACCACGACCAACCCAGTGTGAACGCCGATGCGTAGGTGGAGAGGGTGCGATAACTGACCGTTGAGTTTCTCCACCGCCTCGATAATCCCGAGCCCCGCCCATGCGGCCCGCTGGGCATCATCTTCGTGAGCCTCCGGATAGCCGAAGTAGACGAGCAGCCCATCGCCGAGATACTGCGCGATGTGACCTTCGAAGCGGCTAATCACCTCAGCACATACTTCTTGATACGCGTGTACCACTTCGCGGAATTCTTCAGGGTCGAGTTGTTCAGAAATTGCGGTAGAGCCTACCAGGTCACAGAACATCACGGTCAACTGCCGTCGCTCGCCGGAAGATAGTCCGGAGTCCAAAGTCCGGCGTCCGGCATCTGGGAGCTGGGTGCTTAGGGTTGGGGATTGGGAACCTGAAACCTGAAACTTGGAACCTGGAACGGGTGAAGCACCGACCCACACCAATACCTTGCCGCCTTCGTCCGCTGCTACGCGCTCAGCCTCGATCAGTTCGTCTTTGAGCCCTTCGAGATAGTCATCGTCGAGGTTGAACTGGAGCTTCAACGCTCGGTACGACACTCGGCCTTTGGTCTGCAGCAATTCCCGGACCTGATCCAGGACTTCAGCAAACGTCATTGGCAGTTCTCCTTAGCTTACTACTGTTTTCTGCTGCGCAGTCGCTCTTGCAGGCGTCGATCCTTCTCGCGAGTGGATTCGGCGAGTTGCTCTTTGTACGCGAGCAAGCGAGCAAAGAGATCCGCGTCTGACGTGGCCAGGATCTGTACAGCCAACAGACCGGCATTGCGGCCACCATCGATAGCAACAGCTGCTACTGGCACTCCCGCTGGCATCTGCACTATCGAGAGCAAAGAGTCATGGCCCTGCAGCGCCTTGCTCTTGATCGGCACCCCGATTACCGGCAACGGAGTATGTGCGGCCACCACACCGGCTAGATGGGCGGCACCGCCAGCGCCGGCAATAAGCACTTTCAGCCCGCGTTCATGCGCGGTTTTGGCATAGTGAGCCGTGTCATGCGGCGTACGGTGAGCCGAGAGCACGTGCATCTCGCAGGTTACGCCAAACTCTTCGCAGGCGCGCGCAGCCTCTTCCATAATCTCCAGGTCTGAGTCGCTACCCATGAGAATACCAACTTGGGGAGTCATAATTTTTCTTGCACCTCTGTCTCTGTCAGCCGGCGTGTTACTTCTTCCAGATGCACCCCACGTGACCCTTTGATCAACACCAGTTGTGGGCCAGCATAGCCGAGCAGTGTTTCCCGCGCGAAAGTCGCCGCGGTTTCCGCGTCGTCAAAAACGTGGACCGGGATGCCCATGCCTGCAACTCTCGCCGCAATCAGGCGCGCATCTTCACCAACAGTGATTACCAAATCAGGACGCGGAGTGAGGATCGCCACTTCTTCACCAATCTCAGCGTGGCGACTTTGGCTAAGCGCACCCAGTTCCAACATATCGCCGAGCACCAAAATTAGCCGTTCACCCGCGGCCCGCACCTGCCGCGCGGTCAGGAGCGCCTGCCGCATCGAGGCCGGATTCGCGTTATAGCAATCGTCAAGAATAGTGATTTGCTGTGCTGGAACTTCGATGACCGCCATCCGGCGCGGCGCACCGTGGGCAACCCGTAGGGCCGCGCACGTTTCGTCGAGCCTGAGCCCACACTCCAGGGCCACCGTGGCCGCAGTTAGGGCAGCCAAGGCAAAGTGGTTGCCGAGCAATCGCAGTTGGACTGATCGTATGCCGGCGGGCGTATCCAGGGTAAAGCGCGTTCCTTGACGAGAGACCTGGACATCCCGCGCACGATACTGATTCGTCGCCCTCTCACCGAACGTGACGATCCGGCAGCAAGCTAAACGTTGTGCGGCCACCAATAGAGCGTCATCGTCCCCGTTCACTACTGCCACCCCGTCCGCCGGCAAAGAGGCAATTAGCTCGGTTTCTGCCTCAATCACACCGGTGAGGTCCTTGAGCATCTCGGTGTGCTCTTCAGCGATTGTAGTTATTACTCCGATGTGAGGGCGAGCAATCCGGCAGAGCGTGGTCAGTTCGCCCGGTCCACTGGTTCCCAGTTCCAACACCATGACCACGACATCGTCATCAGCTCGCAGCAATGTGAGAGGCACGCCAATGTGGTTATTGAGATTGCCTTGCGTAGCCAGAGTCCTGTGGGCAACAGTGCATACTTGAGCGAGGATTTCCTTAGTGGTGGTCTTCCCGTTGCTCCCCGCGACGCCGATGACCCGAGCATGCAGCTGGTTTCGCTGCCAAGCTGCCAGGTCTTGCAGCGCAGTCAAGGGGTCGCGCACGGCGATTGCGACCGCACTGTCGGGCAAGGTAGCTGCCAGTTCTCTGGCGAACAAAAATCCGCTTGCACCCTGACGAACGGCTTCAGAGAGATAGGCGTGCCCATCTACTTTGGTCCCGGGCAGGGGGACAAAGAGCGCACCTGGAGCTATAGCCCGCGAGTCGATGGTGACCGATGTGAAGACAGCGTCTGCACGGCCACAGACTAAGGTACCGCCGGTGGCGATACAGACATCCTGGGTAGTAAGTTTGACCGGCATTGCTTGCCAACTCTACCCAGGCTCTAATTACCCTGCAAGAAGGGAACTCCCTCATATCCCGTTCCAGGTTTTACAAGGAGGGTGAACTGTGGCTATTCTCTCTCATGCTAACACTCAGATCGCCACTCGACTGGCAGCGCTCTATCCACGTCTTGTTGAGGCGCAGGTGGATGCCTACTTGGTGCCCTCGTCAGATACGCATCTCAATGAATACGTTCCAGCGTACCAACGCCGCCGCGCCGTCATCAGTGGCTTTACCGGATCGGCCGGCGATGCCCTTATCTGTCCCGGAGGCAGTCATTTGTTCGTGGATTCGCGTTACCATGTCCAAGCAGAGCACGAAGTTGACCCAACCCTGTTTCGGGTGCACAAGCTGGGTCTGACAGGTGAGTACACCCTGGCGGAATGGCTAACGGAAATGGAACGGCAGCACGGCAGCTTACGCGTGGGATTTGATCCTTTCGTGCTCTCCATGGAGGCGCATGCGCTGTATGCTCGGGCGCTTACCGCGCCCAGCTCAGCCTTAGTCCCGCTCTCACCAAACTACGTTGACGACGTTTGGCAGGACCACCCCCTACCACTGGCACGGCCGATCTATGCCCTGCCCGATGAGGTTACGGGGCGTTCTGTTGCTGAAAAGCTGGCGGCTGTACGAGAACAGATGGAGCGCGCCAGGATTGAGGTGTTAATCCTCACGAAACTAGACGAGATCGCTTGGCTTACCAACCTGCGCGGGAGCGATGTAGACCACAACCCGGTATTTGAGGCTTACCTGGTGCTCGAACGACAGCGAGCTACCTGCTTAACGCGCGTACCACCGGCACTGGAGATTCAGGATGCTCTAACCTCGCAGATTAGCTTTGAACCTTACGCTGCGTACGCGAGCGTGGTGCGGCGTGTCGCGGCCACAACCGATATGACCATCTGGCTCGATCCTTCCGGCACCACTATGGGGACGCGGCTGTTACTCCCCGAAGGGCAACGGATACACACTGACCGCAATCCCGTGGTGTTGATGAAAGCACTCAAGAACGCCAATGAAATTGCCAGCAGCCACGAAGCCCACCAACATGCTGCTATTGCCAAAATCCGTAGCTTAGCGCGACTCGACCACCTGATTGCCACTGCGCAACCGGTGAGTGAACGAGCCTATGCCGAGATGCTGCATGAGGAATACGGCCGGGAAGAAGGCTTTCACGATCTCAGTTTTCCCTCGATCTCCGCGGCTGGCGCGAATGGCGCTGTCGTTCACTACGGCGGAGCGAATGCCGAGATCGTATTGCGTGACGGTCAGCTTTTTCTGGTTGACTCTGGTACCCAGATGCTCGGAGGCACCACGGATGATACGCGCACGGTCAGCATCGGTACTCCCTCGGCGCGTCAACAGCAACTGTACACGGTCGTGCTGCGCTGCCATACCCAACTAGCTAGACAAAAGTTTCCCGAGGGGACTAGTGGTCTGGCTCTGGACGCCGTGGCGCGCTCGGTCATGTGGAATGCCGGGCTGGACTATGGTCACGGTACCGGACATGGCGTTGGTGCTTTTCTCAACGTCCACGAAGGCCCTCAACGCCTAGCCACTCGTAGCAGCGAGGAGCCCTTACAAGTAGGAATGATTGTATCCAACGAACCTGGGTATTACGAACCAGGTTGGGGCGGCATCCGTCTGGAGAATCTCTACGTCGTCACGCCAGACGAGACCCTTCCTGCACACCCGAGCGGGAAACGCTGGCTACAGTTGGAGCCTTTAACCCTGATTCCTTTCGATCAGCGTCTGATTGACTGGTCGCAGTTATCCGCTGATGACCGTACCTGGTTGGCATGGTATCACCGGCAAGTGTGGGAGACCGTCGGCCCGATGCTGAGTGACGCTGACCGTGCCTGGCTTCACGCTGCGTGCGAACCGTTTTTCTGAATTCAGGCGGTCGACGCCTCCGTTAGCGATTGATCCTTGCTCGCCCTCGTGTCACCATGCCCTTGTGACTGCGAAAGAATTACAAGCCAGGGACATCGTCCAGACCCTGCGCGACCACGGGTTTGCCGCCTACCTGGCTGGCGGCTGCGTGCGTGACAAGCTGCTGGGTGTTGAGCCCAAGGACTTCGATGTGGCCACCAGTGCCCGGGCGACGGACGTCCAGAAATTGTTTGCTCACACCATTCCCGTGGGAGTGCAATTCGGTGTGGTGTTGGTCATGTGTGACGGTAACCCGGTCGAGGTCGCCACCTTTCGTTCAGATGGCATTTATCTCGATGGTCGGCACCCAGTGAACGTGCGTTTCAGCGACGTGCGCGAAGACGCGCTCAGACGGGACTTCACCATCAACGGCATGTTCTATGATCCAGTCGGCGAACAGGTGCTCGACTACGTCGGTGGCCAGCAGGACCTGGCGGCTGGCATAATCCGCGCCATCGGTAATCCGTATGCCCGCTTCGCCGAAGACCGGCTGCGTATGCTGCGGGCGATACGCCTGGTTGCGCGGTTGGGGTTCACCATTGCGCCTGAGACTTTCGCTGCGATCCAGGATCTGGCACCAACGATTGGAGACATCGCTTGGGAGCGGATCGGTGACGAGGTAGTCAAGATCCTCACCGAGGGAGGAGCCAAGCGAGCTTTCTACTTACTGTCCGAGTCCAGGCTGCTCCAAGCTATTCTGCCGGAGATCGAGGCGATGCGCGGGGTCGAGCAATCGCCGGATTTTCATCCTGAAGGCGACGTGTTTATTCATACGCTGCTGCTGCTCGATAAACTCGACCAGCCGAGCGAGACCCTGGCTCTGGGTGCGTTATTGCATGACGTGGCCAAACCCCTGTGCCGCGCGCAACAGGGCGAACGGACAACATTCTATGGACACTGCGAAAAAGGGGCGGAGATGGCGGTCGCCATTTGTCAGCGCTTGAAGCGGTCGCGCACGACCTGGGAGCGTGTGGCGTACCTGGTGAAGAACCACCTGCGCTTGCTCAGCGCACCGGAGATGCGCCCTGCTACTCTCAAGCGGTTCCTTCGTGAGGAGGGAATCGAGGAGTTGCTAGAATTAGCGCGGATCGACGCCCTCTCCTCCAGCGGCGACTTGCATCCTTACGAGTTCTGCCGGCGTCAACTCGCTGAACTCGGCCCTGAACAGACCACCCCGCCACGGTTGCTCAGTGGCCATGACCTGATCGCTTTGGGTCTGCCACCTGGGCCGCGCTTCAAAGAGATCCTCAACGCCGTAGAAGAAGCGCAGCTCGAAGGCCGGCTGCTGACGCGGGAAGACGCTCTCGCCTGGGTTCAACACCACCGGCACGATATATACAATGAAAGAAACTGACGCAGAGCGGGAGGGCTCATGGCGCTTTTTCCTAGGGACATCAATTTCTACGACCTCTTCGAGCGAGACGCGGCCAAGGTGCACGAAGGAGTGCAACTGCTCGAAGATCTCGTTAAGAATTTCATCAACGTACCGCTCAAGGCCAAGCGGATCAAAGATGTGGAACACGAAGCGGACCTGATCACCCACGAGACCATGGGCAAACTCAATAAGACCTTCGTCACTCCCATCGACCGGGAAGATATTCATGACCTCATCAGCTCGCTCGATAATATCCTCGATCATGTCGAGGCGGCGGCGGATAAATTCTCTCTGTATCGTATCAGCGAGGTCAAAGCCGACGCGGTCCTGCTCACTGACATCCTGTCACGTGCGGTGCAGGAGGTGCGCAATACCGTTGGGCAACTCCGGCATCTCAAGGGCGCGGATTCCATCCTCCAACACTGTATTGAGATTAACCGCCTCGAGAATGAAGGTGACTTCGTGTACCGCTCGGCCATTGCCAAGCTCTTTGAGAAGGGCGACGATCCACTCGAGGTTCTCAAGTGGAAAGAGGTCTATGAATCGATCGAGAATGCTATCGACAGTTGCGAGGATGTTGCCAACGTCATTGAAGGCGTGGCTCTGAAGAATAGCTAAATAGCTCCACATTCAATGGAAAATGCTGGAATCTTCAGTTTTATTGATTTTAGCGGACCACAACGATAGAGCCCCTTTCCCTTCGATGTGGTTCTCTTGAGCAACAAGATTGGCATATCAAAAATAATTGATATATTCCCTCCATGTCGTTCTCTCCTGCAAAAGTCCTCGTGGTGAGAAAGTGTTGTGACTAACCCTTTTTTTGCCTTCATTCATCAATATTTTTTGATTTAACAGAAGGAGGAGACCATGAGTGACCCCGACCTCAAAGAGATAATCAAGGAGAAGTACGGGCAAGCGGCGTTACAAGTCGTGCAGGGTAGGATAGCGACCTGTGGTCCTACCTGCTCAGGGGAAAACGATCCGATCACTTCTAATCTGTGCACAGCAAATGAAACTGAGGGGCTTCCCAGCGAAGCCGTGACGGCCTCACTCGGCTGCGGTAACCCCACCGCTCTCGCGCAACTGCAACCTGGCGAAACTGTGCTCGACTTGGGCTCGGGGGGTGGCATCGACGTACTCCTCTCAGCCAAGCGAGTCGGCCCTACCGGTAAAGCCTACGGCCTCGATATGACGGACGATATGCTCACGTTAGCTCGCGAGAATCAGCGCAAGGCCAGAATTGAAAACGCCGAGTTCCTTAAGGGGGAGATCGAAAAGATTCCGCTGCCGGACAACTCGGTCGATGTCATTATCTCGAACTGTGTCATCAACCTGTCCAGTGATAAGAACCGTGTCCTGACGGAAGCTTTCCGCGTGCTCAGACCTGGAGGGCGCTTCGCAGTCTCTGATGTGGTGGTGCGCGGTGAGGTGCCAACGCCGATTCGCCGCGACGTTGAATTGTGGATTGGCTGTGTCGCAGGAGCTCTCGGAGAGGAGGAGTATCGCCGGAAACTAGCAAGTGTTGGCTTCGAAGAGATCGAACTAGAGCCAACACGGATCTATCGCGTAGAGGACGCACGAGAGTTTCT
>Ga0126384_10001527_pt1 | contig 13741 bp, 11 predicted proteins | sample PanSoiMetPlot_36_FD_92543 | JGI IMG/M metagenome (GOLD analysis project Ga0126384, IMG submission 92543) | Tropical forest soil microbial communities from Panama - MetaG Plot_36 | ecosystem: Environmental > Terrestrial > Soil > Tropical forest > Bulk soil | place: Panama | collected 2016-02-17 | reverse complement strand
GTCTTGAGGTGTTCGCGTACGAAGCGGCTGTACTGGAACGGCACCCGGTAGGCGTCGGTGAACTGAAGGTCGGAGATGGTCTCGGTCACCTCGGCGGTACGCGCGATGGTCTCGGCGAAACGCTGCCGATAGAGCGCCGCAAGCCGCATGAAGCCCGCGTGTCGGCGCACCGCGACCTCGTCAGGAGCGTCGTCGGTGCGGAAGAACCCGGCTTCGCCGTATTCGTAGAACGGCACCAAGGACGCGACCCGCCGTGCAATGCGGGAATGCCCGGTCAGCGACGGGTGCTTGGCCCTGGAGAGTTGCAGCCGCCGGCGCAACGCTACCAGCGAGGTCGCCAGCGCGGCGGCGCCGACCCCGTAGAATGCCAGTGTTGCACTGCCCCATTCCATCGAATCAGGTTCTACCCGAGGGAGTTTACCACTGGATGACGCTTCATTCCCGGATCCTGCAAGTGCTCGAGCAGGAGGACATCAACTTCCTGCTGACGAACCGAATTCCTCGGCGCCTGGTCACCCAGTTCATGGGCTGGTTCAGCCAGATCGAGCATCCGGTAGTGCGCGACATATCCATCGGCCTGTGGCGGTTCTTCTCTGATCTCGATCTGCAGGAAGCTAAGAAAACACAATTCCGCAGCCTGCACGATTGTTTCATCCGCGAACTCAAGGAGGGGTCCCGCCCGATCGACGGCGATCCTGACATCCTGGTCAGTCCCTGCGACGCGATCGTCGGCGCCTGCGGCAGCATCGCCGGCACCGGCCTCTATCAAGTCAAGGGATTCCCCTACACGTTGCAGGATCTGCTGTGCGACCACGATCTGGTCGACGCGCACCGCGACGGCCGCTATGCGACGTTGCGGCTGACCTCGAGCATGTACCACCGTTTCCACGCGCCGCACGATTGCCGCGTCGATCGAGTGACCTACGTGTCGGGCGACACCTGGAATGTCAATCCAATCGCGCTGCGCCGGATCGAGAAGCTGTTCTGCAAGAATGAACGCGCGCTGCTGCGCACGAGTCTCGCCGCCGGCGGACACACGGTGACCCTGGTGCCGGTCGCGGCCGTGCTCGTCGCCAGTATTCGCTTGCATTTTCTCGACGTCGTGCTGAGCCTCAAACACCCGGGCCCCAATGTGATCGCCTGCAACGCTTCGTTCAGGAAAGGCGACGAGATGGGCTGGTTCCAGCACGGCTCGACGATCATCGTGTTCGCGCCCGACGGTTTCTCATTGTGCGACAATGTGCGGGAAGGTGCCATCATCCGCATGGGGCAGCCGTTGATGCGCCTGCCGCAAGGTCGTGCGGGGCTCGATCGGACTGACTAGCGAAGCCCCTCCGTCGGCAAGATATCCTTCTCCGCTTTGACGTCGAACGGCGCGGGTGCCTGGTACGTCAGTCTCCTCGTCGCCGGTCTGGGCTCGGTCGCGCGACCGTTCATCGGCGGCAAATGGTCGCGACCATCGCGGCGCCAGAATGAGTGGCAGATACTCATTGCCGGAGGAACAAAGCCCGCCTGCGAATGTCCCCGAGCCTCCGCCGCAATTCGCGTCGTCAATACTATACCGCGACCGCGCACGCTACAATTGCGGGCAATCTGAGGGCGCGCGCAAGGGCCAGCCCTTCCCGTTCCACATACCAGGCTTGAGCTTGTCGCCATTTACTGGTGGTGATGTCGTGGTAACAGCACGCGCGCCGTGATGATCGTGCCGCGCGCGCTGGCTCCGCGCTCCGATCAAAGCGTCCCGGTCGACAAAGTGTCGGCAGGAACCATTCGAGCAGAGCATGTCACCGAAAAACCGGCCGCGACTTCAGGAGATTTTCCTGTCTCAGCTCGTCAAGAACAGGACGCCCGTTACCGTGTCTCTGCTCAACGGCGTCAAGCTCCAGGGCAATATTTCGTCCTTCGACGATTTCTGCATCTCGTTGGTACGCGACGGGCAGGTCCAGGCGATCTACAAGCAGGAGATCTCCACTATTTCGACGTCGTCGCCAGTGAATCTGCGCGATATGCCAGAAGATGACGCGGTCCCGACAGCGCCTGGCCCGGCGAAAACGCTGATCGTCGAACGCCGGGGCCGGATTCGTTCTTAAGGATCGGCGAGCGGCAATCGTTCATCAGACGCTTGTGTCCACAAATCGAGAGTGGCCGGCCAGCCACAGCGACGCCCTATTTACGGTCTGGTAGAGAGATACGGCACCGCCGCGAGTCGCACGGGTAGGATATGACAGCGTCGTGAGGCGGGGACATGCGATGAGCGAACGCACGATCGAGCCCAAGAAGATCATCCCGTTTGCGCCCAACCGGGAGCCGCGGAACGAAAGCGATCCTATGGACCGATCCGGCCAGGCCATCGTCACCCTGCTTCAGCAGGCGGCCGACTCGGCAAACACCAATTGCGAGCGGGCCCTGGAGCTTGCACATAAGTTGTCGATTCAGCTTCGCACGGCCGAGGATCGGATCAAGGAGCTCGAGAGCGACATCCGCCACTACCACGATCGGGCGCAGCGCGCCGAGAAATGGCTGGCGCGCATCTACAAGGACATCGAAGAGAAGTTCTTCGAGCACAAGCAGGGTCGCTCCGAACAGCGGTGATTGACCGGGGCGATTTGCATGACCGCCTGTCGCAGGAAACTTCGCGCCCCTGCCGCGTGTATCGTGATTGATGCGAGCAGTCGTCCATGCCCGGGACCGGCCCGGCCATGACGATGCAGCAGTGATGAGTCGGCTGCAGAGGTTCACTCACCGAATGGCCGGCGCCCCTGTTTCTGCTTCTCGCCGGTTTCGTAGTGGCGGCCCTGCACCGCGAGATCGGCTTCCTTCTCCTCCTCCTCGGTCCAGTAGCCAAGCGAATAGCCCCACCACGGGACCTTCAGGTTCAGCGCCGGGAGCTGCAGGCTCTGCCAGATATCGATCGCGCGTTCCATGAATTCGCGCTTGGGCAGCGATAGCGGCGGATACGGCCAGGGCATGGTGGCGTCGATGAGCAGCGCGGTCGAGCGCGGCGGCTTGTCGCGGGTGACGAGGCCGCGCGAGGCGCCGGGCGGCACCGCCGCGGGATCGAGCGTGAACGGCGGCGCCTCCACGACTTCCGTGTCCTTATAGGGCTGCGCCCGGTAGGCGATCGCCCACAGCACGTTCTCGGCGTCCCGGACGTCGATGTCCTCGTCGACCGCAACCAGCATCTTGCCCATGAACTTGTCGGCGAGGAGCCGCAGCGCCTTCTTGCCATCATCGGGATTGCGCTTCTTGAGCTTCACCACCGCGACGGCGTTCGAGCCCGCGCATTCGAGATATTCGACTTCGATCACGTTGTCCAAGCCGGCGGCGTGCAGGAGCCGCAATCCCGCGGCGGCGCGCCCGATGTTGCGCATCTTGCTGCTCTCGCTCGGCGGCATTTGGCTGAGGATCGAGAGATAGATCGGTTTCTTGCGCGTGGTGATCGCGGTGACGTCCATGAAAAAGCTGAAGTCGCGCTGCGCCATGTAGCCGGGGAATTCGCCGAACGCGCCTTCCATCTCCACCGCGTCGGTCGGCACCGTGCCTTCGATCACGATTTCCGCCTCCGCCGGCACCCAGAGATCCTGCGTGACGCCGCGGACGACCTCGACCGGGCGCCCAATCATTCCGCCCGCAACGTCGTATTCGCACATGTCGTTGGGGATGCGGGTGACCGCGGTGTAGGTGACGTGCGGCGGCGCGCCAATCACGATCGCGGCCGGTACGCGCTGCGCGCCGCGCTCGCGCCAGCGGTCGACGTGCCAGCGCATGCCCCAGTTGAGGCGGCCGAGCAGCACGCCGATGCGGTCCTCAGCCTTCACCATGCCGCGGTAGTTGCCGAGATTGTGCAGCCCGGTCTCCGGATCCTTGGTGACCCAATGTCCCGCAGTCGTATAGGGCGCGTTGTCGAAGCCGGGCGTCGAGATCGGGATCGGCAGGCGGCCCAGACCGCCGCCTGGGCGGCTGAGTTCCTCGCCGGTGATCACGACCTCCTGGCAGGCGCCTTTCCCGACCAGCGCCGGTGCGATCTGGTTGGCGAGCGCGTTGCGCCAGACCGTCTCGATCTCTTCGAGCTTGCACTGCATGCCGAGCGCGTAGATCTCTTTCGAACCGGCGAGCGCGCCGACCAGCACCGGAATGTCGTATCTGCGGCCGTTCGCGTCGACGACGTTCTCGAACAGGAATGCCTTGCGCTGGCTTTCCGGGAGACCGCGGAACTGCAGACGTACAAGCGGATGCAGCTCGGTGTCCTTGTTGATCGGCACGGTCACACGTACGAGCTTGCCGGCGCGTTCGAGCGCCTCGACATATTGGCCGAGCGTCGGCCAGTACGATGCCATCAACTTTCTCCTCACGTTTCGTGTGTTATCGGCCCTCATCGGTGATCGCTTTCAACTTGGCCACGATGGCCGGCGTCGTCGTCACGATGTCGGAGACGATCCGCGCCACCGTTTCCCCGGGTTGCGGATCGAAGTCGAGATTGAGGCGCGCGACCTCCTCGCGCAAGCGCGGCGACTTGACCATGTCCATGAAGGCGCGGCGGTAGATGTCGACAAGCTCGGACGGCATTCCGGGCGGACCGGCGAACGGCCGCTCGATCGCAGCCGGCGCGCTCACGAAGGTGAAGAGCGCGCGCTGCTCGTCAGTCTGGGCAAGATCGATGAGCAACGGCACGTCGGCAAGGTCCGGATCTTTCTTCAACCCAACTTGGACGAGCGGAACGATCAGCCGCTCGCGCACCCACGCCGGCCGGCTCACCTTCCACGACGTCCAGGGCGAGCTGCCGGCGCCATCGACCTCGCCCTTCTCGACCGCGAGATAGACCGCGGCGCTGCCCGGATAACCGGTCACGATCTTGAAACGCGTGCCGACCGTAGCGTTGAGCAGCGCCGGATAGAGCGTCATGGTGCCGCCGGAGTTGGCGCCCATCACGACCTGTCGCGTCTTGGCGTCTTCGATCGATTTCACGCCGCACGCGTGCCAGACGCTCACCACGTCGGGATCCTGGCTCATGCTGCCGATGAAGGAGAGCTCCTCGGCCTTGAAGCGCGCACCCGGCTGGCCGAGCGCCTGATAGAACGGCATCGATTTGTTGAAGGTCGCAATGACGGTGCCGTCGCGCGGTGCCTGCGTGTAAAGCCACGTTGTCGCGTTCATGCCGGAGGCGCCCACCATGTTGATCACGACCACCGTGGGGTGGCCGGGCAGGTACTCGGCGAGATGACGCGCAACCACCCGGCCGTAGGTGTCGTAGCCACCACCGGGCGGTGCGCCGACCACGAGCCGGATGGTCTTGCCCTTGAAATAGTCATCGGCTTGCGTCGCGGTGGCGCCCAATGCGGTGAGCAAAGAGAGCGCAATCGCCTGCGCTGTGACCCTTTTCTTGCCCAACCGAACGTCCATGCCTGTCATTGCCGCCACGTTGAACGCATCTGACCGGAGCAGGGCACGGTCGGCAAGGGCTTTGGTACGCCTATGCGTGTCCGGGAGGTCACTGTGCCCGCTGGCGCCGATCCATCTTGTGCTAGGGTTGCCGCAACACCGAGGGAGGCCTGACATGAACCCGCTGCGCGCCCTGTTCGCCGGTCTTGCGATGGCGATCGGCGTCGCATCGAGCGCATCCGCTGATCCCTCCGGCGCCATCATGGTCTACACGTCGCAACCGAGCGACCAGATGGCCAAGGTGGTCGAGGCCTTCAGGGCAGCGCATCCCGCGATCAAAGTCGAACTGTTCCGCTCGGGCACGACCGAGGTCATGAACAAGCTGCAGGCCGAATTCGCCGCCGGCCGACCGCAGGCCGACGTGGTACTGATCGCCGACGCGGTCGCCATGACGCAGCTCAAGAACGATGGGCGGCTGTTGACTTATGCGGACGCGCCCGCGGACAAGGTTCCCGCGGCTCTGGCCGATCCGGATCGGACCTTCTTCGGAACCAAGCTGATCACCACCGGAATCGTCATCAACACGCGCCTGGTCGACGGGCGACCGCGCTCGTGGAAGGAACTCCTGCCCGCTGCGGCCGCCGGCAAGACCATCCTCGCGCATCCGCTCTATTCCGGCGCCGCCGTCATCCATGTTGGCACGATGGTGCAACAAGACGAGTTCGGCTGGCGTTATTTCGAGACGCTTGCCCGCAACGGCGCCATCGCCGGCCGGGGCAACGGTGCCGTCATCGAGGCGGTGGCGCGCGGTGAAAAGGCCTATGGCATCATCATCGAGTACATGGCGTTCAATGCCAAGGCAAAGGGATCGCCGGTCGACTTCATTTTTCCACAGGAAGGCGTGTCGGCGATCAGCCAGCCGGTTGCCATCCTCAAGACCAGCCGCAATGCCGAGGCGGCTAAGGCCTTCGTGGCGTGGCAGCTGTCGGAGGAGGCGCAGCGCCAGTCGGTCGAGCAGGGCTATTTCCCGATCTTCGCGGAGGTGCCGCCGCCGAACGGCTATCCGTCGGTGTCGTCGCTGAAGATCATGTCTGGCGATTTCGCGGCCATGCTCGCGGCCGACGAGAACAACAAGCGTCGATTCATGGAGCTCTTCGGTGGTTGACGCCCATCCGGCGGGCGCTCCTGCGACCTCAAGGAGGCGATGGGCGACATCCGGCAGCGAGGCCTTCCTGGTCGCCGCCATCGCGATCTATGTCGTGGTGTTTGCGGGCTGGCCGCTCGTGCGCCTGTTCGTTGAGGCGCTGCTGCCGGGACGCGACGGCGAGATTGTCGGCCTGCTCATCGGCCAATGGCGCAGCGCGGCGACCCGCACCGCGCTCGCGAACACGCTCGAGGCAAGCGCGCTGGCGAGCCTCCTTTCCCTCGTCATCGGCATCGCCGTCGCCTTTGTCATCACCTTGACGGACGTCCGCGGTAAGGCTGCGCTCACCTTCATTGCGATGTTGCCCTTGCTGGTGCCATCGCAGATCACGGCGTTGGCCTGGATCGAGTTCACCGGCGCTTCGTCGCCGATCCTTGCCCCGTTCGGGCTCGCGCCCGAACCGGGAATGACCAATCCGCTCTATTCCAAATGGGGCATCGTGCTGGTGATGGGCATAGAGCATTCCACGCTGGTGTTCCTTGCGGTACGGGCGGGGCTGCGGACTCTGCCGCGCGATCTGGTCGACGCGGCGCGCCTCGGGGGCGCCCATCCGCTGCGGGTGATCTGGTCGGTGATCACGCCGCTTGCCCTGCCGGCGATCCTCGCCGGTGCGGCGCTCGCCTTTGTTACGTCGATCGGCAATTTCGGCATCCCGGCTCTGCTCGGCATACCCGGCCGCTACAGCATGCTGACGACGCTGATCTATCAGCGGCTGCAGGGCTTCGGGCCGCGCGTTCTGGGTGAAGTGGCCGCGCTATCCCTGATCCTTGCCGCCCTGGCGGCGGTCGGGCTGCTGTTGCGGGCGCTGCTGGTGCGCCGCGGCCGGTTCGTGACCGAAGGTTCGAGCGCGCATCTCGAACCGTTCGGCCTCGGCCGCGGCCGCCCGGTCACGGCGGCGCTGCTCTGGATCCTGCTGGTCGTGATCGCGGTCCTGCCGCTGCTGGCGCTGCTCGCCGCTTCGCTGTCACCGGCGCTCGGCGTGCCGTTGCGGCTCGACACCGCGACCCTCGACAACTACCGGTTCGCCCTGCTGCAGCAGGACGCGACCATGCGCGCCTTCCGCAACAGCTTCGTGCTCGCACTCATCACCGCAATCGTCAGCGCGGCGGTTGCGGTGCCGCTCGCCTATCTCGTGACGCTGCGCAAGAATCCCCTCGCTCGCGCGCTCGATGTCGTTGCTGACACGCCCTATGCAGTGCCCGGCACCGTGCTCGCGATCGCGGTCATCCTCGTGTTCCTGCCGCCGCTGCCGTTCCTGCAGGTCAGCCTTTATGGCACGCTCGGGATCATCCTCGTGGCCTATCTCGGGCGCTTCCTGGCGCTGGCGTTGCGGCCGACCATGGCCGGGATGGACATGGTCAACAAGAGTCTCGACGAGGCCGCCCAGATCGCCGGCGCCTCGGTGCTCACGCGGCTGTGGGCGGTGATCCTGCCGGTGGTCGCGCCGTCGGCGGCTGCCGGCGCACTCCTGATCTTCATGACGGCGTTCAACGAGCTTACGGTGTCGGCGCTCTTGTGGTCCACGGGCCGCGAGACGCTCGGCGTCGTCGTCTTCACGCTGCAGTACGAGGGTAATTCGCCGGCGGCGGCGGCGGTGGCTACGGTATCGATCGTGGTCACGCTCGCGCTCGCCGGCGTTGCGAGCGTGCTCGGTCGCAGGCTGCCGGAGGGGGTGGTGCCATGGCGAGCGTGACGCTGGAGGCCGTGTCGAAGCGATTCGACTCGACACGCGCGGTCGAGAAGGTCAGTCTTGCCGTCGCCGATGGCGAGTTCTTCGCCCTGCTCGGGCCGTCCGGCTGCGGCAAGACCACACTGTTGCGGCTGGTGGCTGGCTTCGAGACGCCTGATGATGGCTCGATCAAGCTCGCGACTGAGGTGGTCGGTCGGCCGGGCTGGGCGTTGGCGCCGGAGAAGCGCCGGATCGGCATGGTATTCCAGTCCTATGCGCTGTGGCCGCATATGAGCGTTGCTCAGAACGTTGCGTTCGCGCTGCGCGTGCGCCGCGTCCCATCGGTGGAGCGGCAAAAGCGCGTCGCATCCGCGCTCGCCATGGTCGACCTCGTAGCGCTGGCCAAGCGCCGGCCGCACGAACTGTCCGGCGGCCAGCGCCAGCGCGTCGCGCTCGCCCGCTGCCTCGCCATGCAACCCACCGTGGTGCTGCTCGACGAGCCGCTCGCCAACCTCGATGTCCATCTGCGCGAAGCCATGCAGCAGGAATTTGCCCGCTTCCATCGCGAAAGCAGCGCGACCTTCATCTATGTCACCCACGATCAGGCGGAGGCGATGGCGCTCGCCGATCGGGTGGCGGTGATGGACGAGGGGCGCGTCGAACAGGTGGCGTCGCCGCGCGCGCTCTATCGCGAGCCGGCGACCGAGATGGTTGCCCGCTTCGTCGGGCGCGGCATGGTCGTGCCGGTCGAGGTGATTGGCCGCGAGGGCCCGCGCCTGATCGTCAATCTCTGGGGCGAGCGGATCGCCGTGCGCGGGGAGGGCAGTGCGGGCGAGCACCGCAAGCTCTGTCTGCACTCCGAGGATCTGGCGTTGACCAGCCGGACCACCGGGACGATCCATGGTCACGTTGCTGCTGCGGCCTATCAGGGCGCGGCAACGCTGCTGACCATCCAGCCCAACGCAGAAGGCGCGTCGCAGCTGCGGATCGAGTACACGAGTGCACCACCCGCCGTCGGCGCCGCGGTGACCGTGATGGTGCGTGACGGCTGGATCATTCCGGAAGGGCGCATGCCATGAGCGCACGCCTCCTCGCCGTGTCAGGTCTCGGCGCCAAGGAGCCGGCCGCTTTCGTCGTCGAAGCGGATCAGCGTCGGCTGCTGCTCGACTGTGGCGAGGGACCAGAGCCCGGCCGCCTCCCGGATTTCAATGCCATCGGCCGGGTCGATGCCGTGCTGCTGAGCCACGGCCACGCCGATCACGCCGGAGCCTTGCGCTTCCGCGAGCGGATCGGGAATCCGCCGATTCATGCGACCATGCCGGTACTGGCGCGGCTCAAGGACGTGACGGGACGCGCCATCCCTATTGGCGGCCGTGCCGATATCGCTGGCGTCACGGTCGAGACCGGCGTGAACGGGCATGCGCCCGGCGGCGTCTGGCTGCGGCTCGCCGTCGGCGAAGGGCTCCTCTACATGGGCGACTGTTCGACCGAGTCGCGGCTCTATGCTTTCGAGGTGCCACCGCCGACAGCTACCGTGATCATCGACGGCTCCTATGGCGGTGCCGAGGAGACGATCGAGCCGCAGCGGGCGCGTATCGCTGCCATCGTGGAGCGCGGTCCCGTGCTGCTGCCGGCTCCGCCCGATGGACGCGGGCCTGACATGGCCATGTTCCTGCAGGAGGCCGGCTTCAACGTCGCGATCGACGATCAGGTCCGCTCGGTCGCGACCATGCTGACGCAGTCGGCGCGCAAGTCCGCCCGGCCCGAAGCGATCGCACGCCTCGAGCGGCTGATCGAAGGAGCGCGTCGGCTCGATGGCGAGTCGCCGCCGCAAGGGGCCATGGTGGCTCACGGCGGCTCCGGCGACGTCGGGGTCGCCAATGCACTGATCAAGCGTTGGGAGGATCAGGTCGGCGTGACTATACTCTTCACCGGCCACGTTGCGGCCGGCACCACCGGGCGCAGACTCGTTGATTCAGGCCGCGCGCTGTTTCAGCGCTGGAACGTGCATCCGCGGCTTTCGGACAACCTGGGTCTGATCGAAAGCGTCAATCCGCAACGAGTCATCCCGGCTTTCGGCGATTCCAAATATGTCGCGGTCTGGCGTTCACATGTGGCGCCGCGCGAGGTGATCGCGTCGACGCCGATCACGCTGTGATCGGACGCTGCCGGGGCCGCGCATGCAGGACTTCGACCTCGTCATCGTCGGCGCCGGCGTAGCCGGGCTCACGGCTGCGATGGTGGCGGCGCGTCATGGGCTGAAAGTCTCGGTCGTCGACCAGATCGGGGTCGGCGGCCAGATCAGCAATGCCGAGCGGATCGAGAACTTCCCCGGCTTCCCGCAAGGAACCGCTGGCCATGAACTCGGTCCGCTCCTGCACGAACAGGCTGAAGCCGCCGGTGCAAGTTTTGTCCTCGACACCATCCTCGCTATCGAAGTCGGGGAGCGGCACGTCCTGCGCGGCGCCGCCGAGACGTTGCGCGCGGGCGCGGTGATCATTGCCGCGGGCTCATCGCTGCGCGCGCTCGGCATTCCCGGTGAGAAGCGTCTCGCCGGCCGGGGCGTGTCCCACTGCGCCTCCTGCGACGGTCCGCTCTTCAAGGGCCAGGAGATCGGCGTCATCGGCGGCGGCGACGCGGCGCTCGACGAGGCGCTGGTGCTGGCGGCCCACGCGTCGCGGGTCACGATCTTTCACCGGGGTCCGACGCTCAGGGCTCAACAGGCGCTGGTCAAGCAGGTAGGGGGCCAGAGCAGGATCGCGATCGCGCTCGACACGGTAGTCGAGGAAATCATCGGCGACGATGCGGTCGCAGGCGTGCGGCTGCGCGACGCAAGGAACGGCGCGAGGCGGGACGCGCCGCTCAAGGGCGTGTTCGTCTATGTGGGGCTCGAGCCCAATACATCGTTCTTGCGCGGCACGCTAGCGCTTGATCCGACCGGCCACATCGAGACCGACATCCAGATGCGGTCTTCGGTCGCAGGCATTTTCGCGGCCGGGGACATCCGCAAAGGCTCGGTCGCGCAACTCGCAGCCGTGGCAGGGGACGGGGCAACGGCTGCGATCGCCGTCTGCCGCTATCTAGGGGCCCGGGCCAGTGCCGGACCGGTCGGTGCGTCACCCAGGTGACGGACCCATTCGGCAAGTTTCGGTATGCTTTTCTCGACGGCGGAACCAACGAACCGCAAAGGACGTTGCGGCTTCTGAGGGATGGAGTGCATGATCGATACCGCGTTGATTGATGCGTTGCCCGTGGCGATTTACACCACGGACGCCGAGGGGTGCATTACCTATTACAACGACTCAGCCGCGGAACTCTGGGGCTGCCGGCCAGAGATCGGGACCGCCCGATGGTGCGGGTCCTATCGGCTTTTTCGCCTGAACGGGGAGCCGTTGCGCCATGATGAATGCCCCACGGCGGTGGCGCTCCGGGAGGGACGGCCGGTCCGCGGGATCGAGGCCATCGCCGAACGTCCCGACGGCAGCAGGGTGCGTTTCCTCCCGTTTCCCACGCCGATGCGCGATGAGAGCGGCCGCATCACCGGGGCCGTCAATCTGCTGATGGACCTCTCCGAGCGCGACAAGACGGAAGCCCTGTCCGCGCAGCTCGCCGCCATTGTCGCGTCCTCGGACGACGCGATCATCAGCAAGACCCTCGATCGCCGGATCACCTCGTGGAATGCCTGTGCGACCGACATCTTCGGCTACGGGGCGGGCGAGATGATCGGCCAGCCGATCATGCGCCTCATCCCGCCCGAACTGCATGACGAAGAGGTTGAGATCATCGCGCGGCTGCGTCGTGGCGAGCGCATCGGTCATTATGAGACCGTACGGGTTGCCAAGGACGGCCGGCGGATCGATATCTCGCTGACCGTGTCGCCGTTGCGCGACTCCGCTGGAAACGTCGTCGGCGCATCGAAGGTTGCCCGCGACATCACCGAGCGCAGGCAAGCTGAGAAGCTGCAGCGTCTGCTGGTCGACGAGCTCAATCATCGCGTCAAGAATACGCTTGCGACCATCCAGGCCATCGCCAGCCAGTCCCTGCATCGGTCCAAGAGCCCGGCTGACTTCGTGGCCACTTTCAGCGGCCGTGTCCAGGCGCTGTCGCGCGTTCACGATCTGCTTACTCAGAAGCGACTGCAGGGCGCTGAAATCATGGGGCTCGTGCGCGAACAGGTTCTAATCGGCGGCGCCGACGACAATCGCGTCGTCTGTTCGGGACCCATGCTCGTGGTCGACGCACAGGCAGCCATGCATCTTGCGCTCGTGCTGCACGAGCTCGCCACGAACGCCCGCAAGTATGGCGCGCTGTCGGTTCCGTCCGGACGGTTGTCGGTGACCTGGGAGCTCTTGCGAACGGACAGCGAGCGCAATCTCGACATCGAGTGGAAGGAACGGGGCGGCCCGCGAATCAGCGTCCTCAATGAGAAGGGATTCGGCAGCGCCCTGATCGAGCAGACCTTGAAGGGACACGGCGGCAAGGCATCCATCCACTATGGCGCGGAAGGCGTCACCGCCCGAATCGAGTTCCCACTTCCCGAGCAGCTCCCCATGACAATTGGAACGAAAGAGACTTCCCTGAGGGACGGCATGCCGCTGCTCCGAAAGCTTGGCTCCGAACCAAGCCTGAAGGGCAAGCGCATCGTCCTCATCGAGGACGAGCCGCTCGTATGCATGGACGTGGAATCGATCCTAACGTCTGTCGGCTGTGCCATCGCGGGCACAGCGGGCCATCTGGCCGCGGCCAAGACCCTCAGCGCAGCTGCCGAGTGTGATGCTGCGTTGCTCGATGTCAACCTCGGCGGCCATCCGGTTGACGAGCTTGCGGCCACGCTGACCCGGAGGAATATTCCTTTTGCATTCGTCACCGGCTACGGCCGCGAGACCCTGCCTCAGGGCTTCCGCGATGCCCTCATGGTCAGAAAGCCGTTCAGCCAGAACGAACTCGTCTCTGTCGTGGAGTTGCTGGTCTATCAGACCGCAGACGTCGTGCCGCTACGCCGAAAAGAGAGCTAGTACAGTGCGGACCGACATGCGTCGGCGCGATGCCGGCCCGCTTGTCCTTGGGCTCTTGGCGGTCCTATAGTGGCGATCCGCAAACACGCGAGCCCAGGGACCGCGACCCATGAACAAGATCGTGACGCAGCCGCGCGCCGAATCGACTGTCGAGATTGCAAATCCCAGTGAGAAGAAGATCACCGTTTTCAACCCGGTAGGCTATCCGCCCAAGGTCAACAGGAAGACGCCGGCGGCTCGACCCGAGAGCCTCGACGGCAAGACCATCTATCTCGTGGACTGCCGATTCGATGATTCGATCGTGCTGCTCCAGCAGGTGCAGGCCTGGTTCGCGGAGCACATGCCCGCCGTCAAGACCCAGATCATTTCGCTGTCGGCGACCTATCAGCACGACGATCCCAAGACCTGGGAAGAGATCAAGCGTAATGCCGATGCCGCCATCGTCGGCGTCGGCCATTGCAGCACCTGCGCACC
>Ga0126384_10001525_pt1 | contig 13745 bp, 14 predicted proteins | sample PanSoiMetPlot_36_FD_92543 | JGI IMG/M metagenome (GOLD analysis project Ga0126384, IMG submission 92543) | Tropical forest soil microbial communities from Panama - MetaG Plot_36 | ecosystem: Environmental > Terrestrial > Soil > Tropical forest > Bulk soil | place: Panama | collected 2016-02-17 | reverse complement strand
TCGATAATCACATTCGGATCTGGTGGTTCCTTTGCGCTTGCAAGGTTCGGTAAAAGCAGACACGTCAAAACTACGATCGAACTTCCCAAAACAAATCTCAAAAGTTTTTTCACGGTACTTCCCCCTGAGTTGTAAAAAGAATCATGAATGCAACCGCGACCCGCGTCGCCCCTAAGGCAAGCAGGCCTTCAACCCGAAGTTCTTGGCTGTCCCTCCCTTCTGAAAAGTCAGACCTTTCCGAAAAGTCAGACCTTCGATCCGTTTGTGAACCCTTGCTAAAGTCGGCGCAATCGATATCGAACGCCCTTCGGAGTCAAGGAATTTTTCTCACTTGTCAATCATCGGATACTCCCGCTTCGAGCTCGCGATGAATGGGCCGTGACGAACGCGTGACGTTGGCGTGCGGGCGTGCCTTAAAAAAGTACCGTCGACACAAGCAATTGCTTCTAATGCCGCCCCGGAAAGTCTTATTGCTAACAATCACCTCATGCGATGACTGCCCCTGCGCGCCGTGCTTTTCCGGCGCACCTGGCTTTTGGCAAGGAAAACGGCCGCCGACCTCTCGCGATATGGGCAGTAAAACTTACGACGGCATCAGCTCCAGTTATCCGGGCCTCAAATGGCGAATCGAAAATTGATGATATCGCCGTCCTGGACGACATACTCCTTGCCTTCCAGGCGCAGTTTTCCTTCGTGCCGAGCCTTGCCTTCGCTGCCAGCGGCGATGAAATCGTCGTAGTGAATCACTTCGGCGCGGATGAAGCCGCGCTCGAGATCGCTGTGGATACGGCCGGCCGCGCGTGGTGCGCGGTCGCCACGGCGGATGGTCCAAGCCTTCACCTCGTCCTCCCCCACGGTAAAGAACGAGATCAAGTCCAGCAGGCGGTAGGAAGCGCGAATGAAACGGGCGCGCGCCGGTTCCGCGAGACCGACCGATTCCAGGAACTCGCCCTGGTCCTTCGGGTCGAGCTGGGCGATCTCCGCCTCTACGGCCGCGCAAACCGCGATCGCCTCCGCTCCGCGCTCCTTGGCCGAAGCGAGGAGCTCGGCGGACGGCGGGCGGGCAGCATCTTCTTCTGCCACGTTCACTGCCACCAACATCGGCCGGCGCGATAGGAATTGAAAGTGCGCCATCTCCTTCTCTTCCGCGTCGCTCCACTTCATGGTGCGAAGCGGCCTTGCTGCATCGAGATGCTCGGCGAGCCGCGACAGCTCGTGGTACTCCGCCCCGCCCTTCCCATGTTCCTTGCGCAATCGGTCAAGCCGCTTCTCGACCAGCGCGAGATCCGCCAGCACCAGCTCAGCGTCGAAGTCGCGCAGCTGTTGCAAAGTGTCTGCCGGCGAGCCGTCGCCCCCGGGAAACGCGCGCAGGACGAGGCAAAAAGCATCCGCATCGCCGAGCGCTTTGATCGACTCCGCGTCGAGGCCCGAACCCTTTCCGCGAGGCCCAGGGACATCGACGAAACGCATCTCCGCATGGGTCTTCTTCCGCGGCTTGTAGATCGCGGTCAGCGACTCCACCCGGGCGTCCGGCACTTTGATCGCGCCGAGGTTTGCTTGGCCATGCCCGGCCGCCGCGCTGCCCTTCTGCATCGCGGTGAGCGCGTTGAACAACGTGGTTTTCCCCACCAGCGAATAGCCGACTAATCCCGCTTTCATCGGCAACCCCGTCCCAGCGCCGTCGTCGCACGGCTGAAAAGCGACTACCTATAGGGACAGCCGCCACACAGGTCAAGGAAGCACAACGGTTCCCTCGTCGGAGTGCGCACGCGCCCGGAACCGCCCAGGAACGCTCGATTTCCCGAGTTGGAACGGCGCCGAAGATGGTCTAGACAACCGCCCATGACCATCCTTCCTGCCATCCGCATCCGCCAGTTCGGGGTCAACTTTTACGAAGCGTCGCTGACCGCTGACGTGATCGATCGGCTGGTGAGCTTCGAGATCTTGAGTTACTCGAAGGAAAACCCGGACGTGAAGGTGGCGGGCCGGCGATCTTCCCCGAAGATCAACTGGGAGCTGCTCGAGTCCAGGATTCGGGCCAGCGCCGAAGCTTATCAACGTCCCATCATCGGCAAGAAAATCGAAGGCCTGATTGATTATTACAAGCTCTGCTCGGAGCTGAACACCCTTCCGGCGATCCCCGGACCCGTTTTGCTCGTCTCGGAGCGGCGCTTGGATTTCAAGCCGGTGCGCCCCAATGTCAGCGTCGGCAACTTGGAGATCCCCGACGAAGGGGGGTTTCTACGGGTGCTCGATGGGCAGCATCGACTGTTGGCGCTGCATCAGGCCAAACTGGAAAGAGGGCTCTCGGACTTCGACGTACCGGCCGCGTTGTTTGATCCGCTGCCCGGAGATCACACGGTGGAGCTGTTTGTCACCATCAATGCAAAACACACGCGGCTCAATCCCTCCCATCTGGTGAGCTTGGCGGGAAAGCGCCTGTACCGCGACGAGATGCTGGCCACAGCTCACGATGTGATCCGCGCGCTCAATGAGTCATCCGGCTCGCCGCTCGCCGGTCAAATCAAAATCCTAGGCATCGGTCCGGGCAAGATTTCGCAGGCGGCGTTGGCCGACGAGATCAAAACCATCTTCACCGCCATGGCAGCGGGCGGGTCTCGCTTTCAGGAGAATGCCAAACCGTTTTTCCTGGCTTATTTCAAACAAATCGCGCGCGTTTTCGAGAAAGCTTGGAATGGGCGCAAATACGCCATCAAGACCGGCGCTGCACTGCGAGCTTTCATTCGCGTCGTTCCCGACGTGGTTCGAATCATGAAAGAGAAGAGAGAAGATCTCCTGGATGCGCGGGCGATCCACGGCATCATTTCGCGATGGGCGACCACCATCGGCGATGCGAGATTCGAAACCGAAGGGGCTTGGAAACAGAAGGTTCTGAGCGGAACGCAATCGACGGTCGACCTATTGGCGCGCGAGCTGCGAGCCGGTCTGGAACGCCCTTAGGCGTCTAAGGGAGCCGACCGATGAGTGTGCATTCCGCTTCAATACGCAGATGGCGGGGCGCCGCGCTGCTGATGGTCGGCGCGTTGGCAGCCTTCCTGGGTTATCTGCGGTGGCCCACGAAGACGCCGGCCGGGCAATCACCTCTCGTTTTGCTGTCTTCGCAAAACCTGGAGTCCTTCAGGCACGCTTTCAATGCGGCCGATGATCGCACCAGAGTCATTGCCTTCTTCTCTCCCACTTGACCGGGATGCGTGCAGGGGGCCTCTGCACTCCAGGAAATCCTGTCGAAGTCGAACCTCCCGCTGTCGGTTTTTGTCGTCTGGGAGCCGGTCCTGGCGATGGATATTCGCTCGCCCACGAGTCGAACGCTGGCCCGGATTTGGGACGGCCGGGCCAAACAATTCTGGGACAAGGACAGACTCATCGCCATCGAGTTGAACAAAGCGGCGGACTCCAGCGGCTCCAACGCTGTTCCAGAGCGCCACGTACCGAGGCGCGGCGGCCTCGTCTGGGACGCTGTCGCCATTTTTTCTGCAGGAAAGAAATGGGCGGGTACGATGCCTCATCCAGACTATCTGGGTGGAGCAGTGGCAGCAGTCACCGACGACGTCCGGGCGCGCTTAGCGGAACCTGACTTGAAAACGCGCTGAGCGCCCGAGGGATTCAGGCCAGCTCGTCTCTTTCGCTCTTGACAGCCTGCACGGACGAGCGTAACTGCGCATCCCGCCATCGGAATCACCGGCAGCTTCGAAGCGTGGAGGTATTTCACGCGTGGGAGGTTGCAACAATATTGCCGTGGCGGTGTCCTATGGGCCGGTTGTAGTTCACCGATTGGGGGTAGTTATGCAAAAGAGAATCGTTTCATCATTGGCGGTCTGTGCCATCTCGTTCTTCTTGCTCTTCGCGACGAATGCCTCTGCGCAATTCTGTTGCTATACGTACGTGTCGAACCTGGCGTCTGGAAATGAAGTGCCGCCCCTTGACACTGGGATGGGCGGACTCGGCGTCACCGTTGTCACCTTCAACGATGATGGGACGTCGTCGGCTTTAGTGATCGAGAGTGCATACGACAACGCGACCCCGATTACCGCTTCGCATATCCATATCGGAGATGCCACAGTTGCTGGGCCAGTCATTTGCCCTTTGGCGGGGCCGGAGTTTACCAATCCGGTGATCGGAACATGCAATTTCACCGTGGATCAGACGAACGCGCTGCTCAACGGGGGCCTCTATCTCAACGTCCATACGCAGATGAACCCAAGCGGTGAGATCCGCGATCAGCTCAACTTTGTCCAGTAGCTCGATCTCTCCGCTCTGCTCCGAAGTCCACTGGCGTTCTCGGCGGAGCCGCTCGTTCAATTCACGCAGAACGGCACTTCACGCAGACCGGTGCGATCTGCCGCGACTACGGTTGACGTTTATAGCTTCACCGCCAGCCCGAAGAGCGCTTGGAAATCGAAGTCCGTGAAATCGCTGGCGGTGTAGATCATCGGACCCATTTTCATGGTGAACGTCAGGGCGAGATTGCGCTCGATGAAGTATTCAACGCCGCCCCCGAACAGGATGGGAAGAACGAGTTGCCCGTCGTATCGGCTCGTTCCAAAGACAACGAACATCGGCAACTCGAACATTAAGCCGACGTTGACGTTAGGCGACGCGCGAATCCCGACGGCGAGCCCGATCGGGACGTCCATGCCGATCACGGTTGGGTACCCCCGAAAGAAATAGAACAGCGGACCGGGAGCGAAGTTGATGCCGAGGTTGAGCTTGCCGGAGTCGGTGAAATTTGCGCGCAGCAGGCCTTGCAGCTTGAGCCCGGGAACAACGGGCGCGTTGACGTCACCTTCGAAGCCGTAGTTGAAGGTGAAGATTCCGCCTAGATCAACCTTCGGCGTAGCTCCATGGATCAGCGAAGCCGAAATGCCTGGCCAACCCGCTTGAAAAAAAAGAACGTCATTGTTGGCACCCACGGTGCGGCCGGTGATGACTGACCCATCGTGACCGTGAACCTGGGCAATTGCCTCCGAAGTGCCCGTTCCCAGCGCGGCGAACAAGGCGCAGAGCGATACAAATCTCCTCATTCCAATTCCTCTCCCCACAAATGCAGTTGAGTTAGCCTACTCACGCGATCATTCGGTGAGTGACCCGAGCGAGCCTACTGGATGCGTCGTGTAGGTGTCATGGTGGATTCCGCAGCAATCATGAACCTGCGATTTGTCAAGATGTGCGACGATCAAAAAAGCCGCAGCTCCCGCGAACCGACATCGCGGGAGCTGCGGCCTTCCTTCTCCGACCGACCCCTCCACCTCTTCAAGCCAGCGGGGTCGTCGGGTCCCCTCACAACAACGGCAGCCTGGCGGCGATCGGCGTGGTTACCTGCCGCGCATAATCACCCGCCGCCAACACCTGGACGGTGCCGTGATAGCTGTAGGAGCGGCCGAGGAGATCCTCGTAATCGACGTCCAGCGAATACGAGCCTGGAAAGAAAAAGAACGACCTCGACAAATAAGTGTCGGTGCTTTCCAAGGAGCCGTTCAGCCTCCATCGAAAGTTTTGCACCGCCTGGGGCGATTCTCCGCCCTCGTCAACCCACGCCGACCGCAAATACAAACCCGATCCCCAGGGAATGACCGTCGTCCCCACGAACTCCGCCACGGGCGTGGACTCGGGGTAGAGGATGTGAACAGAAAGGCGATCCTCCGGTGACAATCCCGTGTCGTCGTAATTTCCATTGATGCCGCAGGAGCTGAACTTGTAGTGCATCACCGATGCTCGGTCGTAGGTGGTGATGTAGGAAGTCAGGCTGCCGCCATAACCCGCCTCCGTACAAGGCGCGTTCGCATCCGCGCGGGAGTGCTCGTGGGCCAATCCCAAAGCGTGGCCAAACTCGTGCAGCGTGTGGTTTAGGTATGGGCCACGCGCGTCACCATCATCTCCCAACTTCAGGTTGTACTGGCAGGCGCGATTGGCCTCCAGATCGTTCGGAGCATTGGACCAACTGCCAAATCCGTCGTTCTGGTGGTTGTAGTGCCCGCTGGAATCGAGGAATAGCGGACAGCCGACCCCCGGCACCATTCCAGTGAAGCTGACGCTGGTATTGGGGATCACGACTCGCACGTCTCCGCTGTAATAGTCATTTCCGTTCGGCTGTCTCACCGATGCTGCGCAGGTTCCGGTGTAAGCGAAGTGGATGTTGGCAGCCCACTCGTATTCCCGGATGAAGCTGATCACCTGCTGCACGCGAGCCGGGCGGGAAGTGACTGCGTCCCCGACAAAACAGACGCTGATGGACGACGACCGCACGCCGTTCTGCCAGTACACGCCCGCTCGCGAAGCTCCGGGGAGCAATAGCGCCAGCGCCCCGATGGCCAAGGCAATTCTCATCTCCGTAACCCTCTCTTGACTGTGATTATCGAATTGCAATTCCCTGGATCAGGCGGCAATCAACGGTCGCGCAACCGATCGACGCGCCGCTCAAGTCAGCTGGATCGTAGAGGATGTCCAGCGTCCTGCCGCCCAGCAGCGCTGATTCGCCGATGCTGAGAATGCGCGCCACGTACGCCCAGTCGGAGGTCGAGGCCGCGAAGTAGCTGACCCCGCCAACTGACGCGGCGCACTTCACGTGGACTCGGCTCTGATAGGTGGCCGTGTTTACCGGCGTGCAGCTGATCCAGGTAGATGACGCCCACGCCGGCGCCGCCAACGCGCCGATCGCCAGCGCCGCGCTCGCGGCGATGAATGAAGTCACTTTCCGGAAGACTCGGCGGCTGCGAAGAAAACCAAAGATTCCACTCTCATTGCTCTGCGTATTCATTGTCATCTCCATTTTGCGTTTAGGTTATGAGCCATCTTTTGCGGGAGGGCTCATAAAGCGAGACACCGTTTGTTTTTGGCCGTTGCGACGACAGGCTGAAGCTTTTGAATTGTTGCATGACGACAACAAACGGCGATTTGGCTGTTGCCGAGGGGCAACAGCTCCCGCTCTGGCGCATTCAACCGAGCCGCCATTAAACGCGCGCTCTTATGACTTTTAGTGCCAGCTCTGCGCGCCGTTATCGCTCTGCCAAACGCTGAACGCGCTCGTTCCGGCATAGAGCGTCTGCGGATTCTGTGAATCGACCGCCAGCGCTTGAATGTATCGGCTGATCAAACCCGAGTCCGCCTCGGACCAGGTGTTTCCACCGTCCACGGTCTTGTACACGCCACCGGCGTAGCTGAAACCTGCGTAGATCGTCTGCGGGTCGCTCGGATCCATCGCCAGCGCGTAGACATTCGAGTTCTCCTCGCTCAAAACCGGAGTCCAGCTCGCGCCGCTATTGATGCTCTTGTAGATGGTTCCATTGCTGCCGCCGGCGTAGATCGTACTCGTCTGGGTCGGATCGAGGACTAGGGCTGAAACAAGACCTACGGATAACACGGTCGTCCAGTTGAACCCGCCATCGGAGCTCTTCTCGAGGCCGAAGTCGGAACCAACGTAGACTACGTTCGAGTTGTTCGGATCGATCAAGATGCTGAAGGCGCCGCGGCCGGGAAACGAGCTAAGCGTGGTCCAACTTACGCCTCCATCAACGGACTTGTAGAAGCCGACGAACGACCCACTGTAAACAATGTTTGAATTATTCGAATCGATCGCGACGCACTTCACGGTCTGATGACCGCCGGTCTCGACGTGCGCCCAGCTTTGCGCTCCATTGACAGTTTTGAACAGTCCGCCCCCGTTCGTGCCGACATAGAGAGTATTCGGATCTCGCAGATCGATGGCCATGTTCGAATATACGTATTCGGTCGTCAGGCCGTCGCTCGCTGCAACCCAGCTCCGTCCCAGATCGGTTGACTTGAACACCCCGTTCGTAGTGCCGGCATAGACCGTATTGGAATCGGTGGGGCTGACCACCAGCGCAAAAATTTCCACATTTGTGAAACCGACGTTCTTTGTCTGCCAATCGTCTCCACCATCGAAGCTCTTTTGGATTCCATTCTCACTCGTGCCCGCATAGACGATATCGGAACTGGTCGGGTCGACGGTGACGTTGTTGACGCCGTCGAGGCCTTTAGCGACCCACGTCGCGCCCGCATCCGTGCTCTTGAAAACGCCACTTCCGGAAGAGGCGTAGAGCGTGTTGGAGTCCGCCGCATAGATCGCTGCTCGAGACGTATGGCGGCAGGCGAGTGAGCTCGGACCAACTAGCGCCGCCGTCGCTGCTCTTGTAGCTTCTGGGAAGGCCGCCGAGTGTTCCCGCATAGACAGTGTTTGAGTCGTTCGGGTCGATGCTGACGAAGCGAATCTGGCCCGACAGCGAGGTGGGTGACCAGGATTGGGCGCCATCGCTGGTCTTGAAGAGTCCGGGAGCGCTGCCGAACGCTGTGCCCACGTAGAGCGTCTGCGCATCGCTCGGAGCTAGGGCCAAGGTCCAGACGTCGCGGTTGGTCAAGCCAACACTTGACTCGAACCAGCTCGCGCCACCGTCGACGCTCTTGAAAACGCCTCCCGATGTCCCGGCGCGCTCAGCCCCGGCGTAGAGGACGTTCGAATCCGTCGGGTCCACGGCAATGCCTCGAATGTTTGTATTGCCCTGGAGTCCACTGTTGATCGCTGACCATGACTGAGCGCCGTCGCCGCTCTTGTATACGCCTCCGCCGGTAGCGAGATACATCGTGCTTGTGCCGCTCGGGTCGATGGCAATGCCCAATACCCAAAGCGCGCCGAGCCCGCTGTCCGCGGTAGCCCATGTCTCGCCGCCGTCGGTGCTTTTGTACAATCCACCCTCAGCCGCAGCAGCGTAGACGTTGCTCGGATTCGCCGGATCCACTGCTGTCAGCGTGGCGGAACCACCGAAGGGACCGATGCTGGCCCGGGGCGCGTGGAGGGGAACCAGTAGCATTGAACATACGATGAGACACTGGCGACCGAGCGGGGAGAAATTTTTCATGGCGGAGCGGTTCCCGCATCCCAGCTGGAATGTCAAGCCGAAACGCAAACGGCTCCGTCCGTTCCTCGGCAGGATTCGACGCGTTTGATAAATCTGAATACAATTTCCGACGCCGTTGCGAGGCATCCCCGGCGGATCTCGCGACAGCCCTCACTGCTCCCCTGCCAAGGAATTGAGAGGTATGCGGCGGAGGATCTCGCCGCCCGCGGCGCTTCGTTGGTACTGCGCAAGCGGCGGAGTTGAACCTCTCTTCGAGCGCTCCTCGCCTGCTTTTGTCCATTCGCGACCGTTGCCTACATTCAGGATGTTGCGCGCGGGCGAGCGATGTGCCATCGAAGTAACGTGAAGTGGGCGTCGGCCATTTCTGAGAATCCAGCCCTCGAGGATGCCGCAGCCGAAGCGAGCAACGCGGTGCGGCGCGAGTTGGGCCAATCCCCTGCCAACCTGGTCCTTGCCTTTGTCTCTCCACACCATGCAAATGGCTACCAGCAGCTTCCCAAGCTCGTTTCAGCCCAATTTCCCGATTCTCTCCTCGTCGGCTGCTCGGCAAACGGCGTGATCGGAGCCGGACATGAGGTCGAGCAGCGCCCCGCATTTTCCCTGACCGCAGCCTCGCTGCCAGGGGTGGACTTGCTGGCTTTTCATGTCAGCTCGAAACAGCTCCCGGCACAAACAGCGGATCGCGAGGCATGGAAGGCGCTCGTTGGCGCTGCTCCGACGAAGAATCCTCACTTCCTGCTGCTCGCCGACCCGTTCACCTTCGACGCCAGCGCGCTGATCTCGGGCCTGGATGCGACTTATCCGGATTCGCGGAAGATTGGAGGACTCGCAAGTGGCGGTGAGGCGCCGGGTTCGAGCTCGCTTTTTTTGAATTCGCGCATCTGGCAAGACGGAGTGGTGGGCATCGCAATGAGCGGGAACATCTCTATTGACACCATCGTGGCGCAGGGCTGCCGGCCGATTGGAACGCCCATGATGATCACCGCCTCCGAGGGGAATGTGCTGCTCGAGCTGGATGGGCGGCCCCCCCTGCTCGTCGTTCGTCAGCTGTTTGAATCGCTCCCCGCGAAGGACCGAGCGCTCTTGCAAACTTCTCTCTTCGTAGGGCTGGAGATGAAATCCGAGGAAGTGGAGTTTCATCCAGGCGACTTTTTGGTGCGCAACATCATCGGCATGGATCCCGACAGCGGCGCGATTGCCATCGGCGCAACGCCTAAGCAATGGCAGGTGATGCAATTCCTCCTTCGCGACTCGCAGACCGCTACCGAGGATTTGACCCGCCTCCTTTCGCAGTACCGCGACTCGGCCAAACCCGATGGCGCGCTGCTGTTCTCCTGCCTGGGGCGCGGAATCCACTTGTTTGGGTGCGCCGATCACGACACCGGGCTCTTCCGGGAGAAACTGGGCCCGATTCCCCTCGGTGGTTTTTTCTGCAACGGCGAGATAGGCCCGGTGGGCGCGTCCACGTTTCTGCATGGATACACGAGCGCGTTCGCCCTCTTTCGCGAGGCCGATGGGGCATCCGCGAGGAAAGCGCGTTCGTGATAACCGCAACGGCGGGCCAAACGGTAACCGCCGTTTGACAGGGCGGACGCGTCTGTCTTAAGTCCGCCCCTCTGGCGGCGAGCGGGGGCACGCTTCCAGGACACCTCAGCGGCGGAATCCAATGATCGGTAACTTCGCGCACCTCGGTGTTTTAATCGCTCTGGTTCAGATAGACGGGACCGCCCCCGATCTTCAGATGGTCACGCCCGCTTTCGGTCCAGTCGCGGGTGGGACGATGGTCACGCTCGACGGCGCAAACTTTCAATCGGGAGCGACGGTCGATTTTGACGGGATCTCCGCCACCATGGTGAGCTTCGTCAGCTCGACGAGGCTGACCGCGAGAACCCCGGCTCACCCCGCCTTTGGCCCGGTCGATGTGACGGTTACCAATCCGGACACTCAGAGCTCAACGCTTGCCGGCGGGTACACGTATCGACTCCCAACCCCGACGCTGACCAGCGTCACCCCGAACACTGGAACTGCTTCCGGTTCGCGCGTAATCACCTTGAGCGGGACAAACTTCGCAGCTGGAGCGACGGTCGCGTTCGGTGGAACAGCAGCCATGGGAGTGACCGTGCTGAGCGGCACGTCGATCCGCGCGACCACGCCCGCCGGCTCGCCTGGTCCGGTCAATGTCACAGTCACCAATCCAGACAGTCAGGTCGCGACCAGGACGAATGGATACACCTATACGTTGCTCACCATTGACGCGATCATTCCGACGGTCGGCAGCATTCACGGAGGCGCGCTCTTCACGCTGACGGGCTCCGCCATCGAGCAAGGCTGCAGAGTGTATTTCGACACCACCGTGGGCCTAGACATCAACGTGGTGGACTCGACGACGATCACCGGAATCGTTCCCCCGCACAACGCGGGAAGCGTGAATCTGGCTTTGAAGCCGCCCGATCCCGGCACCATCAGCGATGTCATCGTTGGAGGTTTTACGTACCATACGCCGCCTTCGCTGACATCGCTCGACAGGTCCAGCGGACCCGAAGCGGGTGGAACGGAGGTGACCTTGACCGGGAGCGACTTCGCCTCGGGCGCGACCGTCTCCTTCGGACAGCTGGCCGCGACAAGCGTCACCTTCGTCAGCAGCACCCAATTGATTGCGGTGACCCCGAGTCACGACGCGGAAACCGTGAACGTGGCGGTTACCAACCCCGATTTGTTGAGCGGAACGCTGGTGGGCGCTTTCACGTTCGGCGCCGCGCCGCGGGTTGACAGGGTGAACCCGAGCACGGGACCGATCGAAGGGGGCACGCTGGTCGCTGTCAGCGGAGCGAACTTCCAGCCGGGCGCGCTGGTTCAGTTCGGCGAAGCTACTTCGAGCGCGGCGAGCGTCATCGACGAAAGCAACTTGATCGCAACTTCACCTGCGCACGTCGCCGGAGTCGTCGACCTCGCCGTCACAAACCCGGACGGGCAAAGCGCAACCCTTGCCGCCGCTTTCAACTACGCTAACGTCCCGCCCGTTCTTAGGACTCTGTCACCCAGCTCTGGTCCCCTGAGCGGAGGGACACAGGTGACGCTGAGCGGCGACAATTTCTCGCCCGGAGCAACGGTCAGCTTCGGCGGCGCAAATGCCACCAACGTCACTGTCAGCAGCGCGACGATCAGCGCCACCACGCCGCTCCACCCCGCCGGGATGGTTGACGTGGTGGTCACCAATTCGGACGGGCAAAGCGCCACCATGCCCGCAAGCTACGCTTACCGATCCGATGCTGTGCCGCCCACGGACCAGTACATCGATCCGACGACCATCGGTCCCAAAGGCTGCGGAACCGCCGGTGCCCTTCCCTCCGCTTTGGGTTGGAGCGCAGCGCTTCTTTGGCTGATGCGTCGCAGTCGCTGCGCTCAGCGAGGTACCGATTCCGGCCAAGGCCCGACGTAACGCGAGACCGGCCTCATCAGTCGGCCGACCTTCTGTTGCTCGATGAAGTGAGCGCACCATCCGGCGACCCTGCCGACCGCAAACGTCGTCGTGAACGCCGCCGCAGGCAAGCCGATAGCGTCGAGCAGAACTGCGGTGTAGAACTCAACGTTGGCCCGGAGGGCTCGTTCCGGGTGACGCTCCTGTAAAAGTCGCTCTGCCTCGCGCTCCACGATGCGCGCCAGCTGGAGCTTTTCGCCCGCCAGGCCGGCGCGAGCGAGGCGCTCGATCGCCTTCTCCAGCACCGCCACTCGGGGATCGCGGACCCGATAGATCCGGTGGCCCATGCCCATAATCCGGCGTCCCTGGGAGAGCTCGGCCTCGAGCCAGGACCGCGCGCGCGACGGCGAGCGAATGCTTTGCAGCATCTCGAGAACCGGGCCCGGAGCCCCGCCGTGCAACGGCCCCTTGAGAGCCCCCACTGCCGCGGTCACCGCGGAGACCATGTCTGAGCCCGTCGAGGCAACCACGCGCGCAGTCAGCGTGGAGGCGTTCATGCCGTGGTCGATCACGGTGACGAGATAGGTGTTGAGCCCGTCGACCGCGGGCGCCGACGGCGAGCGGCCGAGGCCCATCCGCAGGAAATCCTCCGCGTGCCCGAGGGAAGGGTCCGGCCGAAGCGGAGTCTGTCCCTCCCGTTGGCGCATCCACCCGGCGACAAAGACCGCGGTGGCTGCCACCAGGTCCGTCGACTGGCTTATGCCGTCGGAACCGCTCGCGGTCAGATGGGCCACCGCGGCTCGCAGCGATTCCATACCGTTGCTCATCTGCAGCGCGTCGCCCAGCCGCGGGATTGCTTCAAAGGCCTTCAAGCGCGCCTCGCCAAGAGCCCGCCCAAGCTCCTGCTGCTGGCGCGAGTCCGGCAATTTGCCATGCCACAGCAGCCAGCAGGCCGATTCGAACGGCACGTGGCCGGCAAGGTCTTCCACGCTGTAGCCGGCGATTATCAGGTGACCTCGCTGCCCATCCACCTCGCTCAGGCGAGTATCTGCCACCACCACCCCCTCGAGGCCCGACTGGGCCGGCGACGCTTCGGATGTGCTCACGCTTCGATTCCTCCTGGCATGGTGTAATCTAGCGCCGAGCGAACGGCGCTGCCTAAGTCGAATTGTGGAAGCGAGGATTGAGCCCCAGAGACTGCCCAATTTGCCAGCGACAGCCGCTGGGTTCCACCTCGGTCCAGAACGTCGAAATCGAGACCTGCCCGCGCTGCGGCGGCCTTTGGTTCGAGCCTGGCAAGCTCGAGCATTTCCCTGATCGGCCTTCCGCCAAGGTGTTGCTGCCGCTCGCGCAGCATGCGTCGGGGCGCTGCCGGCGCGGGGGCCATGCGATCAGCCAGGCATTGGTGCGCTGTGCGGTTTGCGGCGGCGGCCCCG
>Ga0126384_10001524_pt1 | contig 13748 bp, 11 predicted proteins | sample PanSoiMetPlot_36_FD_92543 | JGI IMG/M metagenome (GOLD analysis project Ga0126384, IMG submission 92543) | Tropical forest soil microbial communities from Panama - MetaG Plot_36 | ecosystem: Environmental > Terrestrial > Soil > Tropical forest > Bulk soil | place: Panama | collected 2016-02-17 | reverse complement strand
CGCGTATGCTGCGAGCGCTGGCCGATTGCCGGCGCCTTTACCATCAGCCGTGGCTCGAAGACTGAGGCCGAGGTGGTGGTTGCAGAACTAACTGACGGCAACTGTTGCGGGCGCGGCGAGTGCACGCCCTACCCACGTTATGGCGAGACGGTGCCCGGCGTTGCAGCCGCGATCGCGGGCCTCGCCGATGACATTGGGCGCGGTCTTGACCGGGTCGGCCTCCAAAGCGCCCTTCCCGCCGGCGCTGCGCGCAATGCCCTCGACTCCGCGTTCATCGATCTCGAATCCAAGCGCACTAGCCGCAGGGCCTACGAATTGCTCGGGATAACCCCGCCCCGGCCCCGTCTCACTGCCTACACGATTTCGTTCGGCCCGCCCGAACAAATGGCGCATGCCGCAGCCGCTGCGGCAAGCCGCCCGCTGTTGAAGATCAAGCTTGGCGGTGATGGCGATGCCGAACGGATCGCCGCAGTTCGCAGTGCCGCACCGTTGGCGGAATTGATCGTGGATGCCAACGAAGGATGGCGCCCCCACAACTTGACTGCCAATCTGGCCGCTTGCGCAGCGGCAGGGGTAACATTGATCGAGCAGCCGCTTCCCGCGGTCGACGATGGGGCACTCGCGACCATCGCACGAACGGTCCCGATCTGTGCAGACGAGAGCGTCCATGACCGCGCGACGCTGAGGGCGTTGGCCGGCAAGTATGATGCTGTGAACATAAAACTCGACAAAGCCGGTGGGCTTACCGAAGCGCTCGCGCTCGCCGCCGACGCGCGAATGCTCGGATTCGAGGTGATGGTCGGCTGCATGGTTGCCACTTCACTGGCCATCGCACCCGCATTGCTGGTAGCCACGTATGCCCGCGTGGTTGATCTTGACGGCCCACTATTGCTGGCGCGGGACCGCCCTGACGGTCTGCGCTACGACGGCAGCATCGTGCATCCCGCCCCCGCAGCCCTTTGGGGCTGACCGGAAAGGTGCCGCCGCGACCTTTCGACCCGAAGCATAGTCGCAAATGGCTCTGTACAACCGCGCAACCGGGCGGGACGCGGCGAAAAGCTTCCCCACCGTTGGCAGCCGCCATGTCCGCTGGGTGCCGATAAAATATCGCATAAGAATCAATCTGATAGGGCGCCCCAACGATCTCCAAAGTATAAAGGTCAGCTTAGTCCCGTCAATGCAAAGGTGAGACGAATCCTTTTACCTGACACATAGGCCAGAATACCTGACCCATGGTCAGAAAAATCACCGCAGCCGAAGCAGAAACGCAAAAAAACTAAGATTTTGCCTCAATTCTACCTTTTACGACACCGACATTACTTTCCAGTCAAAGCGCGTAGGGAGATTCTAGTGCGTATACCAACCTTGCTGGCCGCCACGGCTGCGGCCGCCTTGACTTCGTCACCTCCTGCCCAAGCCACCATACGGCTCGCCAACGACCCCGGCGGCTTGATCGCCGCATACCAACAGCGTTTTGCTCACGCCCGCGCAAGCGGCGAGCGCATCGTCATCGACGGATCATGCCTCTCGGCTTGCACTTTGGCAATCGGGATGGTGCCGCGCGAGCAGATCTGCGCCACACCTCGGGCTGTGCTGGGCTTTCATGCGGCATGGCAACCGACACCGTTCGGCGGCAAGACGGTAAGCTTCCCTGCCACCCAACACATGATGAACATCTATCCCCCAGAGGTGCAGGCCTGGATAGGCCGGCATGGCGGCCTCACCCCGCACATGATCTTTCTCCGGGGTCAAGAGCTGGCCGCCTACGTGCCGGCGTGCGCCGAATCCGATGTTGCCGCGGTTCACACTGCGGTTCACAAAGTGCACCGGCCCAGGCACCCCAGCCACCAGATTGTCGCCCGGTTCGGCCATCCTCGACCCATTTTCTACGCTCGACCGATGCCGTGACGGGTCGAACGCTTGCCCAACGCGGCTAGATAGGACGCTGGCCGCGAACGCTCCTCACTCCAGCGCGAAGAAATCGCCCACTAGGATGGCGCCGCACCCCCGGCGAGGAAGGCAGGGGAGGGCGGCGGCGTCGATCCGCATGGTCGCAGGGTGCGGATCGGGGAACGGCCCAATTCCTCACTCCTCCCGCCTACGCGACGAGCCTCGCGAACAACGCGGGGTCGATGTTGCCGCCGGACAGCACCACCACGGCGGTCTTGCTGACCATATCGAGTTTGCCCACGAGAAGCGCCGCGAGCGCGACCGCGCCTCCGGGCTCGACAACGAGCTTCAACTCGTGGAACGCAAAGCTGACCGCGCGGGCAACTTCGGCTTCGGTTGCCGTGACGCCGTCGGCAACGAGCGCACGATTGACCTCAAATGTCAGCTCTCCCGGCGTCTGCGACATCAGAGCGTCGCACATGGTTCCGGTCAGGACTGCGTTGCGCTCGCGCCGGCCGCTGCGAAACGAGCGCGCATGATCGTCGAAGCCCTCGGGCTCCGCGGTGTAAATGCGCGCTCCTGGCGCCCTTGCCTTGACGGCGAGCGCGATGCCGGCAGTCAGCCCCCCGCCCGAAGCGTTGACGATCACGCAATCGAGTGTCAGGCCAAGACGGTCCACGTCCTCGGCAATCTCGCGGCCAGTCGTGCCCTGACCGGCGATGACGAGCGGGTCGTCGTAAGGTGGCACCAGCACCGCCCCGCGCGACGCCGCGATATCGCGTGATATTGCCTCGCGGTCTTCACGTTCGCGATCGTAGAGCACCACCTCGGCGCCGAGCGCCGTTGTGCGCTCGCGCTTGGGTCGCGGCGCGTCACGCGGCATGACGATGACGGCCGGCATGTCGAGGAGCTTCGCCGCTGCCGCAACCCCCTGCGCGTGATTGCCGGACGAAAAAGCCACCACGCCGCGGCGTCGCATGTCGAGGGGGAGCGCGGACAGCTTGTTATAAGCTCCGCGGAATTTGAACGAGCCAGTCCGCTGCAGCGTCTCAGCCTTGAGGAACACACGGCCGCCGGCGAGCGCATCGAGAGCGGGCGAGGAAATCAGCGGCGTACGTAGCGCAACGCCTGCCAGGCGCTCGGCGGCCTCATCCACGTCGGCCGCCGTAGGCAGCCGCCGCGACAAATCTTGGGAACTGGCCATGCCGAACGGTAGGCCGCAGGACCGGCCTGCGCAAGGCCAGAACGCGCTGCGATTCTCGTGGCTTCGGATGGCTGATTGACATTGCGGTGCCGCATCGCCAAGGAAGAGACCTGCACGACGTGGGTGCGTTTCCGCGCATGGTTGGGAGTACGCCATGGATCTCGGCATTGCCGGCCGCAAGGCCATCGTCTGCGCCTCGAGTAAAGGGCTGGGCCGTGCCTGCGCGAGGAGTCTTGCGCAGGCCGGGTGCGATGTCGTAGTCAACGGCCGCAGTCGCGAGGCAGCCGAGGCGGCCGCAGCCGACATCCGGCAGGCGACCGCCGCAAAGGTGATCGCGGTCGCGGCCGACGTCAGCACAGCGGAAGGGCAGAAGGCGCTGTTCGCAGCCTGTCCGGAGCCCGACATCGTCGTCAACAACAACGCCGGCCCGCCATTCCGGGATTTCCGTGAGCTCACCCGCCAGCAGATCATCGATGGCGTCATCGCCAACATGGTGGTGGCGATCGAGATCACCCAGAGGGCGATCGACCCGATGGTCAAACGGGGCTTCGGCCGCATCGTCAACATCACGTCGGGTACCGTGAGGGCGCCATTGTTCGGGCTCGACCTGTCGTCGGGTGCGCGGGCGGGCCTGACCGCCTTCATGGCGGGCGTCGCGCGCTCGGTTGCGAGCGCCAACGTCACGATCAATTTTATGCAGCCGGGCCCGTTCGCGACGGATCGCCTGCAGTCGAACATGGAGGTGACCGCGGCGAAGCGCGGCATCACCATCGAGCAGGCCGTCAAGGAGCGGATAGCGTCAATTCCGGCGAAACGGCTGGGCACCCCCGACGAGTTCGGCGCAGCCTGCGCATTCCTGTGCTCGGCACACGCAGGCTACATCACCGGACAGAACCTGCTGCTCGACGGCGGCACGTTCCCGGGTGCGTTCTAGAGCCGTGTTGTGGTTGATTTCTCACAGTTGCCGAAGCGTGACGGTAGCGACCTTCCCCGGTTAGCCCCCTCGTTGTCGAGAAAGGAAATACGATGAAGCTTTTGCGTTATGGAACGGCCGGGAGTGAGAAGCCGGGCATTGTCGATGGGGAAGGCCATATTCGCGACCTCTCCGGCCTGGTGCAGGATCTTGCGGGTGAGGCGCTGTCGTCGGAGAGCCTCGCCAAACTCGCCAAGGTCAACGCCGACACGCTGCCGCGGGTGCACGGCAATCCGCGTATCGGCCCCTGCGTCGGCCGGGTCGGTAATTTCGTCGCCATCGGCCTTAACTACGCCGACCACGCAGCCGAAGCGGGACTGCAGGTGCCGACGGAACCGATCATCTTCAACAAGGCGCCAAGCTGCATCTGCGGGCCCAATGACGACACCATGGTGCCCAAGGGCTCGACCAAGCTCGATTATGAGGTTGAGCTCGGCGTCGTAATCGGCAGCCGCGCCCGCTATCTGAGCGAGCGCGCCGCAATGGATGCGGTCGCCGGCTATTGCCTCGCCAACGACGTCTCGGAGCGTGTATTCCAGATTGAGCGGGCCGGCCAGTGGACCAAAGGCAAAGGCTCCGAAACGTTCGGTCCACTCGGCCCGTGGCTTGTCACCAAGGATGAAATCCCCGATCCGCAGAACCTCGACATGTGGCTCACCGTGAACGGCGAGCCGCGCCAGAAAGGCTCTACCAAAACGATGATCTTCGGCGTCGCGCACCTCGTGTGGTATTGCTCGCAATTCATGGTTCTCGAGCCCGGCGATGTCATCGTTACCGGCACGCCGCCCGGCGTAGCACTCGGCATGAAGCCGGAGCCGAAATTCCTGAAGGCTGGGGACGTGGTGAAGCTCGGCATCGCCGGACTTGGCGAGCAGACCCAGAATGTGGTGCCGTTTCGGGCTTAGAAGCAGACGCCATCAACTCCGCGGCGAGGTCAATGTCCCTCGAATGAGATCAGCGTGCGCACCGGCACGTCGAGCGCGCGCAGCTTGGCAGCGCCGCCGAGGTCCGGCAGGTCGATGATGAAGCAGGCGGCCAGCACCTCGGCGCCGATCTGGCGCAAGAGCTTGACGGCTGCCTCCGCGGTCCCGCCCGTCGCCACGAGGTCGTCGACCAGCACCACGCGCTCGCCCTTGGCCACGCCGTCCTCGTGCATTTCCATTTCGTCCACGCCGTATTCGAGCGAATAGCCGATGCTGACGCGCTTGTAGGGCAATTTGCCCTTCTTGCGAATTGGCACAAACCCAGCCGAGCACTGGTGCGCCACGGCGCCGCCCAGGATGAAGCCGCGCGCCTCGATGCCGGCGACCTTGTCGATCTTTTCGCCCGCCCAAGGCTGCACCAGCTCATCTACGGCGCGGCGGAACGCCCTCGCATTCCCGAGCAAGGTGGTTATGTCGCGAAACATGATGCCCGGCGATGGATAGTCAGGGATCGTCCGGATCGATTTGCGCAGATCGACTTCAAGCTGTGGCGTCGCCATGATGACGTTTCTCCTGCGGGCGGCGCGCGACCGAAAACCTTGCAGGTCCTTGTCCCCAGGTCTCTCCGCTGCGGGCAGAGTTGACCCGCCCGGCGCTGCCTGCGCTTTTCCCTTTGGCCGGGCGGCTCGTCAAGCCCCGAACAGACGGCCTGCGACGGCGTCGAGCTTCGCCATCAGGGCGGGATCGCGTGCTTCCGGCGCGGTGATGAGGGCATTGTCGAGGGCGCGATCGGAGCCGATCGGGCACGGCTCATGCTCACGCGGAAAATCGCGTGCGAGGCGCGCCACCAAGCGCTTCGCCTTCTCGGCATTGGCGGTGAGCATCTTGATGATGTCCTGCACCGTGACGGCGTCGTGGTCGGGGTGCCAGCAATCGAAATCCGTCACCATGGCGACCGTCGCATAGCAGATCTCGGCTTCGCGGGCGAGCTTCGCCTCCGGCATGTTGGTCATGCCGATCACCGCATAGCCATGCTGCTTGTAAGTGAGGCTTTCGGCGAGCGAAGAAAATTGCGGACCTTCCATACACACATATGTGCCGCCGCGGGCGATGCTGATGCCCTCCGCTTCAGCGGCGGCGGCGAGATGGATGCGCAGACGCGGCGACACCGGATGCGCCATCGACACGTGGGCGACGCACCCTTTGCCGAAGAATGAGCTATCGCGCTTGTAGGTGCGGTCGACGAATTGATCGACAAGCACGAACGTGCCGGGCGGCAGTTCCTCCTTGAACGAGCCGCAGGCCGACAATGACACGAGATCGGTGACGCCGGCGCGCTTGAGAACGTCGATATTGGCCCGGTAGTTGATGTCCGATGGCGACAGGCGGTGGCCCTTGTCGTGACGCGGCAGGAACACCACCGCAAGGCCGGCGATTTCGCCAATCCGCAGGGGGGCCGACGGCTCGCCCCACGGGCTCGCGATCGTTTTATGAACGACGTTTTCGAGCCCCGGCAGATCGTAGATCCCGGAGCCGCCGATGATGCCGAGCACGGATCGGGTCATGACCACTTCTCTGGAGTCATGGCCGGGCCGGTCCCGGCCGTCTACGCCTTGCATGCTGGGATGCCGCAAGAAAGACGTGGGTGCCCGCGACAAGCGCGAGCATGATAGTGCAGGGGTGGTTCGATCTCATCGGAATGCGTGCTAAACCGTGGTGGCCTCGGGACCGTGCTCGCGCGGGTGGTCGATCTCGTGCCAGACCTTCTTCTTGGTGAAATACAACAGGCCAGTCAAGACAACGAGGAAGGCCATCACCTGGAAGCCGAGCCTCTTGCGCGCCTCGAGCGAGGGTTCCGCCGCCCACATCAGGAAGGCAGCGACGTCTTTAGCGTACTGATCAACCGTCTCAGGCGAACCATCCGTGTAGGTGACGCTGCCGTCCGACAGCGGCGGCGGCATTCCGATGACATGCCCCGGAAAGAAGGCGTTGTATTGCTTGCCGGCCGGTATGGTCTTGCCGGCTGGCGTGGGCGCGAAGCCCTTAAGTAGCGCCACAATGTAGTCGACGCCCAGTTCCTGGTACGGATAGATCGCGTCGATCACGAACCACGGAAATCCGCGCTCGTACTGGCGCGCCTTGGCGATCACCGACAGGTCGGGGGGCAGCGATCCGTTATTGGCAAAGCTCGCCGCCTGCTCGTTGGGAAACGGCGGCGGGAAATGGTCGGCGGGCCGAGCCGGCCGCTCGAACATGTCGCCCTGATTGTTGGGGCCGTCCTTGACTTTGTATTGCTTGACAAGCTCCGTAACGTCCGCAGCGGAAAATTCCGGTCCACCCTCCTCGCCGAGATTGCGAAACGACAGCAGCGTGAGGCTGTGGCAGGTCTGACAAACGTCGTGATAGACCTTGAAGCCGCGTTGGAGTTGGCCGCGGTCGAACTTGCCGAACGGGCCCGCGAACGACCACGAATTGCGCGGCGGCGCCACCTCGGCTTGTTCCTGGGCTGCGGCCGGCCGCAGTCCGCCGACCACGGCAGCGCCGAGTCCGGCGGCCAGCACGGCAACCACGACTGCTCTTCTGCCGACCTTGACGGCCTCCGAAACCGAATTCGGCACCGCTCTTGGCCTTTCGAGCACCCCGAGCAACGGCAGCACGACGATAAAGTGAATAAAATACCAAGCGGTCAGCAGGCGGGACAGAATGACATAACCGCCCTCGGGGCGCTTCGACCCGAGCCACCCGAGCAGAATGCAGGTAAGCACGAACAACCAGAAGAACCGCCTGTAAAGCGGCCGATACCTCGCAGATCTCACCCGCGAGGTATCGAGCCACGGGAGGAATGCCAGGATGGCGATCGAGGCAAACAGCGCGATGACGCCGAGGAGCTTGTTTGGGATCGAACGCAGAATGGCGTAGAACGGCAGGTAGTACCACTCAGGCACGATGTGCGCAGGTGTTGAGGACGTATTGGCCGGAATATAGTTGTCGGCGTGGCCGAGATAGTTCGGGATGTAAAACACGAACCAGGCAAGGAGGATCAAGAACAACGCGATGAAGAAAATGTCCTTGATGGTCGCGTGGGGCGAGAACGGAACCGTTTCCCTCTCTGTCTTCGGATCGACTCCGGCTGGATTGTTCTGGCCGACCACATGGAGCGCCCAGATGTGCAGCACCACCACGGCCGCGATCGCGAACGGCAAGAGGTAGTGCAACGCGAAGAAACGGGTGAGTGTCGGGCTGCCGACCGTATATCCGCCCCACAGCCAGGTCACGATCGAATCGCCCACCAGCGGAATGGCCGAGAACAAATTGGTGATGACCTTGGCGGCCCAATAGCTCATCTGGCCCCATGGCAGCACGTAGCCCATGAAGCCGGTCACGATCATCAAGAGAATGAGGACGACGCCGAGGATCCACAACACTTCTCGCGGCGCCTTGTAGGAACCGTAATACATGCCGCGAAACATGTGAATGTAGGCGGCAAGGAAGAACATCGACGCACCGTTCGCATGCAGGTAGCGCAACAGCCAGCCGTAATTCACGTCGCGCATGATGTGCTCGACGGAATTAAACGCCATCGTGGCCTCGGGCACGTAGTGCATCGTCAGCACGATTCCGGTCACGATCTGTGCCACCAGCATGAAGGTCAGGATGGCGCCGAACGTCCACCAGTAGTTCAGGTTGCGCGGCGTCGGGTAGGACACCGCGGTGCTGTGGGCGAGGCCCAGGATCGGCAGCCGATCCTCAAGCCACCGCAACACGCCATTGCGCGGTTTATAGGCCGGCTGCTCATAGACGCCGCCGCCATCGACGCGCTCAAGGTTGTGCGGCCACGTCTTCAGCCCCGGGGCCTCGGGCGTGCTTTCGGTCGGTGATCTCATGATCTCCCTCGCAGGGCGTCGGCGTCAGCCGATTTGGATTTTGCTGTCGGACAAGAAGGTGTACGGCGGCACCGCCAGGTTGGCAGGTGCGGGCCCCCGGCGGACGCGGCCGGACGTATCGTATTGAGAGCCGTGGCACGGGCAGAACCAGCCGTCGTAGTCCCCCTGGTGAGCAAGCGGAATGCAGCCTAGGTGGGTGCAGATGCCGACCACCACGAGCCACTGGTCGTGCCCGGGCTTGATGCGGTCCTTGTCGGCCTGCGGGTCCGGGAGACTGGCAAGCGGCACATTGCGCGCCTCCTCGATCTCCTTCCCGGTGCGGTGGCTGACAAAGATCGGATTGCCGCGCCAGAACACCTTGATGACTTGGCCTTCGGCGATGGGCGTGAGGTCGACCTCGATGGGTACGCCGGCCGCGATTGTCGAGGCGTCCGGGTTCATTTGCGCGATCAGCGGCACCAGCGTGGCGGCGGCGCCTATGGCGCCCACCGCTCCGGTCGCCACAAAGAGAAAATCGCGACGTGTCGGCTCGGCCGCAGACATGGTCGTCACAGTTTCAGTCCTTTCGGTCTCACATACGGTCCATCCGCTCAGTGGAGCCATTTCTGGGCCCCCTGGAGCGACGCGGCGGCGGCGAATGGGGCCTATTCGGGGAGAATATGCGGCACTGCACCATCGCGCCGGCTTATTGGCACCCTTGCCGGCAGAGTGCAAGCCCGCTAATGCGGCCATTGCGGGAGACCTGCCCGGTAAACGACGGGCCTTGACCCGTCCGGGCGTTTTGCGGCCGTGGCACGGTGGCACACCCGACTTGAACCATGCGAATCGCCTTGTTCGAGCCCGATATCCCTCAGAACACCGGCACCATGCTCCGCCTGGCCGCCTGCCTGGGGCTGGAGGTCCACCTCATCGAGCCGGCCGGCTTTCCGGTCAGCGACCGCGCTTTCCGGCGCGCCGGGATGGATTACCTCAACCAGGTCGTGGTGATCCGCCACGCGTCATGGCCTGATTTCGAGCGCTGGCGTGCCGCGCATGCTCTGCGGTTGGTGCTGTTCACCACCAAGGCAGCCACGTCCTATCTCGATCACTGCTATGAGCCGCGCGACATCCTCCTGTTCGGCCGCGAATCGGCGGGCGTCCCCGACCACGTGCATGCGGCCGCCGAGGTGCGGCTGCGCATCCCGATGCGCACAGGAATGCGGTCGCTCAATGTGGCCATGACTTGCGCCATGGCAGTCGGGGAAGCGCTGAGGCAGACAAGGGGATCGAGCGTCGGCTAATTTGTCGAATGTTGATGAAAACTGCTGCTACGAACGATCTCCGCTAGAGCAAAATCGACTGACAGTCTTGTAACAATCGCAATACCATTTTTGCAGCGATAGCGTACCGATGACGCTGCGAGTATGCGCAAGGAGCCGCGGGGTGCAACAGTCGAACGGCGCCGCCCAAGCGGTCGTCGCCTGTCAGACGTCAGCCGATCGCCCACCTTACCCTGCCCCGCCCCCACCTTACCATCCCGCGCAATCCGGGGAGGGTAAGATAGGGGCTGCGGGGAAGGGTAGGATGGGGTCAGAGCGAATCCCGTTGGGCATCGCTTTCATGATCACTTCGACGATCCTGTTTGCGGGCTCGAGCGCGCTGTCCAAGTGGCTCGTGGCCACCTACCCGATCGGCGAGATGCTGTTCGTGCGCGCCGCGAGCGCCCTGGTGGGATCGGGGCTTGTGATCCTGCCTGTTGCCGGGTTTCAGGTGTTTCGTACCAAGCGGCTGCGCGATCACATGCTGCGCGGCATCTCCCAATCGTGCGCACAGTCATTTCTCGTCATCGCGTTCAGCCTGATGCCGCTTGCAAGCGCAGTGGCGATCAATTTCTCCGCACCGCTCTTTGCCACCGTTGCGTCGGTCGTGTTCCTCAAGGAAACCGTCGGACCGGTGCGCTGGGGCGCGCTGATCGTTGGGTTCCTGGGCGTGCTGCTGGTCACGTCACCGGGTGTCGACACCCTCCAGGCTGGATCGCTGTTCGCGCTGGCCAATGCGGTTTTGTTCGGCACTGTCACCGTTGGCGTGCGCCGCATGACGGCGACCGAGTCTGCCGAAACGTTGACCATGTACCAGATGGTGTTCCTGACGGTCTTCTTTGCCGCGGCTTTGCCGTTGGGTTGGGTGACGCCGACCTTCCAGGACTGGGGCGCCATGGTGGTGAACGGCCTCGGCAACGCGCTCGGCCAATATCTGTGGACGCGCGCGCTCCATCTCGCCCCCACTTCGGCGGTAGTGCCGTTTAATTACTTCACGCTTGTCTGGGCGATGATATTGGGATTTCTGGTGTGGGGCGACATGCCGTCGGCCGCGCTGCTCGCAGGTTCCGCGATCGTAGTGGGGTCCGGCATGTTTTTATTGTGGCACGAGTCGCGTGGGCGGTAGGGCGGGCTGTTTTGCGCAGGTAACCGACAAATCAGGCCAACCGAATATCCGGATACTGCGGCCTAACGAAAGAGTTGGTCTATTCGCCGGCCGAATCGCGGAATAGGCTCTAGCCAATCCGCCCTACCCATGTCCGCTGCTCCCATGATCCGCATCAACAACCACATCACGATCGACGATAACGAGATCGCGGAGAGTTTCATCCGCGCGTCCGGTCCGGGCGGGCAGAATGTCAACAAGCTCGCCACCGCGGTGCAACTGCGCTTCGACATACGCCGTTCTCCTTCGCTGCCCGACGAGGTGCGGGCGCGGTTGGAACGGCTCGCGGGGCGGCGGTTGACCCGCGACGGCGTGCTCGTGATCACGGCCCAGCGTTACCGGACCCAGGAGCGCAACCGCGAGGACGCGCTGACGCGGCTTATCGAGCTCATCCGCGCCGCGGCCGTGCGACCGACGCCGCGCCGACCGACCCGGCCAACGCTCGGCTCCAAGGTGCGCCGCCTCGAGGGCAAGCGGCGCCGCGGCGGCATCAAGGCGTCGCGAAGTGCGAAGCCGGCGGAGGAGTGATTGAGCCCGAAAGACGGAAACTCAATCACTGCCCCCTTCTGGATATAAGTCCAATCCTTTCGGGGCACCGATTGACCCAAGGCCCAACCTTCCCAGCAGGCCTGGAAGGACGCCATTGCGCCAGAGGACTGATTCTCGCGGCTCAGGCCCGTCCGCAAAATCATAGCTTCAATCATTGCAAAGCGGGCGCTCCGTCCCCGCTTGCGAGGGAGGGGCGGGGAGGGGGGCTCTTGCCGCGCGATCGTGCCTTATTTCGCCGGCGGATGAACACCACGCCCCAGTGGCAAATTTCCGAGCCTGTCGTGATTGCCGATACCGTCACAAGAATATACGGTCACAAGAAAAGGCCCCACCGAAGCGGGGCCAGTTCTATGGTGGAATCTCCCGCCAGCCCCATAAATCGATAGCTTCCAAAAACCCAACGACTGGGGGAGACAAACAGTTAGTATCGGCAGGGGGCCAAAAGGTTCGATTGGGCTTGTGTGCTCGCGCTCCTGCTCTTCGGCAGCGTGACTTGCGAACCAAGTCCGTCGAATAACGCTCGGCAACGCCACCTGGCCCACCACGCTGACGATAGCAAGCCCACCTGGACTAGGAGCCTCGCCTGGCTCAGCCAGGCGGTGGCCAGCCCGGAATACCTCATGGGGCAAGACGCTGGCGCTATCGGCGGTAATGGTGAACCGCCCCCTGGCGTGCGCGTTCGAGCGCTCGTTCCATCGCTCCACACGAACTGATAATATGAAAGCAAACTTGAACGGCGACAGGAGAAGAGACCATGACGCGCATGCCAATAAGTGTGCTTTTTGTCGTTGCCGCTGCGTTGATGGGCGAGACGCAAGTTAGCAACGCGCAATCGGCTTACTCTTATCCATGGTGCTCGCTCGGCGGTACCAAGGGCTCGAATGCTCTGTCCTGCTATTATACGAGCTGGGAGCAGTGCAGGACAACAATGTCTGGCATCGGCGGCCTTTGCGTCGCAAGCCCGTATTACCGTGGGCAAGCGGCGCCGCTGCCGCGGCATTCAGGGATGAAGCCACGTCATCACCGGCACGTCCGAAACGGTTCGGAGTGAGTACGCCTGAACGGATGGAGCAAGGAAAGCAGGGTGGTTGAGCGCAACGAAATCTTCCGCCAGGAAGGCCCTGACCACCCTGCAGCCCCAGAGCCGGCCTCGTGAAGGAATTCACGGCTCCGGCAGGGTGGGACAACCGCACCCGGTTGACGACGCAGCGTGATCGTCGCATCATGGCTACGATCGTCGTTATCTTTCAGGTTCGATGATCGACCTCATGTACCTGCCCGCGTCGGCTGGCGCGGGCTTTTTTGCTGTTGAGGTGGCGCCAATAATTGGCGTGCCGGGCTTGGGATTCCACCCCGATCAACAGTCCCGCACTAGGCGTTGTCGCCTACGCCGATCGTCCGCCGGAGCGTCCTCGCGTTGATCAAGATCGCAACGATGGCTTGCGTCATGCTGATCAACGTAAGCATGAGAAATTCGGTGTTGTTGAAGATGGCGAGGGGCTTCACGCCGGCTGCCCCTAGAGCGAAAAGCAGGACCTGAAGCCCCGCGATCGCGCCCATCAAGATGGCCTCGATCGTGTTGTCAACTCCGGGATGGGAGACCCTTAACTGCTCGGCCATCGCCATCATCGCGGCGCCGACCATGAGCACCTCTACCCACGAAAGGTGGTACTCACCCCAATGAACCAAGGTGGCCCGAGGATCCGCGAAGACGAACTTCCCGGCTATGAATAGAAGCAGGATATACAAGAAGCCGGGCGTATACTTGAGCGGGCCGCTCCTCGGCACACCACGCAGATACGCGGCAGTCGCAGAGCTTGCAATTGGGCCATCAGCGCTTCTGACATCGGTTCTTGCCATTG
>Ga0126384_10001522_pt1 | contig 13760 bp, 16 predicted proteins | sample PanSoiMetPlot_36_FD_92543 | JGI IMG/M metagenome (GOLD analysis project Ga0126384, IMG submission 92543) | Tropical forest soil microbial communities from Panama - MetaG Plot_36 | ecosystem: Environmental > Terrestrial > Soil > Tropical forest > Bulk soil | place: Panama | collected 2016-02-17 | reverse complement strand
TACACGCGCTCGACCTTGACGATGATCACGCAGCGCGGCGTCTTGCCCTGCATCTCGAAGGTCTGGCACAGCTCCGGATCGGTACAGATCGCCGCCCGGCCGTTCACCCGGATGGTCTCGCTGCAGCCCGGAATGAGAAACAGCAGCGCGACGCGCGGGTCGTGGATCAGGTTGCGCAGGGTGTCGATGCGGTTGTTGCCGCGCCGGTCGGGGATCATCAGCGTCTTCTCGTCGTGCACGCGCACGAAGCCGGCCGGGTCGCCGCGCGGCGAGCAGTCGAGTCCCTCCGGCCCGCCGGACGCCAGCGCGAAGAACGGCGCCTTCTCGATGAAGGCGCGGTAGTCGGCGTTGACGTGGTCGATCTCCTTGACCCGCGCCGGCGGGTACACTTCGCCGTACATCCCCTCGAGCTGTTCCATCGTGGTGACGAGGTGGTCGGTGAATGCCATCAGCAGGCTCCCGGCGTTAGGCAGCGATCAACTGCCGGCCATCATGTCCGATCACCGCGATCTCGACAATCACGCCCGGTTCGATCGGCGCGTCGAGCCGCACCGGGGTGAATTGCTCGGTGCGCCCGCTGGCCCGCGTCTCGGCCAGCACGCGGCGCCGCGTCCCGACCTGCGCGGCGAGATGCGCCGAGAGGGCAGTCTCGCCCTTCTGCCGCAGCCGCCGTGCGCGCTCCTTGGCGACCTCGCGGCGCACCTGCGGCATGCGCGCCGCCGGCGTGCCGGGCCGCGGCGAGAACGGAAACACGTGCAGGAAGGTGAGGCCGCAGTCGTCGACCAGGTCGAGTGAGCGGGCGAACATCGCCTCGGTCTCGGTCGGGAAGCCGGCGATGATGTCGCCGCCGAACACGACGTCGGGGCGCAGCCGGCGCACCTGGTCGCAGAACGCGATCGCATCGGCGCGCAGGTGGCGGCGCTTCATGCGCTTGAGGATGAGGTCGTCGCCGTGCTGCAGCGACAGATGCAGATGCGGCATCAACCGCGCATCGCTCGCAAGCGCATCGAGCAGGTCGCGATCGGCCTCGACCGAATCGATCGAGGAGAGGCGCAGCCGCGCGAGGCCGTCGACGTGCTTGAGGATCTGCTTCACCAGCGTGCCGAGCCGCGGCGCGCCGGGCAGGTTCTGGCCGTAGCTCGTAAGGTCGACGCCGGTCAGCACCACCTCGCGAAAGCCGTTGTCGACCAGCCGACGGATCTGCGCCACCGCCTCGCCCATCGGCACCGAGCGCGAGTTGCCGCGGCCGTACGGGATGATGCAGAAGGTGCAGCGGTGATCGCAGCCGTTCTGCACCTGCACGAACGCGCGCGCGCGGCCGTCGAGCCCGTCGATCAGGTGCGCGGCGGTCTCCTTGACGGCCATGATGTCGTTGACGGCGATCTTCTCCTCGCTGCCGAGACCGAACGCGCCGGTCGCGAGAAAGTCTTGCGTCTCGCGCCACGCCGCGGCGCGGATCTTCTCGTCGTTGCCGATGACGCGGTCGACCTCTCCCATGGCGGCAAAGGTCTCCGGCTCGGTCTGCGCCGCGCAGCCGGTCACGAGGATCCGCGCGCCCGGCCGCTCGCGCTTGAGCCGGCGGATCGCCTGGCGCGCCTGGCGCACCGCTTCGCTGGTCACCGCGCAGGTGTTGACCACCACGGAGTCGGCGAGGCCGGCGCCCTCAGCGTTGCGGCGGATCACCTCCGACTCGTAGGTGTTGAGCCGGCAGCCGAACGTGACGACCTCGACGCTCATGCGGCGCCTGCCTGCGTGAACAGCGCCGGGTCGAAGCGGCCCTCGAATTCGTAGGCGACCGGGCCGGTCATCAGCACGTGGTCGTCCCCCTCGAGCCATTCGATCGCGAGGTCGCCGCCCGGCAGCGTCACGGTCACGGTGCGGCCGGTTCGTCGGGTGCGCGCCGCGCTCACCGCCGCCGCGCAGGCGGCCGACCCGCACGCCTTGGTCAGCCCGGCGCCACGCTCCCAGGTGCGCAGCACGAGGTGCTCGTGCGACTTGACGGCGCAGAGCGAGATATTGGCGCGCTCGGGAAAGATCGGATGGTTCTCGAGCAGCGGCCCGATCTTGCCGAGGTCGTAGGCGTTGACGTCCTCGACCCAGAAGATGGCGTGCGGATTGCCCATGCTCACGGCCGACGGCGAGTGCAGGATCGGCGCATCGATCGGCCCGATCTGCAGCGCGATGGCGCGGGTATCGCGGAACTCCTCGGCGAGCGGGATGTCGCGCCAGCCGAAGCGCGGCGCGCCCATGTCGACCGTCGACGTGAGCGGGGCAGCGCCCTGCCAGCAGTTCACCAGACCGGCCGGCGTCTCGAAGGTGAGCGCCGTCTTGCGGGTCTCCTTGAACAAGAGGTCGGCGATGCAGCGCGTGCCGTTGCCGCAGGCGCCGGCTTCGGAGCCATCATTGTTGAAGATGCGGACATAGGCATCGGTTCCGGGCGTTCGCGGCGGATAGAGCGCCATGAGCTGGTCGTAGGGTGCGCCGCCGGGCGCCGCGACCGCCCGTGCATCGTCGGGCGTGATCGGCGCTGGCGCCCGGCGCATGTCGACCACCACGATCTCGTTGCCGATACCGTTCATCTTGACAAAAGGATGGTTGGCGAGTGCGCTCATGGCAGCGGAGGTCATGGCAAGCAAGGTTTCAAACGAAGTTTATGCGAAGTTTATGCGACCAGAGGCGGTTCCGGCCCAGGGAACGCCTTATATCTGCTAGATAGAGGGTTATCCCAGGTTCGTGAAGGGACGGGCGCCAGGGGCCGGGCGGGCGCCGAAGGAGGAGTCCATGTCAGGTCTGCGGGCAGTTCTGAGTGTCGCGGCCGCCCTTGTGGTGCTTGCCTTTGCGGTTGATCGGTCCGCCGCGCAAATGCAGGTTCCGACCCAGGAAAAAGAGGGCGCGCCGCGTCCCGATACCTTGCAGCCGGGCGATGCGTTCGGCGAGGAGGTGTCGCTCACCGAGCAGACGATCGTCTACTTCGCGGGTTCGGGCAAATGGGACAACGCGTTCGAGACGATCGTGGACGCCTTCAAGAACGTCAACGCCTACCTGCAGAAACAGGGCATCAAGCCGGCCGGGCCGCCGATGACGATCTACACGGCGACCAACGACACGAGCTTTCAGTTCCAGGCTGCCGTTCCGGTGACCGAGCCGCCGAAGGACAAGCCAGCGGGCGACATCGGGGTCGGCAAGACCAGTACCGGGAGGGCGTTCAAGTTCATCCATCGCGGCTCCTATGACGACATGGATACGACCTATGACGCCATCACCAACTTCCTCGACGAGAAGCAACTCGACGCCACCGGCCTGTTCGTCGAGAAATACCTCACGGATCCGGCCACGACTCCGGAGGAGAAGCTCGTGGTCGAGGTCTACGTGCCGGTGAAGTGACGGGCCGGGCCCGCGGATTGCTATCGAAGGTTGTGACGTGGTAGCTTCGCAGGCCGGACGCTGGAGCGCGCCCCACGATGAAAGTCTTGCGGATTCTCGCCCTCGTGGCCGTGTTGGCGGTTCCGGGCGTGTCGACCGGAACCGGTTCCGCGATGGCGCAGGACGCCGCGACCCCCGAGGCGCTCGCGGCGGCGCGCGAGCTGGTGGCGATCCTGTCGAAAGACACGGTGCATCAGCTCGTGACCCAGGTGACCGCCCAGGTTTGGCCGGCGATCGAGCGCGGGTTGCGTGCCAAGCAGCCCGATATCAAGCCCGATGTGGTGGCGGAGCTGCGCACCGAGTTCGAGCGCATTCAGCTCGAATACATGAGCGGGCTGATGGATGACGCGCCGACCATCTACGCCCGACACTTCACGGTCGCGGAGCTGCGCGAACTACTGGCCTTCTACCGCACGCCGGTCGGTGCCAAGTCGCTGCGCGTCCTGCCGCAGATCATGGGGGAAAGCATGACCGTGGTCATGCCGCGGCTGCAGACCTTGCAGCGGCAGACCATGGAGGCGTTTACCAAGATTCTGCACCAGCGGGGGCTGGACTGACGGCCTTCGCGGCGGGGGCCGGGCAGCGTTGACGGGCAACGTTGACGGGCAACGTTGACTTGCCCGGCGGTCTCGCCTAAGTGTCTGCCCGCTCTCATATAGAGCTGGACTGCCGATCCGCCGACCGGTCCGTGAGGCCGGAGGTTCCCGCCCGACAGCGCGTTGCGCCCTCGGGCGCGATCGGTGTTTGGGTTTGAGGGATTCCCAGGGTGGGTTAGCGCGGAGCGCGCAACCCACCATCTGAGTGGCAAGTTGGAATTCCGTCGGTGGGTTACGCGGCTTCGCCGCTAACCCACCCTACAAAGGATCGAAGGCACGATGTTCGAAGGCCTGTCCGAAAAGCTGTCCGGCATCCTCGACCAGCTCACGCGCCGCGGCGCGCTGACGGCGGCCGACGTCGACGCGGCTGCGCGCGAGGTGCGCCGTGCGCTGCTCGAGGCCGACGTCGCGCTCGACGTGGTGCGCGCGTTCGTCGACAAGCTGCGCGAGCGCGCGGTCGGCGTCGAGGTGATCAAGTCGGTGACGCCAGGCCAGATGGTCGTCAAGATCGTGCACGACCAGCTCATCGAGACGCTCGGCGCGAATGCGGATCCGATCGATCTCAACGCGCCGGCGCCGGTCGCGATCATGATGGTCGGCCTGCAGGGCTCGGGCAAGACCACGACCACCGCCAAGGTGGCGCGCCGTCTCGCCGAGCAGATGAAGCGCAAGGCGCTGATGGCGTCGCTCGACACCTACCGACCGGCCGCGCAGGAGCAGCTGGCGGTGCTGGGCCAGCAGGTCGGCGTCGACACGCTGCCGATCGTCGCCGGCCAGACGCCGGTGCAGATCGCCAACCGCGCGCTGCAGGCCGCCCGCCTCGGCGGCTACGATGTGGTGCTGCTCGACACCGCCGGCCGCACCACGCTCGACGAGGCGATGATGACCGAAGCCGCCGAGGTCAAGCGCGCCGCGATGCCGCACGAGGTGCTCCTCGTCGCCGACAGCCTGACCGGCCAGGACGCGGTCAATCTCGCACGCGCGTTCGATCAGCGCGTCGGCCTCTCCGGCATCGTGCTGACGCGGGTCGATGGCGACGGCCGCGGCGGCGCCGCGCTGTCGATGCGCGCCGTCACCGGCAAGCCCATCAAGCTGATCGGCACCGGCGAGAAGCTCGACGCGCTGGAGGATTTCCATCCGGCCCGCATCGCCGACCGCATCCTCGGCATGGGCGACATCGTCTCGTTGGTCGAGAAGGCGGCGCAGACCATCGACATGGAGAAGGCCGCGCGCACGGCCGAGCGCATGCGCAAGGGCGCCTTCGATCTCAACGATCTGCGCGAGCAGCTCGAGCAGATGCAGCACATGGGCGGCCTTGGCGGGCTGATGGGTATGCTGCCGGGCATCGCCAAGATGAAGAACCAGCTCGCGTCCGCCAATCTCAACGACAACCTGCTCAAGCGTCAGGTCGCGATCATCCAGTCGATGACGCCGCGGGAGCGCCGTCAGCCCGACGTCCTCAAGGCGAGCCGCAAGAAGCGGATCGCGGCGGGCTCCGGCACCAAGGTCGAGGAGATCAACAAGCTCCTCAAGATGCACCGCGGCATGTCCGACATGATGAAGATGATGGGCAGCGGCAGCAAGCGCGGCCCGCTCGCCGGGCTCGCCAACATGATGGGTTTCGGCGCCGGCGCGCCGAGCCCCGAGCAGCTCGCGAAGCTTGCCGAGAAGATGCCGGGCGGACAGCCAGGCGCACCCGGCATGCCGAACCTGCCGCCGACCATGCCGGGTCTTCCGCCCAAATTCCCCGGCGGATCCGGCGGCCTGCCGGGATTGGGCAGGCCGGGCGGCTTGCCCGGCCTCGGCGGCTTCCCGGGATTGGGAAAGAAGAAGTGAGACGTTTCGTAACCACACCGTAGCCCGGATGGAGCGCAGCGAAATCCGGGGCCAGCGTCCTGGCATTCCGCTTCGCTCCATGCGGCTACACATCAGTTCGAAGAAAGGACCAACCGAATGTCAGTCGTCATCCGCCTGTCGCGCGCAGGCACCAAGAAGCGGCCGTTCTATCATGTCGTGGCCGCCGACAGCCGCTTCCCGCGCGACGGCCGCTTCATCGAGCGGCTCGGCTATTTCAACCCGCTGCTGCCGAAGGACCACAAGGACCGTCTCAAGCTCGACCTCGACAAGGCCAAGAGCTGGATGGCGAAAGGCGCGGTGCCGTCGGACCGCGTGATGCGCTTCCTCGACGCGGCCGGCATCGCCAAGCGCCAGCCGCGCAACAATCCCGTGAAGGCGGTGCCGCGCAAGGAACGCAAGGCGCGGGCCGAGGCGGCCGCCAAGGGCGGCGCTGCGGCGCCGGCCGCCGGCTGACCCGAACCGTGACGGCGCGCGCGCAAGGACGCCAAGGGGTTCACGCGCCGCAAGAGCCCCCCGCGCGGCAGCGCATCTGCGTCGCCCGGCTCGGCGCCGCGCATGGCGTGCGCGGCGAGGTCAAGCTGTGGTCGTTCACGGCCGAGCCGGCTGCAGTCGCCGGCTATGGCCCGTTCGAGACCGCCGACGGGCGCGTCATCGAGATCGAGGCGCTGCGGCCCGCAAAGGACTTCTTCGTCGCCCGCCTCAAGGGCATCGCCGACCGCGACGCGGCCGAACGGCTGCGCAATGCCGAGCTGTTCGTGCCGCGCGAGCGGCTGCCAGCGCCCGAGGACGGCGACGAGTTCTACCACGCCGACCTGATCGGCCTTGCGGCGGTCGACGCGACGGGCGCTGCGCTCGGCAGCATCGTGGCGGTCCACAATTTCGGCGCCGGCGATCTCATCGAGGTGCGGCGCGCGGAAGGCAACGACACCGTGATGCTGCCGTTCACGCAGGCCATGGTGCCGACGATCGATATTGCGGCCGGCCGAATCGTCGTGGATGCCGACGCTTTTGCGGCGGCAAGCAACTCCGAGGCGGAGTGATGCGACCCACGAGCCAGGGCTAGTTGTCATGTGGCGCGCCAGCGTCCTCACCATCTTTCCCGACATGTTTCCGGGGCCGCTCGGCGCGAGCCTGGCGGGGCGGGCGCACGAGAAAGGTATCTGGGCGCTCGACGCGTTCGACCTGCGCGATCACGCGGCCGACAAGCACCGCAGCGTCGACGACACGCCGGCCGGCGGGGGGCCCGGCATGGTCATGCGTGCCGACGTGATCGGGCGCGCGATCGACGCTGTGGCGACGGACGCGCGGCCGCGCCTGCTGATGAGTCCACGCGGCGTCCCGTTGACGCAACGCAAGGTGGCGGCGCTGGCGCAGGGGCCGGGCGTGGTCCTGCTGTGCGGGCGGTTCGAGGGCGTCGACGAGCGCGTGATCGCGGGCCGCGCGCTCGAGGAGGTCTCGGTCGGCGACTATGTGCTGTCGGGCGGCGAACTTGCCGCCATGGTGCTGATCGACGCCTGCGTACGGCTGCTGCCGGGCGTCATGGGCAAGGAGGGCTCGCTCGCCGAGGAGAGCTTTGCCGATGGCCTGCTCGAATATCCGCAATACACGCGGCCCCAGCTGTGGGAAGGCCAGCCCATCCCGGAGGTACTGGTGTCGGGCGACCATGCCAAGGCGGCGGCCTGGCGGCGCGCCGAGGCCGAGCGGCTGACGCGGGCGCGGCGTCCCGACCTGTGGGCGGCCCGGCAGGTCGAAAAGCGCGAAAAATAGTGGATTTTCCCTTGCAAGCGCCCTGAGGAGAGCAGATTCCACCGCGATTCGGGCGCGTGACAAGCGGGAAACTTTAGCGTAGAAGCACCCGCGAAAAGCGCGGCGGGACGCCCGGGAACGCGAACGAAACCGGGCGCAGCCGACGGAGAAATCCCATGAATCTTATCCAAGAGCTCGAAAAAGAGCAGGTGGCGAAGCTTTCCGCCGGCAAGAACGTTCCCGTTTTCGCTCCGGGCGACACCGTGATCGTCAACGTCAAGGTGGTCGAGGGCGAGCGCTCGCGCGTGCAGGCCTATGAGGGCGTGTGCATCGGCCGCGCCGGCACCGGTCTCAACGAGAACTTCACGGTGCGCAAGATCTCGTACGGCGAGGGTGTCGAGCGCGTGTTTCCGCTCCATTCGCCGATGATCGATTCCATCAAGGTCGTGCGTCGCGGCAAGGTCCGCCGCGCCAAGCTCTATTACCTGCGCGGCCGCCGTGGCAAATCGGCCCGTATCGCCGAGCGCCAGGAGCACGGCGGCGGCGAGGGAGCAGCGGCTGCCGAATAGGCGCAGCCGCGCGTCATTCGCCGGGCGCAGTTTCTCGGGCGCGAGCGCACGCGCCGCATCCTCGCCCGTGGCGGGCGAAGTCTCGTCATCGGCAGGCCGCGCGCGGGACCGGCGTCTTGACGGCGCGAGCGTGACGCCGCACACACTTTTCCCGGTCCTCCCGACCCCTTAAATACGGCGCCGGAAATCGGCAGCGACAGGGCAATCCGCAAATGGCGAAACCGCGCACCCTCTACGACAAGATCTGGGCCGACCATCTGGTCGACGAGCAGCCGGACGGCACGTGCCTGATCTACATCGATCGCCATCTCGTGCACGAGGTGACGAGCCCGCAGGCCTTTGAGGGGCTGCGCCTCGCCGGCCGCAGGGTGCATGCGCCCGAGAAGACCCTGTGCGTGGTCGACCACAACGTGCCGACCACCGACCGCAACCTGCCCAATCCCGATCCGGAAAGCGCCGCGCAGATCGCCTACCTGGCCGAGAACGCCAAGTTCTTCGGCCTCGAATATTACGACGAGTTCGACCGCCGTCAGGGCATCGTCCACATCATCGGGCCCGAGCAGGGCTTCACGCTTCCCGGCACCACCCTGGTGTGCGGCGACAGCCACACCGCGACCCATGGTGCATTCGGCGCGCTCGCCTACGGCATCGGCACGTCGGAGGTGGAGCACGTGCTCGCGACCCAGACGCTGATCCAGTCGAAGTCGAAGAACATGCGCGCCGTGGTCGACGGCAAGCTGCCCGAGGGCGTCACCGCCAAGGACATCATCCTCGCCATCATCGGCGAGATCGGCACCGCGGGCGGCACCGGCTATGCGCTCGAATATGCCGGCGAGGCGATCCGTGCGCTGTCGATGGAAGGCCGCATGACGGTGTGCAACATGTCGGTCGAGGGCGGCGCCAAGGCGGGCTTCATCGCGCCCGACGAGAAGGTCTATGCCTGGCTCAAGGATCGCCCGAAGTCGCCGAAGGGCGCCGCCTGGGACCATGCGATGCGCTACTGGGAGACGCTGCGCACCGACGAGGGCGCGCAGTTCGATCGCGAGATCAAGCTCGATGCGGCAAATCTGCCGCCGCTGGTCACCTGGGGCACCAGCCCCGAGCAGGTGACGTCGATCAGCGGTCACGTGCCGGTGCCGGCCGAGATCGCCGACGACAACAAGCGGCGCGCCGCCGAGACCTCGCTCGCCTATATGGGGCTCAAGGGCGGCGAGAAGATCACCGACATCGCGATCGACCGCGTGTTCATCGGGTCGTGCACCAATGGCCGGCTCGAGGATCTGCGCGCCGCCGCCAAGATGATCGCCGGCAAGACCGTCAACAGCCGGGTCAGCGCCATGGTGGTCCCGGGCTCGGGCATCGTGAAGGAGCTGGCGGAGGCCGAGGGCCTTGACAAGATCTTCGTCAAGGCGGGCTTCGAATGGCGCGAGCCGGGCTGCTCGATGTGCCTTGCGATGAATCCCGACAAACTCAAGCCGGGCGAGCGCTGTGCCTCGACGTCGAACCGCAATTTCGAGGGCCGCCAGGGCTACAAGGGCCGCACCCACCTGGTCTCGCCCGCGATGGCGGCGGCGGCTGCGATCGCCGGCACGTTTGTCGACGTGCGAACCTGGCGCTGATCTGGCGCTGATCCGGCGCTGATCTGAGCGCGCCGCGGAGCTGCGAGAAACGAGAAGGCCCGCCGGATGGCGGGCCTTCGTGCATGTTGATCGCCGCTTCGCCCGATCAGTAATAGCGGTGGTGATAACCCCAGCCGTAGTGGCGATGATGCCAGTAGCCGTGGTGGTGGTGGTACCAGCCGTAATGGTGGCCCCGATACCAACCCCGGTGACGGTGGCCGTAATAGCCGTATCCGACTTGCAGGACGTCGGATTGCGGCGTGGCCGCGAGGTCGCCGCCGCGAATGAGCGGGCTTGCCTGCGATGACGGAGCGAATGCGAGCATCGTGAAGGACGCGATCGCTGCGATGATCGATCGACGCATGGTCTCCTCCCAGGTTGTAAGTAAGCTCAGGTTGTAAGTAAGCTCAGGTTGTAAGTAAGCTGTTGTATGTAAGCTGTGGTAGCGAGCGTGCGCGGTCGCGCACGCCCGTATCCCGTGTCCAAAAGAATGCGCAGGGTCGGCGCGTGGTTCCGTCGAAAAACGCGCGACGGACTAACGCAGCGCCCACCAGCAATGCTGGCGTGGTGTGATGACGTCGCCACTCGGTCGGTGTTCGATGCCGAGTGCGAACGCACATTCCCGATAATAGTTGCTGAGCGGATACACCGTGATGTGCGGGACCCGGCGGCGCTGCGGAGCCGTGACGTTGGTCGGCTGCCGCGTGGACGCCTGCGCTCGGGCCTGCATGTCGGCGCCTGGCTGCGTCAATAAGGCCGCGAGCCCCAGCCCAAGCGCGGCCATCAGTCTCGCCATTGTGGTCCCACGCATGCTTACCTCTTCCCCAGCCCCTGCGGAGATTCCGCATGGTATCGGTCCGCGCGCGCGCCTACAACATCTGGCGCGCGTCCTGCGCCGTCCCGGAGTACCATGATCGCGTTCGGAGCTTCGCATCGAAGGTCTGCAATCCAAGATCCGCAATCCAAGGTCCGCATTGCAAGAGATCGCATCCAAAGGCCTGACTGATGTCCGAACCCGTGTCCGACGACGCCGATCCGCCCGCTGACCCGCTCCCCGATCCACTCGCTTGGCGGCCGCGCAAGGCGCCCTCGCTGGCGGAACTGGAGACGCTCGCCGCCGAGGTCTACGCCCGCCTGCCGAAAAAATTCCGCGCGCTGTGCGACGGATTAATTATCCGGGTCGAGGATTTCCCGACCGACGAGGTGCTCGACGATATGGGCATCGAGAGCGAGTTCGACCTGCTCGGACTGTTTCAGGGCGTCGGCCTGCCGTTCCGCTCGGAGAGCGCGCCCGTGCAGATGCCGAACATGGTCTGGCTGTATCGCCGCCCGATCCTCGACTACTGGGCGGAGCACGACGAGGCGCTCGGCACCATCGTGGCGCACGTGCTGGTGCACGAGATCGGGCACCACTTCGGCCTGTCGGACGCGGACATGGAGGCGATCGAAGCGGCGGCCGGATGAGGTCCGAACGCATGATGGCGATGCGGTTCGCGGGCTTGACCGGTTCCGTGGGGGCGATTAGTTACCGGCCACGCATCCCGAAAGGTCGTATGAGATGGACAAGTTCACGGTGCTCGAGGGCGTGGCCGCACCGATCAAGATGATCAACGTCGACACCGACGCGATCATCCCCAAGCAGTACCTCAAGACGATCAAGCGGACCGGCCTCGGCACCGGCCTGTTTTCCGAGAAGCGCTACCGCGACGACGGCAGCGAGAACCCGGAATTCGTGCTCAACAAGCCGGCCTATCGCAAGGCCAAGATCCTGGTCGCGGGGGACAATTTCGGCTGCGGCTCGAGCCGCGAGCACGCGCCCTGGGCGCTGATGGATTTCGGCATCCGCTGCGTGATCTCGACCTCGTTCGGCGACATCTTCTACAACAACTGCTTCAAGAACGGCCTGCTGCCGATCAAGGTCTCGCCCGAGGACCTGGAGAAGCTGTTCGACGACGCCGATCGCGGCGCCAACGCGACGCTGTCGGTCGATCTCGAGAAGCAGGAGATCCGCGGACCCGACGGCGGCGTCGTGAAGTTCGAGATCGACCCGTATCGCAAGCACTGCCTGCTCAACGGGCTCGACGACATCGGCCTCACCAAGGTCAAGCAGAAGCAGATCGACGGCTACGAGGCCAGGCTCAAGGCCGAGCGGCCCTGGCTGTGACGCACATGCCGCGAGGTTGACCCGCCCTCATCTGAGAGCATCACTGAAATCGCTGCGCTTTTCCCGTTGGCTTTGTTCTGCCAACGCCCGCCGCGGGATTGCTTCGCCGTGCGCGGCGCGAGGCACATGTCGCCTCCATCCCATTTCGCCAATAGCGCCGAAGACCGCGCGACCCAAGAACATTTTTCGCGTCGCGGTCCACCTGTTCCACCTCGTCCCGAGAGCTCGTGAACCTATTGAGCCCGCGGCCGGTGGTTCGAGACGCGTCGTTGCGCGACGCTCCTCACCACGCGGAGGAGTTCGTTTCGATTTCGATCTCGCGGGGCTTCGCTCCACCCTCATCCTCATGAGGCTGGTTGTTCACCGCCGTGCAATCGCCTCCGCGATCGCGACCGTCCGACGCGCGATGTCCGCATGCATGCGCTCGACCATGCGTCCGTCGAGCTGGACCACGCCCTTGCCCTTGTTCTCCGGCCGGTCGAACGCGGCGATGACCTTGCGGGCCTGATCGGTCTCCTCGGCCGACGGCGAGAACGCGACGTTGCAGGCCTCGATCTGGTTCGGGTGGATCAGCGTCTTGCCGTCGAAACCCATGTCGCGGCCCTGCGCGCATTCGGCCGCAAAGCCCTGCATGTCCGCGAGGTCGTTGTACACGCCGTCGAGCACGTCGATGCCGTAGCTGTGCGCGGCGAGCACGCAGTTCGCGAGCCAGGGCAGCATCGGGGCGCGGCCCGGCACGAGGCGGGCGCGCGTCTCCTTGGCGAGGTCGTTGGTGCCGATCACGAAGCCGGCGAGGCGGCTTTCCGAGTCCTTCGCCTCGGCCGCAAGCGCGCGGATGTTGAAGATCGCGTCCGGCGTCTCGATCATCGCCCACAACCGGACGTGGGGATCGGCGCGGGTGTCGAGCATGCGCGTGCCGATCATCTCGATCTGCTTGGGCGTCGAGATCTTCGGCACCAGGATGGCGTCCGGCCTGGCGGCGCCGGCTGCGTCGAAGTCGTCGGCGAACCAGGGCGTGTCGATCGCGTTGACGCGGACCAGCACCTCGCGATGGCCGAAACCGCCGGCGCGCACCGCGTCGGCGACCTGCCGGCGCGCGTCCGCCTTGGCGTCGGGCGCGACCGCGTCCTCGAGGTCGAGGATCACGCCGTCGACCGCCAAGGTTTTCGCCTTCTCCATGGCGCGGGCATTGGAACCCGGCATGTAGAGCACGCTGCGGCGTGGGCGGATGGTCATGGCGGGCCCCCTCTGGTCGCGTTGCATCAACCTACAGGCGGAGCGATCGATGTGCCAACCGTCGCGCGCGATCGCGCGTGGGATTGGCAATCGCGGCCGGGCTGTGATTGTGTGCGCTCCTGTGTGCGCTCCTGCCGGCTGCAATCCTGTGAGGTATCGTGCCGTTCCCCGAGCTTCTGATCCAAGGCTACCGCGCATTCCGGAGCGGGCGTCTCGCGCGCGAGCAGGGCCGCTTTCGCGAGCTCGCCGAAAGCGGCCAGTCGCCCGACGTCATGGTGATCGGCTGCTGCGACTCGCGCGTGTCGCCCGAGGTCATTTTCGACGCGCGCCCGGGCGAGCTGTTCGTGGTGCGCAATGTGGCGAACATCGTGCCGCCTTACGAGCCCGACGGGCACGCGCACGGCGTCTCGGCGGCGCTCGAGTTCGGCGTCGCCGCGCTGCGCGTCAAGCACATCGTCGTGCTGGGTCACGCCCACTGCGGCGGCGTCAAGGCGTTCGCGGACGAGGCCGCGCCGCTGTCGCCCGGCGACTTCATCGGCAACTGGATGCG
>Ga0126384_10001521_pt1 | contig 13761 bp, 13 predicted proteins | sample PanSoiMetPlot_36_FD_92543 | JGI IMG/M metagenome (GOLD analysis project Ga0126384, IMG submission 92543) | Tropical forest soil microbial communities from Panama - MetaG Plot_36 | ecosystem: Environmental > Terrestrial > Soil > Tropical forest > Bulk soil | place: Panama | collected 2016-02-17 | reverse complement strand
ACGCGCCAGAGAGCGCGTACGCCGGCACTTCTTGCTAACCCGTCTGCTTGAGGATTGGCTCGCCCTGATTGCCGAGCTGAGCTTGCGCGTCAAGGTTTCGGAGATGGAACGTGCAGCCGCGGTGTGACCTTAGGCAAAAAAATCTGCACTACCGGTTCCATGCGCGCGTGCAAATCGCACGGGTGAGCTCCCCGGTTGGTCTAAGCACCGTCGCTGATCTGGCGGACTGTCGAGTGACTCACTTCGACATAAAGGCGCACCATCCTCGTCGTTCGGCATGCCGAGCCCTTCCTGGCCGAGCTCCACGCGCGTCCGATCGCCAGATCACGGCTCATGTATTGTGCACTTTGCCATGGTGTCGGCAGGTGGTGAGTTGTTCAGTATCTCATCGGCACTGCGCAGCGTGTCACGGGCTGCCCTTATTGTGCTTTGGCTTTGCTCAATAGCGCGCAGCAATTCAGCAAAAGCGAGCAAGATCGTGGCTCTCGTTTGCTGAAACGAGATACCGGTATTTGCGCGGCACGAACGCACGACTGTCTACGAGCACAATTTTAGGTCGACACGACGCCGTCTTTATCCAGGCGAGTAGACCTTGTCTGTCGGCTTCCCGACAGAACTGGACGGTCTATGATTTTGTGCCGAGTGCAATTTCGTACTGGCTGATGATGAGTTGGTAGCACTCGCACGACGCGTCTTCCAAAGCTTTGCGATCGAGAATAGTCACCTGGCCGCGTACATACGTAATGATGCCTGCCTTCTGTAACATGCGTGCAGCGAGCGAGACGGTGGGGCGGTGGACGCCAAGCATCTGGGCTAAAAACTCCTGCGTTAGCAGGAATGTATTGCCCAAGACACGGTCGTGCGTCATTAACAACCAGCGCGCACATCGCTCGTCCACGGTGTGGGCGCGGTTGCAGGCCGCTGTCTGCGCGACTTGATGAAACAGGGCTTGCGAATAGCGCAACAGAATGCGGCGCAACCTTGGGCACCGGTCCAAGACGCTCAACAGAGCCGAGGTTTGTATGCGTAACGCCTCGCCTGGAACCTGCACGAGAACCCGGTTTCCGCAGACATGCACGTCAAGCACCACCGAGTTCCCTGCCACGCCTTCATTGCCAATGGTCGCGACTTCAATAATGTCGCCGTCGAGGAATTCTTTCACAGCGGAGATCACGCCGTGCCGCGGAAAGTGCAGATGCGTGATAGATTGCCCCGGCTCTTGGAAGACGTCCTTAAGGCGCAGCTCTACTCGCTCAAGATGCGGCGCGAGCAAGTCGAACTCGCTATCCGGGATGGCGGCGAGCAACTTGTTGGCCTCTTTCGCCTCTGCTCCGCGCCTGTCGTAAAGTTTTGCCACTGCTTGCGTGTCAGGTAGCCTACATAACTCTCGCTCGAAAAACGTTCGTAGGTGCGCGTGGTTGCGCTTGAAGTCAGTACAGAACCGTACGCGACTGTTGGGATAGCTTTCTCCGCAGGCGGCCTTCTGCCCTGCAGGGAACTCTTGGCGGCTCTCCCGGCCACCTTTCAGTTGCCTATTCTCGTCGTGCAGCACCTGTCCAACCGCTTCAGCAGTCGGTTGCCGGAGATCTTAAGTTGGTCCCCGGGTTGCCAGCGAAGTGGGTGGGGAACGAAGAACGTCCGACAGCGGGCATGGTGTATGTGGCGCCGCCAAATCACCACCTGCTGATCTCCAGAACCGGCCTACTCACCTAAGTTCAGCCAGCAAGGTCAATCATTTTCGGCCGGCGGCCGATCCGTTGTTTGAAAGCATGGCACAAGTATTTGGGCGGCGAAGCATCAGCGTGGTGCTGAGCGGGTTGCTTACCGACGGCTGGCGTGGCACGGCGGCGGTCCGCAAATGTGGCGGTCTAACGATGGCCCAGAACAAGCGCATCTGTGAATTCTTTGACATGCCCTCGGCGGCGATCGACTACGGCAAGGCCGAGGTCGTCTTGGCGCCGCGGAGATTAGCGTTTGCCCTGGATGCAGTCATGGACCAGGCCAGCCAGAGAGAAGGCAAGGCTTCGGCGCCGCCGGCAAGGCGATGACGCCCGGTCATCCACGCCGGCTAGGATCCAACGCCCTCGAAGCAATGTCGCTCTCCCGCCGCAGCCGGAGCCATCAATCGTCGTTCGCACGGCAATGGAACCGTCGTTTTAGGAGAACGATCGTTGATTTGTCGCTCGTAGCCATTGCCGCAGGTCGCCCGAAAGCAAGGCCGGCCCGCGGCAGTTCCGGCCGGCACGACACGGGGCAGCCTGAGCCGTTTCTCGGCCACCTTTGACAGCCGTCAATGCGCATCTTCCGTCTCTGCTTGGGTTCAAGCTCGCGGGAACGGGTGCAGTGCACGCGTGAAGACGACACGGTGCGAGAAGCCCGAGTATGAGCGCCGGCACGTCGCGCCTCAATCGTTTCCCGTCGTAGCGACGCAAAGACGAGCCACCAGTGGCATGCTTTCGGCGCGCGTCGTAAGCTGCAACGAGGACATTGGTTGCGCTTTTCTGACCCGAGCCCCAGGGAACTCGCGGTCAGCCAAACGGTTACGGTTTTGCAAGGAGCTAGACCAAGCCTGCCGCGGCCTTGATGCGTTCGACGAGCGTGACTTCTGGTGAATGAGGCCGCCATTGGACGCAGGACGATGATTGGGCTTCGAGCGCTATTCCAAACGTGACGAGCAGCCGTCCCGAGTAACAAGCAATCTGCTGATTCGAACCATGGCAGACCACGAGCACATCGATCGCGTCTGGGATATCATCGGCAAAGTCGGCGTCTGCATGTTGACCAGCCGCTTTGCCGGCGGGATGCGTGCACGACCACTTGAAGCACGCCCTGAGCGCCAAACCGGCCGCTTGCTTTTCATAACCGACGTACACAGTACCAAGACCAATGAGGTCGAGCGATGGCCGGACGTCGGTCTGGTGTTTATCGACGCGACCGACAAAGCCTATCTATCCATAACCGGTAAGGCGCAGATCGTGGATGATGCTGAGTTGCGAGCAGCGGCGTGGCGCAAGACAGATGCGGTTTGGTGGCCGGGAGGGCCGAACGATCCAGAGGTCTGCGTCCTGGTTGTCGAACCGACGATCGCCGAATTGTGGGATGGCCCGACTAGTGCAGCGGTCGCTGCCTTCGAGTTTGCCAAGGCGCGAGCGACGGGTACCGAGCCCGATCTGGGTGAAAACCGCAAGGTTTCTGTCAATATGAAGGACTGAATCGCGCGGGCGATAAACATGACGCCGAAGCGAGGTAGAGCTAAGAAGGGACCTCGTTACCGCGAAGACTTTTTGCTTGGCGCTTTTCCGGTTCGCAGCCGCATCCTGGGCTCCTTCGAGCGAGGCTCGGCCAAACCGGTCGCTCGAAAGCGGCCCTGGACCAGCGATCCACCGAGCGCGTTGGCGGTGGCGAAGCCAAAAAAGCTAGAGCGGCTCATGCCAAGTTCCGACGCTCGCCGATCGACCCGCTCAATCAGGCTCTTCGGCAGGTAAACGTTCACCCTCTCCGAGGGATCGGGAGGCGTTGCACCAATAATGAAATAGGCAACGAGGTCGCACCCCTTCGGAAGGACGATCCGCTCGATAGGCGTGGGCTCCGGTAGTGGCCGTCCATGTTCGGCGAGCACATCAATGGCTTGCAGCAGATTGTTTTCAGCTTTCTCAAGTGTCTCCTCTTGCGTTCTTCCACCGGCGACGCAGTCGGGAAAATCCGGAAACCACGCGCCGAACGTTCCCTTTGCGCCCCGCTCTAGAACTGCGGGGTAGAGCCGCTTTTTCATTTGGCCTCTCCCTAGCCTGCGTTAGTCCACCCGGCCTCCGGTGTGTGGAATAACACACATAGCACCCTTCCGCTGGCGGTGGAAGCGACGACTAGGGCAAAGCGACTGGCCGCCGCCGACGTCGACTGTGGGTTGCATGCAACCGGTCGCTGGCGGCCGCAGAGCTGCGCACCTGGCGGCAGGCATGCTTTGCACGCGACGCGCTCGCCTTCTATGGTTGGACGTCATTTGCCGGGCGCGGCAGGGTGATGGTGCGCCCATTTGTGCTCGTCAGGTTATGCCGCGGCAACCGGGAGCTGCGTGGTCAAAGCAACGTCCTCAGAGCCGCCACCTTCGTTGCCTTGAGTTACATGGGCCGCTTGATCATCATTATTGAGCGAGGGAGGGACATCATGCGGGAGCTTGCCGGCAGGACGGCGTTCGTTACAGGGGCAGCCAGCGGCATTGGGCTCGCGCTCGGCCGCGCCTTCGCAGAGGCGGGCATGAATGTCATGCTCGCTGACATCGAAATCGACGCACTGGCGACGGCGGTCAAAAGCCTAGACAGTTTCGGGCGGGTACGCGGAGTTGCTTGTGATGTTGCCGACCCTGACAGCGTCGAGCAAGCTGCCCAGGCAGCGTACGATGCATTCGAAAAGGTGCATGTCGTTTGCAACAATGCCGGTGTCGGCGCGCGCGGCGGCATCGACAACATCTCGCTCGACAATTGGCGGTGGGTGTTCGACGTCAATGTGATGGGAGTACTGCATGGGGTACGCACTTTCCTTCCACATATCCGGAGCCATGGCGAAGGTGGCCACTTCGTCAACACCGCATCGATGGCCGGCATTGCGGCCGGCCAATTCTTTCACCCCTATGGGGCGAGCAAGCACGCGGTTGTCGGCATGTCTGAAGGACTAGCGATGCAGCTCAAGCCCATTGGCATTGGAGTAAGCGTACTCTGCCCTGAGTTTGTTCGCACCCAGATCGTGGCCAGCGAGCGCAATCGGCCGACGCGTTATGGTCCCAAACAGGAGATCGAGCCGGGAAGCCCGGCGGCGGCCTTGTACGCTCAGCTGGCGGCACGGGTGGAGTCCGGAATCGACCCTTCGCAGGTCGCTGCGAAAGTTATTGCCGCAATCAAAGACAATGACCTTTACGTATTCACGCATCCAGGAATGCGGTTGGCGATAGAGAAGCGTCTGGAGGCGATCGTGGCAGCGATGGACAAGCTCGAGACATAAAGCCGTGCCGGCGGCGGCGGGATAGACCAAGCTGACAACGGCCTGGCTCGGATCTCGTCACGCGCAGCCGCGCCCCGCGGAGCCGGCGGGGCATACCGCGCGGGGGCCTCATCGGCAGGTCGCTCCACCGGCCGACAGCCTAACAGGGGCTGATTTTTATTAGTCCGGTGATCGCCGCGAGGCCCATAGGTTCGTCGCTGCCTGCGGTCAGGTTTGCGGATACCGGCACAAGGTGTCGCATCCGGCACCCCGCGCATGCGTGCGACACGATCAAACGGCGGGCGCGATCGGCACAACCTGCGCTTTCGAGGCCCAACTTCGCCGTGAAGCGGAAGGGTCCTAGACGTTCCGAGGGAGGCACCACACGCCATTAACGGAGGAAATCTGCCCGAACGTCACGCTGCACACGCCTGAAGCGAGGCTCATACTGAATTGCTGGTGCTCGCGAATGCCGGGGTAAACAGAGCTGCAAGTGTCTGTGCGCGGGACGCTGACTGATGGCGTGCGCCGGCCCGGAGGCGAAGCGCTGCAAAGGAACCCATGGCCGCGCGGCCGCGTTTATGACACTATTGTGACTATGACACTATTATGACGGTTGCGTGTCGGTTCGATTACCTGCGGAGCGAATCCATGAGACTGCTGTACCAGCGGTCAAATCCTCTGGCCTGGTGGTGGGCTCTTCTGGCCCTGGTCAGCATCGTAAATATCGCACTCTGGTGCGTGATGTATTTGCAGCTCGACATGCGGGGGACCGGCGGTCTGGGTAGAACTCCGGGCATCGACCTCATGTTGTTCCTCAGCGCAGCTTATGTTTTTGGCTGTGCCTTCAGGTCGTTTCTGCCACGCGCGGACGTTCAACGCATTTGCTTGTTCGATACCTGGCTATCGAGCGTCGTCATCGGCAGATCCGTGGCGACCGTCGCTGAGGTTTGCTTCGCAGCGCAGTGGGCCATCATCCTGCAACGGCTGGCTGGGATCGCGGGAGTGGACAGCACCGTCACCATTGCCTGGACGGTCGTACCCCTGATCCTCATGGCACAGTGCTGCTCATGGTACGGCGTGTTGACAACCAACTATCTAGCCAATGCCATCGAGAATTCGATATGGGCAGTGACATTCCTGGCGGTTGGGATGGGCCTTTGCCGATTGCTACCGGAGTTCGACGGTCTGGTTTACCTGGCGCTCGTGGTGGCAATCATCGGCATTGCGGCCTATCTGGTGTTCCTCATCACCATAGACGTGCCAATGTACCTGAGCCGCTGGCAAGATGGGCTAACGCTTCCCGGTAAGGCTCTCGGTCCGCTCGAGGGCCTGCGTGACGCGAGCATTCGTTGGGTCGTGACCCACGACTTTGCCCAGTGGAAGGACGAGATCGCCTGGATGTCGCTCTATTTCACGGCCGCGGTCTGGTCCAGCCTCGCGCTTTGCCTGATGTACGCCCATCTAGCGCCGAGCTGAGCTTCGCGCCGATGGCACGCGCGGCCAGCGCCATGCCGGTGCTTGTCAGATCGCATCGAGCGGCCGTTGGCCTCTGACCCCCGCCTGTCGTCGACCTCGCTTCACCAACTCGGCCACAGCGCGATCAGGTCAGCCCGGGTCGAACCTCGACGTGCGCCTCCGGTCGGACTTTGAACGCTCAGTCAAGCGCTGATGCGCCCCCCCGTCAAATCGGGGCATTTTCGTTTTGACCATTGACCAATCGCTGTCGTCCACCACGCATGCTCAGCCGATCAAGTGACATGACGGCCCTGACCGAGGTAGCCTGGCTCGACCTTGGTTGCGGCAGGTGTCGGAGCGCAGACCTGCCGTGATCTGACCGCTGGCCTTGGCCACAATAGGGGAGCAAACATCATGACTTTGACACTTGCAGATGCGAACCGGGTGATTGCAGGCGCCATTGCCAAGGCAGCAGAGATCGGCGCGAGAATGAACATTGCCGTGTGCGACGCCGGCGGTCGGCTGGTGGCATTTCAGCGCATGGATGGCGCCATTTGGGCTGGGGCCTATGGCAGCCAGGGTAAGGCAGTGGCGTCCGCGGCCTTCGCCCGTCCGAGCGGTGAATTAACGCCGCGCGCCGACCATCCCACGTTGCGTGGCATTGTCATGGCCGAGGGCAACCACATGTTTCTCGGCCAAGGTGCTGTGCCGATCTTCCGCGGTGGCGTCCTCATCGGTGCGTGCGGGGTTGGCGGTGGCACGGCCCAAGAGGATGAGGATTGCGCGCGCGCAGGCGTCGAAAGCCTCCGCTAGACGGGCCTTGCCGCCGACACCACGCACGCGGTCCTCGACACTCTCAGTCGCTGCCGACATGTCTGTTGGTCGCGGTATCGCATCAACCTTCTATCGATCTTCTTGGCACTCAATGGCGAGGGCCAACGACCAGGGGACGGCAGTTGGCCCGGCGGTCGGGTGAGGAATTTCGATCGCCAATTGCGCCCTTGGGCTCGAAGCCCAGTGCTCCGGTCCCCAGTGCTGTAGGTCGCGCGGTCAATCGGGGAGCCACGCGGGGCGGTCGCTGGGGGGCTCGGCCAACTAACTTAACCTCGCATAGAGGCGTGCGGTGCGTGGGCTTCTGCGCCGAAGGGGCATGATGTTTTCCGTGTCGGCCTCCTTGGTTGAGAGACAAACGGGCGCGCGCCAGCCTCCGGCGGCCGTTGCTGTTGATAGCGACGCGAAACAGCTCTTGGTATCCGTCGGGGTCACTCGCGGTGGATGGGCGGCAGCCAGCAATTGCCACCCGCGAGCAACTCCGAATGAGCCATATTTTTTGATATCTGTCCGGGTTTGTGCCGATTGTGGTCGTAGGTAGGACCTGAAAGCCTTGCCCACTTATGGCATCACGGGCTGGTCCGTCCATAACGCCGGCTGCACCGCAATGGAGAGGATCGTCGCTCAGTTCTCTCACGCCAGAGGGGTCGCGGCCATGAGGTCTGCGACCACCAACGACGGCGGCGTGTGCACGCCCCATGCCGGTGTCGTGAAGCTCGAGCTGCTCAGCTCCAAGGGCGGGATGCAGCTGGCTGATGCCAAAGAGCGGCGCGCGCCAGCGCGCACCGTCCGGCGTCCCGAGCGCACTGCAGCACACCCATGATAGATCGGAAGGCAAAGATGAAAATTGTGGTGATTGGAGGCACAGGCCTTATCGGTTCCAAGACGATCGCGCTGCTGCGCAGCGCCGGTCATGATGCGACCGCCGCGGCCCCCGATACCGGCGTCAACACGCTGACGGGCGAGGGCCTCGAAGCGGCAGTGGATGGCGCCGACGTGGTCATTGATCTTGCCAACTCTCGATCCTTCGAGCCAAAGCCGGCGATGGAGTTTTTTAGGACGCATGAGCAACATCTTCTTGCCGCGGAAATTCAAGCCGACGTCGGGCATCACGTCGCACTCTCCATCGTCGGCGCCGATCGTTCGCCGGATAGCGGCTACTTTCGAGCAAAGGTCGCGCAGGAAGAATTGATCAAGGCCTCGGGCATCCCGTTCACGGTCATTCGCTCGACGCAGTTTATGGAGTTCCTCGGAAGCATTGCCGATGCCGGCCAGAAGGACGGCGTCGTCAGCATCGCCACCGGCCTGTTTCAGCCGATCGCCGCCGATGACGTGGCAGCCTTCGTGGCGGACACGGCGGTAGCGGCTCCTCGCAACGGTACGATTGAAATCGCCGGACCGGACAGGGCGCCCTTCAATGAAATCGTCGAAGACTATCTGCGCATGATGGGTGACGGGCGACCCGTCAAGGCTGATCCGGGGGCCCCTTACTTCGGCAGCAAGGTCGAGAAAACATCTCTTGTCCCTACGGGAGAGGCTCAGCTTGGCCGAATCAAGCTTGCCGATTGGGTCAGACGAAAGCAGGCGCGGTGACAAAGCCATGAAGACGACGATGGGCGCATTGGCCGCCTTGGCGCTGGTGGCTACCACAGACGTCCGAGCCGACCAAAGCGTTGGTAACAGCGTCGAGCTTCCCGGTTCCAAGGATGCGAAAGTAACGCTCGTCTACCAGCACGCTCTGCCCGGACTCCCGGGCAAAAGCGTCAAGGGAGTTTTGGTCGAGTACGGGCCCGGCGGCTATTCGCCTTCGCATCGGCACGCTAAGTCGGCGCTCATCTATGCCACCGTCATTGAGGGAGAGGTGCGCAGCAAGATCAACGGTGGACCGGAAAAGACCTACCGCGCCGGCGAGAACTGGACGGAATCGCCCGGCGACCATCATACCGTCAGTGCGAACGCAAGCGAGACCAACTCGGCCAGAATTCTCGCGGTGTTTATCGTTGACGATCGCGACACCGAACTCACGATACCCGACCAGAACTGAGGCCGCGGCCGTCGATCCAGTGTCGGGTTCATCAGCACGCCGCTATATCGGGATCGGCGGTCAATTCGCGCAATGATGCAGGGGGCGCCGGCTATTCGCGCGATCAGCCAACCGCCGCATGCGATGCAATCGCGTCCGCCAGCGCCGTGCCGGCCGATCGACACGATGGTGGGGAGACCTTCGCCGGAGCGCCGCCGACCTCGCTGTGACCGAGTTGGCGAGGCCAGGGGGCACAGGCGAGCGAGCCGTGCCGCGTGCACCTCGATGGTGCGGGCGCCGATGGGGCGGCACCAGTGAGCTCGAGGCCGGCGGCAGTCGCGAAATTATTCTTGCACGGCCCCTCACCGCGCTTCGAGGGAGGCGATGATCGCGGCATCCGCCGCGCGCGGCTTAATCGAGATAGGGACCACGCTCACGCTCGGAAGGCGCTGGCGAGCGCGAGGTCGATGCTCGGGGGTTGGATTGCACCGTGGCAGGACGGCAAGCGGGCAAGGAGGGCTCCCCCAGCAAACGTACCGGGCGCCAGCGCAGGAGATCGGCGGCAACAGCGCTTGGGTTGGAGCATCATGCTTGCCGTCTCACCGGTTGCGGATGGCAATCTTCGCGTTCCCTGCGGATGTCAGCCGTCGCTGCGGGTCTTGCCGGCTGAGGTGCGATCGACCCTGGAACGATGCGCACTTGGCGAACTTTGGGTGCGCCTCAACGGCGCCTCATCCCGACCGCGGTTCGCACCCCTTGGGCTCGTCGGTGCCCGACTTCTGCACCCTGAAAGAGGGGGTCACGCGAGGTCCACAGGGCCGCATCAACGGATCAGACAGCAGAGTGCCGAGCGGGTCGGCACCCAAGCGCGACGGCAGGGCTTTTCGAGCCATCATCCCCTATCCCTGACGTTCGCGCCGCTGCAGCATCGCCGCACGGGCCGGCACCCGATCGGCGCGAATGAGGTCAGGCCAACGTCGGCCGGACGAGCTTTGCTTCGGGTCGGGCGGGAGGGATGACGGCGAGAGGGAGGTGGCGCGTGGATTTGCCGCGCGGTCGGGAGGCTCGGGCGGGCTCGCAAGCTTGCAAACGCGCGCGTCTCGCGGCCATTTTTGAAGCCCGCGCGCGAGCGCCGGGGCGCGACAAGGTTGCCATGCCTTAGCATCAATTGCGCAGGATGTGCCGCTCAACTAGGCTTTTGGAGAGGCGAGGCGTTTCCCCAGCAAGGAGGCAATATGCGCGTGAAATCCGTGATTTGCTCGGTCGGGCGGTCTGGCTATATGCACCGCGACCTGTTGGGCATCAAATCGGGGGCCAAGCAAGACGGTTTTCTCTTCCACGGCAAGGCTTTGTCTCCCGGATTTAAGCGGATCGTCGAGCCCGCCACCATCGTTTCGGTGATGCTGGAGCTGGAGGATGGACAGATTGCCTTTGGTGATTGCGCCGATGTGATTTTGGCCGGCGTCGCCGGACGCGATCCAGCCTTTCGCGGCGAGGATCACATCGACTATCTGCGGCGCGAGATCGGGCCTCAGCTTAAGGGTCGCGACGTCACCAAATTTCGCGACAACGCCGCGCAGTTCGATGGCTATCGGCGCGAGGGCGAGCCACTGCACACGGCGGTGCGCTATGGTCTGACGCAAGCCCTGCTGCATGCCACCGCGCTTGCGCACAGGAAAACCATGGCGGAAATCATTGCCGCCGAGTACGGCACCACGATATCGAAGGTCCCGATCCCGATCCTCGCTTCGGGCCACAAGGACGATCCCTTGCAACTTGATCGGACCATCCTGAAGCGGGTGGAGCTGTTGCCGCATGCGTCCTTTACGATCGTCAAGGAGCACGTGGGGCTCGAAGGCGAGAAACTGCTGGCGTTTGCCGGCGCCGTTGCCAAGCGCATCAAAGAGATCGGAGATGCCGACTACAAACCGCGTATCCATCTCGATGTTTATGGCACGCTCGGCGAATTGTTCGAGATGGAGATGGAGCCGTTGTCGGACTACCTGGGCCGCCTCGCGCAGGCGGCGCAGCCATATGGGCTGCTGGTAGAATCGCCGATCATTGCCAAAACCCAGGACGACCAGATCGCCTGCTTCAACAAACTGCGGGCGCTGCTGAAGCAAAAGAACATCGCCGTGGGTCTGATCGCCGATGAGTGGTGCAATACCCTTGAGGACATCAAGCTATTTGCCGACGCCGCGGCTTCAGACTATGTGCAAATCAAAACCCCGGACCTTGGCGGCATCAACAACACCATCGAAGCCGTCATCTATTGCCGTGCAAAAGGCATGGGCTCTAGCCTTGGCGGCACCGCCAACGAGACCGATCATTCCGCCCGCATTTGCACGCACATTGGTCTTGCCTGCTCGCCGGACTTCATGCTCTCCAAGCCCGGACTAGGGGTGGATGAAGCCCTGATGATTCAAACCAACGAGATGGCCCGCACCCTGGCCATCCTGGCGGCTCGATCTTGAGGAGGACTTGCGAACAATGACGTGTGCTGGCTGGCGACGACGGGCCTGGGCCTTGGTCGGAGCCGTGGCTTTATTGATCTCCGCCGCCGCCGTCGGAGCCGAAGAACAGCCCAAGCGCGGCGGTACCGCGATCGTCGTCATTGGCGCCGACCCGGCCATTCTCAATCCGAATGTGACGGTGGGGGCGCCGGATGTTCTAACCGGCTGCATGCTCTACGACGGGCTCGTGCGTTTCGCGGAAGGCTTTCATATCGTGCCGTCGTTGGCCAAGTCCTGGGAGATCGCGCCTGACGGGTTGACCTATACCTTTCACCTCGTCACCGCGAACTGGAGCGACGGCCAGCCAGTGACATCGGACGACGTCAAGTTCACGCTGTTACAGGTCAGCTCCAAGTACGGTTCGAAGTTCGTCGCTCCCGGCAAGGCGATCAAGGACATCGAGACCCCCGATCCGCACACCGTGGTCATCCGCCTGTCAAAGCCGTTCGGGCCGTTCCTGTTCTCGCTGGCATGCGAGCAGAATGCGGCCATCCTGCCGGCGCACATCTTTCGCGGCACCGACGTGTTGAAGAACCCGGCGTCAAACGTCTCGCCAGTTGGCGAGGGGCCATTCCAATTGCTGGAGTGGGTGCGCGGCGACCACCTCACGCTTGGCCGCAACCCGAACTACTGGACCCCGGAACAGCCCTATCTCGACCGCATCATTATCAAGATTATTCCTGATTCTTCCGCCCGCCTGCTGGCGCTGCAGGCTGGTGAGCTCGACTATATCGACCAGTATTATTTTCCGCTCAGCGCCCATGATCTGCTGACCAAGGACCCGCGCTTCGTGCTCAAGGAAGTGAGCTATCCAAGCGACGACCTTATCATTCTCAATACCCGCAAGGCGCCGCTCGATCAGGCCAAGGTGCGACAGGCGTTGCTGACGGCCATCGATCGCAACTACCTCTTGCAGAACGTGTTTCTGGGGACCGGGCAAGTTGGGCGCAGCATCATCGATACCCGGCTGACTTGGGCCTATAATCCTGCGGTCGATTACGACAAGCTCTATGCCTATGATCCGAAGCGGGCGGCGGCGCTGCTCGATGAGGCCGGAGTAAAGCCGGGCGCTGACGGCGTGCGCTTCACGTTGCGGCTCTCCTTCGACACCGGGCGACCCGAGTACACGTCCCTGGCCCAGGCGCTGCAGCGCTATTGGCAGGCGGTTGGCATCAAGACGACCCTTGAGGGCGCCGAGCGGCCGGTCGTGCTCAAGCGTGTCTACAGCGACTACGATTTCGATGCGACCTTGCAGAACTATTCGACCTCGGGTGATCCGGCGCTCGGCATTTCGCGCGCCTATCACAGCGAGGCGATCAAGCAGGGGCAAAGCTTTAACAACGCCAGCGGCTACTCGAACCCAGAGGTGGATCAACTATTCGACAAGGGCCGCGACGCCGCCACCGAAGAGGAGCGCAAACTCCATTACTTCAAGGTCCAGGAGCTGCTGGCACGTGAGCTACCGGTGCTGACGATCCACCAGCAGGCGCAGATCGGCGTGTCGAGCGTACAATTGCGCAATCAATGGAAGGCCGCGGTCTATCAATGGTGGCAGCAGATATGGCTGGCGCAGTAATCGCTCCCGCCGCCGGCAAGGCGGCCAGCGCAAAGACTTTGATCGAGCAGGCAGCCGACTACTGGGCGACGACGCGATATCAGGATGTGACGCCCGAGGCGGTGCGCTTGAGCAAGCGGTTTCTGCTCGATACCGTGGCCGCGGGCATCGCGGGTTCCCATAGCGAAGTTGTGGAGATCGCCATCGCCGCCGCGCGCGCCGGCACCGAGAGCACGTCGGGGAGCGCCGCGGTGTGGGGGCGCAGCGACCGACTGCCGGCGCCGCAGGCGGCGCTGGTAAACGGCACCGCCGCGCATGCCTTCGAGCTCGACGATTTTGGTGGCTGCGGCCACTCCGGCGCGGTTGTCACCCCGGTGGTGCTTGCGCTTGCCGGATCGACCAAACTT
>Ga0126384_10001520_pt1 | contig 13774 bp, 12 predicted proteins | sample PanSoiMetPlot_36_FD_92543 | JGI IMG/M metagenome (GOLD analysis project Ga0126384, IMG submission 92543) | Tropical forest soil microbial communities from Panama - MetaG Plot_36 | ecosystem: Environmental > Terrestrial > Soil > Tropical forest > Bulk soil | place: Panama | collected 2016-02-17 | reverse complement strand
TGCAATGGGCACCATTATTCTCGTCGGAAGTTCGATGGCGTACGGTGCGAACGCGGCTCGGAAGAGACAGCCTCATGCTGTCCGCCCTTCTGGATCGACGAACCGCGGCGCAATCACCGCTTGAAGAAGCAGCCCCTTAACAATGCACTGGTCATCAGAGGCGAAACTTACCCACGGGCGGATACGTGGGTGCTAAGATCCGGAACTGTGGTCACGCCAGAAATTGGTCCGACTCAAGAATATATGATGTTAATTCGAGATATACGCAAGTCAGATCTCATTGGGATCCAGGAATTTCATTGACCACTCTTGCCGCGTCTCGCTTGCTTTGTTAATATCTGAGTTTGAGTTTAGGCAGAAGATTGTTGGATCGTAATTCGACGCTACTGCAAATCTCGGCTTAAGGCCGAGTTCGTTATTTTACGTCAGCTCCAGAAGTCCCGAGGCAAGGCATCACTCTGAAGCAAAAGAGCAGAAAGCCGAGGGCGCTGACGTAAGATCCGACCAAAAGTGACTGAAGGTAATACTCGGTTTGGCATTTTAAACGGAAGTTCAGTGGCGAAGAGGAAATATTGCGTCTTCGTCCAACTGGTGTCCACAATTCTAAAGAGCGTCTCCGCAACTTAGAAATGTGACAGACACGATCGTTATTAGCGAGCCAACCAAGTAAAAGGCTGGTGAAACCGGGGAGCGCCGGTTTAGGAGGATATCGTATCAGCAGCTATCAGAGGAGAGGATTCAGAGACAGAAGGGACCGCGTCCCGTCCGTTCGAGTGAATGAGCGAATACGAGTTCGCGAGGTCCGGGTCATCGACGAAGACGGCACTCAAATCGGCGTTATGCCGCCCCAACAAGCAATCGAAATCGCAAGGGGCAAAGGTCTCGATCTTGTCGAAATTGCACCACAGGCTCAACCACCGGTTTGTCGAATTATCAATTTCGGCAAGTACCAGTACGAGCAAAAGAAAAAACAGAAAGAAGCTAAAGCGAAACAAACGTTCATTACGGTTAAGGAGATCAAGTTCAGGCCTGGCACGGATGAGCACGATTATGTGTTCAAAAAGAACAATGCGATTCGGATACTTCACGATGGCGACAAGGTGAAGGCGACCGTTCACTTCCGTGGCCGCGAGATTACTCACAAGGAGTTGGGGTTTGCGCTGCTGCAGAGGCTGGAGCAGGACCTCGCCGAAGCAGGAATAGTGGAAGTGAGGCCAAAGCTTGAAGGCATGAACATGTTTATTATGTTGTCGCCGAAGAAAAAATGAACTCATAAGATGATGTTCGATGAGTAGAAAATTTGTCGAACAGAACGGGGGAATATGCCGAAACTAAAGACACACAAGGGAGCGGCCAAACGCTTCCGACTAACTGCCACCGGTAAGGTCAAGCGGGGTCACTCGCACGCTCGTCACATCCTGACTAAGAAATCAACCAAGCGGAAGCGCGGTCTCGATATCGATGTGCTTGTGTCGACCGCGGATGAGAAACCGACCAAACGCATGCTTCCGTACGGTCGAAGCTAGCAAGGATTTATTCGGATAATGAAATCATAGGAGGGTTTTCTATGCCTCGCGCCAAACGTGGAAATAAGCGTCTACAGAAACGAAAAGATATTTTGAAGCTTGCCCGCGGCTATCGCGGCACCAAGAGCAAGCTCTACAGACACGCCAAGGAACAGGTGGAGCGTTCGTTGAATTTCGCTTTTACCGGCAGGAAGTTGAAGAAGAGAGATTTTCGCTCCTTGTGGATAGTACGAATCGGAGCCGCTGCACGAGCCAATGGGCTAAGCTATAGCCAGTTTATGCATGGACTAAGGCTGGCCGAAATCAGCCTCGATCGCAAAGTTCTTGCGGACCTCGCGGTTCATGAGCCGGCGGCTTTCACTGAAATATCGGGCAAAGTCAAGCAAGCCATTGAGTCGCGTCGCGCCACTGCGGCGTGATTTGATTCCAAGCTAAAACGCGGGCGAGCAATGGCATTGGCAATTGTCTCGCCCGTTAGTCACGTATGGACGAAAAACTATCAAACCTACTACAGCGGTTTCGTGAGGATCTGCAAGCGGTCGCAAACTCTGATGCCCTGACTGCGCTGCGCGACAAATATATCGGCAGGAAGTCGGGCCTTCTTGCCGCCGAGAAGAAAAGAATCGGATCCATCCCACCCGAAGAGCGGGCGGAATTTGGCCGGCAGGTGAATGAAATCAACGCAGAGGTTGAGGCGGAAATCGCGCGTCTCGCAGAACAATTCGCTGTTCAAGCGCAGACGGCCGCGCTCGAGCGCGAGACTCTCGACATCACTTTACCAGGCACCCGCCCGAAGCCAGGTCACCTTCATCCCATAACGTTAGTTCGGCAAAAGATCGAAGACGTTTTTGTGGCAATGGGCTACACGGTCGAGGATGGCCCCGAGATCGAAACAAGTTTCTACAACTTCGATGCTCTTAACATTCCGCCTGGTCACCCCGCTCGGGACTCCGCCGACACGTTTTATGTTTCAGAGAATCTCGCTTTGCGCAGCCAGACTTCAACCGTGCAGATACATACGATGCAGCGCCAGAAGCCGCCGCTTCGTGTGATCGCGCCGGGGCGGGTGTTCCGCCGGGACACGCCGGATCCGACGCACAATCCGATGTTCTTTCAGGTAGAAGGTCTAAACGTCGATCGACATATTACTCTCGCTGATTTGAAAGGAACGCTTCAAAAGTTTGTGGAGATGATGTTTGGTCCGAATGTGCGGACCCGATTTCGGCCATCGTACTTTCCGTTTACAGAGCCATCGGCAGAAGTCGATTTCAGCTGCTACGTGTGCGGAGGCACTGGTTGTCGTATATGTAAAGGCTCGGGTTGGATTGAGCTGGGTGGAAGCGGTATGGTTCACCCTAACGTGCTCGAGACGGTGGGAATTGATCCGGAAGAGTTCTCCGGTTTCGCCTTTGGTCTTGGAATCGATCGAATGGCGGGCCTGATGTATGACATCGATGATATTCGACTCCTGTTCGAAAACGATATCAGGTTTTTGGAGCAGTTTGCTTAAACTGAACATTTAACGTTCAGCGTTTAGAGCTTAGCGTTCATCGGTCAGGTTTTGGCAGGTAAGCTCTCCGAAGTCGTGTTTGAGAACCGAATACCATACAGCTGAGTAATAAAGGTTAAGCTTTTGAACTTATCCTCGTGGTTGAAGCTAAAACAATGAACGCCAAACGCAACTCTGAACGCCTAACGCTAAACGCCTAACGCTGAACCCTGAACGAGCAACGTTAAACGTTAATGTCCTCTTCTTCACACCAACCCTTAGACAAAACCGTATTTATCCTGGGGGGAGCGGGATTGGTTGGTACCCAGATCTCGTACCAGATCGCTCGCGACCTGAGGCCTGAAAAGATCATCATCGCTTCATTGTTTCAGAAAGAAGTTCGAGACGTTGTTCACGATCTTCGAAAGGAATTCTCCACCATAACCTTCGTTGAGCTCTGGGGTAATATCTTTGTCCGATCCGAATTCGCACGATCCGATCGAGATGAACTACTCGCGAGCCGAACGCGTCGCCGCTCGTTGTACGATGATTTGTTTGGTTCGCTCGATGATGCCTACGATCGCTCGATGCTTGCGAAGGCGGTCCGGGAACATGGAGCGGACGTGCTGATCGATTGCGTGAACACCGCATCAGGCATCAGCTACCAGGACGTCTACACAAATGCAATTGAGGTTAGGAAATCTCTCGATTTTATTTCGGATCGGATTGACGACCGCGACTTTAAGCTTATCTCGGACAACCGCAAGCTTGTCGAACGAACCTTTGAAACGCTGCTGCTTTCACAATCGATCCCTCAGTTGATCCGGCATACGCAACTTCTCTACCGTGCGATGGTGGAGGTTGGAACACGTGTCTACGTCAAGGTAGGCACTACCGGTACTGGCGGAATGGGGCTTAACATTCCCTACACCCACGGGGAGGACAAGCCTTCTGCTAAGCTGATGTCCAAGACCGCAATCGGATTCGCTCATACCGGGTTGATGTTCCTGATGGCCCGTACTCCTGGAGGACCGATAGTCAAAGAGATTAAGCCCGGCGCGATGATCGGTTATAAGAAAGTCACATATCAATCGCTAAAGCACCATCTCGACAACACACCGATAGTAGTCTACGCACCGAGAACGCAACGCTTCGACGGCGAGCTTGAGCTGGGGATGCCTAGTCAGGAATTCAAGAAACTCGGCGAGCTCGAGATGGTTGGAGTCGATACCGGCGAGAACGGCTTTTTTGCGCGAGGTGAATTTGAAGCCGTGACTTCGATAGATCAGATGGAGTTTGTTACTCCTGAGGAAATAGCCAGCAACGTGGTGCTTGAGATTAAGGGGAGCAATACCGGCGTGGATGTTATCGCCGCGATTGATGCCGCAATAATGGTGCCCAGCTATCGCGCGGGTTACCTGCGCGGCTCGGCCATCGAAGCGATGCGGAGACTCGAATACGAGACCAATTCGCATTCAATAGCAACCGGTGAGCTTGGTCCACCAAAGCTGACAAAGCTGCTTTATGAAGCGCACCTCCTAAAAACAAAATACCGTACTCTCCAGGCAGTCACCGAGCAGCAGGCTTCCGAAGTCTCCGACGCGCTGTGGCGATATGTCCAACGAAACAACGACCTTCGCAACACTATCATTTCGATCGGCATTCCGATTCTTCCCCCGGAGGGTGATCGGTTGGTTCGCGGCCCGCGAATCAATGTCCCCGAATACGCAGGACAAACCAAACTACCGGTTACTGAAGGAGCGATTGATGAATGGGCAGAACGAGGTTGGCTCGACCTGAGGACAAGCAATATGAAGCGCTGGCAGGAGCGATTCCGCCGGATGCTTAGATCTGCGCAGACCATTCATCGACAGGGATCGGCCGCAATCACAATGGAAGCCTACCGCAGCGAGGAGATAAGGATCGGCGAAGTGGTGGGATGGATCTTCAACAACGAGGAAGGCGGCCATCGAATCAAATAAGATCTTTTGCTTCTGAGTAATTGCGTTCTATGTCGGTAAAATCGATCGATGACTCGCAGCCAGCGGATAGTATCTAAAACTAAACGCCGATGACTTGTATTGGTGCGCGAGCCATGATATCTATGCGCCACCAACAGTCAATATCTTCACCCTGAGGACAACAAAATATGGAAGCCCCTGCTTTGGTGAGTGGTAGGAGGTGCAGTTGGTGTGGAACTCTGAATTCCCCGACAGAGAGTGTTTGTTCTAAGTGTGGCGCAGTCTTTTCCTCTATACAGGCTGTCGTTGTCCCGGCGGCCGAACCTGCGGTTGTCGTATCCAATCAGTCCGAAATCACAAACAATTCCGATCAGGACGCAGTCCTCGCTGTTGTTGATAGTTCGATGTTTGACAAGATAAGCAATGAGGCGATGAAAGGCCTCGGGTTTGGTCCTACGTTTGTGTCGGGCTACAGCGTTGCGTTAATCGTAGTCGGATGCCTCTCGGTGTTTATCCTGATAAGCATCGCCGGCGCAGTAGTGGACATTTCTGTGATACAGGTTTTGTCAAAGGCACCTGGCATACGAACAACTTCCCCTGGAGTAAGTGACAGTCAGATACTCGCGCTGGTTATTCGGTTCTTACTCACCGGGGTTGTGTTGTTGATCGCGGTCTTTTTCCTGATTTGGATATATCGAGCGCATAAGAATCTTAAGGTATTTGGCGCGACCGAGCTGAAGTACAGTCCAGCCTGGGCGGTCGCAAGTTTTTTTGTCCCTTTGCTCAATATCTTCCGCCCATACCAGGTGATCGCCGAGATCTGGAAAGCGAGCGCTAAGGACGTCCGTCGAGGAGGTGGCGCCAACTGGAAATTCGAACATATTCCTGCTTACTTCGGTGTATGGTGGGGGCTATGGCTGCTCTCAGGCTTATTGGATTTCTTTAGCGCCTTCATGATCCTTGGTGGGGGACTTTCTAATCAGCAGTTGGTTGCCAGCCGGTACCGTCTGGTTTACGACGTTGTTAGCATTACCTGCGCATTACTGGCAATTGTCGTGGTTTTAAGGATCACCGCCAGACAGGAGACTACCAACCGTAACGTCTGTTTGAATGAGGCCGCCTTACAGCATTGATTTTGCTTGATTAGTTATAACGCAACCAACGGCCGAGTTCCGCAAGGTTGGGTCGTTTCCCATACATTAGTATTCCTACGCGGTATATCTTCGCTGAGAGCCAGACAAATCCCAAAATCGTGGCAAGCATGATGGCCATCGACAATAAGACTTGCCACGCCGGTGGATTAATCACTGCAATCCTCAACATCATTAACGTAGGGGCGAAGAATGGCACCATCGACAATACGATCGATGAGGTGCTGCTGGGATTCGACATCACCAGGCCAAAAATCATCATGGGAACTACGAGCAACAGCGTAACTGGAAATTGCGCCTGCTGGGCATCCTCCTCGCTCGAAACGGTAGAACCAACCATCGCGTATAACGTCGCATACAGGAAGAAACCGAGCACAAAATAAAGAACAAAATAGACCAACAGGTTTAATGGAATGCTCGGTACACGACCTCCTTGCGATGCGAACAATTTTGCGCCGAACATCGAAAGCAGTCCCGCTGAAAGCGCCCAGATCCCAATCTGCGTGAGTCCCACCAGACCAATGCCGATAACTTTGCCCAACATCATCTGGGTCGGCTTTACAGATGAGATTACCACCTCAACTATTCGAGACTGCTTCTCTTCGATCACTCCTCGCATGACGAAAATGCCATAAAACAAAACCGACATGTAGAGGAAGAAAAGCAGAGCGAATGCGACCATAAAATCCTGACGCATTCCGCCTTCTGTGGATTCTCCGCCGGCCCCGATCTTGAACTGTTTCAGATCGATAGGCTTCATGTATTGGCCGATCTTGCTCGCGTCGAACCCAGCACGCATGAGTTTGCGTTCCGCGATTGTGGCGCTCACTGCCCCCTCGAGCGCGCGAATCGAGAAATCACTGAGGTTCTTCGCATGATATTCGGGAGGAACATCGTCCAGGATCTTCGGGCCTAAGACCAGGAATGCTTTGTCTGGGCCCTTGTTTCCGGATCCGCTTGACTGGCTCTGTATCAGTTCGCGCGGGTCTTGTTCGGCGGTGACGACCTGTCGGGTTAGTACAAATCGCGTGGAGCTATTAAATTCCTCATCGGAATTCGAATCGTTCTTTGACTCCACTCTGCTTTTGAGTCCTGCGAACAAGTCGGGATCCCCGCTCTGATCAAGCACGGTTACGTATCGTTCACCGCCACCGCCTCGCTGGGCGAGGAAGCCTGGCAATATGATGAGGCCGAGAAGTAACAGAGGGCTTATTACAGTTCCTATAGCAAACGCCCTCGTTCGCACTCGCACGAGGTATTCACGCTTGATGATCACCCAAACTTTTTTCATATGTTTTACCGAGCGGCTTCCGCGACCTGGGCCCTGTTCTTTGAGCCGGTTACGGTTTCGATGAAGATTTCGTTGAGCGAGGGTTCAACGAGTTCGAAGCGATTTACGCGTGCGCCCGCTTCCAAAGCTCGTCGGAGCACCTCTTGGGCATCGGCGCCGTCGCTTAGCAGAATCTCACTGTAATTTGCGAAACGCTTATGTTGTTTGATCAGATCGACTCCGAGGAATGAGTCCGTTCCTTCGTAATCAAGGATCACCGTGTTTTTCCCATAACGTCTCTTTACTTCTCGAAGGCTGCCGGACAGTACCTGCCTGCCATGGTTGATCAAACAAATGTCGTCGCACATCTGTTCAACTTGTTCCATCTGATGGGTGGAAAAGATGATCGTCTTGCCCTGTTGCTTTAAGTCAAGGATTACACTCTTGAGTAAATCCACGCTTACCGGATCAAGTCCGGAAAACGGTTCGTCGAGAATCATCACTTCAGGGTTGTGAATTATGCTACCGATGAACTGAACCTTCTGCTGCATGCCTTTTGAGAGATCAGTCGGTTTCTTATTCTTCCAATCGGAGAGTTCGAGCCGCTTGAGCCAGTCGTCCACGCGTCGCGAGGCTTCCGACGAGCTCACACCTTTCAGATTAGCGAAAAATACAAGCTGGTCGCCAATTTTCATTTTTTTGTACAAACCGCGCTCTTCCGGCAAGTATCCGATGAAAGGCTGCAACTCGGGGGAAACCTGTTTGCTCATAACGAGTACATCGCCGTCGTCCGGCGCGAAGATATTGACGATCATTCGGATCGAGGTGGTCTTGCCGGCGCCGTTCGGTCCGAGCAGTCCGAATATAGTCCCTTGTCTTACCTCAAATGATAAATCTTTAACGGCAATAAACTGATCGAACCGTTTAGTGACGCTCTTCAGCTCTACGACATTCATCAAATGTCCTCCGGCGCTGTTCTGACTTTCTAATCGACGAATTTGAGAAGCCCGTACGACGCGATTCTACAACCGTTCCTGAAAGGACCTGATTGAGAGTTCTTTCCTTATTCGTTCTTCTCTCGGTATCTGTTCTCAGCATTTGGCTGGATCGAACTGTATCTGCCAGGATCAAAATTTCGAGTAGTGTTTTCCGTAACGCTCGGCATGCTTGTAGGCGAAGGCGGCAGTTGTTGAGCAGTGTAGTCGCGCTGAAGAGATCGCTCCCCTTTACCGTAATGAGGAGTCGGCTCGTAGCCCGCAAGACGCAAGAGCAACCACACTAATAAGCCGACTACGCAAACGACCGTAGCACCGCCAAATCCCATAATCGCGATCAGTGCTCGCGTATCAAAACCTGTACGTTCTCCCAGATTGTAAACCGTAGAAAAAAGCGCAATGAATCCGCCAATACAAACGAGAGCGACAGGCAATATCAAGCCAAACATCTTGCCAAACGATGATTTCGCCTCTATTGGGGCATTGGGCCCGCTCAATCCAGCGCCGCACCGCTTGCAGTAATTTAGTCCTTGTGTAGATTCGGCGCCGCAATCTGGACAATACATTCCGCCTCCGCGTCAGCTCTCTTGATCTACCGCCCGTCAAAGCGCGCTTCATCGAGTCTGCGCTGGTCGAATGAACGCGTTGTGTTTTCGGTGACGCTTCCGATGGGTAACGGCTGGGCCAATTGATGAGCTTCGTAGGTCACCGCGCGCCGATGTTCGATGTTTGCGCGATCGTACTTATGCGACTCAACCATTTTCATTAGCACTTGAGAGAGAATCTTGATGATCATCACGCTAGAGATCGCACCCCCAAAGAAAAAGAGCATTACCTCCCTGGTCCGAAACCCGGCCCCTATGAGGTCTCTAGCCATCGTCAACGGAAGACTGAGACCCAGAGCGGCAATGCAGGCGATAACGAGCAGAAACAGGACGATCAGTGAGACCGGTCTCCTGGCAGGCGCGAACTCGGATGTTGTAAGACTCGCGCCGCAGCGCTTACAGTATTTCAATCCTTCGACCGAGTCGATCCCACAAGCCGGACAATACATATTGGTTCCTTGCGCCTCCTTTATTGGGAGATCCGACGTAGCGCTTTACTCAAAAGGGGACCCAGTGTTACTACGAACCATGTGGATCAGAGGTTCGCTTCAATGATCCAAGCTTCAGCGGTAAACAACATAATAACCCGAGATCAGAGGCAAAAGAAAACAACGAAAACTGCGGTTAGTCGTGAACTCCCCCAGCCGCCAACGCATTTTTGCATACAGCACAATATCGGATCGTTACCAAAACTTGCGGCGCGCGAAATCAGCGTGCTAGATTGAGGTACATTAGTGAAAGACTTTTAAAACCGACCCGAGGATAAATACCGTGTCACAACCAGCATCTTCTATATCTGAAAGCGCACCTCGCGCGCTCACTTCATTGAGTGACGAAGAGTCTCTTTTTCAGCAGTCAGTCCGCGAGTTTGCTGAGCAGCAGGTCCGACCGCTTGCAGGTGAAATGGATGAGAAGGGGAAATTCTCTTCTGAGATTATTCAACAGTTCTTTGATCTTGGTCTGATGGGGATTGAGATACCGGAAGAGTACGGCGGACAGGGCGGCACTTTCTTTAACGCTATCCTTGCGGTTGAAGAGCTGTCACGTGTCGATGCTTCGGCTGGAGTGATCGTCGACGTGCAGAATACGCTGGTCAATAATGCCATCCTGCGTTGGGGTACTGAGGATCAAAAAAAGCAATATCTCCCGCGGCAGGCAGCAAATTCGGTAGGGGCTTATGCACTATCGGAAGCTGGCTCGGGAAGCGACGCGTTCGCCCTTGCGACGAAGGCTGAGGATAAGGGCGATCATTTTGTTTTGAATGGACACAAGCTTTGGATCACTAACGGTGCTGAAGCGGGTCTGTTTATCGTCTTTGCGAATGTTGCGCCGGATAAGGGCTATCGAGGGATCACTGCATTTCTTGTTGAGCGCGATTTCCCAGGGTTCACTGTCGGAAAAAAAGAGAACAAGCTCGGGATTCGTGCGAGTTCCACGTGCGAATTGATTCTCGAGAATTGCGTGGTGAAGAAGGAGAACGTTCTGGGCGAGATCGGGAAGGGCTACAAGATCGCCATTGAGACACTGAACGAAGGGCGAATCGGGATCGGAGCCCAGATGGTCGGCGTCGCTCAAGGTGCTCTGGAATGTGGCATAAACTATTCGCGTGAACGCCAGCAGTTTGGCAAATCGATAGCGTCCAATCAGGGCGTGCAGTTTCAGATAGCTCAGATTGCCACCGAACTCGAAGCGGCCCGGTTGATGGTATACAACTGCGCTCGGTTGAAGGACTCAGGCGAGGACTTCGTTAAGCAGGCGGCCATGGCCAAGCTATTCACGTCACAAGTGACTGAGCACGTCACATCCCAGGTAGTCGAGCTTTACGGCGGCTATGGATACACGAAAGATTATCCGGCTGAAAAGTACTACCGGGACGCCAAGATCGGAAAGATCTACGAAGGTACGTCGAACATGCAGCTTCAAACAATCGCGAAGTTGATTCTTGGGGATGTTTAGATGGAGTGATGAGCATTACTTAGGCACGATGGTAATCGAACCAGAAATGGTCGTTATTCGATCCGGCGAATTCCTAATGGGTTGCGACACCGGCGCCGAAGATGAAAAACCTATCCATCAAGTCTATGTAGATCAATTCGCAATAGGGCGCTTCGCAGTCACCAATCGTCTCTATAGCTTCTTTATAGACGCAACCAAATTCCAAGCTCCTCAGACCTGGAATGATCCTCAGTTCAACCATCCAGAACAGCCAGTAACCTCCGTCAGCTGGTTCGACGCAGCGGGGTTCTGCACATGGCTCTCGAATGAAACCGGAAAAACTTATCGTCTTCCCACTGAAGCCGAATGGGAACGAGCAGCGCGAGGTGGACTTGAAGAACGGCTCTACACGTGGGGAGACGAAGCGCCCCAGCGACAGCCAGGTTACTTTGACCGTTGGCTGAACGGACCGGAGCGCGTCGGTCAGCGGCCCCCAAACGGGTTTGGACTTCACGATATCTCCGAGAATGTCCACGAATGGTGTGCCGACTGGTACGAACGACATTATTATATCGAGTCAGACCGCTTAAACCCTCAGGGACCTGCGAACGGACTCAGACGTGCTTCAAGAGGTGGTTCTTGGCGTCACCAGGTTAAGATTACCCGAGTAGCGGCGCGCAGTAGCATCCCGCCGGATTTTAAATACAGTGACTACGGCTTCCGTTGCGCATTGAGTCTTTGATTCCAAGCCGTGCGTGCTGCCACAGCCTACCGCCTTCTGCCTACTGCCTTCTGCCTACTGCCTTCTGCCTACTGCCTTCTGCCTAGTGCCTCCTCTAACGGTCAGTAACCTGTGTAACTGTTGACAACCTTGTAGTCGTTTCATACTATCTACGCCGGACGCTTACTTCGCGCGACGTGCCTCGGACCGAGACTTCAGTCCAAGGACGGTTCTTCAGCGCGTTCAACTCCCAGACTGAGAGTTGACACATCATTTACAACTACATCAATCCTGACCTCACACTAGCTAAACTCTGTTCCGGCAGATACTTCGCAGACTCTGCGCTGTCCCTCGACAGAAAACTTTCAAAGGGGCACAAATGCTAAATCAGAAAGCAGACTCCAGTTCTTCCAACGCGGACTTATTGCAGGCATTGAAAGCTCTCGAGCGAGGCGATTTCTCCGCCCAGCTGCCTGAGCATGCAAGCGGTATCGAGCGAGAAATAGCTCGGACCTTCAACGGTATTGTGAGGCTTAACAGGAGGTTGGCCAGCGACCTCGAGCGGGTTAGCAGCGGCGCGGAATCGAAAGAGAAGATTTCGCCCAACAAAAAGTCTCCACCGGCGAGAGGTCAATGGGCTAAGTCCTTTAGCGCGTTAGACACCATTGCAGTAACGATGGCCACACCCACTCTCAAAGCGATGAGAAATGGGTCTACCGCCGTCGACAAGGAGCTCTTGAAGACCGTGGTCGCCCTGAAGGGCGGCGATTTCTCCGTCCGCCTCCCCGGTGACTGGGTCGGAGTTCACGGAAAAATTGCCGATACCCTCAACGACGTCATTGCCCGAAATGACAGTCTTACAAAGGAGCTCGAGCGCGTCAGCAGGGTCGTCGGCAAGGAGGGCAAGATCACCCAAAGGGCAGCACTGCCTGCGGCTGATGGCTCGTGGACCAGCCTGATTGATAGCGTCAACATGCTTATCGACGATATGGCCCGCCCGACTACTGAGATGGCTCGGGTAATCGGAGCAGTGGCAAACGGTGACCTCTCCCAGACAATGGCCCTCGAAGTTGACGGCAGACATCTGAAGGGTGACTTCCTTCGATCCGTGAAACTGGTGAACGCAATGGTGGGTCAACTCGGTTCCTTTGCGTCTGAGGTAACACGAGTGGCCCGAGAAGTCGGAACGGAAGGCAAACTCGGAGGTGAAGCGAAAGTAAAAGGCGTTGCAGGCACATGGAAAGATTTGACCGATAGCGTCAACTCAATGGCAGGAAACCTCACCGCTCAGGTCCGAAACATCGCCGAAGTGACCACAGCGGTCGCGCGCGGCGATCTTTCCAAGAAAATCACCGTAGACGTCCGCGGGGAAATCCTCGAGCTTAAGAATACGATCAACACGATGGTCGATCAGCTCAACGCATTCGCTTCTGAAGTCACACGCGTGGCAAGGGAGGTTGGAACTGAAGGTAAGCTGGGCGGCCAGGCGCAGGTGCCTGATGTCGCCGGAACCTGGAAGGACTTAACCGACAACGTAAACTCGATGGCCGGTAACCTCACCGACCAGGTTCGTAACATCGCCGATGTGACCACCGCCGTAGCCAACGGCGATCTTTCCAAGAAGATCACAGTAGACGTTAAAGGCGAGATCCTGGAACTCAAGAACACCATTAACCGAATGGTGGACCAGCTCAACTCATTCGCTTCGGAAGTGACTCGCGTTGCTAGAGAGGTCGGAACTGAAGGTAAACTGGGCGGACAGGCAGAGGTACGAGGCATAGCCGGCACCTGGAAGGACCTCACCGACAACGTGAATTCGATGGCCGGCAACCTGACCGGTCAGGTGCGAAACATCGCGGAAGTCACAACCGCAGTCGCAAACGGAGACCTCTCCAAAAAGATCACCGTAGATGTCAAGGGCGAAATCCTCGAACTAAAGAATACGATCAATCGAATGGTCGATCAGTTGAACTCGTTCGCTTCGGAAGTAACCCGAGTGGCGAGAGAAGTCGGTACCGAGGGCAAACTCGGCGGGCAGGCCGAAGTGCCAGGAGTAGCCGGTACCTGGAAGGACCTCACCGACAATGTGAACTTCATGGCCGGCAACCTGACCGCCCAAGT
>Ga0126384_10001519_pt1 | contig 13786 bp, 8 predicted proteins | sample PanSoiMetPlot_36_FD_92543 | JGI IMG/M metagenome (GOLD analysis project Ga0126384, IMG submission 92543) | Tropical forest soil microbial communities from Panama - MetaG Plot_36 | ecosystem: Environmental > Terrestrial > Soil > Tropical forest > Bulk soil | place: Panama | collected 2016-02-17 | reverse complement strand
ATTTCGATGCGCTTGTTCTCGCGGTCTGCGACATAAATGTTCCCCTGCTTGTCGGCCACGACACTATGAGGCAGACTGAATTCACCCGGTCCGGTGCCGTATTTTCCGCAGGTCTTGATGAAGTTTCCCTCGCGATCAAACTTCACGACGCGCGAGTTACCGTCTCCATCGGCAACATAGACTTCTCCGTTTTTCTCGAACGCAACATCGGTGGGCTTATTGAACAGCCAGTCGGCTTCTGCCGCCACATCTTTCTGCCCCAGCACCAAAAGAACGTGACCAGCCGGACTCAGCTTCAGCACGATGTGGCTGCCAACATCTGTTGTCCACAGATTGTCGTCGCTATCGATTCGCAAGCCGTGAGGCTGCGTGAACAATCCGTCGCCGACGCTGCGCAGAAACTTTCCCGATTCGTCATATTCGGCCAACATGGGTCGCACTCGTTGAAACAAGAAAATATGACCCTTGGAATTCAATGCCACCGCGGAAGCTTCTCCAGCGTTGATGCCATCTTGCCCGTGAAAAAACTCGGGAATAACGCGATATCCCAGTTCAGGAACCGGATCTGGGGCAGCCGGTTGTTTGTCGTCCGCTGCCTTTCCGATCGTTCCGATCGCCAATAGGATGGCAAACGTTGCCAGCTGAAAGACAGGCTTCATACACTCCTCCTAAGTTCGATGTGGTAAGGGTGGGCAGATTGTAGAACACGATTTGCCAGAGGAGCAGGGTCTTTGCGCATTTTACGGTTGCGCCTCTGGTTGTGCGGCCCAAATGCTGGAATTCCGGACAGATGGTCGGCCACCCGGAACTTATGGCGGGATTGGGTTTGCTGGAAGACTTCCGGTGTTGTCCGGCCGTTTAGCGGACCTTTTCTTCAGTCCTTGCTTTTCGCGATCCAGCACCATTTGGTCGAAGGCGTGGGGCAGGGACTCGCAGCGAGAGTAGGGGCCCGGCGTATAGGCGCGGGACTTGATTCCCGCTTGCGAGAGCTCTGAGATAGCCCAGTCTTCACGGTTGGTGATGTCCCAGAATCCTACCGCATCATCGCCTTCGAAGTTATGCTTTGCAAGTTCATTAGGATGGAAGTGCCATTCGCAGACAACGTCAGTACGATCCACGGCACGCGGCCATAGCGTGTGGGTCATCATGTAATCTGGATGAAGACATAGTAGTAGATTAGGAAAAATCGCGTAGTAATAAACTTTATTGCGTTCGTCTGCGGTGAGCCCGGGCAGGTAGTCCCGTCGGAGCTTACCATCTTTGCTCATGGTCTTGGCGCCGCCCTGAAACTCCATTGAGCCACCGATGTATCCGCGATGGGGCTGATCGTTCTCGCCCGAGAGGTAATCGGTGATGGCATTGAGCGCCGGATGCAGAATGGGACAGTGTAGACACTCGTTGTAGTTCAGCATGATCAGCTTCCAGTTGGCCTTCACCTGATACTCGATACGTCGATAAGTGCGCAACTCAGCCATTCGCCAATTCAGGAACTTCTGAAACAGATCTTCTAACTGCCTGGCGAGTGGGGTGGGCTCTAAGCTGAGATTGATGAAGATGTGTCCGTCCCAGACGTCAGCATGGACACGATTGAGGGGATAGTCTTCGCGGCAGAAGCCGTCGTGTGCGTGGGGAGCTCCAATCAGATTCCCGTCGAGTCCATAGGTCCAACCGTGATAGCCACACTGGATGCGTCCAGGGAAGTGTCCTTCGGCGTTCGCGCAGATGCGGGTGCCGCGATGCCGGCACACATTGAAAAACGCCTGCAACGAGCCGCTCCCGTCGCGAGTAATGATGATGCTTTCATCTGCGACCTCGCGGAGAAAATAATCGCCCGGCGTCGTGACCTGGTCCTCGCGTCCGGCGCAAACCCAAGTTTGGCAGTAAAAGCGTTCGAGCTCGTCGCGGAAATGATCGGGATCCGTGTAGTAGCGGGCTGGTAGAGTCGTGGCAATGGATTGGCTGTGAAAAGTGGGCATTTCAGCACTTAGGGCTCGTAGCATTCAGCAGTTGGCATTCAGTTTCCCCTGGTTCCTGGCGGAAGGATTTTATCGCAGGAATCGAGTCTCGTGCTTCTTGCCCGGCGAGCTGGTCCCGGAATCGTTTTGCTCCATGAAGGGTCAAATGGTGCCAGCTTCCGTATAGCCCGTGATCCATTCACAATGGCGCTGGCGAAGCCAAACGCCATACCTCTCTTGCTCCTAGGTCGCAGTTGGGGAACGCTCAAAGAGAAGCGATCGGAGGTTGACGTGTACTCTGGAAATAGGTTTTTACATCGTCTCGCATGAAGTACAGAAACGACCGGAGTACGAGCGCAGGCGGGATTAGGAACAGCAAACCGATAATTCTCAGACCTACCGCCTCCCACCACGCGATCCCTCTTCCCGGCGCGGTCATAAAGGGCACAGCCGGGAAGGCACAAAGCAGTGCGAGTAGAACACCGAACAAGAGCATAGAGATCCGCGCCCAGCGCCAAGCCCGGATAAGTCCGATACCTGATGCTAGACCCCAGATTGCCGGAGGAATGACGAGGAAGGTAGCGTCGTGCACGAAGTGCCCAATTTCGCCCATCGGTCCATTTCCAACCTGCTCGAAGGCCAGGAAGGCCAGGAGCATCGTGAGCCCACTCATGCCGATCACCTGTTGCCCGACACTTTTTATCTTCTTAGAACAATCCGTTTGAGCGTCGCGTCGAACTTTGTGGTCCATAATGCCGATGATAGGGCGAAATGCCGGCGTCTCTTTGGTTACGGAGGTCACGAACCGGACGCGTGCCTTCCGTGTGTCTATAGCTGATTCCGCGTTTGGACCTAGTGGGAGGGGCTGACGCGAGCATCAGCGAGTAGATCTTGCCGGATGTTTGAAACGGTTAACTCCAGCATCGTCGGCAACCCGGAAGTTGGGATTCCGAATTAGTACCTTCCGTAAGATCCACCGTTGGCACGCGACTAAGAGCCCGCGATACCGTGGCCGTTGAAACGCCGGCGCGCGCCGAAATCTTTCGCAGATTCATTTTGGACTACTTGTGTTCCTGACCGGAATTACCATGTCACATGAATCGCCTGTGGCGAATCGAGACTTACGGACAGAACTTTGTTGCTCTGGTCCACTCCATACGCGGGCTTCCCCTCTTCGTCCCAATGGTCGTGGTTCCAGACCACGCGCTCCACTCGTATCGCCTTTATTGTCGGCCACGTGAAAGAGGTGTCTTTCCACGAGACCTGGGTCCGATAGCCCACCACCAGGAATTCATGCGCCGAAGGGTGAATCACGATTGCCTTCCCATCGTGTTCACCGCTCACGGTCACGTTGACGCCATGGACATCCGCGGTTTCAGTAAACCGCTGGCCGGGCAAATTCGACATGAATACTTTGAGTTTGTCCGTCGCCGCGTAGTAGGAAACCTGAGGGAGGGCTTTGGCCAGCGACGTGTACGTGTCGCGCAGAGCAAGCGCGCCGTTTGCCTCGCTGCCGTCCCGAAGAATGTAGGGCTCATAAGGCTCAGGATAGGAAACCGTGAGCGCCCAAGGCGCAAAGATGGGAGCGCCAAATTCACCGACCGCAATGTAAGCGATTCTTGACGTCAGGAGAGTTGCGCCGCTGTTGATTTCCGTGATGGCGGGCAGATTCCGCCCCACGTGATAGCGTCTCAGCGGCTCCCGCAGTTCGTCAACCGTCGCATGCGACTCTCGTGCACAGCTGTTGTCGGGCTTCCATTCAGCACAGAAATAGGAATTCACGCCGATGAAAGCAATATTTGGACAATTGTCCAGGTAGGTTTGCACGTCTTCACCGGGAGCACCGCCAACCATCCAATCGGCGACTTTGCCTCCGACGTAATTATGAAAAAAGGGCAGCGGATACTCCGCTGCCCCCGCATCGGTGAGTCGGCGAATCCAGTTGTTGCTCAAGTCCCAGGCGCTGTACTTCAGGTCGTCTGTAAATCCGCGCTCTGAGAAGCGTTGATTGGAAGCTGGCGAATGGTCGCGCCAAAGTTTTGGATTGTGACGGTCAGATCCAAAGACTGCAATCTCATTCTCGACTTGGATCATCACGACGGTGTGGGTTTCTGAATCCACCCGCTTGAGGTGCTTCATGAACGCACGAAACGCGGCGGTTTCGCGCTGCAGGACAGGATCGTAGTCATACGAAATCGCGTTATGGTGGGCGACGCCATCGGCGTCCACCACGCGAGGGTAGGTCTTCTCATCAGCAACGATGTACATGGGCGCATAGAGATCGCCAGTGAGGTTTCCATAAATATTTCCGTCGCCGCTTGCGTAGTGTCCAAACCAGTTCAGCACCAGCTTCAGATGACTCTTCTCGGCCATGCTTTTTGCGTGGTCTACATAGGAGAAGTCGTAACCCCCGTTCTCCGGTTCAACCATGGACCACTTGATGGGCACCTTCAGTGCGTTCAAGCCCAATCTCGCGGCTGCGGGATAGAGCAAATCATAGGCACCTTCGGTCTCTTTGTAACGTTCATAGATCAGGTCCCACCAGGGGATTTCCACCGCCAGAGCAGTGAATGGCAGCCCGTCCACATATAGGACCTTTCGCCCGTTCGCTTCATCGAAGTGCGGTACAAGGTTTCGACTTGCTGGCACGCGCCATGGATCGGCGATTCCGGTTTCAGTCCGCGATTGACCCGAAGCACCCGAGAAAAGTACGCACCAGATGGCAGCGATGATCACCGTTCGTTCCGTTAAGCGCTGCGCACTATACTGCATTCTCTTCATTCAATTCTCCAGCTCTATTTTTCGATGACAATCGCGAGATCCCACGGTTGGAGCCTCAGGGCCTCCCCCCGCTTCAGTGCACCGCCGCCCAGAAGATCGGAACCATCGCCGTGCGAATACACGACCACCTGATGCCGTCCGGAAAAATTGAAGTAATAATGCAGAAGCTTTCCCGATAAGTTGCGTCCGTGACGGATCTTCACGTCAGGTCCGAGGTCCTGGTCAGGACCTGTCAGGTCGGCACGCTTTAGAACGTCACGAATAATTTCGCGCTGTAGAACGTCTGTAAGGAACGTGCCTTCATAAGTAAGAGTGCCGTTCCCAAACCTGTTACGCGTGATCGCGGGAAAGTGCCAGTAGGGATCATCAAAGGAGGCAATCACTTCGGCGGTATCGGGTTCAAGGAACTCCTGCCAAACTGAACCACGGTTCTGATCACCCACTCCGTAGGGATCAGGTTCGAGTGCGACCACGGTGGCGACGTTCGTGAACTCCTGGTAATGAAAGCCGCACGCGGAGCGCAGCGGCCCCGGAGCCATAACGCCTCGAACAGTCGAGTGCTCATCTGTGAAGGCACTCTTAAACGCCATGACCACATGCCCGCCGCTCTTGACGTAATCTGAAATCTGCTGCAATACGGCATCGGAGACGCTGTAGAGCGGCGGTATGAGCAACACCTTGTAGCGGGAAAGATTCGCGTCTCCGCCCCGAACGAAATCCGCTTCCACGTTGAGGTCGTAAAGCGCGTTATACATCTGCCGCAGCACCGTCATGTAATTCACGTTATCGTCGACCGGCATGTATCTGAGCGCATTGGCAGAGTCTGTGCTGACCAGAATTGCGACCTTGTTGTCTTTGTTTAAATTCACCAGCCGCGGTCCTACGCGCTTCAACTCTCGAGCCACGCGCGCCACCTCGGCATAAGTTCGGTTCGGTTCCAGGTCATGCGAGAGAACCCCTCTCCAGTACGTCTCCTGGCCATAGTGAAGCGAGTGCCAGTGCCAGTACTCCACCATGTTTGCGCCGGCAGCCAAATGGGCATAGACCACGAGCCGGAGCTGTCCCGGATACAGCGGGTACTGCGTTCGCGAGTCCCATCCAATGCTTTGAGCATTGGTTTCCGTGATCAGGAAATTGGAATGTTTGAGGGAGCGTCCCAGGTCGTCAGTCAACCAAATGCCGCGACCATTCAGCCGGGCCTGGGTTTCGAAATACGCATTCTCGGCGACGACGTCCAGTGAGCGCGCGATTGCCCACTGGTCAAGGTTGGTGTGAACTCCGCCGCTGAAGTCATGGGTAATGAACTGGTCGGGACGTTTGTACTCACTTACGATCTTGGCTTGCCACGCCAGGTAATCGGTCACGACGTCCTGCTGAAAGTTTTCCCATTCCAATCTGTATCCAGGATTCAGGATTCCCTCGGGCGGCGGAAGGTCCTCCCATTTGTCCACCAGCTGTCCCCAGTATGCAAGGCCCCAAATCTTGTTGATAGTCTCAGGAGTCGCATATTTCTTCTTGAGATGTTTCAGGAACGCGTCTTTCATGTACAGACTGGTAGCTCCCGTAGGTGCGGTCTCGTTGTCTATCTGGTAGCCGATCACCGCCGGGTGGTCCTTAAAATGACTGACAATTTGTCGAATGATGCGTTCGGCATGTTGGCGGAAATAGGGGTTGAGGAAATCGTAGTTTTGCCGCGGTCCGTAGTAGCCGGGCGTTAACGAAGGTGGATAGGTAGGATCGTACGGATCTCTAAGGCGGGGCGCTGTTCCAGCATGCGTCACCACCACTTCCGGATGCGCCCTGTAGAGCCAAGTCGGGATGGAGTATGTGGGTGTCCCGAGGATCACCTTAATACCGGCGTGATGCAGGCGGTCGAGAACCCGCTGCATCCAGGCAAACTGAAAGTCGCCGTCGCGTGGCTCCCAGCTGCTCCAGGTAGATTCGCCAATCCGAACCACAGAGATTCCCGCCTTTTGCATTAACTCAACATCTTTGTCGAGGCGCTCGTACGGCATGTACTCGGGGTAATAGGCGACACCGTAGAGGATGGTCTCCATCTTGTTGGGAATAAAACCCGCGGATTTCTGCGCGTGGGTAACAGCGGCCGTCGCGAGTAAGACAAGGACAATTGCCGTGGAAGGGATTGGTTGCAGTTGGCTGATCATGCACGTTTCTTTTCGGACAGAGTCATTCCCGTGGCGCGGTCCTGGTCCGAGCGTAGGAATGAGAAAGATAAACTAGCGTTCCGGTTTCAAAGCGCTCCAGTTTGGCCCAATTCAGAAGTACAGATGCAATCCGAGCTGGACGATGCGGTTGGCATAGAATGAGGTGCCGCTGATCGCCCCAAATCCAGCGGCGCGGTTCCCATTTGCTGCCGGGAAGTAGCCCATCAACGGGTCGCTGACTGGTTCTGCGAATTGCGGGTGGTTTGGCAGGTTGAACAAGTCGGCCGAGAACGTGATCCGCGTCTTCTCTCCCGCCGCGATCTTGAAATCCTTCTGCAGAGAGAAATCAAAGTTATTGACTCCTGGATTGCGAACGTTCGAGAAGTAGCGCGGGGCATTCCCAAAGGCCTTGTTGATATCGAGGGGCCCGGTCACATTCACTAGGCCCGGCCCAGCGCAAGTCCCCGAAAAATCAAATGCCTGATTGTTAAACCAGAGGTTCGCGCTGCGTTGAGAGCCGGAAACGGATGCCGGATTCCCAGTCATCATGGGCCGATCCGAAAGCATGTGAGCGCCATTGCAGTACCCATAGGCATTGTCAATGATCCCGAACGGAGTACCGGCACTAATGGTGTAGATCGCACTCATCCGCCAGCCGCCTAGCAGATATCCGACTGCTCCGCTATTCAGCCACCGCTTTCCCGGACCAAATGGAAATTCCACAATCGGAGCTACTGTAAGGCGCAGTGGAATATCGCCAGCGCTGACGGAGCGCTCCGACTTGCGATCGTAGAAGTTTTGGCCAAGCACGTCGAGCGACCAGAAGCCACCCCAGTCCGACGAGGAGTCGTCTATCAACTTACTCCAGGTGAAGTTTGCCAGCAGCGAGAAGTTATGTGAGAAACGGTGATCAAACTGTGCCTGCAGGGAATGATAGATGGAGCTCGAAAGTCCCCACCATCCGGGAGTTACAACCAGGTTCCAGATGCCTGCGGAAAGCGCAGCAGCCGGGGAGCAGTAGGGGCTGGTTGTCGCGCTCCAGCCATTTGCAGCCAAGCTCTCCGGCGACTGCTGACAAATGTTGTAAGCATAATTGATCGGCAGGTGTGTGCCTTTGGTGCCCACATATCCGACTTGCGCCGTGGTGTCCCGATCCACTTGCTTTTGCACGGTCAGGTTCCAGAGCTGCGTGTAAGTCGGGTATTGTTTGCGCGGCGCCCAGGAACTGAAGCTTACAAGGTGGTTCACCGGTATGGATGCGGTTATGTCCGCGGGAGGAAGATCAACCGGCAAGGGACTGTCCCATTGCGTGCCTGCACCCAAAGTTGTGCCCCGCAGCAAATTTGGGCCGGGCTGGCCATCGCCGGCGCGACCGTGACCAATGTAGCCCGGATGCATAATCCCGTAACCGGCACGAACCACGAAGCCGCCCATCGGGTTCCAGGAGAGGCCAATCCTCGGCTCGAACTGCTTCTTGGAGGGATCAAATGTGGTTTCCGGAGCGTTGACACCAAACTGTTCCCAAGCTCCAGTGTAGGGATTGAAGAATGCGTTGCCGTGGTGCAGTTCGCGGAACGATTGATCATACTGCCAACGCAACCCCGCGTTCAGCGTCAGTTTCGGCGTGAGCTTGATATCATCCTGGACGAACAGCGCGTACGCCCAGGCCCGTGAGGAAACAAACACAGGCTGCACCTGCACGCTGCCCTTGTTCATTATGCCGAATAGGAAATCGGAGAGGGCGTTGCCTGTAGCCGATCCGGTGAACTGGAAATTCCCTACTACGTCGTTCGGCTGGTAGTTATCAATGGAGTAGTGGTACGCCTGCCCGCCCACCTTCAGGCTGTGCCTGCCGATCACCTTACTCAGGTGGTCACTGAATTGAATTGTGGTCGCAGGCTCGTAAAGCATTCCTGAGTTGCTGAAGCTGCTGTAGCCAACGACAGAAACGCCGGGCGTGCCACATGCAGTTCCGTTCTTGGTGTCGGGAACACTGGTAAGGCAATTTGGAATTCCCTGAATTCCAAACGAAGCCGGTGAGGTAAAGCCTACTCCGAAGGGCATGCGGTCGCCTTTGTGGTGCCCCCAGCCAAAACGGAATTCATTAAGAGTGGTTGCCGTGAAAGTGTGTGTCCAACCTACCGTGCCGGCGTAGTTGTTTCCTTTGGAGATGGACTTGCCGACAGGGCCAATGATGATGTTGTAGTTGTACCCTGAACCGTAATCGGTGTGAACCGCCGTGAAAAGATGATCGTTTTGCGAAAAATTCACATCCACGCGTGGATTAAACCGGTTGGTGGTGTTGCTGAACGGAGGATTGATGGTTAGGACGTTGGTTCCTACACCAATGGCGGCTCCGCCGCTCGGCCAAGCGTCCAGCAGAGCCTGAGAAACTGTGCTCAACGGGGTAGAAGCATTTGCCAGATTGTTGAAAGGAATAGCAGGACCCGATCCCGGCTCGTGAATCTGATTGCTGAGATTGCTGCATTTGCCTACCAGATCAAAGGTGCCGCCGTTCCCGGTGCACAGAGTTCCCAGATCGCCGCCGCGGAAGGCGGCATTGGGAACCGTGACACCCGGCCCCACTGAGCTGCCGTGGTTGCGGATGCCCTCGTAGTCTGTAAAGAAAAAGAGTTTCCCTTTGATGATCGGACCGCCAATGCTGGCGCCGAATTCGTTGTAGTTGTACGGACTCTTTCTAACTTTGTTGCTCTCAAAGTAATTCCGCGCGTCGAAGTTCTCGTTGCGGTTGTATTCGTAGGCCGATCCGTGGAACTCATTCGTACCGGATTTGCTTACCTGAATTACGATGAGGCCGCCAGCCTTGCCGTACTCGGCCGACATGCTGTTCTGCTCAACCCGAAACTCCTGAATAGCATCGACGGTCGGCTGAACGTCCTGGCCGCCGAACACAGGAGGCGTAATCGAAGTTCCGTCGAGAATGTTGTCGTCCTGGCGGGGGCGGCTGCCGCTTATGCGCACATTGCCGTCGTTGCCGCAGGAGCCCAGCCCGCCTCCACCGGTACCAGCGCCCGTGCAGCCAGTTTGCTGCGACACTCCCGCCGCCAGCGTTAGAAAGTTATAGGGGCGCCGCCCCCCGTTGCTGAAGGTTGGCAACTCCTGCAGGCGGCTTGAATCCACGGTTTGCCCGAGATCGGTCTGCTGAGTCTGTAGGATCGGAGAGTTGGCCTCGGTTACGGTGACGCTCTCAGTGGTCTGGCCTACCGCCAGCGCCAGATCTACTTTGGGAGTCGCACCCACCTCAAGAGGGATTCGATTGGCCACTGCTCTTTTGAAGCCTGCGGCTTCGGCTGCAACGCGATACGTCCCGACGATGAGATTGTGGGCAACGTACAAGCCAGCGCCGTTTGTCTTCAAAGCAACCGCCACATTCGTATCCACGTTGGTTACTCTGACGGTCGCGTTGGGGACGACCGCACCGCTTGGGTCGGTCACGGTTCCGGTGATGGTCCCGTAGAATTGTTGCGCCATCGTCGCGGGCGGGAGCGACAAAACGAACAGGGCCCAAAGCGCCAACACGAGCACAAGAGTTCGAGCCACAAACGCCTCCGGGAGAGCGAAGATTCAGCTGACAAACTCGCGGGCCGACATTCCTGTTCTGCCGCGCGTCCCTTGTATGCCCCTGGATTCGGAATCTTTCAATGCGCTAACGGTTAGGCTACGGGTTATTCAGCTGTAAGCCATTGATCCGTGGGCACTAAGACTTCTGAAAACGTATACTCTGCAATCTGCCACAAGGGGAACGTCACTCAGGCCGGCCCCCCGAGTTTCCCGGAATGTTTGCCCCAACCCGCCGGGGTGCGGAGCCGCCCACGTAAATTGCGTCTTACGGCCTATTTCCAGAGAGGAGCTAACGAGAATTATCAGGGCGATTAACCGTTAACGGCGGGAAACCGAGCCCCGCGTCAACGCGTTGACTGGCAAAGGTTTCAGTGCTATCGTGCGAGCGTTAAACCGGGGCTCGAGCAGGTTCGATTTGAGCGCTTGTCGGGGTGGCGCGCGTGACGTCCTCTTTGCATAGCCCGGTTTCCCTGCCAATCTCTCTTTTCGAGAAGAGAGAAGAACTGCGCCGCATTCTGGAAAGCAAACACTTCGCCAACTCACCTAAGAAGAGCCGCTTCCTTGAATTTGTTGCTGAGCAAACCTTTCTTGGAAACGGCGATAAGCTAAACGAGTACCTGATCGGCGTGGAAGTTTACGATCGCGGCCCGGAGTTTGATTCGCAGAAGGACCCGATCGTGCGGGTGCAGGCCCACGACATCCGGCGATTATTGAAGAAGTACTACGAAGAAGATGGCAAAGACAGCCTTTTGAGACTCGAATTTCCGCCCGGCGCGTACGTCCCTGTCTTCTCACGGTACCTGACCCTAAGAGTGGACAAACCAGAGTTGGAAAACGTAGCGGCGATCCACATTTCCGGCACGGCTTCTCGCCGGCATGTCGTTTTTACTCTAGCGCTGGCCGCAGTATGTGTGGTTCTGCTTTTTCTGCTCGCTCGCGGCTGGTACGGAAAGCGGACAACTCAGTCTGTCCCGACGACCGCGTTACCCAAAGAGTTGGAGTGGTTCTGGAAGCCGTTCCTGTCGCCGGACAAGCCGCTGCTCGTGGTGATTCCGAACCACCCGCTGTTGCGGGCGGCCCATGATGGCGACAGCGCTCAAACGTTGGCCGGCGGGCACGAGATCCCAAAGTCGGCGCTCCCTGAATTCCGCGACACCATTCATTTTCGCGAGCTCAAGAAGTTCGTGTTCGTTCCATCGCTCACCGATTTCACCTCCGTCGGGGAAACGATCGGCGTGGTCCGCCTCTGCCAGATGTTTTCCCAAGTGGGACAGAAATGCTGGGTACAACAATCCCGGTTGGTTAACCTCGAGGAAATCAAGGCCAACAATGCCATCCTGCTGGGAGGGAACCAGTCCTGGAGCGGCAGAGTATTCCTGAATTTAGAAGGGTTCCACTTTCAGAGCGGAGTAATTCTGAACCGGCACCCACGGCCTGGCGAGTTGCCAGTTTATAAGCCGGAATTCGATCCCGTGACCAATCAGCTCCGGCGTGATTACGCGCTGGTGCTAATGCTGCCCAACGAACGAAGCGACAATCGTGTGCTGTTGATTTACGGCGTTTACACCCAGGGCTCCCAAGCCGCGATCGAGTATCTGACCAATCCCGAGCGAATGGCCGAGCTGCGCCAAGCCCTGGTTGATGCTTCCGGCGAGCACAAGACTATTCCATCATACTTCCAGGCGTTGCTGACCACCACAGTGGAAAATGCCGTTTCGGGCAGTTGTTCCCTGATTGCCGTGCGCACAATCTCGAAATAGAGAGCGCGCCGAGGCTATACCTGCAGACCCAACCTCCCACAGCGCCCGGTCGGCAAAGCTGGGATTCGATCGGTGATTGGAAAGCGATGGCTTGTCGGCCGTCAGCCGTAAGAATGCGAGCTCAAGCGAACTCATGAAACGTTTGTACTCACCGAGTGTCGATCATTGCTCGCTTCGGGCTGACCGGCTGACACGCGATGAAATCGTTCTTGTTGGATTTCTCCGGTAAGGCTTCACGAAGTGCGCGGGGATCAGTCGCACTTAGTGTCCCGCTCGCGAGCAGCACCGCCCAAGAAATGTGACCCGGCGCATGCCTCGAAACCGATTAATGACGGGGCAGGTTGGCTCAACTTCCGTAGAGACGCGATTCGCACACTTGGCTCACGGACATTGACGGTGCTTGATTCAGCAAACCTTAAGTGATAGCGTGAGGCCGAGTTGGGGGGAAGTTCGGGGCAACAAGGACCGACCTAAACGCCGGCTCAGAACCTCAAGGCCGAGAAGGGCATCCCTCTCCGCCGAGTCTCACCAGTTCTTCCTCCTGCCGCGGACGAAGCTTGAAGAAGTGCATCAGTCAACCCGACGGTTGCAAAACTCAACAGTTCGCTGAAATTCAATATTGGAGGATGAGAGTATGTGTTGGCTCTCGGCTGAGTACGCGAACCATGTAGAAGATGCTAAGGCTGGACAGCGCCTTGGAATTAAGAAAATGTATAGCCACGCCAATTGGGTTGTTCCGGAAAGCGAACTCAAGACACGATGGCCCACTCCAGTTTGCCTCTTGGATGGCACGAAGGTCTTGTTTCGATTTTCGCAGAGCGAGGAAGAGATGTTTCATCTGGGCGCCGAAGCCGAAGCGGTCTTCAGGATGTTAGAAAACCCAAAGCGTGATGTGTTTGAATTCTCAGATGGCAAACAAATAAAAGTGGATGCGATGCCGACCGGCGTGCTTTTTGATGTCCTTCTTATCCCTGGCTCAGAACACGACTCGTCGGTCCTTACCGTGGCATCAGGCATTGAAAACGAGGAGGGAAGGGAGAAGGAGCCGTTCCTTACTCGACTGTTTGCACGATTGTAGGTGCGGCATCGAAAAGACCTTGCGGTTTGAGTAGTGGCGGGCTGCGTTCTCCAAAGGCAACGCCAGTAGACGCAGGCCAGCATTCGAGGGGGTGTTTGACCATGCATTTCAGCAATTTCTCGTTTGGCTCCATCCAGATCAACGGCGAAACATACGAACATGATGTCGTAGTAGACAGAGGCGAGATCCACAAACGGAAGAAACACCCCTCCAAGAAATTCCGCCAGGATTTCGGACACACGCCGCTGTCCACTGCAGAAAATTTGCCCTGGAACTGCCGCCAACTTGTGATCGGCACGGGTGCGCACGGCAACTTGCCGGTAATGGAAGAGGTGAGACGCGAAGCCGAGCGTCGCAAAATCAAACTGCTGGAGATGCCGACAGTTCAAGCCATCGAGGTATTAAATCGCAACGTGAAGAATACGAACGCGGTTCTTCACGTAACCTGCTAAACGTCAAACGCTT
>Ga0126384_10001518_pt1 | contig 13790 bp, 17 predicted proteins | sample PanSoiMetPlot_36_FD_92543 | JGI IMG/M metagenome (GOLD analysis project Ga0126384, IMG submission 92543) | Tropical forest soil microbial communities from Panama - MetaG Plot_36 | ecosystem: Environmental > Terrestrial > Soil > Tropical forest > Bulk soil | place: Panama | collected 2016-02-17 | reverse complement strand
TCACGGATCTCGGCGGATTTGGCGGCCTCTTTCAGCTCCAATCTAAGAAGTACAATGACCCGGTGCTCGTCTCGGGCACTGATGGGGTCGGGACCAAACTCAAAATCGCTTTCATGATGGATCGGCATGACACGGTCGGCATCGATTTGGTTGCCATGTGTGTAAACGACATCGCAGTGAGTGGAGCTGAACCCTTATTCTTCCTCGATTATTTTGCCACGGGCAAGCTCGCCGTGCCGAAGGCGGAACAAGTTGTCAAAGGAATTGCCGAGGGCTGCCGACAGGCCGGATGCGCGCTGATCGGCGGGGAGACGGCCGAAATGCCGGCCATGTATGCGGAAGGGGAGTACGATCTGGCAGGGTTTGCCGTCGGTGTCGTCGATAGGTCGAACATTATTGACGGCAAGTCGATCAAGCCTGGCGATGCGATCATCGGCCTGGCCTCAACCGGATTGCATAGCAATGGGTTCTCATTGGCGCGGCATGTGTTCTTTGATAAGGCGAAGCTGACGATCTCAAGTAGGCTGCCAGAGCTCGATCGACCGATCGGGGAAGTGCTGCTTACCCCAACGAGAATTTATGCGAAGCAGATCCTCACCCTGCTGCAGGAATTCCCCATCAAGGGGATCGCGCATATCACCGGCGGAGGCATCACGGAGAATCTGCCGCGTGTATTTCCCGACGGGGTCCGGGCCAGAATCAATAGAAAGGCTTGGACCGTTCCCCCAGTGTTCCAGACCCTCAGCGGGCTTGGACAGGTTAACCGGGAAGAAATGTTCCGCGTCTTCAATATGGGCATCGGCCTAATTCTGGTCGTACCACCAAGTTCGGTCTCTGCCGTGCTGACGAAAGCCGCGGCACTTGGTGATCGGGGCTGGCTGATCGGTGAGATGGTGTCCGCGACAGGCGGAGGACCTGAGGTCGAGTATGTCGAATGAGCGTGCCAATGCACTGCGTGTAGCGGTGCTCGCTTCCGGTCGTGGCTCGAACCTTCAGGCTATCATCGATGCAATTGAAGCAGGACAGATTCAGGCGAAAATCGTTGCCGTCATCAGTAATAAGCAGGAAGCGGTAGCTTTACAGCGGGCTCGCAAGCACGGCTTGCCGGATTTGTTCGTCGATCCGAAGCCGTTCGCCGGACGCCCCGACAGCCGCGAAGCCTACGATCAGGCGTTGCTGGATTTGTTGAAGAAGTACGACGTGGAACTGGTGCTCTTAGCCGGCTACATGAAAATCGTCACGGTGGTACTCGTCAACGCCTATGCCAATCGGATGATGAACATTCATCCGTCCTTGCTCCCGTCCTTTCCCGGGTTGGACGTGCAAAAAAAAGCTCTCGAATGGGGATGCAAGTTGGCAGGCTGCACGGTGCATTTCGTGACAGAAGGCGTTGATGAAGGGCCGATCATTCTTCAGGCGGCCGTCCCAGTTCTCGATACCGATTCACCTGATGTCTTAGCGGCCCGGATACTCGAGCAAGAGCACAAGATTTATCCACGCGCCGTTCAGTTGTTTGCCGAAAACCGGTTGCGCGTCGACGGGCGTCGTGTCTTCATCGAAGAGGGGAAGCCGGTCGGTGATGCCATCATCAGTCCATCCTAAGGACAGACTTTCAACACCTGCTAGAGACTCGGTATTCGGTTGTGTATAATGCGGTCACGGGGACGCGAGCATCTTTCCTCCCCGTTCTTCTACCGCAGTACCCAGTCTGCACGCTGATGTGCAACATACCCTGCGGGATCCCTCGCTCGCGTCGCCGGTTCCATCAGGTGGGGGGCTAGCTCAGTTGGGAGAGCACTACGTTCGCAACGTAGGGGTCGCGGGTTCAACTCCCGTGCCCTCCACCAAACCGCACTTCGTGCGTTCCGGCGGATCATCAGGCGAAGACTTTCTTGACGCCGCAGGATAGATACCTCCAGTAACCGATCTCCTTCGGTAATCAGCGGGCCTACTTCCATTAGGTACTTTTCAGACCTCATACTTCTCCAGGTAGTCTCCGTGAAGCCGGCAATATATCCTTCCACCGTCGGAAAAGGGAAGACCTTACTATGGATGAACCCATCACGAATGGAGTCGCATCGAGTCGCTTGCCTTTCCGCTGGATGGAATAGCGAAGGTGGGCGTACGCAAAGTAAAGATATACCGTGGCAGGCCATACACAGGCATGCCACTCATACGTTCTCTGCTGATTTCGATACTCTTTGGCTGTGGACCTGCCGCATCGAACGATCCCGTCGCCATTGGGGGCGAGCAATCGACGATCGCATCACCATCCGGAGCGGGCACAGTGATGCCCGTCGCGTCGACGTCAGATCTGCCTGATTGGATGCTGTCTGCCTTGAAGGATCCCAATCCCGAAGTACGACTGAAAGCGCTGGAAAAGTGGCTCGAGCAACATCAAAGTGATGTTGGCCTGGCGATGTTAGTCATAAACGATCCCGATGAACGCGTACGTGCGAAGGCGATGCAGGTCATTGAGCGGGCCTGGCAGACCGAACAACGAACGATTGAAAATATGAAATAGACCCAAGAACGTCATTTCCTACGGAAGACACCTATGAATATCGTATTCGAAAAATTTTGTCAGGCTTGTGACAAACCTCACGAGAGTACGGTTTGGTATTACCGACCATCGAATGACCCACTGACAAGAAGAGCCTGGCTATGCGGCACCAGGTATCTCTTGTTGGACTCGACTGACGTGGAGTTATGGAAAATGGCCTGTGGTGGCCGATAACCGGGTCAACGGCTTATCCACGGATTCGAAAAAACTAGAACGCCTATTTGTCCCAGTAAAAGGAGATTGATGGTTACGCTCACAACAACACTCAGCGAACTGAACCGGCTTTACGGGGCTTACTACGATGCCACCTGTCGAAAAGATCCCAAGGTTGCCGAGCAAGCCTGGAAAGCCTATGTGGAGTACGTTCGTCGGTACAAAGATGAGCGCGGCCTACTCTAGTTCTCGGTGCTGATTTTAGGCAGCAACAGCCAACCCTTGAATTTCAAACTAGAGGAGGGGAGCCAACGATGGTTGGATTTTCTGCCCTCCATCAAACTCAATTGATGGGGATGTCGTGGATCAGGAGGTCGTTGTGCTTTCTAGATGATCCAAGGGCTTTTCCTCGTAGATTGTTCCATCTGTTCGCACACACGATGACCGTAAACAGGCCATTGCCGTCTAATCCTTCCGAGGCACGTCATGCGAAACATCGTGGATGCGCTCATCGTCTTTACCCCGTTCGCGGTGCTCGTCCTGCTTGCGATCCAGGTACCGTAGCAAGGCGACGGTCATAGCATTTCACGTTTCTCTTCCCTGGGGCATATCCCCGCTGCAAGTGTCCCTCGCGAGACCTCACCGGTAGACGATTCCCGCCCAGTGGGTGTACGGTCGATAGATGGAAGAGCACACCCTACGACATCCGAAGCGCTGCTCGAAATGCGGTGGCTTCCTCGTCCCCGACGTGACGCTTGACCTGCACACTGGCGTCTCTATTCATGAACTTGTCTGTGTGAATTGTGGCCGCCGCCATCGTTGGCACGAGAGCTGGTCTGTATGATTTCTAGGCGCCGTTGGCATCCCGGTGACAAGCCGAGGCCGATCACCACCGCCTGATCTATCAACACTTCCCTCATCTCCATCCTCATTCTTTCTACGTAATTTCACCCTAGGCACCATCCTAGGAGACGAATCTCCCTAATAACTCTAAATTACGGCCTACAGCTATTCTTTCCCAACAGGAGGTGTTTGATGCCATCGCCATTGAGGAAAGCCACTCTTCTCATCAGTATCTCCATCGCCGCTGCCGTGGGACTCGCAGGTATCGCGCACGCGACTCCGATAGGGATCGATGAATACAAAAATCATGGACAATACGTTAGCGAAGTCGCAAAAACGAAAGACCTTGGAAGTGAAAACCATGGATACTATGTGAGCCAAGCCGCTAAACAACATGGCGGAGGCGTTTCGGCTCAGCAGTATGTCGGAAGTGTTTCACCACTGAATTCCCAAAGCACCATTTCTTCAGCACAACTTGTATCTTCACCACTAACTGTTCCTGAACCAGGAGCCTGGCTATTGCTCAGCACAGGTTTCGTGGGATTACTATTGTGGAACCTCTGGTGGCGTCAGATTTTTGTTTAGAGAAATACACCGTAGTTTCGCTTATGCGTGTTCCTGGTCGAACCATTGTTCGATCAATTCAACTGCACGACTCGCAAACTTACCTTCTGGATGAGCTGCCAGTTCGCAGCGCCAGCCCTACCTATCTCTCCGGTATGCACTCCGGCGTTCTCGAGTGGGCTGGACTAGGATGACCCTTCACGATAAATCCTGAACGGGCAGCCTAAAGCTATTACCGTCCAGCGCGGGGCTGCTCCCTGACCGGCCGCACCTCCATGCTCCCGAACCGCACGGCTGGAAACTTCGAGGCCACCTGGATGGCCTCGTTGAGGTCTCGGGCGTTGATAAGAAAAAACCCGCCGATCTGCTCCTTCGTTTCAGCAAAGGGGCCGTCGGTTGGGGACAGTTTGCCGTTTCGGACTCGCACGGTCATGGCCGTCTCAACTGGTTCGAGTTGCTCCACTGCGATGAGATGACCGCTCTTTTTCAGTGCCTCGCAGTAGGCCAGGGTCTCTTCCATAACGGCATCGCACTCGCTCTTGGGCATGGCGTCCAACGTCTTTTCCTCATGGCAGCACATAAGCAAATACTTCATAGCTCCCTCCGATTCCGATGTGAACCTACTGACAGTATATAGTCGTTCTCGAAGATCAAAATCGACAGCAGGACTCCTGGAATTGACCTGAATGAGCTTGAATAGGATGGAGCCCGGTCGGAGAGTAAAAAGGCGACGGGCCAGCCATCTTTCCGATGGTTGGCCCGCTTATGCCGGACGCGTTCTGGAACCGTTAGGCGAGAATCTGTTTGCGCCTACCCCAAAGACCTACCGCCGACAATCCAGAGCCAAGCAGCAAAACGGACCCTGGTTCAGGGGTATTGACCGCACCGCCCGTCGTAGCAAACCCAGTGGTGAAAGCACCGGTATTGATGGTGCATGGTGTCGCACAGGCAAAGCCATGCATCGCCACAGCAAAGCCGCTCCCGTTGTTTGTTAAGACTGAACCAGAATCAGCCCACGTACCACCAGTATTCTGAAGGGTGAAGCTGACCGAGGTCCACGAATGTTGGAACCCGTCAAAATTGTTCACAGTTTGATTGAAGACCCCAAACGAACTCACATTCCCAGAGCCGCCGCTGCTCAAGTCACTATTAACACTAAGAAACCCGCTGAGGGGCTGCGTGCCGGATAAGCCAGAAATCGTCCAGCTTGTGGCATTGACGTTTAGGTCGACCGCAGACGTGCCTGCCAATAAATACTGATACCCCCCGTTCACAAGCGCGTCAAACGTAACGGTAGCAGTGGTGGAATTCACCAAATGCACATCTACCGTCGCATAAGGGCCTGTGCAACATGAGAGCCCCCCGCCACCATTGTTATCAATCGTATAGATTGTATCGGCAGAAGCGCTTCCGACGCCCAATATGAGCGCCAGCGCAAGCACCAAGGCAATTCCCAAAAACTTCTTCATCATCCCCTCCGTTTTATTTAAATGTGTTTCAGCCTGCGGAGGGGTCTTAAGCAGGAAGCTTGCCTAGCTCTTGGCTTTTCAAAACAGATGGAATTCCGCTGAAATTGGCTCTGGGTGAGGTTTCACGGCCACGGCAGGAATGCTGCTTTGGTGCGGCTTCGCAGCCACACCGGATGGATGCGTAGTCTTTGTCAAGCTTGCTTGCAAAGTTATGTTGAATTAGTCCCAGCCACGCTTCCTTTTTCCATCGCGTTGAATCAGCTCCTTTCGGTTCACCTGCTATACTTCATCTGGAACCTCAAGAGAATCTATTATGCATCGCCCACTGATTGTTGTAGCCCTGATCGGTGTCATGCTCGGCCAAGACGCCCTTGCATCAGAGCCCCCAAATTCCAGGACCGAGGTGGGCAATACGATTGCCAGGCTGCAAACGGCCAAAGCCCAACCCTCCAGAGCCCCCGAGATGCTAGAGTCCAACCTCATCGGACGACTCTATACATTGACTTACGGGGGACGGGAACTATGCGAGAAGGTGGGGCTAGAGGAGGCGGCACAATTCGAACGTGTGCTGGAGGGATTTCAAGATGCCTTTCCGGAGGTCATGCAACAATTCGAACAATCATCGTATTTTGAGTTCACCAAACGGAGATTTTCCCGATGGGTCCAGGAAAGCCCGGAGTTAGAGTCGAAGGACGAAGTGGCCAACCTCTGCCTGGCAGGCTATCAGCTTTTAAAGGCCTACACCGACAATAAACACGACCCAGAGGTTGTAGAGAGCGTGTTCCGCATGAACAAGATCCTCAAGCACTGAACCTACCTTCCCTAAATCCGTTCCTACTTCCGGTACACCACCTCGACCTGCGCGAGGAAATTCGCTAGAGCCGTGGTTTCCTGGGTCATGACCTGCCGGTCTTCTCGGAGGGCGGCTTGTTCCAGTGCCTCACCAATCCTGCTGATCTCGTGAAATCCGTATCCCCCTCCGTCTCCTTTCATGCGATGCCCCAGGAGGCGCACAGTTTTCAAATCGTTTCTCTGGATCGCAGTGACCAGAGCGGCCGCATCGTTTCGTCGATTGTCCAGGAACCTGGGAACGATCTCTGCCAGATCCGGATCGATATAGACGGTGACTTTCGCTGAGCCGTTGCCGTTGAGTGGCGGAATCATTTTCGTCTGTATCCCTCGCATGCTTTGAGCACTTCGATCAATGTCTGCCGTTTGATTGGTTTTGTCATGTGCGCATTGCACCCGGCTTCGAGCATTTTTTCTCCCTCCTCTTTCAGTGCAAGAGCGGTCAGTGCAATGATGTGGGTCTGAGGCAGGTCATGCTCCTGTTCCCACGCCCGGATTTGTTTCGTCGATTCATAGCCATCCATCACGGGCATATTCATGTCCATCAAGATCAGATCGAACTGTCCCTTCTTGAATTGCTCGACGGCGATGCCTCCATGATCCGCCACGGCAAGTTGATACGGGGTCTGCTTGAGGTATGAACGAACGAGCATTTGATTGTCCGGTGAGTCTTCCACGAGCAGAATGTGCAGTGGTCTTGCGAGGGGCGTGTCAGTTGGTATTGCAGGAACCGGTAGACTGGTGGACACACCGCGCGCGCGGTCTAGGGCAATGCTGATCGTTTGCAATAAATCAGAACGTCTGATCGGCTTGGTGAGATAGCCGCCGAGCCCCATATCGTACGTACGCGCGATGTCATCAGCCCAATGATCCGAAGCCAGCATGATGACGGTGAGACCTTTCGAGAGTGCAGAGCGCTGAATCTCTTCGACGACCTGAAATCCGTCCAGCTCGGGCATGCGGCAATCAATGAGGAGAAGACCATAGGGTCTTGCTGAATCCGCAGCCCGCCGCAACTCGTTCAAGGCATCCTGTCCGCAGTCGGCAGCTGTCACCTGAGCGTTCCAGGCAGACAAGGCCTCCGTAAGAATCTTGGTATTGATGGGATGATCGTCGACGGCAAGGGTACGAAGGTGCTGTAGGTCGATCGGCAAGGTCGCAGCCAGTGACTGACGGGAGAGGTTCGCACCCAATTTCACGACGCAGTGAAACGTGCTGCCGCGTCCTAACATGCTTTCTGCCCAGATTCTGCCATGCATCAATTCCGCCAATTGCTTGGAGATCGTCAGCCCCAGACCGGTACCGCCGTATTTTCTTGTTATCGACGCGTGGGCCTGGGTGAATCGTTCGAAGATGGTTGCGAGCTTGTCGGAAGGCACACCGATTCCGGTGTCAGTGACGGAAAACCGAATGGCGCCTGGTGTTGGATGATCAGAATCGTTTGCCACTTCAACAACGACGGAGCCTTGATCGGTAAACTTGATCGCGTTGCTAATGAGGTTGACCAGGATCTGATGCAGGCGGTTTGGATCACCGATCAACGAACAGGGAACGTCGGGGGACAAATGACAGGCCAATTCCAGCCCCTTCTCGTTGGCCCGCATCGCCAGGATTTCGATGGCCTTCTCGACCAGGTCGCCTAGATCGAATTCGATCGACTCGAGTTCGATATGGCCGGCTTCGACCTTGGAGAGATCCAGGATGTCATTAATTAAGTGCAACAGATTGCTGCCGGCGCGCCGAAAAATCCTGAGGTACTTGCGTTGATCGGGTGTCAGGTTGGTATCCCACAATAGATCAGCCATCCCGATGATCGCGTTCATGGGGGTGCGGATTTCATGGCTGACACTGGCGAGAAACTCGCTCTTTGCCTTACTGGCCACTTCGGCCGCTTCTTTGGCGACGACCAGTGCTTGTTCCGTTTCCCGTCGTTCGATCGCTTCACGTTCGCGCGCGCTGCGTTCACGTCGCAATGCCGTTTCGGCCTGTGCGAGCGTGCGGAGGGGTGGTTTTCTGACGATCTTATTGCGGTTTGACGCGCGAGGTCGAGGCATGTTCAGGGCGTGACGAAGACGCGTCCCACGGAATCTAGTCGTCGTCTGAGTGGGGCACGAGTGTGAGAATGCCGGCCTGTTTGGCGCGGTTACGGCCTTCCTGCTTCGCTTGGTAGAGGGCCTGGTCCGCCGCCTTGATCAAATCCGTCGGTGAGGCATTGCGGTTGGGAATCGTGCTGGCGTACCCCACACTGATGGTCATGTTGTCACCCTCCGAGTGGGAGATGCCGAGCGATTCGATTCGTTTGCGGAGGGTTTCAGCGACCTGCGCTGAGCCATCGGTCGCCGTTCCAGGCAGGACGACAACGAATTCATCGCCTCCATAGCGGGCCACGAGGTCCCCCGGACGGTTCACTGCGCCGGAAATTGCGTTGGCGACCTGCCGTAAACATTCGTCCCCGGCGGTATGACCGTGCGTGTCGTTGTAGAGCTTGAACCGATCGATGTCCAGCATAATGAGCGAGAGTGGCGTCGATTCGCGGACCGCACGGCGCCATTCTTGATCCAGAAAATCATCGAACTGTCGACGATTGGTAATACCAGTCAAACCGTCAAGACAAGAAAGACGCAGGAGCATCTGGTTGGCTTCCTGAAGTTGACGCATGACTTCGAGCAGTTCTTGTTCGCGCGCTCGGCGCCGTTCGATCTCATGTACCAGCCGCAATACCGACCGCACACGGGTTAACAGCTCAATTTTGTTAATGGGTTTGCCTATGTAATCCAGCGCTCCAGCAGCAAAGGCCAGTTGTAAGTCCACCGGATCGGTTTTCACCGTGACCATCATGATCGGGGTTTCTCGAAAACGCTCCACGGCCTTGATCTGCCGGCAGGCTTCAATGCCATTCATCTCCGGCATAATAATGTCCATGAGGATCAGGTCGACACGCGCGGCACCCTGTTTGCCGCCTTCAAGTCCGAGCAGGCGGAAGGCCGTGGCCGCGGAATCGGCCACGAGAATGTGTTCATAGCCGGCGGCCGTCAAGATCGACTGAAGGAGTGTCCGGTCGTCCGGGGAGTCGTCGACGATGAGAATGCTCATGAAGGTAGCGCCTCGGCTTGGCTTGGATGGAGCAGTAGAACAGAGGAAATCCTAGCAGCTAATCCTGGTAAACACCAGGGTAAAGCTTTTTGATGCAGGGTTGGCAGAGGCCATGACTGAATTCTGCCTCGGAATGCTCGCCCAGATACTCCTCTAATTGTTGCCAGAAACCGCCGTCATTTCGAATCTTTTTGCAGGATGCGCAAATCGGAATCAAGCCACGGAGTACCTTCACTTCTTTGAGGGCTTTTTGCAGTTCCTCGTTGCTGCGGCGTAGTTCGAGTTCGCGGTTCTTGCGGCGGTCCATTTCCTGTTTTAGCAGCAATGCCGAGGAGACTCGGGCCAGCAGTTCGACGCTGTTGACGGGTTTACTGATGTAATCCATGGCGCCGGCAGCAAAAGCCTCCTTGAGGTTGCTCAAATCGTTCTTGGCCGTCACCATGATGACTGGAACGTCCTGGAGGTGCGCACAACGTTTAATCTGCCTGCAGGTCTCCACGCCGTCCTGCTCCGGCATGAGTATGTCCATCAAAATGAGGTCAATCTTCTGGCTGGTCGTCTCGCCGTCCAGATTGAGCAGCGTAGAAGCGGACTTGGCGGAATCGGCGCTCAAGACATCCCCATGGCCGGCTTTGCCTAAAATTGAGCGGAGGAGTGCCTGCTGATCCGGAGAATCGTCGACGATGAGAATGCTCACGAGAATCCTACGTGTACGTTCGTAGTGTCTGCGCCGCAGACATACTCGAAGTATAGCAGAGGACAAGTCGTGCTATTTCAGCTTGGAACGTACGAGGTCACTGACTTGCTTGCCGTCGACTGATTGGCCGGCGAGCCGGGCCATCACGGCCTTCATGACGGCGCCCATGTCCTTGGCGGAACTGGCGCCTGTCTCACGGATCACCGTATCCACGGCTTGGGCAAGCTCCTCCTGGGAGAGGGCTTTGGGCAGGTAGGTTTCGATGATAGAAATTTCCTGGCGTTCCTTGGCGGCTAGTTCTGCGCGCTGGCCTTTTTCGTACTGCTCCACCGATTCCTTGCGCTGTTTGATCATGGTCGTCATGATGCGGCTCATCTCCGCATCGTCGAGATCTTTTTTCATCTCGACTTCCTTGTTCAGCACGGCGGCCTTGATCATGCGGATGACGTCCATCCGCAGCTGGTCTCTCGCCTTCATAGCGAGCTTGAGATCTTCGGTCAGGCGATCGCGCAGGGACATGGAATCCTTGAACAATTGGCGGTAGCGGAGAATACCGCGCTCCTCCTGGCCCCGTCAATTGCCGGCGCAATAGTTTGCTACCAAGGGACTGTGCTTTATCCGATAATATGGATTATCATGATCCCAACAGAAAGGTGTGGAATCGAGGTACCGCAACAGACGGTGTCGCCCGCGAAAGCGTGCGAATACAGGGATAGTGACGGCAGTTCTTTGACGAGGGAGGAATGATATGGCTTGTAGCGTGGAGGAAACGAATCAGATGCGGAAAATTGTTGGTAGCGTGGTGATCGGAATCGTCTTTGTGACGTTGACCGCTTGCTCGAGCGATCAACCCAAGCCGATGGCACAGCCGACGCCCGATCAAGTTCGGGGCCATGCAGATCGAGGGTTCGACAAGCTCAAACAGGAAGAGCGAGAAAGGGCTGCGCAGCCGCCGGCTCCATGATTACCGTCTCTCTGTTCACTTGATGGCTCGTGACAGGGGGCTTGCCAGCAGCTGAACGACCGGTTTCAGTAGTGGCAATTCCCAAATGAGTTGAATGAGGGGAACCTGTTCCACGGCCCTCGCCTCATGGAACCTCCTCAGGAGACTAGTGGAAACCATCAGCCTCAACACGCCTGACACAAAAAATACCAATGGCAAGTTCGACGCAAGGTGAAATGAGACCTGCCCGATGTCTATTTGTGCAGGAAGGATGTTCACCAGCCAGCTTCCCATGAATGCACCGAGGCACCAGCCACATGCATTGATCGTGCTGCAGGTGGCCACAGCCTTCGCTCGGTCTTCCGGCCGCACCGCATCAAACACATAGTTCTGGAGTCCTAGGGCAAGCCCACCCCAGGTCACACCGCCGAAAAAGTTTACGAACAATAGAAAGACCGGGTGTGTGCCAGCCAGATAGAGCATCGGCAGGAATGGAACCATCATTCCCGTGATCGAAAGAAGCGCTTTGTTTCCGAATCGATCTCCGAACTGGCCCCAGGCTCCGAGGGTGACGAGTTGACCAAGTAGCCCGGCGGCCAGCCACATCCCATAGCCCCAATAAGACAGATGTAGGTCTCGCAGCATGTACAACACAAAAAACGGCCCGGCGATGAGCACGGAGGCGTGCATCAATCCAGAAAACAACAGGAAACGTCGGAAACTCAGGCTGGTGCCAGCCAGGAATTTGCGGAAGCTGGGTGGTGAGTCGGGATGAGAGCTGTGATGGACATCCTCCACCTTCCTCAGGGCAAACGCCGATACCAATCGGGCGCCACCGGCCAGGATAAAAATCAGAGCAAAACCGATCCATGCGAGCGGATGGTGTTGCCAGAGACTGAGGAGCCAGCCTGCCGTACAGAGCGCCACGAAACTAAGACTCGCCATGATCGTTGCCCGCCGTGCGAAATAGGCACCCCGCTCATGTTGGTCGAGGTGATCGGCGATGAAACTGTTCCAGGTCGGCATGGTGAACTGGCTACAGGCGAAGTAGAGGGCGGTGCCGCCAATGACAAGCCAAGGGCCTGAGGCCGGAAAGAGAAGAGGCAGGAGGACAATTGGGATCCAAGCTAAGGCTTGACCGATTGTGCCTATGCGGATCAATGCTTTCCGGTCACTAAACAATCGGAGCAGCTTGACTGAGGCCAGCTGGGCTCCCGTGCCGAGAAGCTGGGGAAGAGCGGAGAGTATGCTGAGCTGAAACGCTGTGGCATGGAACAGCAGCGCAAAGGCGGATAGATATTGTTCGCCGCTCCCCTGGGTAACGGCTTGGCAGGCTCCATCGCGAAGGCCATACCGGCGGCTTGGTTCACTGAGGTCCTGCTTGACGGACTCTGACAGGTTCACTATCTCATTCCCTGGATCGGTTGGTGGTTCAGCCTACCATAGACGGCTTGCGTCCGATAACAAATAGGTGTTGAATGAAGGGGGTGGGGAGACTTATTAAATGTACAAGATGATGACCCCCACACAGGTCCAATGTCGATGGCTGCTTGCCTGCCTGATGACAATTATGAGCCCGGTGGCTGACAGTTGGTGGTGCGCGGATGCCAGAGATCTCGTAGCTCCCAAAGAACAATCGACGACAGAAATTGATCCCACCCAGAGCCCTTCCTTCGACGAGCAGAGAAGGGGAGTTCCTCAGGCAATCTTTACCTGGATCAAGATGGCGAAAGGCTATGACGTGGAGTGGGATAGTTTCGGAAGGAAGGGGTGGTACACCCAGGATCCAAGACTTAAGCCCATCGATCCTACATCTGTCTTTACTCCCGACACTCAAGCCATCTACATCGTCTTTGAAGTAGCTCCCCTCGAAGATCCGGCTCAATTCAGCGCGCAGTGGTTTTTGGAAGATAACGGAGGTAAACCGTCCGCTGCGCCGATGGGCAAGGATAGCCTTGAAGTTCCGGGCCACGAACGGTACGGTTTTCTAGAACTCAAGAAGAAAGAAGAGAAGTGGCCGCTCGGAAAATATCAAGTCAAGATTTTCATCACTCCCCTTGGGCAACAACCGTTTCATGCAGCGAATCAAGTCGGCACGATGCGATTTTCCATCGTCGAAACCCTTCCCGCCGCCCAGTCATCCACGCAAAAGTAGCCTCAATACAAAAAGGACTGTCATGGCAGATCGAATCAGAGTCACTGATCCGGAGAAGTTAAGCCTGCTCTATGAACGGCTGCGGGACGTCTGTCTCGTCGAGAAAGAAGTCTGGAAGGAGGTCTTCATGCCGCGCGAGGTCACGGCTGGTCCTGTCCGTACTAACGTGCAGGATCGGTACGACGTGGAGATTGACGATCCTGGGGTCGAGGACACGCTGGATGCGAATATTGCGAAAGGGTCGGCGGCATTGGGGGCGGCGATTCAGGAGTACCGGCAGCATATCGCGTTTTATCGAAAAACGTAGCGGGCTGTTGAAAAAAACCATCTTCTCACCCGCCCAACCCCGGCGCGCCAAGACGCGCCTTTCCACCAGGCTGCGTTCTCGCGTCGCTCAGAGGCTCCATGTACGAGAAGAGTACGCGTCGCCTCTTCCCTTGCTGCGGCCTTGCCGGACGGTC
>Ga0126384_10001517_pt1 | contig 13790 bp, 13 predicted proteins | sample PanSoiMetPlot_36_FD_92543 | JGI IMG/M metagenome (GOLD analysis project Ga0126384, IMG submission 92543) | Tropical forest soil microbial communities from Panama - MetaG Plot_36 | ecosystem: Environmental > Terrestrial > Soil > Tropical forest > Bulk soil | place: Panama | collected 2016-02-17 | reverse complement strand
TGTCCCTCTCGGCCTTCCACCACTTCACGATGGGGATGCAGACGATCTACCAGACGCTGCTCTCGCCCTCGAGCCTGGGCGGGCTGGCCCGCGATTTCCCGCGGATGGCCGAGAAGCTCACCACCGGCGCGTTCACCGGCGCCGAGCAGGACTTCGTCCGGTCGGGCGGCATCACGGCCAAGGTCCAGGACAACCTCGACGTGCTCCGGTCGCTCCGGCGGGCCGGCGAGGAGGGCTCGCCGCTCGGGCGGATCGCCGGCCTGCCCGGCGTGTCGACCGCGGCGAAGGCGTCCGACGCCTCGACCGCGTGGCTGTTCGGCCGGGTGCAGCGCTACCTCAAGGTGATGGACTACCAGAACAAGGTGGGGGGCTGGGTCGCCGCGCACCCGGACGCGACCGACGACGCGCTGGTCGCCGCCAAGCGCGGCTACGCCCGCGAGGTCAACGCCGCCTACGGGGGCCTCAACTGGGAGCAGATGGGCGTGTCCAGGACCGCCCTGACCGGGATGCGCCTGGCGCTGCTGGCCCCGGACTGGACGGTGTCGAACCTGGCGCTGGGCAAGTACGCGCTGCAGGGCGGCACCCAGGGCGCCGCGGCCCGCGCCCACATCGCCGGCGCGCTCGCGGCCGGCACGCTGCTCACCCAGGGCGTCAACTACATCCTGACGGGCCACTCCACGCTCGAGAACCCGCCCGGGCACCAGACCGAGGTGCAACTCGGCCCGCACGCGTACACCTCCTTCTACCGGGGCGGGATCGGCGACCTCCTGAAGCTCGCCTCCATGGTCGGCGAGTCGGGGCCGATCGGGGGCGTGAGCCGCTTCGGCCAGGGCAAGCTCTCGCCGCTCTTCCGCACCGGCCTGGGCCTGGCCGCCAACACCGACTACGCGGGCCGGGAGATCTACCCGCGGAGCGCCGGCTTCCTGCCGAACACGCTCTCGTCGGCGGGCTACGTCGCCCGGTCGCTGCTGCCGGTCCCGCTCGGCCTCTCGAGCACCGCCCAGTACCTCGCCAGCGGGCGGGCGACGCCGCTCGGCGCGCTCGGCGTGCTGACCGGCATCGGCCGCTACAGCCAGGGGAAGGAGCCGGGCGAGGGAAGCGTCGGCGCGCGGGCGCTGCCGGCCTACACCGGGCCGCCGAAGGCGCCCGCCCCACCGAAGCTGGCCGGTCCGCCGCGCGCACCGGGGTCGAGGCGCTAGTGTTCGGTCATCCCCTGGTGCAGCGCGTGGGCGGAGACGCCGACGAAGGCGCCGGCGAGGGCGAGGCGCTCGACCGTCGAGGCGTCGCCGTGGCCGAGCAGGGCGACCAGGCCGAAGAGCAGGGCAGAGACGAGCGCGGTCGGGCCGTAGGCGCGCAGCACCACCACGGCGGGGCACCGTACCAGAACACGGGAGGTGGCGTCAATGGCTGAGCACGGCGGGGTGCTGGGGACGCCCCGCAGGTACTGGATCTACACCGTCACCGACAGGAACGGCCGGCCGGTCCAGATGTCGTCCGAGAGCCCGCCGCAGCCGAGCGGGGGCTTCCTGGGCTTCGGGGCGTCGACCCCGGACTCGGTCGAGCACACCGAGACCAAGTACGAGGACGGCACGGTCGTCGACTCGTACCGCGGCGCCGACGGCCAGACGACCGAGCACGTCACGACCGACAGCGCGCAGGCGACCAAGTACGCCCGCGAGCACCCGCAGTCGGCCTCGTCGGCGACCGCCCAGCAGCGGGCCGACGCCGCGACGGCGCGGGCGCAGGCGTCCCAGACGTCGGCCGCGGCCGCGACGACGCGCGCCGAGGCGGCGGCGACGGGCGCCCAGACCGCCCAGACCCGCGCCCAGACCGGGCAGGAGCGGGCCGCGACCACGCGGGCGTACGACGAGGCGCGGGCCGCCTACCTGCGGGGCGAATTGAACCGGCAGAACCTGCAGGCCCAGGCCCAGGCCTACAACCAGCGCCTGCAGCAGCTCGTCGCGCTCGGCCAGCTCTCCCAGACCGAGGCCACGAACCAGCTCAACCAGTGGAAGGCCGGCGTCGAGGCGGCCCAGAACGAGCGCCGGATCGCGCTCGAGCAGCAGAACGCCGCCACCAGCGCCGGGCAGCTCGGCGTCAGCCGCGGCACGCTGGGCGTCAGCCAGCAGAACGCCGACACCCAGCGCGAGTCCGTGATCCAGACCGCCTCCAACAACGCCGTCGACCAGACCATCCGTTTGATGAGCCAGTACATGAAGGTCGGCCCCGGCTTCGGGTCGCAGTTCGCCGCCGGCGTCAACACGCTCTCGCGCGGCGGTGGGCCGATGAACGTCACCCCGGACGCCTTCATGGGCGCCTACGTCCCCGACCTGAACGCGATCCGCACCGCGGCCGTGAACGACGCGCTGTCCAGGCTCAAGGGCGGGATGGCCCCGGCGACGCAGGCCGCGATCTCGCAGACCGCCGTCCCCGGCCCGGTCACCCCGACCGCGGTCGGCGGCCCGCCCGCGGCCACGCCGGCCGTGACCTCGGGCCAGATCCAGGCCATGGCCGGGCCGGCGCCGGTGATGCCGGGCACCGGGGCCGCCGTCCCTCCTCCGCCGGCCGCCTCGACGCCGAACACGATGCCCTCCTACACCGGGCCGACCTCGAACGAGCCGTACTAGGCCCGCCGCGGTGAGGCGCCGGTACCCGCTCTGCCCCGGCGTCCACCGGCTGCCGGCCTGCGTCGTGCCCGGCTCGGTCGCCTGGCGCCGCTGCCGGGCCACCCGGTGGCTGCGCTACGTCCTCTGCCCCCTGGTGGGCTGGGCGCGGCCTAAGAGCGCGTCCCGACGGAGGTAGGCGCAGTCGGGTTTGTGCGACTCGTGCGGGCGGCAGCGGCAGAACGCGCACATCACGCGGAAATTGCCGATGATCCGCCCCTCGCGGTCGATCGGGCGCGACGGGTCGGTGTACCAGTGGGGGCCGTCCAGCAGCGGCGCCAGGACGGCCCGGAGCTCGGCGATCTCTTCTTCGAGCTCGCCTATCCGGATCGCGAGCTCGGGCGGGCTCGGGCCGTAGAAGTAGTCCACCGGGCCGATTCTAGCGCCGCGTGCTACACTGTGGCCCGAGACCAGCCGGCCCGAACGTCGAGAACGGGGCCGTCCCTTGCGGGGGACGGCCCCTTTTTTCGTGTCCGGGACCGGAGATACGGGGCGGGCGTGGAGCAGACGCGACCGGCGCAGACGGAGACGACCCCCGTTGCGGACGCAGGCTCTCCCCCTTCGAGCGCGCAGCCCGAGCAGGCCGAGGCCGGATTCTTCGACCAGCTGATCCGCGGGGTCGGTCGGTCGTTCGGATTCGGTCGGCCGCCCCAGGCGCCGCCGGAGGACGAGGAGCCGACCGACGCGACGGCGGAGGCCGCCGCCGCGCCGGCGTGGACGCCGCCCGCGTCCAAGGACGAGTTCGACCGCAGCGTCCAGTCGGAGGTCGACCGCCGCGAGGCCAAACGGGCGCGGCAGGCGGCCGAGGAAGGCCAGGCCCGCTACACCGCCCAGGAATGGGAGCGGGTCAAGGACCTGGCCCGCAAGAACGACACCTGGGCGCTCGGCGAGATCGCCAAGGCCGGCGTCGACCTCGCCATCTCCGAGGAGGAGCGGGACGGCGCCTACGGCGAGTTCCTCAAGGCGAACGTGCCCCTCTTCGACAAGGCGTTCCTGGACCCCCTGCTCGAGCGCTTGCCCGAGGAGGTCTGGAAGCCGATCGTCGGGGAGGGCCTGACCACGCTGGAGGACCGGACCGCGGCCGTCGGCAAGGCGCTCGCCGCCCACCGGGAGCGGGCCGTGGCCGACGCGCTCGAGGACCCCGCCTTCGTCCGCAAGCTGCTCGGCTCCCAGGCGTTCCGCGCCGCCTGGCTCAAGAGCGACGTCGTCCGCAAGCAGTACCTCGCCAACCTGCGGGGCGACCCCGGGTACGAGGAGGCGGACCTGGCGCCCGGCGTGGCGCGCGGGGCCGTCTCCGGGAACGAGGAGGCGGATATGGACGCCATCCTGCGCGGCCAGTACCAGGCGCTGCGCGCGACGCGCCACGAACGGATGCGGAGCGCGCGCAACGGGGACCTGTAACACGACGAAAGGTCAGCCTGAATGGCAGTCATCGACCGAGCCACAGACGCCAGCTCGTTAATCCCGGAAGACTACCAGCGGGGCATCGTCCAGCCGATCACCGAGAAGAGCGCGGCTCTCTCGCTGATCCCAACCGTGCCGATGAGCGCCCGCCAGCAGCGCATGAGCGTGCTCGCGACCTTCCCGATCGCCGCCTTCGTGACCGGGTCGAACACCGACGTCGGGCTCAAGGCGACGACGAACATGACCTGGGCCAACGTGTTCATGACCGCCGAGCCGATCGCGGTCATCGTCCCGATCGCCGAGGACCTGGTCGACGACATCGGCCAGCCGATCTGGGCGCAGGTCAAGCCGCGGCTGGTCGAGGCCATCGCCGCGGTCATCGACGCCGCCGTGTACTTCGGCGTCGGCGCGCCCGCCTCCTGGACCTCGCCGTCGATCGTGCCGGGCGCGGTCGCGGCCGGCAACACGGTCGCGGCGGGCACCGGGGTCGACATCGCGGCCGATATGAACGCCGCGATGGGCGCGGTCGAGGCGGACGGCTTCTACCCCGACGGGTGGTACTGGGACCTGCGCGAGCGGGTCAACCTGCGGGGCCTGCGGGACGCCAACCGGCAGTTCCTGTTCAACCCCTCCGGGCCGTCCAACACCGGCGTCGCCTCGGCCGGCGACCGGCGGATGATGGAGGCCGGCTACCAGGGGCCGCTCTACGGCCTGCCCTCCTACACCTCCGCGCTCGGCCTCGCCAGCTTCGGCCCGGGCGTCTCGGGCAACACCCGGTACGTGACCGGCGACTGGGACCAGTCCCGGATCGGGATGCGCAAGGACATCGAGTTCAAGATGCTCGACCAGGCCGCCCTGTTCAACCCCGACGGCACGCTGATGTTCAACCTGCCCCAGCAGGACATGGTCGCGCTCCGGGTCGTGACCCGGGTCGGCTACGTGACGCCGAACCCGGCGACGCGCACCAACCCCAACGCCGGCACCCGCTGGCCGTACGCCGTGGTCCGGATCCCGTAGGCGACGGGGAAAGGAGAAAGCAGCTATGCCCCGCTACACGCAGCTCGCCCCGACCCTCCGCGTGCTCGAGCAGCGCGTCCCGGCGGTCGCGACCGGCGCGGACGCCGAGACGGTCATCGGGGAGGCGCCGTTCGACGGCTTCGTCTCGCTGGTCCGCTACCTGCCCGACGCCGCGTACACGGGCGCGGCGACCAACTACCGGTCGCTCTACCTGCGCAACAAGTTCCCCGGCGGGACCGGCGTCACGGTCATCGCCTCCTTCGACGGCACGTCCGGCAACAACCTGGTCGCGGCGACCGAGAACGCCATCGCGCTCGCCGCCACGATCCCGGCCGCGCCCGCCTACGCGGTGCAGCCCACCACCACGCCCACGGCCGCGCCCGTGCTCTCCAACGGCACGGGGTCGCTCACCGCCGGCCTGTACGAGGTCGCCTACTCCTACGTGGTCAACGGCGTCGAGGGGCCGCTCAGCCCCTACGCGACCAACGTCCAAGGCGGCTCCAACGGCATCGCGGTGGCGGCCATCCAGACGCCGCCCGGCGTCGCCTCCGTCCGGTACTACTTCCTCGTCTCCCCCGGCACGGCCGGCCTGGTCACGACCCAGTCCAGCGGCGCGGCGGTCACGCTCAACGCGCAGGGCAACGGCACGCTGCCGTCCGGCTTCTCGGTCGGCGACGTCACCAAGGGCGACGTGCTCGCCTTCCGGTCGCTCCACCAGGGCACGGGGCTGGCCGACCCCGGCGGGCTGGTGCGCGTGACGTTCACGCAAGGCTAGACCCAACCGGCCCGCGGCGCCGGCGCCGCGGGCCGGCACCCGAAGGAGGAACCCGTGGCCGACCTGACAGCCAAGAAGCGCGACGCCCTGAAGGCGTCGTCGTTCGCGATTCCGTCCAAGCGTGCCTACCCGATCCCCGACGCCAGCCACGCCAGGAACGCCCTGGCGCGGGTGAGCCAGCACGGCACGAGCGCGGAAAAAGCCCAAGTCCGCAGGGCGGTCGCGCGGCGCTACCCGAACATCGGGAAGGGCTGAGCGATGCCCGTCGGACCGGGGCGCTACCGCGTGACGACGACCAGGAGCGGCGAGAAGGTGCGCCTGCACTTCACGCCGTCGGGCAGGGTCAACGAGGCCAAGAACCTCGAGAGCGGCAAAACACACGATCCGAAAGAGTTCGAGGCCGACCGCAAGAAGGGCAAGAAGTAGATGGCCTCCATCGACCGCGGCGGCGCCTCGTCGCTCTCCCGCGAGGGCTACGGCGGGAAGAAGGGACCGCGGAAGCCGCCGCCGAGGAAAGGACCGAAGAAGCGATGCCCAGAGTCAGAGTGACCGTCGAGGGCGGGACCTACCACGCCGACGTCCCCCCGCACCGGCTGCCGCAGGGCCACGCGCTCGACGTGGACGAGGAGACGGCCCGGCGCTGGGTGAAGAACGGGATCGCCCAGTCCTGGGACGGCCCGACCGGGTACGTCGACGAGGCGCACGCGACCGCCTCCGTCCAGGACCTGGACGCCGAGATCGCCCGGCTGCGGGAGCTCCGCGACCGCGTCCAGGCGGCTCCGGCCGAGGCCCGGGCAGAGGCGGCCGTGCCCGAGGAGCACCCGTTCGCGAAGTACGACCTGTCCGAGCAGCAGCGGGTCAACCTGCAGCGGGCGGGCTTCACGCGCCAGGAGCACCTCGAGGGCGCGACGCTCGAGGACCTGCAGGAGGTGCCCGGGATCGGCCCGGCCACGATCGCGCGCCTGCGCCCCGACCTGGCCGCCAGGGAGTAGCGCTTGGCGTCGGCGACCCTGGCCCAGATCGAGCAGGAGGCCGCCGCGCGCCTGGGCCCCTACGAGCTGCTGAGCGCCTCGGCGACGACGGCGAGCACGCAGACGCTGTTCGTCGCCGACGACCTGTCCTCCTCGGCCGAGTCGGGGGACCGGGCCGACTACTTCCTGCTCCGGCGCGGCCTGCTCGCCTCCGGCGCCGCGGTCGGGGGCTTCGTCGCCGCCGACCGCGTCCGGCGGATCAAGCTCTACGACCCGGACGGGACGCAGGGCAACGGCGTCGCCGGCTCGCTCCTGGTCGACCGGGTCTGGACGAACGCGCCGGTCGCGAACGAGCAGGCCGAGATACACGCGCTCGACCCGGCCAAGGAATTGCGCTTCTGCGTCCAGCGCGGGCTCGAGCGCTGCTACTTCCTCGACCGCGTCCAGGTGGCGCTGTACGCCTACAACGCCGAGCGCGACGTGACCGCCGCGCTGCCGTGGCTGACCAGGCCGCAGATGATCTACGGCGCCTACTACCTGCCGACCGGGTCGGTCTACGCGCCCCGGCCGATCCCCTGGTTCGAGCCGTTCGAGCAGGGCGGCCACGTCTACCTCGGCGCCTCCCCCGACCCCTACCCGTTCGCCTTCTACCTGCGCGTGCTCCGTCCCGCCTCCTCCGTGGTCAACAACCTCTACGCGCCGCCCTCCCCGGCCGCGACCGACGTCGTGACCGGCGGGTCCCTGGCCGCGAACACCGCCTACTACGCCGCGACCGCCGCGCTGACCGGCTACGGCACCTCGCCGGCCAGCGCCCCGACGCTGCTCTACACGGCCGCCGACGGCTCGGGCACCCACGTCGCCCGGCTCCTGGTCCCCCAGGTGCCGGGCGCGAACAGCTACCAGGTCTACCTATCGACGGCCGCCCTGCCGCTCTTGGTCGCGACGGTCACGGAGGCGCAGCGGCTGGCCGGCTGCACGGTCACGGCCCAGAACACGGTCACGGCGACCAGCCCGGCCGCGGGCACGGTCGACGTGCGCGTGGCCGGGTCGGGCACCGCCGCGGTGCCCGCGGCCGGACCGCAGAACGACGCCGACGTCGTCAACGTGGACGCGGTCTACCCCGCCTCGGCCGCCCACGTCGCGGCCTGGCGGTACTTCCGGCCCCGTATGGCGTCGGTCGCGGCCGAGGGGATGTACCCGTCCAAGGACGAGGCGGTGGCCGAGTTCACCCGCCAGGCCCGACTACGCATCAAGCCGCCGGTCGAGCGCGTCCAGCTCTCGGCCCCGTTCGGTCCCCGGGGCCTGGGCTCCGGCGGCGGCTGGTGGGACGTCTAGGCGATGCCGGGTCTGCTCAGCCGCCGCAAGCCCTGGCCCTACCACTTCTCGCTGAACGGCGTCGGGTGCGTCCTGGTCCCGAGCCCGCAGAGCGGGCTGATGGTGGAGTCCCAGGCCGTCACGGGCGACGAGGTCACGCCGACGGCCTTCGACTACGGCGCCTACTCGCCGTTCGTCGAGAAGCCGTACGTCTTCGGGCGGCTGGTCGGCGGGATGGGCGAGGCGGTCCAGCGGTCGGCGACGCCGGTCCGGTACAAGCGGGCCAAGAACGCCGACCTGTCGATCGGGGGCATCGCGCGCCTCGGGCCGTACTTCGCGCCCGAGGTGCTGAGCGCGCCCGCGGTGACGCAAATGACGCAGTTCCTGGCCGCCGCGTCGACCTGGTGGGCGTTCCGGGGCCGCTACGTGTTCAAGCGCACGGCGCCCGCCGCCTGGGCGCTCGATTCGGATTTCGGGTCGCTCGCCTACGTCAACCAGGCCACGACCTACGCCCCGGTCGGCGGGAGCTTCGGCCAGATCTACGCCGCCTCGGGCGGCTCCGGGTCGGGGCTCTGGAACTGGAACGGGGTGTCGACCTGGACCCAGTGCACGCTGCCGGTCGGGATGAACGCCCAGTGGGTCGAGCGCAACCAGGCCGAGCTCTGGATCGCCGACGCGACCAACGTGATCCGCAAGACCACCGGCGACCCGCTGACCGGCGCCGGCGCCTGGGGCGGGCCGATCTACGTCGGCGACGCCTCGGCCCCCATCACCGGCCTGAAGTCGCTCCACGGGCAGATTTTCGTGTTCAAGACCGACGGCGTCTACTCGGTCAACACCGACGGCAGCGTGAACGACCTGTTCCCCGAGTTCCGCCTGACCGGCACGCGGTCCACCAACGGGAGCGCGACCGCGATCTGGCGCGACCGGCTCTGGTTCCGGTTCGGGGACGGCTACTACTACCTGACCGGCGGGTCGGTCGCGGCCTACACCCCGATCGGCCCGGAGCGCCTCCTCGAGCAGACCGGCGTCCGGGGCGTCCCGGTCGCCTTCGTCGGGCACGGCGCGTGGTTCGGCTACCTGGCGCTCTACGACGCGCTCGCGAACGTCTCCTACCTCCTCAAGTACGGCACCTGGGTGCCCAGCGACGACGGCGGCGCCGTGCCCGGCTACCAGTTCGCCGAGGTCTGGCACGGCTCGGTCAAGGAGTGGACCGGCAAGCAGGTCACGACCCTGGGCGTCGAGGGGCCGGTCGTGGTCGCCCCGAACCTGCGCCCCAACCCCTGGCTCTGGGTCGGCTTCGCCGACGGCACGATCGAGTACACGCCCCTACCCGTGCTCAGCCCCGACCCGGCCGGCGACGCGGCCTGCCAGTTCACGACCGAGGAGGCGTACGTCGACTGGCCCGACCACCACGCGATGGCCCAGGCCGACGTGAAACATTTCAGGACCTTCGTCGGTCAGGGGCCGCGCCTGGACGCCCAGAACTACGCCGCCGTCTCGTACCGGACCGACCCGAACGCGGCGCTCGCCCCGCTCGCCCAGACGCTGACCGCGACCGGGCTGCGGGCGTCCACGCCGGCGGCGGGCGTGACCGGCACGACGCTGCAGGTGCGCGAGTACCTGGTCGGGACGCGCACCACGACGCCGCAGGTCGAATCGGTCACGCTCCTGGAGCAGGTGCGGCCGGCGATGCTGCTCAAGAGCGAGGTCGTGGTCCGGGCCGCGCGCAACCTGGCCCGGCGGGACGGTCTGGTCGACCGGCGGACCGGCGAGAAGATCCGGGCCGCGCTGCAGGCGGTCGTGGACGGGTCGAAGGCGCCCGGGGCCGGGCCGGTCACGGCGATCTTCCCCGACGAGACGAGCCAGCAGATCGACGCGGTCGACTACGCGGCGGTGCTCGCCCCGAACGGCCACGGCCTGTCCTGGGACGTCCGCCTCAAGCTGGTGCAGTTCGTCTCGAACACCACCTACGGGACGTGGTCACGAGTCGCCGGACATACCTGGGGTGATCTGGCTGCTTACACCTGGGGGATGGTCCCGAGCTTATGAGCCTTCCTGGGTTTAGGCCCTCGTGCCGTGCGTCCTTTTCGGTCGCGGTCCACCGTGTTTTCCTGGCTCGTACCGAGCCACAGGTGGGTCGGGTTGCAACAAGGCGGGTTGTCGCACGAATGGCAAACCACCATCCCGGCCGGAATCGGGCCGTGGACCAATTCGTAGACGACACGATGCGCGGCCCGGTTGGTCCCGTCGGCCCAAAACGCCCCATAACCTCTTCCCCGAAAGCATCCGCCGAGCCACGGCCAGCAACCGTCGGCGGTACGGCGGTCGACCTTGGACCAGAAGCGACCGGTCACGTCGCCCGGTTTGCGGACTGCGTGGTGGGCACGGCAAACGACCGAACAGTAGCGGCCTCGACCGAAACGGAGACGCGAGGCGCGGACGGAGAACGGTCGACCGCAAGCACGGCAAGTACACTGAACGGGCATTTCAACCTCATCCGTTGGAGTGCCACGCCCCCGGCCGTTGGAGCGGCGCGGGGGCACTTCGCAGCCCTCATTTTACGCGAAAGGAGGGCCGCGTAGATGCCCCCGACATTCACGACCGGCGGACTCGCGCTCAAGAAGCCCGCGACCGTGGACTCGGCGCTCATCGGCGACCTCAACACCAACGCCGACCTGGTCGACGCCGGCACGGCCCGCGTGATCAACGTCAAGGGCGCCGGCTACGGCGCGGTCGGCGACGGGGTGGCCGACGACCGGGCGGCGATCCTGGCGGCCGAGACGGCGCTGGGGGCGGGCGGGATGCTCTTCTTCCCGGCCGGGACGTACCGGATCGCGACCTCGATGGGCCTCAAGTCGACCACGCACCTGATGCTGAACGGCGGCGCGACGCTCGCGCCGGCGACGTCCACGACGACGACGATCGCCGGGATGGTCCGCGCCGGGACGTACCAGGTCTTCGCGGGGGCCGGGACGATCGTCCTCAGCTACGCGCAGACGGTGTACCCCGAGTGGTGGGGCGCCGTCGCCGACGTCAAGACCGCGCAGACCGGCGGCGCGATCACGAGCGGCCAGACGACGCTCACGACCGGCGGCACGTTCGCCGCGACCGACGTCGGCAAACTCGCCGTCGTGTTGGGCGCGGGCGCCTCGGGCGCGCCGCTGGTGACGACCGTCGCGGCCTTCATCTCGGCGACCCAGGTCACGCTCGGCGCGGCGGCGTCGACGACCGTCTCGACGAGCCGGTGGGCGATCGGCTCGAACGCGACGGCCGCGCTCAACGCGTGCCTCGCCGCCGCCGCCGCCGGCAGCCCGGTGGTCCTGTCGGGGCTGTACGGCACGACCGGCGTGCTGCTCAACGCCGCCCAGGTGCTCGTCGGCAACAGCATGGAGTTCACCGGCGTGTACCGCCTGGGCACGGGCGCTGGCGGCCCGACCGTCTCGCTCAAGAGCGGCGTCTCGGGCGACAGCGTGTGCCTCGCGTCGTTCCTGGTCAACGGCATGTTCATCGGGACCTACGACGGGGTCGAGATCGGCACCGCCTCGGCGCCCCTGGCGCTCGCGTCGGGCGGCTACGTCCGCCACGTCAAGGTGCGCAACGCCGCCGCCTGGGGATTCAACATCCGGTGCAACGTCGCCTTCTTCGAGAACCTCTGGGCGCAGCACGACCAGGCCCCGCCGAGCGGCAACACGACCGCGGGCGGCATGAGATTCATCGACACGCTCGCCTACGCGGACGCGCTCACGGTCGAGGGGTTCGCCGTGGCCGGGGCGTTCTCCCTCGGGGCCGGCGGCGGCTCGGTCTACAACGGGCTGCAGATCGAGGTGCAGGGCACCTACGCGACGATCGACCTGATCACGGTTGCGTCCAGCCAGCAGATCATCAACGGCGTGTACGCGACGCTGGGGACCCACCGCGACCTGATCCGCATCCTGACCGGCGTCCGGGACATCGACGTCACCCTCGTCTCGATCAAGGGCACCCACACCCTGACCAACGTGCTCAACGACATCGACCGGGCCATCACGATCGCGCCGACGGGGACCGATTTCGCCTACGCGCGGTACTGGACGACCGGCAACACCGGGCTGATGAACCACGACGGCGGGGGCGGCTGGAAGATCCGCAAGACGGGCGCGCCCGATCTGGTGCTGTCGGACTCCAACGCGTTCTCCTCGGGCGTGACGCGGTCGATGGCGATCCGCGGCGAGGCGCTGAACCCGAACTCGGCCTACATCGTGGCGGGCGGTGTGCGCCTCGACATGACCCCGCTCACCGGCCGGACCAACATCGACCAGGGCGGCGCGCTGGAGTTCGTCAATTCGGCGGTCAGCGGCGCGACGGTCGACGCCCTCAGTTGGGACCAGAAGGGGAACGTCGTCGTCGGCATCGGCGCGCTGGCGACGAACGTCACGGACGGTTTCCTCTACGTAGCGTCGTGCGCCGGCGCGCCGACGGGCACGCCGACGGCCAAGACGGGCCGGGTGCCGGTGGTGTACGACACGACGAACAACAAGCTGTGGGTCTACAACAGCGGCTGGAAGGGCGTGGTGCTGGCGTGACCGCCGCCGCGCTCGGCGCCCGCGCAGAAGAGCACCTCGCCGAAGGACGCCGGCGCGAGGGATACCAGGGCCCCGTAGAGCGGGTACGCCCGGCCGAGGCGGACCGGCAGCTCGCAGTCGAGGCCGATCTCCGGCGCCGTGGCGAAACCGGCCAGCTCGAGGGCACGCCGCAATTCGCCCGGCGCCGCCTCGCGGACGTGCCCGCGCCAGGGCACGTCCCTCCACCATGCGTCGAAGCGGGGGTAGTTGGTGCGGCCCGCCAGCACGCGCAGGCGCTTGTAGAGGCACACGGCGTTCGGCTCGCCGAGCACGACCAGCCCGCCGGGGCGGAGCACGCGGCGCACCTCGGCGAGCACGCGCCGTGGCCCCTCGTGCAGGTGCTCGAGCGTGTTGAAGCAGAGGACGAGGTCGAAGGCGGCGTCGGCGAGCGGCCAGGGGATCCGGGCGAGGTCGTGGGCGACGGCGACGGCGCCGATGCGGGCCAGGTCGGCGCGCGGGTCGGCGGCGGCGTGGCTCGCGTCGCCGAAGTCGTCGAGGCCGGTGACGACTTCGACGCCGAGCGCGCGCAGGGCGGCCAGGACCCGGCCGCGTCCGCAGCCGACGTCGAGCACCCGGGCGTCGGCGAGCCGGAAGGCCGGGTCGAGACGGCGGACGAGACGGTCGGCCGCGGCCAGTTTGGCGGCGGTGTCGTGGCGGAGCAAGCGGTCGGTCACGGCGCCAGGCTAGCACAGCCGGCCCGCACGACCGACCACCGAAACGGTCGGCCGACGGAGCGGCCCACGCGCGGGGGGAAGACAGCGAGGGGAGGGAGATCGGAAGAGCACAGGTAACGGCCGACGCGCCCGCCCGCTGGTACGACACGGACGCGCCGACCGGCCCCGCGGGGCAGGTGCATTATCCACGCCCGCGGGCGGGAGGGCGGCAGGCGGTGCAACGACGGCGTCGTTCGAGGGGGTCCGCGTCGGCGTCCTGGTCCGTCCGTACCCGGGCGCGCCACCGGCGGTCCGCGCCCGCCCGTTCCCGGCGCCGGGCCGATGGCTGAGCGCACGGCGGATGCGTCTGCGCGACGCCGAGCCGGCGG
>Ga0126384_10001516_pt1 | contig 13795 bp, 9 predicted proteins | sample PanSoiMetPlot_36_FD_92543 | JGI IMG/M metagenome (GOLD analysis project Ga0126384, IMG submission 92543) | Tropical forest soil microbial communities from Panama - MetaG Plot_36 | ecosystem: Environmental > Terrestrial > Soil > Tropical forest > Bulk soil | place: Panama | collected 2016-02-17 | reverse complement strand
ATCGCTGACCCCAGGTCCCGAGCTCCCGAACGGTGGCAGCAAGCTCCAGGCCGGATTCGGTCAACCGGTAGGTCGGGCCGCGGAGGCTGGCCTCGCGAGCGATCACCCCGGCATCGATCAGCTCGCGAAAGCGCGCGGCGAGCATCGTCCGGGAGATCCTCGGGATTCCGCGGCGGACCTCGCCGAACCGTCGGCTCCCGCAAAGAAGCTCGCGCACAATGAGCAGCGTCCAGCGCTCGCCCAGCAAATCCAGCGCTCGAGCGATCGAGCAAAATTGGCCGTAGCTCTTCACGCCTCGAAGCTAGCACAGCGCTCCGCAGCGCGGCGGTACGGATTCCGTACCGGGCATCGGGAACAGTCGTCACGCCACGCGGTAAACAGAGCGATGCGCACGTGGTGAGCCTTCCGTTGTCATTTCCGCTCTCAACATCGGCGCGACGCCCGGTTGCAGCGGCCGTAGTACCGCTACCACCTCGCTCGGCTTGAACCGCCCGGCGCTCGATTCGCCGAGATGTGCGGGAATTGTCTCTCCCACTACTATAACCCCGCGCATCTCACGGGAAACGAGCGATTCTCGGCGGCATACGACGATCAGCTGCCCGGAGCATGGCCCAGAAGCTGAGCGATTCGCGTTTACGTCAGTTCGAGCCCACTCCCCGAGGCTCCGTGCGCAGGCCGTCAGGGTCGCGAGCCCGGGCCGGGCAATTAGCGTGCCTCACAGGAGTGAAGGGGTTCGTGTTAACAAATGTCGTGTAAGTTTGCTTACATATTGAAACATTTAAAATAAATGTCTACATGAACCCCTTCACTCCTGTATTGACTCTTTTTAAAGGCCGCGGCAGGGCCCGCCGTGGTCTGTGCATCCAGACCGCCGTCCGAGACGCAGGATCGAGAAGCGAGCGACCCGCGTTATTGAGCTGGCCGGTGCGGGGGAAAGAGTTGCTGAATCAGCGCTCGATCGCCTTGTAGCGCGACACGGTTCAAATACAGCTGAAGTCCCCGCAGGCCTCCGAGCTCTTCGCCGCCTCCCGCGCGTCCTGGCCCTCCATGGAGCAGCTGAGGGAGCACCGTCCCCGGCGACACCGACTGTCCGGCGAGCTTTTCACCTCCGAGGACGACGCGTCCATGGAACGGAGCAATCCCGGTCACCACCTCGCCGACGAATTTGCGATCGTCCGAGTACAGCGCTGACACCAGGCCCCCGCCACCTGCAGCGATGAGTTCCACGAGTCGCCCAACGTCTTCGTACGGCATAAGCGTGGCGACGGGCCCAAAAACTTCGTGCCGGTTGAGCGCGTCCGTCGCACCTGGCTCGCGCTTCACGAAGAGGGTAGGGGGAACGAAGTACCCCTTGCCGACAGGCGCACCGATCGCTGTCAGCGGTTTTGAGCCACCGGTCGCCAGCTCCGCTTCAGCTGCGAGTTGATTCATCCCGCTTCGAACGGATTCCAGCTGATCGCTCGTTGCCAACGGGCCCATCGCGGTTTTCTCCTGAGCGGGATCTCCGACTCGGACCTCAGTGAGCCGCTCAACGAGTCTCTCGCGCACCTCATCCAGTTGCTTGCTGGGCGCGTAGATCCGCCGAATCGCGGTGCACTTCTGACCAGCTTTCTGGGTCATCTCGCGGACTACGTCGGCGAGGAAGAGGTTTGATGCCTCCGATCCGAGCGAGACATCCGGTCCGATTACCGCGGCGTTCAAGCTGTCCGCCTCGACGTTGAGGCGCACGTTGGCGGAGCAGAGCACCGGATGCGAGCGCAGTCGCGCGGCCGTCTCGCCCGAACCCGTAAACGCCACCACGTCCTGGCCGGTGAGATGGTTGAGCAAGTTCCCGACGGGTCCGCACAAGAACGAGAGTACTCCCTCGGGAAGAAGTCCGCCCTCCACCCAGCGTTCCACGATACGATGCGCCATCCACGCCGTGGCCGTTGCGGGCTTGCTGAGGGTGGGGAGGCCAGCCAGAAAACTGACGGCAAATTTCTCCGCCAACCCCCAGGCGGGGAAATTGAACGCGTTAATGTGGACCGCAACCCCTTGCCGAGCAACGAAGACGTGTTGCCCGTAGAGGCGGGCCGACCGCCCCAGGCCGGTTCCGTCCCCGTCGATCAGAAAACGGCTGTCGCCCAAGGAGCTGGCGAGCTCGGCGTAGTACATCAGCGTCGCTGAAGCGCCGTCGATGTCGAACTTCGCATCGGAGCGGGTGTTGCCGGCGTTCGCGATTCCGATGGCGATCAGCTCCTCGCGGGCATCGCCGATCGAGCGAGCGAGCTTGGCGAGGATTTCCCCTCGTTGCACGAAGGTCATCGACCGCAGATTGGGCCCACCGACGCGCCGGGCGAACTCCACGGCGGCGCCGAGGCCAAGGCCTTCCGTCGATGCCTCGGCGACGCGTTCTTCGTTGGAGGGGTTTACCAGCGCGGCCTTCTTGCCGGATCCACCCTGCCACTTTCCGGACAGATAACTCTTTAGTTCCGTTGCCATCCCGCCAAGTTACCACACGCAAACGGCCTACTTGAGCGATGGATCGTCCAAGTACGTTTGGGTCAGCAGCTTCGGCCGCGGCAGCAGCCGGCCGGACCAGTGCCGCAGATACGATTTGGCGATCAGCCACGCTCTTCGCATCCATCCAATCTGAGCCAGCGAGCCTCGCAGCACGCCCATCCGCTGCAGGCGAATCTCGAGGATTTCGGTGAGCTTCTTGAGGAACGCCGGAATGTGACGAAGCACTTCGTGCTCGTGCCCGAGCTTCTTTTCGATGTACCGGGCGAGGCGCTCCATGGCGACCAGCGAGGTCAAGTTGAGCCCCAGGAGGTAGTCGCGCAGCCGCGGATTGGCTTGAACCAGCTGCTGGGTCTGGCGCTCCCCGAAAGCCACGTGGCGCTCTTCCTGTCGCGCGGCGCTTTCCAGGATCTTCACCACCCGCTCATCTTCGATGGTGTCGATCAGCGCGTAGAAGATCATCAGTACCAGGCCCTCGCCGACGGCCATCTCGGTGGCCACGTGCTCGGCGTAGGTCGACCCCATCGCCCCGGTGGACATGAAGCGAATCACCGGATGCGCCGGTCCCGGCCGGGCTCCAATCAGCTCGTAGATTCGCAAGAACTGGCGAACGTGGCTCAGCTCCTCGACCGCCTGGCGCGCGAAGAACCCGGCGGCCTCGAGGCTGGGTGCGTGATACAGCCAATGGCCGCACTGAATCCCGGTCACTTCGCCGTACAGGAATTGATCAAAGATCCAGGCCAGCAGCTTGGTGTCTCGCGGCAGGCGAAACTTGGCGCCTTGGAAGTCAAACCGCATCTCTTCCCGTGACACCAACATCCCGCCGGTGTCCGGGGTCAGGTCGGCTTGAGCTTCGCTCGAGGTGGCCATCTGCCAATCAATCTACGGCGATTGAGCGATGATGCGAAGGCCGTTGGGATAAGTTGGACGGCTCATGGACGCGAGCGAGCTTCATCGAAAGGCGTGGGTCGCCGATGCCCATGCCGATTCCTTGATGTGGAATCGGGATCTGACTCAGCAATCCTCCCGGGGGCATGTGGACTTCGTTCGCCTCAAGGAGGCGGGCGTGAAGGTCCAGTGTTTCACGATCGTCACGCGCGGTTTTCCGCTGATCGGCGCGTTCCCGGCGTTCATGCGCTACTGCCGCTGGCCGAAGTCGGCACGTACGTCCGAGTGGACCCGAGCGATCTGGCAAATCGAGCAGCTGGAGCAATTCTCGGCGCGCTCCCAGGGCGAGGTTCGCATCGCGAAGCGACGGTCGGACCTGGAAACCAACTTACGCGACGGGAAGATCAGCGCGGTGCTCGGCGTCGAGGGCGCCCACGCGGTGGAGGGCCGCGTAGACCGCGTCGCCGAGCTCTTCGCCAAAGGCGTGCGGTTCATGAGCTTGACCCACCTCTCCAACAACGAGCTCGGCGGATCCTCGTTCCCTCTGATGCTGCCGAAACGGCTCACGCCCTTGGGCGGGGAAATCTTGGACGCGATGGCGAAGCTCAAGATGGCGGTTGACGTCGCGCACGCGTCCCGCAAGTCTTTGGAGGACATCCTCTCTCATCCATCCGCACAGCCGTTTTGCTCGCACACCGGCGTCGATGGCGTCGCGAGGATGTGGCGCAACCTTCCGGACGAAGCGCTTCGGAAGATCGCCGATCGAGGCGGCGTGGTCGGGATCATCTTCGGAACGGTGTACCTCGGGGGCAAGCGGATCGAAGACGTGGTTCGCCACATCGAGCACGCGGCGAATGTTGCCGGCGAGGACGCGGTGGGGTTGGGCTCTGACTTCGACGGGATGGTGCCGCTGCCGCGTGGAATGCGCGACGTTCGAGACCTCTCGTTGCTGACCGATGCCCTGTTGCGCCGCCACCCCGAGCCTTGGGTTGAGAAGGTTATCGGCGGGAACTTGACTCGGTTTCTGGCTCAGATTTTGGGCGATGGAATCGAGGCCGCGTAACCCGTTCTCCTATGGTGTCTTTGACACAAATTCACTTCCAGGTCGAAACTGATAGTAAAATTATGCACTTGGGAGATGGTGGGTTCGGCGAAAAGGGCTGGCCTCGAGCAAGCCGGGCTTGCATGCTGCGCCGCCGCGGATCTCGGCGGCGCTCGGGTGGTTCTGCCCATCGCCATCTTTTGAGGTCGAGGCTCCATCTTCTCGGCGTCTGGGACGCAGTGCTAGCTTGGTTGGGTGCCCCAACCGCCGAAGTCAGCGGCAGAAGCCCCTGAGACCTTGCCGGTTAAAGGCTCGTTGGGCAGACCGAGCTCGGTTCGGCGCTTCCACCTCGCGGTGCTCGAAGGTTCGAAGACAAACTCGGAATACCTTTCCAAAGAAGACAGCTGCTGCGTCGGCTCCCATCCTCGCAACGATCTGGTTCTGCAAGACCCGACCGTTTCCCGATTTCACTGCGAGATTCGACTCACCCCGCAAGGTCCACTGCTCAAAGATTTAGGCTCGCGCAATGGGACGTTCGTCGACGGAGTCCAGGTGCTGTCTGGAGTTTTGAAGAGCGGCAGCCTGCTCCGCCTGGGAACAACCACCTTGCAGTTTCAGCTGGGCACCGAGCTCAACAAGCTGCCGGTTTCCCAGGAGGGGCGGTTCGGCACCCTCCTTGGATCTTCGGTGCCGATGCGGGTCGCCTATGCGCTTTTGGAGAAAGCAGCCGCGAGCGATGCCACGGTGTTGTTGGATGGTGAAACCGGTACCGGAAAAGGCGCCGCCGCGGAGTCCATCCACCGCCAAAGCTCGCGAGCATCCGGCCCGTTCATCGTCGTGGACTGCAGCGCCATCCCGGAGAATTTGCTCGAGAGCGAGCTGTTCGGCCACGAGAAGGGCGCGTTCACCGGAGCCACTGAACGCCACATCGGTGCCTTCGAAGAAGCCTCGGACGGCACCGTCTTTCTCGACGAGATCGGCGAGCTGCCGGCAAATCTCCAGCCAAAGCTCCTCCGGGTACTCGAAAGCAAGGAGATTCGCCGAGTGGGCTCCAACGTGCGCAAGGAGGTCGACGTCCGGATCATCGCCGCGACGAATCGGGATCTGCGCGCCGAGGTCAACGCGGGTCGCTTCCGCTCCGACCTTTATTTTCGGCTCGCAGTCCTGCGCGTCACCCTGCCACCGCTCAGGGAGCGGGCCGAGGACATCCCCGAGCTGCTGGAGCACTTCTTGTCCATGGCGAACCCGGCGGCCGGCGAGCTGGAATGGCTGCGCGCTCCCGAGCTCGTGAGCAAGCTCCAGTCGCTCAGCTGGGCGGGGAACGTGCGTGAGCTGCGAAACTACCTCGAACGCTGCGCGATCTTCGGCTCGGCGCCTGCTCCACTTGAGGGACCGATGAAAGGCTCCACGGTCCAAAGCGAAGTGGATTTGAGCATTCCGCTCTCTTCGGCCCGCGAGCGAGCCGTCGTCGCATTTGAACGCCACTACTTAGACGCGCTGATGAAGTCTCACGACTGGAGAGTTGGGAAAGCCGCGGAGCAGGCCGGGATCGATCGCATCTCGCTCTGGCGCTTGCTCCGGCGCCACGGCATCAAGAACCCGCGCCGCTCACGCGACTAGGGCTTTCCGAGTGCCACGGCCGCCTTGTTGGCGATCAAAATGAAGCCCTTTCCCCGCGCATCCTTTTCCACCTGCTCGAGCTGACGGCGCCCCTTTAGGGCATTGCCATGCTGAAGCTCGATCTGAGCAAGGCTGAGCCGCCCCTGTAGCTGGTAATCGACGGATCCGCCTTGGGCTGCCAGGGCGATCACCTCTTGCAGCGCATGCAGCGCCTTCTGGGTGGAGCCGGGACGGGTGGCTGCTTCCACCTCGGCATCGACGATCGCAATCGAGAGCTGGAGCCGACGATCCTCGCTCTTCGCCGACAATTCCGATGCCCGAGCGATGGCACTGCGCGCGTGCTCGAATCGAGACCGCCCCAGAAGCGCCTCGGCTCGGACCGCGTCGGCTTCGGCGACTTTGTCGATCTTGCCTCGGGCGCGCAGTTCATCCGCCGCCTGGGCGGCGAGGTCGTCGGCTTCCGCCGGACTGCCCTCGTCAAGAAACAGCTTGGACAGAGCGAGCCTGTCCTCGCTGGCGTTGGTCTTCTCGCCGATCTCGGTGCTCAGGGAGAGGGCTTCCTCGTAATTCTTTCTTGCCTCGGGGAGGTTCCCCGCCTTGTGCTCGATGTCACCAAGGGCTGAGAGCGCACCGGCGCGACCGCTCTTGCTCGCGGTCTCCTTGGAGAGCTCGAGCGCCTGCCCGCAGCTGCCTCGCGCTCCGGCCAGATCTCCCGCCGCCGCCTGAGCGTCGGCCAGACCAACTAACCCGCTGATCGAGTAAAAGGCCTTGTCGCCAGTCTCCTTGGCGAGGGCCACGGCCTCCTCGTACTTCTTCTTCGCCTCGGTCACCTGGTTGTCGCGCTGAAGCAGCCCGGCGAGGTTCCCGATCGTGAACGCTTGATACAACTTCGCACCGATCTCGCGCTCCAAAACCAAGGCCTGTTCGAATCTCTGCTTGGAGTTCGTCAGCTCGCCCTTTTCCTGGAGCACCAGCCCGAGGTTTCCCAGGGCCGCGATGGTTCCCGACTTGTTCCCGATCTCGCGCCAGATCCAGAGCGATTCCTCGAAACCCCGCTTGGCGGCTTCGAGATCTCCCTCGTTGAGCAGGACGTTGGAAAGACCGTTCAGCGAGCTCGCGATCCCGCGTCGATTGCCGGTCTCCTTGCGAACGGCCAAAGACTCTTCGAACATCTTCCTCGCCCCGGCCAGCTCTCCCTGAGTGTACAGGGCCCAGCCGATGCGCTCGCCGATCAAAGCGGCGACCTGTTTATCGCCCAGAGAAGTCGCGAGCTCCTTGCCCTGTTGGTACGCCGCGAGGGCTTCTTTCTTTTGGCCGAGATGATCCAGGGCGAATCCCTTTTCGCCGAGAGCTCTCGCCTGGAGCAGCGGTGCCTTCAGCTCCGTGGCTCGCGCCAACGCGCGGGTGGCCACGGCGAGCTGTCGCTTGAAATCCTCTCGGGTCTTGGCGGCGTCGGCCTCTTGCAAATCGATTCGAGGATCCCCGCTGGCCGGCGGTGGCAGCCGGCGCAAGGATTCCAGCGTGGCAAGGCTATCCTGCGCCTTCCCGGCGGAGTCTTGAACCGCGGCAAGACGCAGGCCGTACTCCAGATTGTCGGGAAAGAAGCTGAACAACGCCTTGCAGATGTCGATCCCCTTTTCGAAATCCTTGCTGGTCACCCGGTATCGGGCTTCGACCGAGAGCTTGTCTTCCCGCGAGAGGTTGGTTGAGAGCTCAAACGCCCTCTTCGCTTCCAGCTTCGCCCTCTCGTCGTAGCCCAGCAGCGACCAGGCCGTGGATAAAGCGGAATGCGCCAGCGCGTGGTTCGGCTCCTGCTCGAGGGCGCGCTCCAGCAACTCTCGCGCACCCAGCGCGTCCAGGCCGCGCAGCTTCGCCAGGCCTTCCGAATAAAGACGCGCCGCGTCCGGATGCGAGGGCAAGGCGCTGCGAACGATCTGGGCGTCGCTTTCAGAAATCTCCGCCACGCCGAGCTTGCGGCGCAGCCCATTTCCGACCCGAGAAATCAACTCGAACAGGTCGCTTTCGCTCCCGGTGTCGCTCAAAGAATGGGTGGTTCCCTCCGCGGCCTGCTGAAACCGCACATCGAGCCGGAGCTTCTTGTCGGGGAGCAGGACGTAGGAACCAAAGACGACAAAGTCGGCGTCGATCAGCTTTCGAATCCGCTGCAGAGTTTCGCTGCTATAGGTTCCGGCGGCCAGATTCAAATTCCGCTTCATCTGCGCGACGCTCTCGCCGGAGACCACCAGCAGCCGTTCCCCGACCCCGAGCTCGGAGATCAGCATCTCGGTCAACGCGGTGGCGAGCCAGGCGCTTTCGGAGCGCTGTGACAGGTCGTTCAAACCGAGCACCGCGACCGCCTGTCGCCGCTTTAGCGCGGCCGCCGGGGAGCGCCCCGCGATTCGTTCTCCGATCCGGCTTCTCATCAGCACCAACGCGCTCGCGCACAGCGCGGCCAACAACGCCACCGCGGTGATTCCGATCAAGCGGCGAGTCCAAGCGCCTCGAATCGCGGGCGCCTGCGCCTGGGCATCGAGCCGCCGCAGGACCTCGGTGGCGCTGGTGGGCCGATCCGCTGGGTTCTTCCGCAGGAGCTGGTCAATCAACGCCGCCAACCAACTGGGGACGCCGGCGACGGTCGTCAACGAGCGCGGCTCTTCGTTGAGAATTTGATGCGAAGTGCTGACCTTGGACTCACTTCGAAACGGACAGGCTCCGCTGACCAGTTCGTAGGCAACGACCCCGAGCGACCACAGGTCAGTTCGATGGTCGATGTCTCGCCCCCGGAGCTGCTCCGGGGCCATGTACAGAAGAGTCCCCAGCACTTCGCCGGCGTTGGTGACGCTCTGCGCCTCCGAGTCGAAGATCAGTTTCGCCAATCCGAAGTCGAGGATTTTGACCGTTCCGCTCGCGGTCAGCAGGATGTTCGCGGGTTTGATGTCCCGGTGGACGATCCCCGCGCGGTGGGCGGCTTCGAGTCCCGAAGCAATCTGGCGCAGAATGTTGACCACCGTCGGAAGCGGCAAGGGTCCTCTCTGAATCCGCTGCTTGAGGCTCTCTCCGTCGTAGAAGGCCATCGCGATGAACAGCTCGCCGTCGTGCTCGCCCAACTCGTAGATCACCCCGATGTTCGGATGGTCGAGTGCGCTGGCGGCGCGCGCCTCCCTTAGGAATCGGGCCTTGGCCTCCTCGCTCGTCGCCAGCTGGCGGGAAAGGACCTTGAGCGCCACGGTGCGGCCGAGGGTAACGTCGGTGGCTCGGTACACTACGCCCATTCCGCCGGCACCCAGTCGCGCTTCGATTCGATAGTGCGTCAAGGTCCGGCCTGCGAATGCGTCGGCCGCCGGAGATGTCTGTGCCTCGGAAGTTCCGGGCATCGCAGCGGTCGACCAATCGCCCAACGCCGGCGAATTCGACGCGGCGCTGTTTGCGGCACCATCGCGACCTGAGGGTTCCCCTCGTGATCCCATGCCCTTTTGCGGGGCCGAAACTTACACCCGAAGTGCACCCAATTCGAAAACGTCAGGGGCTCGGCCCCGGCCAGGCATTCAGGGGCGTCGTGATAAGCCCTGTTAATCGGTTTTTATGGACTACCCGGGCGAGCGATCACGCGCTTTGTTTACAGGCCGCTGAGGGTTCGTCCAGTATCGCCTCTTCGGTGAATCGGGAGCAGTCGGTTGGTTCAGGGTGAGATTGGAGTCCTGACAGGGGACGCCAACGGGGCGACGTCCGTCGCGAGCGCGGCCGTGGGATTTCGGCTGTTGCTCGCGACCTTGATCGTCGTCGGAATCGGGATCCGCGCGGCTCCCCTGCTGGACCAAGACGGGCGCCTGATGAACGCCCCGACCGACGACGGCTACCTGATGCTGACGATCGCCCGCAATCTGGCAACCGGCAAAGGTTTTAGCGTTTCGGATGGCATCACTCCGACCAACGGTACCCAGCCCCTGGCCACCCTGGTGGATGCAGGTGTGTTCGCGGTTACTGGCGCGAATCGGCGGATTGGCATTCAAGTGCTTCTCGTAATTCAGCTGATCACCGCGTGCCTAGCCGCCATCGGGCTTCGCCGCTTGGCGATCAACGTGCTGGGCGCGCGCAGCGAGGGCAAGATGATCGCGGATTTGGCGGCCGCGGCGTGGTTCGCCAGCGCCGTTACCGTGCGCCATACCGTCAATTTCCTGGAGACCGGGATGTACGCCTTGTCCATCGTACTGGTGGCGCTGGCGATGTTCCGGATTCTATCGTCTCGCGAAAGCCGGCTTGGGTACCTTCGCCATGCGTGGCTCGGTGCGCTACTGGGCCTTGCTTTCTGGGCGCGCAACGACGCGGTGTTCCTGATCCTGGCATCATGCCTGGCGCTGGTCTTCGAGGGGTCCAGTTCTCCGGAGACTCGCGCGCGCGGGTGGTACCGCGCGTTTGTCGTCGGGATCGCGTCCGTTGTCGTGGCCGCTCCGTGGCTTTGGTTCAACCACTCGCGGTTCGGCTACATCGTCCCGGTGAGCGGACTGGCAGAGACCCTGGGAGCAGCTCGCAGCATCACCGTCCTGCCCTCGGTTTTGGCCTCGTATTGCCTCATGGTTTCTCCAGTCCCGAGCTCCGTTCAGGAGCAGCCGATCGTCATTTTGGCTTCCCTGCTGGTATTGGCGGCCGCCGGGATCGTCGTTCGTCGCGTATGGCAATCGGCCGGTGCGGACCAGCGGCGTTTCATGAGGTGGGCGGGACTGTACTGCTCGCCTCTGGTCCTGTTCTACGGGTTCTTTTTCGGCGTTCCCACCTTCCTGTCCCGATTCCTCTTCCCGCTGTCTCCATTCCTCGCTCTGCTCTGGGCGGTCGGCGTTGTCAGGGCTTGGCGATGGGGCCACCAGCGGGGTTTGAGCCAAGTGGCGCAAGTCGCCGCCGCGGCGCTCTGCATCGCCACGGTTGCCGTTCACGTCCGAAGCTACGTCAATTTGCGGGGGCATCTGCAACTCCAGATGCTGCGATGGGTGAACGAGAACGTCCCCGATGGGATCTGGATCGGCGCGGTGCAGTCAGGAACGCTCGGATTTTTCCACGACCGAACCATCAATCTGGATGGCAAGGTCAACCCGGCGGCGTACCAAGCTCGGGTCCAGAACCGGATCGGCGAGTACATGGTGGCGACTCCGGTCGAGTATCTCGTCGATTGGGTGGGACTGCTCGACTACTACGAACTTCCCACCGTCCGGGAGAACTTCGACATCGTCGTCAAGGATCCGGCGCAGAACCTGGCGGTGATGAAGCGCCGCCACCCCGAAAATCTGTAGTTAGTAGAGCGACGCAATCCTGAAGCTGCGGTATATGAGGCCGGGTTGCTCGAACGGCCGGAGAGTCCACTGCAAGTCGCCGGCTGCATTGACCTCCCGGACCTCGGGCACCGCGCCATAGGTCACCAGGGTGTTGCCACCGCTCAGCCGCTGGGTGAACCCCATCGCGGCGGCGAAGATGGGCGGGCTGGCATTGTACTGCCATACCAGCCGCGCCCGCCGGGCCGGGACATCCAGCTGGTACTCCACTGCGCGGCTCTGTGGCGGCTGGTGGGAAGCTCCATTGTCGAACAACGTCAAGGCATTTTTCCAGCAGGCCATGGTGTGCGCTCCTTGCGAACCCTGAGGTGCGCCCGCCTGGAAGCGATCCACCGAGGTACAGTGCGCAGGCGGAGCAGCGGAATTCGCATCAGTTGACGTCCAACAACTCACCGGCCCGAGGCGCCGTATCCCTTGCAGCAGTACTCCTCCTGTGGGCGCGCCTGCTTGTTCAATAACAGCCAACTGACCGGCTCCGTTATCCGGCCCGTCTGAACACGGCAAGTGCTCGGCAACCCAGCGGACGGACCGCCGCGGTGGCTATAGGCCCAAGCGCGAGGCGAAATCCTCGAAGGCCTGGTTGAATTCAGAGTCCGATTCCAGATTGGAGAGGTGGCCGGCGCGCGGCAGCACGATGAGCGACGCGCTCGCCATCAACTTTTTCATTTCCCGGGCAGCGTCCGGGGGGGTGAGCGTGTCTTGCTCACCGACGACGACCAGGGCAGGTCCGGCATAGCGAGAGAGGATTTCGCGGCTGTCCGGCCGAAGCGCCATTCCGCGCAGGGCCGCCGCGGCGCCCTTCGCTGGATTGCGCCGTATGATCGAGTCAACCTCTTTTCGAAGCTCCGCGGAAGCCGCAGCGGACAGAAGCTGCGGCACCATCGAGTCCGCCAGCACGCCGATCCCGCGGTCCAGGACTTTTTGGGCGGTCTCCTCTCGCCGCTTCTTCCCGGCCTCGTCGTCTTCCGTCGCCCGCGTATCGACCAGTACCAGCGCCTTCACCCTTGCCGGATCCAAGCGCAGCAGCGCCATGCTCGCGTAGCCACCCATGGAAACCCCGCCGACCACGGCGGAGTCGATCCGCAAATGCTCGAGCAACGCCAAAGCATCGCGCGCGAGTGTGGACATCTCGGTAGCTCCGGCGCCCAAGCCGCTTTGGCCAAAGCCCCGTTGGTCCGGAACGATCAGCCGGTACTTCGTGGAAAGCGCCTGAAGCTGCGGCCGAAAACTCGCGGAGCTCAGTGGAAAGGCGTGAAGCAAGAGGACTGGAGTGCCCTTCCCCTGATCCAGGTAATGCAACGACACGCCGTCGGCGGTGGTGAATTGCATCGCGACCTCCCGGGCGAATTGGGCTCCGCTTTCGCTCAGACTCGAACGAACGACAAGGTATATGTGTCAACTCCCGTGGACCAGCGTCCTAAACCCATCCATTTGGCTGACTTTCAGCGAGTGATCGCGGTGTTCACCGATGTGGACGGTACTTTGACCACCGACAATTCGCTGCAGAGCCGAACGCTCCGAGCGATGGAGCGGCTTCGGGGCCGAGGCATCAAGTTGGTCCTGGTCAGCGGCCGTCCGTCGGGCTGGGGCGAATGCTGGATTCGTACCCTTCCGATCGACGGGGCGATCGTCGAAAACGGCGCCCTGTACTACGCCCTCGGACCCAGTGGGGTGGTTCGCAAGTCCTACGCGCAAAGCGCCTCGATCCGCCGAAGGAATCGGCCCCGACTCTTCCGGGAGATTCGGGCGGCGCTCCGACGCGTCCCGCGCGCGAGGTTCTCCGCGGACAGCTTACAGACCGAGGTGGACCTCGCGATCGACTACAACGAACAAGTTCGATTGGGAGCGCCGGCAGCGATCCGCCTTGAATCGATGCTTCGGCGGCGCGGAGTAACGGCGGTGCGATCTTCGGTGCACGTCAACTGCTGGATCGGGGCTTTCAACAAGCTCTCCACGACCCATCGATTCATCCGGCAACAGTGGGGGTTGAGGCTGCGCGATCGGGATCCGCGCTTCGTCTACGTGGGAGATTCCTTCAACGACGCGCCGATGTTCGAGCGATTTGGATTGTCGGTCGGCGTGGCCAACGTCAACGACATCATCCAGCACATCGAGCATCGCCCCAGGTTCGTCACCCGGGGCCGGGAGGGGCGTGGCTTCGAAGAGCTCGTTGGCCGGATTGCGGCCGCGAAGCGATGAGCCTGGTCAAGGTGGAGCTGGCTAAGGGACTTGCACGGCACTTGCGCGCCGGCCACCCCTGGGTGTTCCGCAAGGCCCTCCAAAGTCTTCCGAAGGTGCCGGCGGGCAGCGTGGTGGACGTGGTGGATCAAGGCAAGTTCGTCGCCCGCGGCTATTACGATCCTCGTTCGCCGATCGCGGTCCGGATCCTCACCCGAAATCCGCACCAGGCCATCGATCAGAGCTT
>Ga0126384_10001515_pt1 | contig 13798 bp, 12 predicted proteins | sample PanSoiMetPlot_36_FD_92543 | JGI IMG/M metagenome (GOLD analysis project Ga0126384, IMG submission 92543) | Tropical forest soil microbial communities from Panama - MetaG Plot_36 | ecosystem: Environmental > Terrestrial > Soil > Tropical forest > Bulk soil | place: Panama | collected 2016-02-17 | reverse complement strand
TCACCAGGACTGGTCCTTGGTCGGCCTCGACGTCGCGCCAAAGGGCGGGCTCGGGCCAATGCAATGACGGCGTAAGATCGAGGTCGGCGCCGCTTTGGAGCGGCCAGCGCCGCAACAATGGGATCGCAATCACGAGGCCGAGAGCGGCAATCAGGTGGGCCGAGGGCAGACTGGTCAGGGCGGCGACCTTGCCCCAGACAGCGCTTCCGAGCGTCAGCGCGCCGAACAGCGTCGCGCCGAAGATCGAGAGACCGCGGCCTCGCACCCAGCCCGGCAAGGCGACCTGCACCGAGACGTTGATGGTTGCCAGGACCGCGATCCACGAAACGCCGGCGATCAGACTGCCGGCGAGCGCCACAGCGGGCTCTTTCGCCAAAGCAAACAGCACCAGTGCGACCGCGGTGCCGAGCGTGCCCGCGACCACCAGCCCGTTGGCGCCAAGACGACGCTTGAGCCAAGGCAGAACAAAAGCACCCCCTACCGCGCCAGCGCCGATCGCGCCCAGCAATATGCCGTAGAGCGCAGGGCCGCCCGCGACCTGGTTGCGCGCCACCAGCGGCAGCAACGCCCAATAGGTGCTAGCAAAGATGAAGAATCCCGCGGCGCGAATGAGCGTCGCGCGCAAGTGCGGATTGTGGCGGGCGTGCCGCAGACCTGCGCCCATCGCGCGGGAGAAGCGTTCCGGGGGAAGCCTGCGAGCACCGCCATCGTCCTGCGGATGCCACCAGCCGAGCGCGGCGATGACGCCGACGGTGGTCAGCGCGTTGACCCAGAAGGGCGCGGCCAATCCCAACGTTGCGATGACAAGGCCGGCGAGCGCCGGTCCGACCGCGCGGCTGACATTGATACCGACGCTGTTCAGGGCAACGGCCGGCTGGAGGTCTCGCCGAGGCACCAGTTGCGGAACAATCGACTGCCAGGCCGGTACGATGAGTGCCGCCGCGGTCGCCGCGAGGAACGCGAAGCCAAGGAGGAGGGCCGGAGTGGCCCACGCGAGCCACACTAGGACTCCGAAGACCGTGACCAGGATGACGACCGCGACCTGAATGGCGATAAGGAGCCGTCGGCGATCGACAATGTCGGCGAGCGCGCCGGCCGGAAGCGCAAACAGGAACATGGGAAGCGATCCCGCCACCTGAACCAGCGAGACCACGAACGGATCGGGACTGAGCGTGGTCATCAACCAGCCCGCCGCCGCGTTCTGCATCCAGGTGCCGATGTTGGAAACGACGGTCGCGACCCACAGCACGGCGAAGGCCGGATGATGAAACGGCACCAGCGGCGACGTCTCGCCGGCCGCCGTTTGCGACGGAGCGTGCGGCGGTTTGAGGTCGGCAGTCGCCATCTCGACTCTTACCGGCTGGCGTACAGGCGTGCCGACTCTTGCGGTTCAGCCGATGCCATCACGCCGCCCGCCACAAGCAGCCAAGCACGCCCCAGAACGCCCGGTCGTTCGACGGCGCGAGATTCGATCTGGCTCAGCCGCCTCGCGTCGCCTCGAACAGGAACCAAGTGCGCCGCTCGGCTTCGTCGATCCAGGTTTCGATCAAGCTTGCGCTCGCGACATCGCCATGCTCGTCGCAAAGTCCGTGCGTCTCCCGCAGGTTCGCCGTAGCTGCCCGTTATCGTCGCGCAGCTCCGCAAGCATGTCCATGGGCGTGACGAAATCGGCATTATTGTCGAGAACGCGCTGCAAACGGCCGATGTGGCCGATCGAGCGTATCGTCGTCCCGCCGATCTTGCGCACACGCTCGGCGATTGCGTCGGTAGTAGCAAAGATTTGATCGGCCTGTTCGTCCAATAGCAGGTGGTAGTCCCGAAAGTGCGGGCCGGATATGTGCCAGTGGAAATTCTTCGTTTTCACGTACAACCCGAACATGTCCGCAAGCAGAAGATTAAGCGCACCGGAAAGTTCCCGAATTGCGTTGGACTTCAGGTCCGTGGGCGTCTTGAGCGGCGCGGCGCGCAATGCCTTGGCGTCTCGAACGTTCATAAGTCTTGTCCTTCATGACGCTGTTATCCGAAGCGCAGGTGTGGATCTGCGCTGCAAATCCGGTCGGGGGTGTGCTCGCCGTTGGTCGTACGCCAGTTGAGCGGAAATTCCACGTCGCAGAAACCCCGACCCATCGGCGAGCAAGTAACAAACCGAATCCACAGGTACGGCTATTGAACGGATTTGCTGTCGCTAGGACGCGTTTGCTGATTGCATCGAACATTGTCACGTGGGCAGGCTCGCGGATCGTCCAACTAAGCCGCAAGGGCGTCCCAATCTGGGCAAGGCCGTGCACGCGCTCTCTGCCGACCTCGTTTAAGACCCTGCACCAAGTTTCCTTTCGCAGGGCGCACAGCAGTGTCATGAAGGACAACGTCGTGTTCATCAGCCGCGAGGCCGAACGCGCATTCCGCAGGGGGCGGGCAGCTGGCAAGCTGCCACGCGGATCGCACCAAGCCGTTGCCGAGGCGGCATCTGATGAAGCGCTGCTGCAGTCGATCGCCGAAGGCGAACAACGTGCGATGGGGATGCTCTACGCACGGCACAACACGCGCGTGTTTCGATTCGCGTTGTCCATCACCAAAAACCGTTCGCTGGCCGAAGATGTTGTGAGCGACGTCTTTTTCGATGTCTGGCGGTGCGCCGGTTCATTCCGAGGTCGGTCGCGGGTTGCGACCTGGCTCTTGGGCATTGCGCGCCATAAGGGCCTGTCGCTCCTGCAGCGCCCGGCGCATGAGGCATTGACCGAAGAGCTCGCAGAGACCATCGAAGACACCGCGGACGATCCCGAGCACTCGATGCAAAGGAAGCAGGCGGGCGCGATGCTCGCCGATTGCCTGCTGCGGTTGCCGACGATTCATCGCGAGATCATCGATCTGGTTTATTACCACCAGAAGTCAATCGAGGAAGTCGCCGAGATCCTCAGAGTGCCGAGGAACACCGTGAAGACCAGAATGTTTTATGCTCGCAAAGGCCTCGCTCAGATGCTGGCCGTGAGGACAGACGAGAGCGTTTCATTGTTGTCTTGAGTTCTTGGCTGGGCAGGCACCTGCCTGGCAGGTTGACGCACCCGGTATGTGCAAAGGTCTTACTACCTCTGCGCCGCTTCCTCGAATTGAGCGCGGCAGCGCGGGCTCAGGTCCTTAAGATTCCTGATCATGCACGCCGTGATGCGCTCGATGTTGGGAATTTCGTGGCTGCAAAACTTGAACGCATCCTGCATGCAGGCCTGTCGCTGTTCGAAAGTGCCGGCAGCGTGCGGCGCGCTGGAAAATGCAAAAACGATCAGCGCAGCAGCAATCGTGCTTGCAAGGTATGGAGTGATTCGTTCCACGGCTATCTCCTTCGCGCTTTCGCGAAAATTCACGGCAAATCCTTAACCCGTATCGGCAGGAGCGGCGTGCAGGACCTTGCTTTGACTGGGACGCTCTTGCGCTTCTTCTTGAGAGCCTGTTCGCGTCACCACGCGTTAGCGGCGCTCGGCTACTCAGCGGTAATCCAAGCCCGCGCAAATCCTTCATAAAGCCTCCTTGCTGCGCGGCCTTTTGCCTTCTCCGCCGAAAAGTGGCGGTTTACCAGTCTGCTTCGCTGCGCTAGCGTTCATAGGTTTGCGGGACGAAGGCCAGATGGCTGGCGGCAAGGATTTTGGGCCGCGGAGGAGCTCGCCCGGTGCGACACAGGGTCATTGCTACTTTAGCGGCGGCAACGGGCGCGCTCGGCGCCTTCGGAGCGATCACGCAGGCTCAGGATTTCCCGAGCCGGCCGGTCACGTTCATCGTGCCCTATGCCGTTGGCGGCACCGTCGATGTGCAGTTGCGTGCGCTCGCGGCCGCGACCGAAAAACATCTTGGCCGCTCCTTTGTGGTCGAGAACCGGCCGAGCGCGACCGGCATCCTCGGCCCGGCGCAGATGGCCGCGACCGCCAAGCCGGACGGCTACACGATCACGCAGATTCACACCGGCGTTCTCCGGCTGCCGTTCATGGCCAAGACGTCGTACGATCCGGCGGTCGACTTCAGCTATATCATCGGGATTTCCGGCTTGACCTCCGGCTTGGTGGTCAGGAGTGATGCACCCTGGAGGACTTTCGACGAGTTCCTCGCGGATGCAAGGGCGCATCCCGGCAAGGTCAGCTACGGTTCGCCGGCGGGCGCTGCCACGCCTTACATCGTGATGCAGCAGATCGCTCGGCGGCAAGGCATCCAATGGACTCATCTTCCGTTCAAGAGCACGGCTGAATCGACCAATGCGCTCTTGGGCGGCCATATCCATGCGGTATCGGATGCCGCCGGCTGGGCGCCGCTGGTGAATTCCGGTCAGCTCCGGCTGCTCGTGACCTATGGATCCAACCGTACCAAGAATTGGCCCACGGTGCCGACCTTGCGCGATCTCGGTGTCGACGTCGTCGCCAATTCCGCCTACGGGGTTGCCGGCCCGCGGGGCATGAGCGAGGCCGTCGTGAAAGTGCTGCACGATGCCTTCAAGAAAGGGATGGAAGAGCCGACCTTCACCGCGGTGCTGCAACGGCTCGAGCAGGAGCCGATCTACCAGAACACGGAAGACTATCGCGCCTACATCCAGCGCGAGCTCATCGCACAGCGGCAGATCGTTGAAGAGCTCGGGCTCAAGCAGGAATGACGCGGATTGCTGCAGGCGCTTCCGGCCCGGCCTCGCCGGCATGCTCGCCCAGAATCATCTTCGCGTAGCGCACGCCGATGCCGTAGGCGGAATGCGCCTTGAGGATGTCCATGCAGCCGTCATAGGTCTCGGCGCGCGCCCAGTCGCGCTGCCACTCGAACATCACCTGCAGCGTGGTCATCGGTACGACGCCGGCCTGGATCGCCCGCTGCACTGCCCGCTCATGCGCCTCGACCGTGACATCGCCGCACGAGTCGGTCGGTACATGGACATCATAGCCTTCCGCGATTGCCTCGACGGCGGGGAAGCAGACGCAAACCTCGGTCCAGAGCCCAGCGATAACGATCTTCTTGCGTCCGTATCCGGTGACGGCGGCGTTGAACCTCTTATCCTCCCAGGAATTCATCGTGGTGCGGTCGAACGGAATCTGGTCTGGAAATACATCCTGGATTTCAGGCAACAGTGCGCCGCTGAAGGTTTTCGCCGCGACGGTGGTCAGGATAACGGGCACATCAAACAGCCTCGCTGCTTTGGCGAGCGCCACCGCATTGTTGAGCACCATGTGGCGCTCATGCGAACCAACCCCAAAGAACATCTGGGGCTGATAGTCAATCAACGCGACAACGCTCTCGCCGGGTGTGAGCAACCCTTGTAGTTTTCTCGACATTCGCCTCTGTCCGACGGCCGCGACGAGGGCCTAGGATCGACACTCCATCATCCGCACCAGTTGATCTTGAACGGCTCTGTTGCTCCTAGGACGTTCTTGCGCTTCTTTCGTAGGGCAAGCTGCAGCAGGTTGCGTCACTTGGACGCAATTATCGAACGCCAGCCCGCAGGCTGAGACCTGAACGAACCCTTCGTTGTCGGCGCCCATTTCCCGGACGATCGCCAGAATGCTGCGGGCACATGTCCCGCATTGAGGGCGGCAGCCAAGACCATCATAGATCCGCGCGACCGTCAGGCTGGCCCGACACCCGGCTGCCACGGCGCGGACATCGCGGTCACTGAGCACGTTGCAGGAGCAGACGATCATGCGGCGGCCTATTCCAGTTCTGGGCGAACGCGTAGGGCGAATCTTCGTATCTGCGGCGCTCGACCAGACGCCGCTGCTTGACCGGGCGGACGACCTCGCGCCTGGCTTCTCGCTGCGGCGCAGGATTTTGCGCGACATCCTGCGCGGCGTCGGCCGGCGGGTAGGCTCGCGCGAAATTGGTGGCCGGAGAACGTTCGCCAGCCTGCTCGTCGGACTGCAGCAGCTCCCAGTTGCGGGCAAGCGGCTGCAAGCGCGTCGCCGGAGGCGCGTCGTAGGCGTTCAATCCGGGATTTGCCCGCACCGTCGGCTGCATGAACCAGAACAGGACAGCAATGGGCAGCGCGGCGAACGCCAGCAAGCCCAACGATGCCGAACAGAGGGCCAGCGTTGCCACGGCGTCTTTGCGGTGCCGTGCCGAGCAAAGGCTCAAACTTGCGTCCCCGCCTCGTCCAGTCGGCCTCAGCGTCTTTATCGTTGCTCGCACGAAACTTCATCCTTATACGGCGAACGCCTCAGTCAGGGTGACACTGGCCGCGAGACCTGATCGCGAGAGCGGATCGAACCTCGCCGCGCTCTGGTTTTGGTGTGTCGGCCATCGCGATAGAAAGATCGTCCAGCCGCTGACGTTTTTCTTGAACGTGATTGCCGTGCCCGAGACAGCCTTGCGCCGATTTTGAGATTCTCATACCGCCTAAAGGGGCTGCGGGCTCGGGGGCGCGTTGGCAATAAGCGAGTTCAACTTCCCAATGAGTCATGATCCGGATGACGCCACAGTCATTGGGGCTTTTCCGGTCACACCGCAAATTCGGTCACCTTGACGAGTGTGAAGAAGAGCGCTGGCCTGACCGGCCCATAGCCTCGGGACGTGTTCACGCCGACCACCACGATCGGGACGATCTGGAACGCGTACGACCTGCTCCTGGCCATGCCGACCTCGGGGCCTTGCACGTAGGAGACGTCTGCCATGGCACAGGCATTCGGATCCTTCTCTTCGGTGTTGACGGCACGAATGGCGACCTGTGGGTTACCGTCGAACAGCTGCACGTAGCGCTCGACCTGCCTCTGCGTGTCGCAAATCACGACCGCGCCGGTCTCGACCTCATAGGCGTGTGCGGGTGCACACATGACTAGAGACAATAGGGCGAATCGCAAGGCGGACTTCATGGCACTCTCCTCGGTGGCGATACCTCTGTGCTCCGGCGATCGCTGCCAATCCTGTCGTTTGCCGATCACGAAACCTGCATGTTGCCGATATCAGTCGGCTCAGCGGGTCGACCAGCGATAGCTGCTTGGGGTGACACCGACATGCTCGCGAAACCGCCGCGCGCAGTGGCTTTGATCCGAAAATCCCGCCGCGAGCGCGATTTCCGAAAGCGGCAGATCCGTCGCCGCCAGCAGGTCCTTGGCCCGCCGTACCCGGCATTGCACCACGTAGTCGTGCGGGGTCATGCCCTCCGACTGCTTGAAGGCGCGAGCGAAGTGGTACATCGACAGTCCCGCGATACCGGCCAGTACTTGGATGCTGATGTTCTCCTCCAAGTGGGCCTCGATGTATTCGCGCACCCGTCGCAGCGATCGCGGCGGCAGGCCGCCGCGAATCCTCGGGCGTAGCCGAACGACCGATGCAACGGTGGCGGATCCAAATGTCGACGTGGTGAACGGCTCGAGCAGCGACGGCTGCCCGGCATACGCGGCGCTACTCGAATTCAGGAGCATGACCTCCTCCTATTGGACCGTGAGATGCGAGCATCTCGGGCTGTGTGTGTCAGGTCGGCGCGGAATCGCGAGCGGCTCGACGCCCGGAAGATGCAGCAGGCGCGCGCAAAAGCGGAATCAATGGTTATGAATCTTTGCTAGCCGGTCTGATGCGCCAACGTCGTTGCGCCTGACCAAAAGACTAGCGACTGAAACCAAAGTACGGGGTCGCGACCGATCGGCGGTCGATCTCTACGACGAAGGAATGAGACCGCGATGCGCGGTATGCGACTAACGACTGAGAGGAAGCATGACTCATCTAATCCCTTCGGCGAACATCTAATCCCTTTGGACTATGGAGGACAAAAAGGCTCGTGTGGCGCTGTTAATTCTTGCAAAGCGCGATTAATGCGAGGAACTGTCACGCAAACACGTCGAGCAGCTGTCTTGCTGCTTTCAAATCGGCCGTCTCGAAGCCCTCCGTAAAGCGATCGTAAACAGGCTTCAGCAATCTGCGCGCTTCTCCGGCATTGCCCTGATCGCTTAGCAGCCGCGCGAGGCTCGTCGCGGTCCGCAATTCCCATGACAGCGCCGAGTGCGCGTGCGCAAGATCGAGCGCGCGGCGGAAGTGGTCGGTTGCTGATGCGACTGCATTGGGTTGGCCTTCGCGCAGGACGAGCTCGCCTTTGATCCGCAGCAGTTCGGCGAGGCACCATCGCTCTTGGCGCTGCTCGGATCGTTCAATGGCGCTATCGATGGTCTCGAGTGCCTGGGCGACTTCTCCGTTGCGGCCCATCGCGCTGGCAAGCTCGCCGAGCAGCCCTAGGTAGCGTGGCAACGACCGGATTTCGGGCATCTCGGCCAGCACCGATCGCAACGCATACAGTCCTGCTTTGGTGTCGCCTCGTTTGATGAGCACCACGCCCTTGGAACACAGACCCCACGCATGCCAGAGGCCGAGCGTATGCGTCGCTGATTGCTCGAGCAGCAATTCGAGATACCGCTCGGCGGCGGCGACATCTCCGGCCCATAGCGCGACCGGACAGGCTCCTTGACCAAGAACGTTGCAGAGCGACAGGACATGACCGATGGATCGCGCTTCTTCGACCGTGTTCTCGACGACATCGAGTGCCTGATCCGGAAAGCCGAGCAGCCACAGGCAGCGGGCCTGAAACGCGCGCGCCGTGACGCGCTGGTCGAACTGGAAGCGGACGATGCGCGACGCCTGGATCGACCTAACATAGCCGCTCAGCGTCCGATCGATGTGGCGTCGCGCATCAACCTGATCGCCCAGGAAGTGCAACGCGATGCCGATCATCCGGGCACCCATCAACGGATCGGTAGGATCGACCGAGCTGGCCGAAATGCTGTAGAACCGGCGCGCGAGCACCAGGGCGTCCTGAAATTCGCCGGTGTTCAAGCGGTCGACCCACAGACCCCAGAGTGACCGCAGCTTGTAATCGACATCATCGAGGCTCTCGGCCATTTCCAGAGCCTTCGACCACGCGGCGCGCGCCGCCGGTCCGACGTTGGAATAGACGAGCACCGATCCAAGCGCCGCCGAGAGTTGCATCTCGCGGCGGGCATCGCCTGCCATCCCTGGCCCAGTGGTCGCGATAGCCCGCTCGACACGCTTGCGGCATTCCTCCATCAGCGACAGTTGGAGCCATAGAGGGACCGCCACGATGGTCAGCGAAACACCGAGGTCCGGGTCGCCATCAGCAGAAAACGCCCAGTCGAGCGCAGTACGCATATTGTCGATCTGGCTTCCGTATGTGCCAAGCCACTCGGAGGTCGATCGCTCCTCCCATTCGAGCTCCGCGCGCCTGAACAGGTCTCGAAAATACTCGGCCTGGCGCCGCGCGAAGGCCGGCAGCTCACCGCTCTCGGCGAGCTTCTCTTGCGCATAGGCGCGCGTCGTTTCAAAAAGGCGATAGGTCACCGCTGCGCCGCCAAAATCCGCGGTCACCAGCGATTTCGCTACCAGGTTGGCGACGTAGTCGGCGACGTCAGACGCTGGGACGTCGTCGCCTGCTGCAACTGTGCTGGCCGCTTCCAGCGTGAAGCGTCCGGCAAATACGGCGAGCCGGCGCAGCACTGCGCGCTCCGGTTCCGGCAGCAGTTCGTAGCTCCAGTCGAGCGTCGCGCCGAGCGTCTGGTGGCGTGGCAGCGCCGTGCGGCGGCCTCGCGACAGGAGGCGAAACCGGTCGTCGAGGCGCGAAGCGAGGCCTTGCACGCCGAGGACATCGATGCGGCCGGCCGCGAGTTCGATCGCAAGCGCAATTCCATCAAGCCTGCGGCAGATGTCGGCGACGACGGGGGCGTCGGCGTCGCTCAGCTTGAATTCGTCCGTGACGGCGGTGGCCCGCTCGACGAAAAGCTGGATCGCCGAAAATCCCATGGCCTCGTCCGCCGTGAGCCTGGGGGACGGGGCGGGAACCGCCAGCGGCATGAGCCGTTGCACCCGTTCCCCTTCCGCCCGTAGCGGCTCGCGGCTGGTCGTCATAATGTGTACTCCGGGGGCGCGATTGAAGATCTCCTCCGTCAGCGCCGCCGCCGCCTCGATCACGCGCTCGCAGCTGTCGAGCACGAGCAGCATCTGTCTGTCTTTGAGAAATGCGATCAGCCCGGATAGCGGATTATCCGAGCGGATCGCGACTCCGAGCACCGATGCGAGCGTGCTCGGCACCATGAGCGCATCCGCAATCGGCGCCAAATCGACGAACCGGACGCCGTCTCTATAATGTGTGCTCAGGTCGTCGGCCACCGCCAGGGCAACCGTGGTCTTGCCGATCCCGCCCGGCCCCGCAATCGTGATGAAGCGCCGCGTCGGCATTTGTTCGACGAGCGCGTCGACGATGTCGGCACGGCCGACCATGCGCGTGAGCGACACCGGGAGATTGTGCGAGGGCTCCGGAGTCGTGGACTGCCGTTCCGAGGACTGGGATCCTGGCACATACGAGACCGGCGCGACGAACCGATACCCGCGGCCGGGAACTGTTGCAACGTAGCGATTCCCGGCCTGGCCGTCGCCGAGCGCCCGGCGCAGTGCGGCCATATGGACGCGAAGATTGCCCTCCTCGACGAAGGTGTCGGGCCAGACCCGCGCGACAAGATCCTCCTTGCTGACCACGGTGCCCGGACGCTCAACCAGGACCTTCAGGAGTTCGAGCGCCCGGCTGCCCAGGCGCAGCTGCTTTTCGCCCTCGAGCAGAAGCTCCCGCGCCGGAAACAGGCGGAACGGCCCAAAGGCAATGGCGCTGTCGGTCGATTGGCCAAGCGAATCTGACACATTAACCCTGCTTAACAAGGATTAACTTGACTCGGTTAGACACCACGCTGGCGCGCTTGTCTACCGGGCGCGGTGCAATATCCTGCGCCGAATCGGCCCCGGCGGGGGCGGCCCGGGGGAAAGCGACGCCGGCCTGCAAGGGAGTGTTCAATGGATCGCCGCACCGTTCTCCAGCTGGGCGGTTTCACAGCGGCCGGCGCTCTATTACCGGGTCTCCAATCGCAAGCCTGTGCGCAGCAGCGGCGGATTCTGAAAGCGGCCGACGTCCATCCGCTCGGCTATCCCACCGTCGAGGCTGTCATTCGCGTCGGCAAGAAGCTCGAGGCGGCAACCAGCGGCCGATTGAGCATTCAAATGTATCCGTCGACGCAGCTCGGCGGCGAGAAGGAGATGATCGAGCAAGCCCAGGTCGGCGCCATCGCGATCGCCCGCATCAGTGTCGGTCCCATGGGCCCCGTCGTTCCCGAATTCAACGTCTTCAACTTGCCTTACGTGTTCCGCGATGATGCACACATGGAAAGGGTCATCGACGGAGACATCGGCGACGAATTGCTGAAAAAGCTTTCCGATCACTCGACGGCCGGCCTGATTGGATTAGGCTGGATGAACTCTGGGACCCGTCATTTTTACAACAGCAAAAGGCCCGTCCGATCAATCGATGACTTAAAGGGGCTGAAGCTCCGCACAATTGGCAACCCGGTCTTCATCGACACCGTGAACGCGCTCGGTGGCACAGGTGTAGCTATGGGTTTCGACCAGCTCCTCAGCGCGTTGCAGACCGGCGTCATCGATGGCGCGGAGAACAACTATCCGACCTATGACACCGGCCAGCACTTCCGCTACGCCAAATATTTCTCATTGACCGGGCATCTCATACTCCCAGAACTGGTGGTCTTCTCGAAAAGGATCTGGGGCTTGCTGTCCAGGGACGACCAGGATCTCATCATGCGGTTGGCGAAGGAAGCACAACAGGATCAGCGCAAGCTTTGGTACGAGATGGAGGCGAAATCTCTCAAGCATATGGGGGAAGTAGGCGTTGAGCTCAGTGAGATTTCCGACAAACAACGGTTCGTGGATGCGGTCAAACCGGTGTGGGACAAATACGGAGCGGAACACGTCACGTTGCTGAAGCGGATTATCCAGACGTAGGGTGACGCGTTTCAACCTGCGCAATGGACCGGCGCGTCGAATCGATCGCGCCGTTTTGGTGCTCTTGGGAGGAAAGATGAAGACGCAATACATCAGGGCAATGGATGTCCTCCATCAAGCCTGCCTATTCGTTGCCGGCGTCTGTCTTGTCGCCATTACGCTTATCGTCCCGTATGGCGTATTTACCCGCTATGTGCTCAACAGCGCTGCGTCTTGGCCGGAGCCGTTGGCGGTGCTGCTGCTGATCGTACTGTCCTTCTTGTCGGCCATCGTTTGCTACCGCGAGTTTCTGCACATCAGTGTCGGGGTTCTGCCCGCGCTCCTTGGCGAGCCCGCCAAGTCGATCCTCGGTTGGTGTATCGAAATCTGCATGCTGGCAACGAACCTCTTTATGCTGGTGTGGGGCATCAAGCTCGTCCAGACGACCTGGTATCAAAGCATCCCCGAATTTCCGATCATTTCAGCGGGCATGGCGTATCTCCCAATCCCGATCAGCGGGGCGTTTACGTCCCTGTTCGTGATCGAGCGGTTTCTGACTCGCAAATTCTTTTTGCAGCCCGAGCCGGAAGCGGTCAGCCAAGTATCGACCGAGTAGGGCGATACGCGAGTCGCCATGGACGCACTCATCCTGATTGGCAGTTTGGCACTCGCATGTCTGTCCGGCATGGCCGTCGCCTATGCGTTGGGACTCGCCGCAATCCTCACCGCGCTGTGGACCGACATCCCGCTCGAAGCGGTGATGCTGAAGGTTTCGGGAGGCATGAGCGGCTTCTCGCTCCTTGCCATCCCGCTGTTCATCCTCGCTGGCGCGATCATGGCGGTGGGCGGAATGGCCGAGCGATTGGTGAACCTCGCCAAGGTCTTCGTCGGCTTCATTCGCGGTGGGATGGCGCTGGTCAACATCCTTGCATCGACGATGTTCGGCTGCATCTCCGGTTCGTCGATCGCCGACACTGCCGCCGTCGGCTCGGTGATGATCCCGCAAATGATCAAGAACGGCTACCCACGACTGTTCGCCGTCAACGTCACGATCTCGGGTTCGTTGCAGCCGCTGCTTCTTCCACCTTCACACAATATGATCATCTATTCGCTTGCGGCCGGAGGAACCATTTCAGTTGCACACTTGTTCCTGGGCGGCATCATCCCGGCGTTGTTGCTCGGGCTCTCCCTTATCGTACTCGTTCTTATCATTGCGCATCGAGACAAATTCCCCAAAGGCGAGGTCATTCCGTTCCGCCAAGCGGTCAAGATAGCCGTTGACGCGATCTGGGGCTTGATCACGATTGTGATCATCCTGGGGGGCATCCTCACAGGCATCTTCACCCCGACCGAATCCGCAGCAGTCGCCTGCATCTACGCCTTCCTCGTCACAATGTTCGTCTATCGCGACTGCAAATGGCGTGACCTCCCGCGCCTGATTGCGCGCGTGGTGCGCACCATCGGGATGGTCATGATCATGATCGGCTTCTCGATCGCATTCGGCTACATGATGGCCATCCTGCAGATTCCGGCCAAGGTCACCGAAATCTTCGTTGCGATTTCGAGCGACAAGTACGTGTTTCTGCTTTGGATAAACGTCATGCTGCTGTTGCTCGGCACGTTCATGGACCTCGCTCCAATGCTCCTGATTTGCACTCCGATCTTTCTCCCGGTAATCAAGCAGTTTGACATCGATCCTGTGCATTTCGGCGTCATCATGATCCTCAATCTCGGCATCGGCCTTCTCACTCCGCCGGTCGGACCGACGATGGTGGTCGGCTGCGCCATCGGCGGCGTGAGCATGGAGGCGGTGTCACGGAGCATTCTGATTTTCTATGTGCCGATGCTCATCGTGCTTGCACTCGTAACCTATATCCCTGCGTTGACACTTTGGGTGCCACAGCTGCTGCTCAAGTGATCCAGATCGGGACGCAACGTCCGGGCAGGGGACGGCAGCAGGCCGTGTGCGGTTCAAGGACGGAGGCTCGGGACGTGGGACAGCTCGTCCAAAAGTTTCTTC
>Ga0126384_10001513_pt1 | contig 13805 bp, 8 predicted proteins | sample PanSoiMetPlot_36_FD_92543 | JGI IMG/M metagenome (GOLD analysis project Ga0126384, IMG submission 92543) | Tropical forest soil microbial communities from Panama - MetaG Plot_36 | ecosystem: Environmental > Terrestrial > Soil > Tropical forest > Bulk soil | place: Panama | collected 2016-02-17 | reverse complement strand
CTCTTCTACGGTTCCTGTAGAATTCCGCAACGCGAAAATCGTCGATAGTAGCGACCGCATTGCCGCCAAATACCTCAATGCGTTCCTTCCCAAGGCCAGTGTCTCCCAGCGCCACGTAAGTTATCGTCCCGAGTGACCCATCGCTGAACGTCACTGTAATATTGACATTGTCGGAGTTGATAATAGTTGGGCTACGGCCGGCAATTGCTTCAGCATAGACGCGCGTGGGTCCGGCGTCGGTCAGATATTGCATAACATCGACAAAATGACACACCTCACCAAGTATCCGGCCCCCGCCCTCACTCGGGTCCTGTGCCCAGTGCGTCTTCGGAATATATCCGGCGTTCACCCGGTATTGAATCACCAGTGGGCTCTGCAACGGGCTAAAAAACTCTTTGACTTTTCTCAGTAACAACGAAAACCTTCGGTTAAATCCGACCATCAGCTCGCAGGGGCTATTCTGATACGCCGCGATAACTGCGGAGAGTTCTTCCTCCGATAACGCTAGAGGTTTTTCCACGAACACGTGTTTCTGCTGCTTCAGGGCCTGCACGGCAAGCTGCGCATGAAGGTTATGCCGCGTAGCGACAAAGACACAGTGAATATCAGGGTCCTGTAAAATCTCTGCCGAATCGGTTGTACAGAATCTGAAGCCAAACTTTTTCGCGACCGATTTTGCGCTCACGCCGGTCGCGGTAGCGACTCCGACAAGCTGCGTGCCGTTACCGCCTCGAAGCGGCGGGAGGAGCGAGTTCTGGGCAAAGTGGCCGGCGCCGATAAATCCAATGCCGAAGTTCGTGCCGTTAGCCCCGAAAATTTGGCCGTTTTTCGCGAGATCTACACGAGGCGGAGGCAGTTCTTCGCCGGCCTCGGTGGGCGGCTTTTTATATTCAAGAAGGATTGCCAGGCATTTGTCCTCCGTTTTCCCCATGACGATGTCGTACGCTTTGAGGGCATCTTCAATAGGAAATACTTGCGTGATCATCTTCTCGAGATTAATCTTTTTGGCCGCAACCAGCTCTAGAAAGGCGGACATGTTCCGTCGCTCGGTCCACCGTACGTAGCCAATAGGATAATCTAACCCTTTTTCCTCATAAGCCGTGTCATACCGCCCCGGTCCATACGACCGGGATAGTTTGACAGTCAGCTCCTTTTCGTAAAACGGACTCCGCGGGATGTCCGTTTTAGTCGCGCCAACGATGACGATGGTGGCCCTGTCGCGCGCGATACGTCCAGCGATTTCAACCGGCTGATTGCTCGAAGTCCCAGCCGTTATGATCACGTGGTCCACGCCATATCCGCCGGTGAAGTTAACAACCGCTTCCTCAACTTTGGGGTCGGAGATCACAATTGTTTCGTCGGCACCAAAGTCCACCGCTAAAGCTAACGCATCGGGATTGATGTCCAACCCTATCACTCGGCACCCCGCACTCTTTAGGATTTGGATCGTCAATATACCGACCAGCCCCAAACCAATGACTGCGACATAATCGCCAACAGTGATCTCCGCTTGTCGGACACCCTGCATGGCGATAGCGCCGACAGTCGTGAAAGCAGCCTCTCGAAAGTCAACGCCCATTGGCACGGGAACGCACAAATTGCACGGGACAAAGATCATTTCTGCGTGACACGCATAGTCTCCTCCCCCACATGCCACACGGTCCCCGACCTTAAAGTCATCGCTGTCACCGAAGGTTTTGACAACCACACCTGCGGAACTGTACCCGAGCGCCTTCGGCTTATTCAGGCGCGTCATCACTTTCTGGTACGTGGCAACCACTCCCTCCCTTTTTACATTCTGTAGCACCTGAGCCACCAGATCAGGCCGGCTGCGGGCCTTCCCTAGTAGACTGCTCTGTCCTGTACTAACGGTAGACCGTTCGGTGCCAGAGCTAATCAGCGAGTACGCATTCCGAACAAGAATGCCGGGCGCCGCGAGCGTCGGGGGAGGAACTTCTTCCACCCTCAACTCGCCGCTTTTAAGATTCTGAATAACCTGTTTCATATAACGTCTATACCTTTCTAGGTGTTACGTGAGAAATTTTCGCTTAATAGGGCTCGAAGGTTGCAGCTGTGATTTAACTGAGAAACACGAAAACATCTTCAAGATCTCTACACATCGAAGCTTGTGCAGGTTTTGCCGCCAATAGAACCAGGCGATCAGGACGATAAGATGAGAGGCACCGCTCACGGGAAATGAGCATACTCACAGATGAACGCCTCCATTCGGTAACAACGCTGCTCGACGATCTCGAAGAGCTCCTTTGTCTGAGCTGTAGCAGCAACGTGTCAGCTACCTGAAGCGGGTTTTACCCAACGGTCTGATCGACTCTTTTGCCAGTCATGATGCTCGCTCCAGGATATATTTGTTGTACCAGACGTCGAATACGATAATCCCAAACAGCTCCCTCGAATTATCGCGTCGGCCCCTCTTGTGCTCAGCGCGAAGCCGTTGGATGGCTTCCCAATCGAAGATCCCCTGGTCATAGACATAGCCCCGTCTCATATGGTCATCGAAGTAGCGGTCGAGAGTGTGGCGCATCCAGAGCGCCAGAGGCGGGGAAAAGCCCTTCTTGGGGGCGTGCACGTTTTCCGGAGGGATCAGGTCGCGAAAGGTTTCCCGCAGGACCGCCTTGCTCGTCCCACCGCGGAGCTTATGCCCGTAGGGCATCGCCTGACTGAGCTGGACCGTTCGGGAATCTAGGAACGGCACCCGTACTTCGAGCGATACGGCCATGCTGGTCCGGTCCGTGTATTCGAGGATATTGTCCACCAAGAAAGTTTTCAGGTCGAGGTACTGGACTCGGTTCATAAACTCAGCTTCGAGTAACCGGGCATCTGGGGATACCGCACAGGCCGGCGCGCAAGAGTTGACCGGAACCTTTTCCCAATACTCCCGCAAGATCCGAGGCGAAGCTTGCACTTCAGCGAACGGTCTCCCCCGCAGCAGGATTCGCTTGGCGTCCTCGTCAAGATAATAGACCCAGCGCGCGTACTGCCGTATGAAGTCGGCATCCAAGCCATCAAAGAACAGCTTCGCCCGGCGCAAAATGGGTCGACTAAAGTCGGCCGGCACAAGGCCCAATGCCATACGGGCCAAGCGTGGTATCACAGGAATACGGCTGGCGATACGGCTATAGCGCACCGCCCGATAGCGAGGATACCCAGCAAATAACTCGTCCCCGCCGGCGCCAGAGAGGGCCACCTTTACGTGCTGGCGCGTGGCCTTGGAGATGAGATAGGAAAGATAGAACGTCGGATTCCCGAAAGGCTGGTCGAAGCAGCGTACGAGATCGAGCATCATTTCGGGATCCGAGATGTCGACGCTAATCTCGTGGTGCTCGGTATTCCAACGGCGCACGACCGCGTCCGCCGTATCTTTCTCGTTGTAAAAATCTACGCCGCGGCCGGTGAAGAGGGCCGTGAAAGTTTTCACGCGTTTTCCCGCATGCTGGGCCATTAGTCCGACGAGGATTGATGAGTCGATGCCGCCGCTGAGGAAGACACCGAGGGGCACATCGCTGATCATCTGGCTTCGGACGGCCGCCTCCAAGGCCGCGCGAAGTTGTAGCGACCACTCCTTTGCAGAAAGCGCATTTGTTGTCCCCTGTTGTCGGCCGTTGCCAGTCGAGAGATCGTCTATAGGATCCCAATAGTATTCGCAACGCAAAGCATCTTTGTCCAAGGCAATCTGCAACCAACTGCCCGGAGCCACCTGCTGGATATCGCGGTAGATGGTCTCAGGATGTGGAATGTACTGGTATGTGAAGTAATCCCAGGCCGCCTGCCAATTGACTTCGCGGCGGCAGAGTCCGGTCGATAGCAGGGCCTTGATCTCGCTGGCGAAGGCGAAGCGCCCGTTCCGATGAAGGTAATAGAGAGGCTTGATCCCTAAACGGTCTCTCGCCAGGAACAAGGTGGAGATACGGCTGTCGTAGATGGCGAAGGCGAACATGCCGTTGAGATAGCGAACCACCTCGGGTCCGACTTCTTCGTAGAGATGCAGAATGACCTCGGTATCCGTGTTAGAGCGCCAGCTGTGGCGTGCTTCAAGGTCACGGCGCAACTCTCTGTAGTTGTAAATCTCGCCGTTGAAGATGATCCAAACCGTTCCATCTTCGTTGGCCATCGGTTGGTGGCCGGCATGAGACAAATCAATGATCGATAGCCGCGTATGGCCAAGGAAGATGCGAGAGCCGTTAGACGGGAGGCGGAATTGTCGAACGCCCGCATCATCCGGCCCCCGGTGCTGTAATGTGGCTATCATCCGTTCGGCCACATGCGCGTCTTCAACGCCTACGATGCCGCAAATGCCACACATAACCCTTATAAGTGTCTCACCCGTCAGTGTGCCTGTGTGAATGAAATGAGGTTCAGATTGATCAGTACGCTGTTACCACGGCCGATTAGCCGCCGGAGGGCTTTCCAGTTTAGCTTAGCAGTATAGTTGTTCGTTCCGAAACAGCGGCACGGCAGACCGATACCGCGAGCGATTGTTGGTGCACAACCTCTTCAATGGGGATCACTACGAGTTGTATTTTGCGTAAAACTCCAACAATACAACGAGCGCCTTGATTACTGTAAGAGTCAGACCTCTGAATAAACCGCAACAGCCTATACCTGAGGTATTGTAGTATTCGAGATAATGTCATGATAAACATTCATAAATTCCTGTGTAACACTTTCCGCTTGAAATGACCTCGCTAACTCACGGTTACTTCTGCTCATCTGGGATCTCAGGACATCTCTTTCCAGCAGATGAACAATAGCATCAGATATCGTTTCTGGATTTTTGTGGTCAACAAAGAGACAGTGTTTCTGAGACCCCATGTATGATTGAGCGAATCTCGTCCGGGTTGTAATAATAGGGAGGCCTGCTGCCATGGCCTCCGCCACGACCATAGGCATCCCCTCCTTAGGGTGATGTGTAGGAAATACAAGAATCCAGGCAGATGCGTAAAATTTTAAGGTCTCACAGTGTTCTATATGCTCAATCCGCTGGACGGATCGAACAAAATTATTTCGTTCGACCTTCTTGTCAAACTCGGCTGCATCAGTTCCGCTACCAACAAAAATAAATCGCGCCGTAGGGAATTTCCTGAGTACCTGAGGGACAGCTTCAAGCAATTCGAACATACCTTTGTCCCGAATGAATCTAGAAATGAACAGTAGGGTAGGTACTTTAGCCTCTTTTCGCTCAAGGGTATGAAAGTCGGCCATAATGATATTTTTTACGACCTTAACGCGATTGTGTAGGAAAGGCCATGTTTCTAAGTAGTGGTCTTTTTCCACTTGTGAGAGTACACCAATGCAGCTGGTGTTTTTCAAAATAAAGTCCCGCAGTTGCCTTAAGGGAGCACTGACGTTGCGGAGCAAGTCATCGCTGCTCCCATGCATCTTTAACAGTACTGGTGTAGCGTATCTTTTTGCCAGCCAAACAAGCGGAGCATCCCTAAGAATAGCAATAGAGTCGAACGCGGTATTATGATGAATAATATCAGGTTTAAATGTGGATATTTTCACCCGCAACTCTAGCAGATCTCTACTACGACCTACGACTTTGTTCCAAACAGTTTCCGTGTCTGTTTTACGGTAGTACTCAAATAGCTCCAGGTCTGCATACTTACGGAGTTCCTTCTCCAACAGAGGAAGGTGTGTAGCCGGTCCCCCGTGCAGGTGGGGCCTGGGAAGGTTGAAAAGGACTCTAATTTGACACTTGTCCATCGCGTCTTATAGCCTTGAATATGTTTATGAGCTTATCGGTATTGCTGTCCCAAGTGTGTTTTCGCAACATCTCCTGGTGAAGTTCTGCTCCAAGCCTAGTACCCAGACTAGGATTTTCGGCTAGTGTCAATATTTTCTTTGCTAGATCTGCAACGTCACCTGTCTCTATCAGAAGCCCATTCTCACCATCCCGAATGATCTCTTGGATCGGCTCTATCCGTGGAGCGATCACGGGCTTGCCCGATGCCGCGTACTCAAACAGCTTCGTTGGCGAGCCGTACCAGGTCCCGTGCGGAATGACACAAACGTCCATCGCGCCGCAATACTCCGGAATATCGTTGTAAGGCACTCGGCCCGTAAAGCTTACTGAATCCTCCAAGTCATGGTCCGCAACAAAACGCTTCAAAGAAGCCATTCCCGGCCCATCACCGACGACAAAAAACTGGATGTTGTCTGCCAGTCGCCGCACTTCCACTGCTGCACGCAAAAGCAAGTCCACGCGTTGGTAAGGGGCCATCGATCCAATGAATCCAACTACCATCTTGCCACCGAGGTCATACCTTTGTCGGATCTCTGCCCTACGCCGCACGGGTAAAAAAAAGTGATCGTCGGCCGTCGGGTAGATAGTGAAAATCTTTTCCGGCGTGACACCCCGTTCGATAAGGTATCGTCGCATGCCGGCCGAGCCCACGACAACGGAGTGCGCTTTCCGGGCTGTCGATCGCTCGATATAAGAGGCCACCGGGATCAGCGGTCGCGCGCAACCATATAGCGCAAGCAGTTCTTCCAACGGAGAGTTGACTTCAAGAATATGCGGAATCCGGAACATCTTCGAAAGCTTTTGCCCCGTGCGGTGATAGGTCGTCGACCTTTCATAAATGAAATCGAAGCGCTTCCCTCGACACACTCCATAGCAGTGCCTGAAGAATTGGCGATCGTGGAGCAGCGCATAGACGTCCCTGAGCATGATGCTGATAGGCCCTGGCAACCTACGTTTCAGAGAGCGAAACGTGCTCTTTGCTTTTTTTTCGCCCGACCGCTCACCTGCGATCACGCGGCAGACGGAGTGCCCCTTGCACTCAAGCCCTTTAATGGTTTTCAGGATATGGGTCACGTGACCGGCTGCGGCGCAAAGGTCTATGCGAGGCTCACTGGCCAGATAGAGAACGTTCACGAAATTGCGCTCCAGTACTCCTTGGCGCGAGCGGCCACCCCGTCCGGAATTGAAAAAGATCCAGGCTTACCGTCATACGGGTACAGAATGAAAGTTATCGAGGTCGGGAGTTCAATCGTGCACGAGTACCGTGCGACGCGGGCTTTCTTCTTAATACCATAACTCGGAGAGACCCACCCTCCTTCTACCTCTAAGCTTAGTGGCGGAGTATCTACCGCGTCTAGAATGAGGTTGGCTCCTCCTTCGCAGAGTGTTTCAATCGTCATTCCATTCCTGATTTCTAGCTCGATGCCGGCATCGAAGTGGAAATACCATGATAGGGCGTGTGTGCCTTGTCCGGTCACGATATCTCTTATAATCCAGTAGTTCGCTACTTTGTCGAAATAAAATTGTCGTCGGTGAGTCACAGGCTCGGGAAGGCGTTCATATCCGTTGTGTTGGGCGTCCAAGAAGTCGGCCCGCGGCGTCGTTGTCCATCGGTTCACGACTGGAAACGCGTCCTTCATGAGGCGAAAGAGATCATCGGGAATTCTATTAATCTCCTCGCCGTCAACCACGAGAGTATTGTGATAGGCCGTCGAACGAAAAAGGTTCCGCCAGTCCGGTTCCGGCGTATAAACGTATGTGCCAGGATCGACGATAAAGGACTTATCGTACGCGTATAATTCAAAACTGAGCGTGTCGTTGTGAGAATGATTGCCGATTCCGCGCCGGCCATTGGCGGCGCAGCGGACGGCCATGTAAAGTTGGTCATTACGCAAGAAGTAAAATCCGCCTTGCCGGAACGCATTAGACGACAGCGTGATGACTCGATTCTTGATAGCATCGAATCTCTTCAGGCCCTCTTCACCGAGCAGCCAGAAGGCCTCTTCGTGAAATGTTCCTGCCCCGGCCTTAAAGTCAGCTCGCTCAAACAGCACGGCGCCGATCGCGAGAAGGTATCGATGATCCATGATCTCAGTTTTGCCCAGGACGTGCAGTCGCCCATTGTCTGTATCACCAATCTGTGGAGCCGTTCCATCAGGCTTCGTATAGTGCAGAACGAAATTGAACATCTTTTCTAAGCGGGACCAAACGGCCTTAGGCACTTCGATCCCGTTTTTGCCACACAGGATCACCACGGAAACAAACATTTCGAGCACTAGCCGGTGGTAACTGATGGACCCTTCAAATTGGACACCGTCGTCGTGAACCTGACTAGTTACCTCACCGAAAAGGCCTTTCAATCCAATTCGCTTCCATTTTTCTGCCTGCTTGAACTCAGGGAATGTAATTCCAACAATAGCTAAGCCGACGACATCAGAAACGTAGTGATTATCACTGAGTTCTCCAAAATACTCGAGATTTTCGACAACAAACTGCGCATGAGAAATCAAACTTTTTAACAATAATGTTTTTCTTTCTTCATCAAAGTGTGGAGAGTGCATAAAGAAGTGGTACGCCCAGATGAAGTTGACGAGTCGAATGGCAACCTCCATCGCGCTGCACCAGTTAACCGTCATTCTTGGGAGGTTATGGCGGATCCAGTCCGTAAGCAACGCCACAAACTCGCCGGCGTACTTCTCATCATTTGTGTACCAATATCCCTTGCCAAGCGTAGCGTAGAAATGAGATCGGCTCAGGTCCCAAGGTATCTTAACGTCGGCGTGTTTGTCAGATCGAACGACAGCTATCTTGGTATAAAACTGACTCGGCCAACGGTAGCCGCTCTTAAAGTCTTCGTGCCAGTCAACTTGCGGTCCCAACGAAATCTTGCCCGATCCCAATTCATCAAAAACGTGGTCACAGATCTCGTCCGCAGCTTTGATCGTTAATGGGATACTATAAGGATAATGGTCTTTGATTGCCGTCACAATTTCTTCTCGTTTGACATTCGCGAGGTAGAAGAAAGAGTCACTTCTCTTTTTGAGGTGATAAATAAGCGCAGATTTGTTCTCCGGCCACTGAGCCAATGATTTCAATAAATCCTGATCACTTGCTTCTAGTCGGCCTACTGCAGCGTCGAGCCGTCTTTTCCAGATAACAGCTCCCTGACTCAATTTTTTTGCACACAACCGCAGCACGATATTAAAAGGCGTTACCTGGAGTCTCTGGACGCATCGGGCAATCCAGGCTTCTCGAAATGCTCCTACGGCTGAAGTTTTCACGGCCGCCTCTCAATTCCGGGCATTATGAACGTTTTTTCGTTCCGCGAAAAGCCGCGCCTTCAAACGCACCGTGGATCGTTTATTCCAAAAACCAATATCAGAAGCTTGCAGCAGATACGAAGACTAGACAAAATCGTCTAGATGACTTGGATGTGCCCCTGCCATCCAGGATGAGGCGTAAAGTCGAGAAGTCTGTTATTTGTACAAAACATGGCCGAAAATTCCGGTACATTGGATACAATTCTAATATCACTGACGCCATCGATATAGAATCTAAAGTATTTATTCCCAAGCAAATTTTCGATCCATTTCAAGTTTTGCCAATTAAATCCCATGAGCCGCGTTCCGACGATGTCTACTGCCAAAGGATTAAAGCCTGCTATCACCACCCCAGCTTTGTTCTCTGTAGGTGTTAGAGGCCCATTTCCTTCCCCGCCGGTTATTCCGTCGATCACTGATAATATTTTCCTTTGAGGCAACTCCTGTAACGTTCCATTCTTGTCGGCGTAAATTGCGATCTTCATCAAGTCCGATACCATCCTCCAAGCACTATCATTCCCGTACCAGTTTCCGCCATCCAAAATCATTGTTTCCTTCTTTACCGGCCCTATAACCGGTTTTAGGAGTTTCCTGTAACATCTGACGATCGCAGCATACAAGGTATCTAAAATCGGGCTTTTCTTTGCCAACAAAAGATCGTTCAAAAATCTTTGCGTATGGATTATTAACTGGTCGTTGCCTGTAAGAACATGTGGTGGAAACTGATCGCCTCCCTGCTCGGACGGCCCAAGAGTATAATGAACTATGTAATTCTTATTCGTATTAATGCCCACCATTCCTTTTGCGTTTAGAGTAACGCCTACCTTTTTATGAACTTTAAGCTTAGGGACGAGAACTAAACTATCCGCGCTTAGAATCGTCCGCGACACCATATACTCTTGAACTTCCCCTGAATGGTGAGCAATTGTTTCGTCTCTGTTGTAATCGGCTCCATAAAATTTGTCGTTGTTCTTCAAGCCATAGAATTCGCTTCTATTTGCCAAGTTGATTGCCACGCTACCAAGAGGATCTCCAGATAACGGTTTCCGTCGCGCCACAAATGCCGCTGGATCGCCTGCTTTGCTGTCGAGCCAGAAGTCCCGCAAATCTAAAATGTCGATCTCAAACTTTCGCTTTCGCCAGTAGAGGTCTTGGATGCTTGGCAGATCGGTCTTTTCGAGAAGCTCTGAGAAATTACAATCCATTTGAGGCGCATCAGCGACTAAAATTTTCCCTTCTCCGCCGAGTGCCTTATAAACATAGTCAACGATCGCTCTTATCACTGAAGGGTGTGTGATTATTGAAAACAGGTTCCCTCCTTCGCTATGAGCGCTTAAAACAAAATTGGGCTTAATAACCACAGTCTCACCCGGTTTAACGACACCCAGTAGCGGATTCCACCGCGATGAGCACAGATTCTGCGGATCGAGTTGGAGAAGTTCAAAGCAACGCCTTACTGCCTCGTAAGCAGGGTTTAGCTCAGAACCAACCTCCTCAGGAAAATGGTACTCAGGATATAGACATTGGGGGTTGAAGGGGGCTTGATTTGAATAAGAATGTTCTCCCTGGACGACGGCTACACGCAAATCCTCTAAATACTTTCTAGCCGCACCTCTACGATCACTACTCACCATATTTGATTTCCAAGTCTTGTTTCAAAAATCTGTACTTTCCGCTTGCCGCCTTCTGGATCATATCTACAAAGACAAGCTCCAGCTCCATGTCGGCACCAAGTTTTATCATAAGTTCAGAGTAAATTTTGTGCGTGTCTTGGTCGGCATAGTTCTCCTTTTTGATTATATTTAAAACCACCTTGCCGGGAGCCTGTTGGTGGAATTGAAATTGTTGGACATTGTCAAAGATGTCTGAATGCATATTAATCGCAGTCATGGAGATATACCTGCCGCTCTTGGTCACAATTATTTCCTGAAGTCTCCCTTCTATGCCTTCCAAGAGCTGAAATCGGCGAAGGCATTTTTGACAACCAAAGTTACCCATCGTAGCTATATCTGAAGTTCGGTAACGAATAAAAGGAGTGGCATAGTTCCAAAAAGAAGTGCCTATCAATTGTCCTACTTCCCCCTGCTTCGGCTCTCCGCCGGTCTCATTATACATTTCTGTGAGCCCGTAGTACGGCCATATGTGATAATGGTCTGAGTATTCACACATTGGAGCAAGAATCGCGCCCTCAGCATGTCCATACCATCCAAAAAGCCTTGTACCAGGAAATGCTGCCCGTAATTTCTTCTTTTGCCACTCATAGATGTTTTCCGACCCGAGAAGTATAATATTAAAGTTGATCCTCCCTACGTCTCTGTTTGTAAGAATCAAATCTGCCAACATCGTCGCTGCGGAGGGATAAGCCTGGAGGTGCCGCGGGCGATACTCTAGAATCTTCTTTACGTATTCGGTATACATTCTCTCCGTTAAGTGGTAGCTGGAGAGCAATAGATTTTGATTATATCTATCGTGCCCCCAAAATTTTTCTTCGGATCCCACGAATGCTCCTCGTAAAACTGCTGAACTATCGCCAATCCTCCAGCCAGCTCTTTCCCAACCCAGGTGCATAAATGCATCTTCCGTAGGGCTATTCAACCGTGGACGAAAAAATCCGACTGGGATACCAGTGGAGCCTCCGGTGCTAACGTACCACAACCTACTCCTTGGGACTGTCCTGGAAGTAAATTCGTTTAAGTTGTCGCGTATCATCTCTTTGGTAACGAAAGGTAGGAGTTTTATATCCGCGAGTGCCCGGATGTCTGATGGCCTAACCTCGGCCTTCTTGTACAAAAAATGATATCCTGGAACATTGTGGTAGGCGTATTCAACAATCTGCTTAAGTCGCATCAGTTGCCAATCAGCAATTTCGTCTTCGGTCGCCCATTGGACACTTGCGAGAAAATCCTTGACCTTCGAGTATTGTTTGCCGAGCCTGTACCCCAGGGGGACAAAACCTATATTTTGCTTAATAATCGTCTTCAGTGACTCCGGAATGCATTCTCGAAAAGCCATCTTCATAATTATTTACTTTTTTCGCCTCTTTATAAAATGGCCTTAGAACAAGCTAACCAGAGCCCATTCCTTCGCAGACAAAAGCTAGATGCGGGGGAGTTTTCCAACCTGAACCTAATTGAACGGAACGGCTTCTATGATAAGTCCGTCGCTAAAGGCCCGAGACATTCGCACAGCCAGTTCGCTTAAAACGCGCAGCCACAGTTTTTCCTTAGGCTGATCATAATAAATGAGCCGGCAAGGCTGCCATCCATTCACGGCCAGAATATGGCTTAATGTATAAAAGCTAAACCAATAACTATGATCTGTATTGAGCTCCTCGAATCGGCGTAGGGTGTTGACGAAATTTCCAAAACGAAAGGCGTTGGGTCCGGTAATAATGAGACGTGTATCCGGGCATGCAAAAGCGGCGAGAGTTTGAAGAAGCTTCTGATGGTTCGTGATGTGCTCAAGAATTTCCGGACAAAGGATCAAATCCCATTCGACTTGGCGAAGGTTGGCAAGCTCATCATCCGTTAACGGCTTTGCCAAATCCAACAGCTGTATGTTGTCAATGCCTAATTCGCCCCGGACAAGATTGTACCCACTGTTGTTAACGTCAATCCCGACGCATAATTCTGAGACGTTGGAAATCAATCCATGCAGCCATGTACCACTTTGCACCTTTTCCAGAATGATGTCGGGATGGTCTAAGCAGCCGATATGCAGAACTTTTTTACTCGTGGATATCTGCCGAAGATAATCTGTACGCTCCACAATGATATCTATGCTAGGGTCTTGAAAGCGCCGAGACACATCCAACTTTTTTCCGGCCAAGAACTCTCCATAAATCTGATAGATTTCGTTTCTCATTGATCATCATCTCTTTGGGGACGAGCGGTGCGGGGGGAATGGATTAAGGTGTTTGGAGTGTGGCTGTACAAGCGGGGCCTCCGTTTGTATTTCGACGAGACGGCGACTGTCAAAAACACAAACGTGGTCCCGAGCAACGAATGAATAGACTCGGGAACATTGGCCATTCCTGGCTGTTATCCAATTGCGGCCCTAAGGACGCGGCGAAAGCTCAAGATTTCCTCTGCAGAAAATGCTCTACTCAGCAATAAGCACACGCAGTAGACAAATACACCTGATATAGCAAGCGCAATGGGCCACATGTCTCGGAGCCAGATGCAAAACGCCCACATGCAGACTCCTGCCAGAAGTGGTCTGAGAGTCAGTTTCATAAGCGCGCTATTTGGAAAAAGCCTGTAAACAGAACCCAACAACATGATAAAGATAACACTCGCTGAGATCAGCGTCGCAATCGCGGCTCCCAAAAAGCTGTAAGTTGGAATTAGCAGAAGATTGAAGACGATGTTTAGCACAGTACCTAAAACCGCGGCTGATAGGACCGAACGCTCTCTCTGTAGCGCGTAGAGTACGCGGCTGAGAAAAGGATTGAAAAACTCGAGTACATAAGCCCACACGAGGATCTGCAGCGCGATCGCTCCACCCGCATATGTCTCTCCGTACGTCGCTCGCATCATGGGCTCTGCGAAGACCGTCATCCCCACGCCTACGGGGATAGCTCCAAGGATTAAGAAACGCATCGACCTTCGATAGGTGTCCGCGATCAGGTGCTTATCCGATGAAGCGGCATGCCTCGACAGCACGGGGTAAAGAGCCCGATGGAAAGCGTTAGAAAACTGCACAGGAATCGCAACTAGTTT
>Ga0126384_10001511_pt1 | contig 13807 bp, 16 predicted proteins | sample PanSoiMetPlot_36_FD_92543 | JGI IMG/M metagenome (GOLD analysis project Ga0126384, IMG submission 92543) | Tropical forest soil microbial communities from Panama - MetaG Plot_36 | ecosystem: Environmental > Terrestrial > Soil > Tropical forest > Bulk soil | place: Panama | collected 2016-02-17 | reverse complement strand
TAGCTTGGCTTGGCTTCCCGAGCGTCCAAAGAGCTTTTTCCGGCTTCACTGTCTACATCGCGATTGCCAGCCGCTATTGGTCCGCCCTGCCCAAGAATCCTTGAACACATCGCAAATACCTGCGCTAGAGGGGCATACGCGGCATATGCCGCTCAGCTTGCTAACCCGTAGAAAAGGATAAACTCAACGGGAACGTTGATTCGGGCTCCCCGCCGACTGCTAAAATCCAGCGAGCTGTTCTTCCCGATCCGTTGTTTGCCGTAGGGAGGTCTCGATGGCAGAACACTCTCAGCTCGATATCGTCCGTCACGCTTCCACGTGGTCAATCATCTGGGGCGTCCTGCTGATCGTATTTGGCATGCTTGCAGTGGGGTCGCCATTCGTGGCTGCGGTGGCGGTCAGCGTGGTTATCGCCTGGCTCATCATTTTGGCCGGAGTAGTCCACCTGGTTCTCGCTTTTCACGTGCATCGCACTCGCACTTTGATTTGGAAGCTGCTGGTTGGGCTGGCGTATTTGTCCTTCGGCGTATACCTGCTGATGCATCCGGTGCTTGGCGTGGCATCCCTTACTCTGGTGCTCGCTTCGATGTTCCTCATCGAAGGCATCTTGGACATCATTCTGTTTTTCCAGATGCGATCAATGCGAGGATCAGGCTGGTTACTGGGCGACGGGATAATCACGCTTTTGTTGGGGCTGCTGATCTATGTACGATGGCCTTCAAGTTCGATCTGGGCGATAGGCACATTGGTCGGCGTGAGCATGATAATCAGCGGCGTCACTCGGGTGATGTTCTCGTTGGCAGTCCGTAAACTGGCTGCTGCTGCGGCGGCCTGACTCTCGTCCAGTCTGACATCAGGTAGGTTGTAGGAAGGTGATGTTCCTTGTACTTCCTCGTCGCTCAGAGAAAATAGAGCGTGTACGTGTACCGTCGTACTCTTTATGCCTGCTGTCCAACACTGGTAACGTCCTGTAGGCAATCAAATAGTGATTCGACGCTACGCCACAGGGAAAGTGTAGTCAAAAAGGTAACCGGGATGTCAGATATAAACCCGTCGCAATCCTCAACACTGTATCGAGTCCGAATCAAAGATGGTCACAATGCCGTTGGGTTGTTGGTTAGTGCCGCGGGCAGTCGCTGCATCCCATCAACACAACTTTGGCTAACCGCCGATGCATCTGCCGCCTACTGCTTCCCGCGCAACGTTGCCCTGCGCATTCAGTTACGGCTAGGCAATCTGGGGTTTACGACAGCATTAGAGGAAATTCAGGATTAGCCCGAGATAGAGCTGCCAGAGTGATTCAGGCGCTGCCTGCAACTCTCTTGCGCAACCGTGGGGGCATTCCCATCCCGCCTTCCGAAGCACCTGGGCTAGGAGATTTTCAAATTGTGCGACCCGATTTTCCTGGTGTGCTGGCATGCGCAAAGCCGTTACCATGGCCAGGATATATAACATGGCCACGATAACTAACCTAGCCATGGTAAACAACAACTTCTTTCGTAAAGGCGAAAACAAGAGCGATGTTTGGAACCGACGATCACCCATTCTGCGACAGCCTCCATCCCGACTCAACCTTCGCATATGTTGTTGAGCCCGAGTGGCTTACAATGAGGTCTTGCGAGGGACTCGAGCAACTTGCTGCAGCAGAAGAAACTCGGGATAGCAAGTGGGGAGATGGCGCGAGCAGAGTCGGCTTAGAGCTAATCTCCACTCGAATGGCCTAGGTTGAGCTCTTCCATCAACTTGAGGGAGGATCAAAGAAAAAGCTTACCAGAGACGTGGGCCATTCGTGATTTACCGGAATGGTAGGGTGAAGAGACCGGGTGAATTCTGCTCCGATGATTAGGCGTGCGCTCCTCGGCTGTCAGCACCGTGGAAATATCAGCCGCGATAGCCTAGATAAGCAGCAGGACGTGATCCGGGCTTTTGTTCGGCATCCGCACGGTATCCCTACTTTCGACTTTACTACGTGCCTCGGAAAGGATTCGAACCTTGGGCAGACGTCCTTGACCTAAGGATGGTAGCGGTGTTCGCTTCAGGGCAGAGTTCGCGCTAATATCCACGACGACCCGGGAAGAGGTCATGGATCTCGGAAAGCTGCTTGTCTATTTCGACACATCACCGGCTCTGCGGCTGCTTCGCTCGCCGAACGCGCCCTTTATCATCGATTTCCTCGACCGGCAGTTCAAACAACCAGGGCGGATCGCGATTTCTCATTCCGAACTGCATGCCGCGTTGATCGCCTATCAGGAGGAGCTCCACGAGAGTCACCCAACCAGACTAGCAATTCCCGCGGATGCATATCTCGCTGAATGGTGTTCGTCCGAAGCACTCTGGCTTCGACGCTTTCTCGAAGTTGGGCGGGGTGAGCCGGTGTATCAGCTAACCCCACATACTGAAGACGTGTTCAGCTTTCTCGATCGAGTCCTAGACAAAGACGTGGGGTTCGTGGGAACGGAATCACGGTTGAAGCTGGTGATCGACACGCTAGCAGACCTAGTGGTGGGCTCGTCCGATGACCCTGAAAACCGCTTGATGCATCTGAGAGACGAACACCGCCGCATTGAGGAGGAGATTAAGCGAATCGAGGCGGACGGTCGTGTCTCGAAGTACCAGCCCGCACAAATCCGCGAACGATTCGGTACGGCAGTATCGCTCCTTCGCCAGTTACAGGGAGACTTTCGAGCCGTCGAAGAATCGTTCCGCGACATTACGCTACAGGTTCAGCAACGCCAAGTAGAGGGTCAGGACACGCGCGGTGGCATCTTGGAATTCGCATTGGACGCGGAAGACTTGCTGAAACAGGAAGATCAAGGCGTTAGTTTCTACGAATTCGTGAAACTGATTCTATCCCCCAGTCAAACCGAGCGACTAGAGCGCATCATTCAGGAGGTCCGTCGCATTCCTGAGCTACTAACACATCACGAGGGATTGGAGACAGTCCGTGGGATGGTGACGCTTCTGCAGGCCGAAGCTGATAAGGTGATGCGCACAAACCAGCGGCTGTCGGCGACGCTCAGGCGGCTACTCGACGCTCGCGCACATGCAGAGCGGCAGCAGATTTCCCGACTTCTGCGTCAGATTCGTAGTCATGCCGTCGCGCTTGCGGCAGACCCGCCATGGGACGCGATTGGCCTCGACTTGGAACTGGAAGCCGATCTCGAATCTCCGTTCCGCCGCACATTTTGGATCGAGCCAACACGTTTCCAGATGGTCGACTTGACGGATTATGAAGCCGATCAAAATGCCCGCCGCCAGGCTTTTTTGCGACTTGCGGCGATGCATCGCTTGGACTGGAAAGAGATGCGGAATCGCATCAGGCGCCTAGTTGACCTGAAAGGCGCCGCAACTCTGGGAGAGCTGCTCGAGCTACATCCCCCAGGCGGCGGGGTCATCGAAGTATTGGGATATCTGCAGATCGCTCGTGACGATGAACATCTCGTGAACCGATCAGCGGCGCAGCGAGTTCTTGTACCTGCAGCGCGAGAACAGGATCGTGCCCTAGTTATTTCGGTTCCGCTCGTTACTTTTACCGTGCCGAGGAGAAACACAGATGCGGGGCGACCTTCCTGAGTTTCGCGAGTGGAGCATTGCAGCGGTTCAGCTGCTGAAAGGTGTCGTCTACTCGGACGATCAGCGGGTGTGGAACATCCTGCTGTCGAACGTGTCCGGGATGGAGACATACTTTGCCCGAATTGGGCTGCGCCTGGTTGTCGATGAACCGGAAGGTATGGCTTATCTCAGGCAGCTAACAGAGGAGGAGGCCTCCGATGGTTATGACTCGCTTCCGAGGCTGTTCCGCTCGTCACGTCTTAGTTATGGCCAGACGTTGCTCTGTGTGCTCTTGCGGGACGAACTGCGCCGGTTTGAAGAAGAGGACCTCCGGAACGAACGCTGCGTGATCGAGGAGACGGCGCTCCTAGATCAATGGAAGGCGTTTTTCCCCGTGCAAAATGACGATGTCAGGCAGCAAAAAGATATGTTGGCGTCGCTGAGGAGATTGGAGGATCTCGGTTTCGTGCGTCGGTTCAGCGAGCAACCTCCATCATGGGAAATTCGCAGAATTCTGAAAGCTCGTTTGCCAATAACGGAGTTGGAGCGACTGAAATCGCAACTTGCGACGGCTGTCCAGCGCAAGGAGTCCTCCGGTTCGTCTGCGGAATCGGAAGGCTGAAGTTTTCTTAAGACTCACGAACGCGATCAACTTATGCAGGAGAGCGAACAGAAATCGCAGGGACAATCAGCGTGCAACGGATATCGGCTGCATAAGCTGGAGGCGTACAACTGGGGCACATTCGACCGTGAGGTTTTCTCAGTGCGCCCGAATGGTCAGACCACTTTACTTGTGGGGCAGAACGGGTCTGGCAAATCCACTCTCGTTGATGCACTTCTGACGCTACTTGTCCGCCCCGGTGTCCGCAACTTCAACGTGGCCGCTGGAGCGAAGAAGACCGAGCGAGACGAACGGTCGTACGTAAAGGGAGCGTACGATCGCAGTAGCGATGACGACGGGAACGGCATTCAAGTGAAGTTCCTTCGTCCGAACCCGAGTGGCTATTCAGCTATCTTGGCGTCTTTCCACAATTCGGACACCCGCAAGACATTCACGATTGCGCAGTTGTTGTACCTCGGATCCGACCAAAGTGTAGAAAAGATCTACTGCTTCGCCGAGGATGAGCGCTCGATTCGCGAAGATTTCGGCGGACTCGATTCCCCAGACGGTCTTCTGAAAACACTCCGTCAGCGTGGCTGGCGTGTGACGAAAACGTTCTCAGAGTGCGAGGGCTGGTTCCTTCGAACGATCCGCGCCAAAACGAAAGCGATGGAAGTCTTTAATCAAACCGTCGCGGTCAAAGACATCCAACGCCTCAACGACTTCATTCGCCACCACATGCTCGAGCCGCAGCCGTGGAGTGAGAAGGTCGATCGCCTGCTCGGTCACTTCTCACAACTCAATGAGGCCCATCAGAGCCTCGTGCGTGTACGGCAGCAGTTTGAGCAGTTGCAGCCAATTGTTGAGCACGGCAAATCGTACTTGGCACAACACAGAGAGCTCGAGAAGAACGAACTTTTGCTGGTCGCTGCCGATGCGTTCTTCTCCCAAAAGACATTGGACCTGTTCGCACCGGAACTGGAAATTCGCAGGGACGCTCTTGATCAAGTCCGTTCTAGAAAGAATGCCCTAGCTAATGAAATGAGCCAGCTACAGGAGCAATGCAGAAGGATTCGAAATGAGATCGATCAGGTTGGAGGCGCCCGCTTACGCGAAATTCCCATTCTGATACACGCGGAGCAGGCGTACGTGGATCAAACACGAAAAGCGTACGACCGCTTTCACGAGGCGCTCCGTCGCGCCGGCATGCGGCTGACTGTGACCGACGAGCAGCATTTTGCAGGCGTACGGCGGCAGCTGCCGATCGTACGAGCGGAGCTTGCAAATTCGATCAGCCGATGCGAGGAAGAGCGGGACGCACGAATTCTAGAGCGCGGCGAAGTGCGCCGTGTCCTTGCGGAGAGCCGTCATGAGCTGGACGGACTGAATCAGCGTCGAGAGAATCTTCCCGAATGGTGTGTAACCCTGCGGCAGTTGTTGTGTGCGCAGCTGGGTTTGTCTGTAAAAGAGCTGCCATTTGTGGCAGAGCTGATCGCAGTGCGTCCCGAGGAACGCGACTGGGAGGCGTCAATCGAGAAGGTGCTCCATGGGTTCGCGCTCAGTCTACTTGTACCTCAGAGGCTGTACCACCTAGTGAGCAGTTACGTCGACCGCACGCGTCTGGCGGATGGCCGGGGGCGTGGGCAACGGTTGGTATACCTCCGCGTTGGAGAACTGTCGCTGAAAGTTTCCGGTCCCATGCCTACATCCGACTCCCTGTTGCGCAAGCTGGTATTCCGCGAGGGACATTCGCTAGTGCCGTGGGTCAAAGTCGAACTGCAAGAGCGGTTTGACTACCGTTGTTGCGAAACGATCGGGGAGTTTCAGCAAAGCCGTGGTCTGGCGCTTACGCGCGCCCGCCATGCAAAAGCGGGAGATGCGCGGCACGACAAAGATGATCGAGACCAAGCCACTAATCCGCGAAATTTTGTACTCGGTTGGGACAATCGCGAGAAGAGGCACAGAATTGCGGCTGATATCGCACGCCTCGAGGCTGAGGAGGCGGCCATCCAAGAAAAGATCCAATCTATCGAGAACAAGCTCACGGGTTTGCGAACCCAGTTCGCCGCGATTGATGAAGCGGGGTCATTCGCACCGTTCCAAGAGATTGACTACGAGCGTCACGAGCGGGAGATAGAGGCCCTTCAGTGCGAGAAACGGGCCATTGAGGAGCAGTCCGACGCCATCACCTTACTCAAGCAGCGACTGAGCGAAGCTGAGGACCGCGAGAGATCGCTGTTGAGGGCGCGAGACGAAGCCGTTGCGGAGGAGCGCGAACTCGAGAATCGGATCCATGAGGCCGAGACGCTGGTCGCTAATGCGCAAAATGACTTGCGTCGACGCGAGTCGGATGGGACATTGGCGGGGCAGCGGGTGAGCTTTTCCGATATAGAGGTCCATTTCGCGGAGGCGCCGCTTACCGTAACTAACTTGTTCCAGGCAAAGGATACGTTCCGTGCGAGCCAACAGGATCGCATTATTCGTTTGCGGCGGGACATTGAGCCTGCGAAGGATCATCTGTTGGAGGCGATGTCCGACTTCATGCGGTCCTTTCCGTCGGAACATGACCTCCGAGCGCACATTGATTATCTTGCGAGCTTTCTTGAGCTCCGCCAACGCATTGAGGCGGAGGATCTACCGCGGCACGAGCAGCGGTTCAAGGAAAGGCTTAATGAAAAGGTAATTCACGAGATCGGGCTGTTCCGGGGAGAGCTTGAGAGAGAGCGACGGAGCATTGAAGAGAAGATTGATACCCTAAATATCTCTCTCCGCCCGCTTGAGTACCGCCCCGGAACCCACATCCAACTTGAGCCCCGAGCTGTCCGGGATCCGGAGATTGTCGAGTTCCAGACCAAGTTGCGGGAATGCATCGAGGGAAGCTTCGACAGTTCTGCAGCAGGAAACGAGGCCCGCTTTGTCCGGATCCAGGAACTACTTCAGCGGCTACAGGACGAAAACAACCGACGCTGGAGAGAAAAAGTGACGGATGTCCGCCGATGGTTTGATTTCGTGGCAGCGGTCATCGACCGCGAGACGAACAAGACGGTCTCGATTTATGAAGATAGCAGCGGACAGTCGGGAGGGGAGAAGGCAAAGCTGGCCTTCACGATCCTCGTGGCGGCGATAGCCTATCAATATGATCTCGATCCTGAACATGCATCGCGCGATCGCTTCCATTTCGTCGTCGTGGACGAGATGTTTTCCAAAGTCGATGACCAACACGCTGAGTACGCACTGGAGCTGTTCCGGCAGTTCGGCCTCCAGTTGTTAATCGTGGCACCGCTCGATGCAAAGGCGCGGGTTACGCAGCCTTACGTTGGCTGTTATCTGCACGTGAACAAACGAGAGAACCGATCTGAAATCTTCGAGATGACGGCTCAAGAATTTGAGGAGGCAGTGCAGGTAGTGCACCAGCGGCATGGTCTCCGCCCTGCGATCATCGCATCAAGCGCCACTACATAGGAATATGATCCAGCCAGACGAGATCCGACGGAAGGCCACGAATCTGTATCCGGCATTTCTGCGCGCATGGCTGGAGGGTAAGCCCTTCTTTCCGAAGACAATCCCGTGTGGGAAGCGGCCGGATGAGAATCTGGCGATAGCAGCCGCGTCTGTGCAGCGCCTCAGGGAAGAATCGAAGTCCGTTCGAGGCTATGGTTACTCCGTGCAGTGGACGGAAGTCAACTCCAGAACATACGGAAAGAACTTGTTCCCAACGAGAATCACGCTGGAAACCGAGGCAGACTTTTTGCAGTATCTTGGTAAGCAGCGAGAGTTCGCCGCATTTACCAAAGCGGCCGGAAAAATCCGGTCTCGCTATCCGGACCTTGAGTCCTGGATCCGTTCGCACGTTCAATTATTGATTGAGTCGGCGGACGATGTGGAGGGACTACTGCGGGTGGTTGATTGTCTTCGCGCGCGGCCGCGGCCAGGAGTCTTTGCGCGGGAACTTCCGGTTGGCCTCGACACGAAGTTCGTCGAGCGCAACCGTCGCATCCTCCGCGAATGGTTGGACTTGGTGCTGCCGCCGCAGACAATTCGTGCAGACGAGGAGCATTTCGAGCGGCGATTCGGCCTTCGTTACCAGGAGCCGCATATCATGCTCCGCTTCCTCGATCCGGAAGCCCAGCGCGCCAGTGGTTGCCCGTGGCCGCAGTTCTCACTCCCGCTGCATACGGTAGCTGAGCTGGTCGTCGACGTAGCCCGAGTGCTTATCGTTGAGAATAAGGTCAATCTTCTTACGCTTCCTTCATTGCCTCGGACGCTTGTGCTCGGTGGTTTGGGAAACAGCGTCACCGATCTAAGGCAGGTGTCTTGGTTGGGCTCATGCACGCTGTGGTACTGGGGAGACATCGACGTCGAAGGCCTGACAATTCTGTCCCGAGTGCGCAGCGTGTTTCCGCAGACACGCAGCTTGCTAATGGATGGCAGGACGCTGTCACGATGGCGGGGGTCTCTGGCCGTTTCGGGCAATGGCCGCGAGTTGGGCATGCCGCCCGGGTTAACAGAGGGCGAGCGGGCTGCTTACATTATGTGCGCGGGCCAGAACCTGCGGCTTGAGCAAGAACGTTTCCCTCAAAATTTCATCGACGAGTTCTTTCAGAAGGTAGATATGTGGAGCGGACCGAGCGACTAATTTTGATTGGTGACAGCGATACCGGCAAAACGCACTTGCTCACGGGGCTATATGTGGCCGCATGCCGGCAGAAGCGGCGTGTTCGGTTTATCAATAGCCTCTCGCATTTAAAGACTCTCCGCGTGGTTCCACGGACCACAGCGTTTCAATACAAGCGGAAGTCGCTGGATCCGATCCAGGTGGGCCGTGAGCTCAGAGCACGCCTGGTTCTTACCGGACATCTAGGTCGGCGAGGCGACCGCTTGCTGTGGTTTCCAAAGAGCAGCTCGTGCGGGAAGTTTGGCCGGGCACATTCGTCACTGACGATGTCCTCATCCGCTGCATTTCCGAGTTGCGAAAAGCGTTTGGTGACAATGCCGATAGCCCAACTATCATCGAAACGATGCCAAAGCGCGGTTATCGGCTCTTGCTACCGATGGTGCCTGTTACATGCGGAATTGGCTCAGAGGGCGGTTTGCGGGCTGTCCCTGTCGACTCTATTGCTGTGTTTCCATTCGAAAATGCCGGCGTGACGGCTGAGATGGAATACCTCAGCGACGGCATCACGGAGAGCATCATGAACAGTCTTTTACGGTTGCCACGGCTGCGCGTCGTCCGGCGCACAACGATTTTCCGATGCAGGGAAAGATCTGCTGATCCAATTCGAGCTGGGCGAGAATTGCGGACCCGCCTCGTTCTGACCGGCCGGGTGAGGGAACAAGACGGCGACCTAGTTGTTGACGAGGAACTGATTGATGTCGTCCGGGAGTCGCAACTGTGGGGTGGGGTGTTCGAGCGGAAGGTCCCCGAAACAGCCAACGTTACGCAGGAGATCGCCTTCGAAGTTTCAAAGAGGTTGCAGTTAAATCTGAGCAACCAAGAAGGCACACCCTGCGCCAGCCCCCTAAACAGAGTGGCGAGGCATATCACCTCTTTCTTAGGACCATGCATCAGGCGAATAAGTGGACTCCTGAGGGACGCTGCAAAGGAATTGAACTTGCCCGACAGGCAACCGAGGCTGGTCCGGCGTATGCCGCCCCGTATGCAGCCCTAGCCTACATGTACGGCATGTTGGGGTACTCCGGCGTGCTCGCACCCGCTGATGCTTTTCCGCAATCACGCGCGGCGGCACTCCGGGCGCTTGAGATTGACTAAACTGATGTCAGCGCCCACGTCTGGCTCGGACTGGTTCGGCTTTTCTACGATTGGGATTGGCCGGGAGCCGAAGTTGAAATCCGCACTGCTCCGGCCCTTGGCCCAAACGATCCTACAAGCCATTTTGCACACGGAGTCTGGCTGCTGGCCATGGGGCGTTGTGAAGAATCAATCCAGGAGATGAAGAGAGCCATCGAGGTGGCCCCTCTTTCCAGCCCAATCAATGCGTTCATGATCGCAGCTTACAGCGGTGCCCGGCAGTATGAGCATGCATTGGAGCAGTGCCGCAAGACTATTGAGCTGGATCCCGGGTTCATTGCAACTCGGGGACATCGTGCTGCACTCCTTGCTCGGCTCGGTCGATATGACGAAGCAATTGAAGAGGCGCAGAAGTTTTATGCACTCACTGCCGCGGATATCCGAGGCAAGAGCGCCCTCGGACGAGTCTACGCAATTGCGGGCCGGGTTGAGGAGGCTCGGAAGATCGCCGCGGAGCTCGAAAGCAAGGCGAGGCCCTCCAACCTTGCCTCGGGACTTCCATATATCTACGCCGCTTTGGGAGATCGCGACCGGACGCTTTACTGGCTGGAAGAGGCTTATCGTGCGCGTGTTAGTGAGCTTGTCTTTATTGGTCACGCGCCCGACTGCGATAGCTTGCGAGGCGATCCTCGCTTTGAGGATCTACAACGCAGAATCGGCATTCCGGCAGTACCTACGCCCGATCTTCAGGACCTTGGGTCGGGCAGCACTGTGGAACAGATGGGGAAGGCGATAGAGCACCACGATCCCTGACTTGGGTTCAATGTCGAGTCAAGTTTGAGCACGTCAGCTTGATACTGTGCCCGCAGAAATCTGTTGGGTTCCTGTTTGTCGGAAAGATCGAGCAAACGGGCCTGGCTATTGTGAGATGGCTTCTTGACGAGGACGAAAATCTCGTTCCCTACTTCGTCGAAATCACCTCGGTCGGAGGTGCACCATGACTGACAACGAACGCCGCGCCGCCCGCGCCTACGCCGCTCTGCGCGATTACGTCGTTGCCAAAGGCGAAATGTTCGAGGAAAGCAGCTCGGAGATCGTCGATCTCATTACCGACCTACTGCACCTCGCCGCCAAATGGGATCTTGGTGACGACCCGATTGACAGCGCACTACGACTGGCCAAACTGCACTTCGAGGCCGAAGCGGGCGAACTTGAAACGACTTCGGCATGCAGTGTCCGAAATGCGGCGCGTCCGATCGCCTCAACATCGCCGCAACGGTATGGGTCCGCCTTTCCCTTGACGGTACCGACGCCACCGAAGCTGAAAACGGCGACCACGAATGGGACAAGAACAGCGCGATCGTCTGCCGTTCCTGCGGTCAGTCCGGCACTGTTGCCAGCTTCACCAAAGCCGGAAGTGCGTCATGACCGCAACAGAAACCTACCGGCGTGCGCTCGGCACCGCACTTGATGATCTGATTACCCTGCTGAACGAAGCGCAGGATTATCTCGCCAGCGAAAAATACGATCTCGCCGTGATCGGCACCTTGAGTGCATTCAGCGACAAGGCCGAAGACCTGAAAGCCGCGCTGCGCCTTTACACCCGCGCCAAGCATCAGGAGCGGGGTGCGAAATGACCCGACTGCTCAAGTCCTTCATGAACGACGTGGCACACGGCGACTGCATCGAGGTTATGCGCACATTGCCATGGGCCAGCGTTGATTTCATCCTCACTGATCCGCCGTATCTTGTGAACTACCGCGACCGCTCAGGCCGCTCACTGGCGAACGACGATAACGATTCCTGGCTCAAGCCCGCTTTCCGCGCGATGAACCGCGTCCTGCGCCCTGACAGCCTCTGCGTCAGCTTCTAGGGATGGAACAAGGTTGATGCGTTCATGGCAGCGTGGCGCGAGGCCGGCTTTGCGGTCGTCGGGCATATCGTATTCCGCAAGCCCTATGCATCGAATGCGCGCTATCTCGCTTATGAACACGAGCAGGCCTATCTGTTGGCGAAGGGCAGACCGCGCCGGCCATCTGCGCCCCTCCCGGATGTGCTCGAATTCCCGTATTCCGGCAATCGCCTGCACCCGACACAAAAACCCGTGCAGCCCTTGAAGGAACTGATCGCAGCATTCACCAAGCCCCGGCAAGTGGTCCTGGACCCGTTCTGTGGATCCGGTTCAACCCCTCGCCGCCGCCCGCGACCTGGATCGCCGTTTCATCGGCATCGAGCTTGACCTCGCCCATCACCGCACGGCTATCGACCGTCTGCGAAGCCCTCAGTCAGAGAGCCTTTCCGGAATTGAACGGCTTCGAAAATATAAAGCCTGAGAATGTCGCTTCCGTCCGTAAGGCATTCGAGAAATATGGCGTCAGATTCAAAAATCAGGGCTGTGTATGCCCACCAAAGCACAGTGACACCCATTAAAGTCACAATGAAATCAGTCAGTTGGAAATGCACTTGACGGCATATGCCGTATAGTGCATAATCAATCATGGAATGGGTTGTTGAGATCGGCGATGAGTTTGAGCCGGAATTTTACGAACTGGACGAGGAAGTCCGGACCGAAATCCTTGCTCACTCCCGCTTGCTTCAACAATTCGGGCCGCAATTAGGTCGGCCCCGTGTTGATACGCTTAACGGTTCCCGCCACGCAAACATGAAGGAATTAAGGTTTGACGCCGCCGATGGCGTCTGGCGCGTGGCCTTCGCCTTCGATCCCAAGCGAAAGGCCATTCTCCTCGTGGCGGGGGACAAATCGGGCGTAAGCGAAAAGAAATTTTACAAAGCGCTGATCGCCAAGGCTGATCAAAGGTTTGACGCACATCTTGCGCGATTGAAACAGAAGGAAAGGAAGTAGCCATGTCCCGCAATGTGAATGACATCATTAAGAACCTCAGCCCCGCGCAGCGCAAGAAGGTTGAGGCTCGCGCGGCGCACCTGATCGCGGAGGAAATGACCCTGCAGGAGCTTCGCCGTGCCCGCAAGCTCTCACAGGTCCGCGTGGCAAAGGAACTCGGCATCGGACAGGAAGGCGTCTCCAAGATCGAGAAGCGCGCCGACCTGATGATTTCCACGCTGCGGAAAACTGTAGAGGCTATGGGCGGCAGCTTGTGTCTCGTGGCTGAGTTTCCTGATAGTGAGCCTGTCATCCTCTCCGGAATTGCCGAAGTAAGCCCCGATGACAGACCCACCGGACGCAAGCGCGCCCACCACGCCGGCGCATAACCTCCATTTCCGAACGGAATAAGCCGCAGGCGGCCCCAATGAAGGCCGCCTGTTTTGCTTTCGTCAAGCCACCATTTCTAGTAGGGGTACAGTCCCTTGCGTTGCCATAGCCATTCGGGCATGCTGCAATGATGGCCGCGAATCCGCGACTGTCCTACGTAAACAACCGGAAAAACTAATGACCTAGAAAACGAAAACCCGCCAGAGGCGGGCTTCCTGAAATCCTTGGTGAGACGTTGCAATCCCACCTTGGCTGATTTCCCGATCCGATGCAAGATGAATCTTGCACCTGATTTTGTGCGCCCTTTTCACTGGCAGGTTTTCTCATAACACGGAGAAAACCAAATGCACATTCAACGAACGCCGCCCGCCATTGAGGATCTATCCCGCAGCCTTCAGGCACGCATAGCCCGCGACGGTTGCCGCCCGTGGGAGGAGCGGGTTGTTCGCAAGAACGCCGCGAACGTTCCCTCCATTCCTGCCATCGCTATTCACTTAACGAGCGTAAGCGTCACCCCGCGCCCATTGCCGACGATGGGCAGGGCTTGCTCCCTGAAACGTCGTAACGCTTTTTTAGAAAATCGATCTCCATCGCTTGCTGCCCGATCTTGCGCTCCAGCTCGGCAATCCTTTCTGCATCCAGTTTTCTGCATCCAGTTTCGGTTGTGGAGTTC
>Ga0126384_10001510_pt1 | contig 13818 bp, 10 predicted proteins | sample PanSoiMetPlot_36_FD_92543 | JGI IMG/M metagenome (GOLD analysis project Ga0126384, IMG submission 92543) | Tropical forest soil microbial communities from Panama - MetaG Plot_36 | ecosystem: Environmental > Terrestrial > Soil > Tropical forest > Bulk soil | place: Panama | collected 2016-02-17 | reverse complement strand
CCTATATCGAGCGCGCCGACAAGCTGGTGCAGCTCATCGCCAAGCAAAAGGGTCTGAGCCATCCGGCGATCGACGCCCAGGTCGCGCTGGTCGACGCGCGGCTCGAGGCCAACCGCAAGAAGGTGGCGGCGTGAGACAGCGTTAGCCGCCGGACCTCCGTCGGCGCCCGCAAGACAACCCCCATTCGGCGCTCGTGTGGGCGCGCTGGCGGCACGCCGGCGCGGCCGCGCCGTGTGCCGCAGGCAAGGCGGGTCATGCGACCGCCTGTGGAAAAAACACCGTGCCTGCAAGCCGCTACCCTTGCCGGAACCCACTTGTGTGATGGAAACGCAACACTTGGATACTTTCGACACCGAAAGCCGCTAAACGCCTAATTTTGCAGCAGTTGCCGCCGGTTTCGCCTTGCGAGTCAACACATTGATGTGGGTTAACTTGGCATGTCAGGGTGGCTTTGCGATCGAGCCACGTCCGGGGTCTCCTACTGGGGTGGTCGCGTTCGGGATCCGGGGCCCGAACGAGAAAATTGAACAAGGGGCTAGCAATGAAGAAGGTACTTGCAACCGCTCTGGTGAGCGCTGCGTTCTCGGTCACTGGCGCTTACGCGGCCGATCTCAAGATGGCGACCAAGGCGCCGCCGGCGCCGGTGGTGGAAAGCCCGTGGGATGTCGCCTTCGGCTCGTGGGTGGCGAGCGACTACAACTTCCGCGGCATAACCCAGTCGGCGCACAAACCTGCAGTCGGCGTCTACTTCGAGCCGCGCTACAACTTCAACAAGGACCTCCAAGCCTATGTCGGCATGGGCGGCGAGAGCATCGACTTCCCGAATCACGCCGCGGCCGAGATCGACTTCTACGGCGGCCTTCGCCCGACCTTCGGCAAGCTCGCCCTCGATTTCGGCGCTTGGTACTACTGGTATCCGGGCGGCGACTGCTTCAACAGCGCCTTCTTCGGATGCAACCCGAGCCTGCCCAACGGCAACGTCATCAAGGCCGACGTGAGCTTCTGGGAGATCTACGCCAAGGCCACCTACACGGTGAACGACCAGTTCTCGTTCGGCGGCAGCTTCTACTACTCGCCGTCGGTCCTCAATTCAGGCGCGGACGGCGAATTCATCGCGGGCACCGCGAAATACGTCCTGCCCAGCAGCCTGTTCCCGAAGGACTGGGGCATGTATGCCTCGGCTGATGTCGGCCACTGGTTCCTCGGGACGAGCGACAACTTCTACGCGGTTGCCGGCTTCCCGAATGGCATCCCGTACAAGAGCTACACCACCTGGGATCTCGGCGTCGGATTCACCTACAAGGTCTTCACCCTCGACCTCCGTTACTACGACACGGACCTGAACAAGGGTGACTGCAACGCCTTCACCAGTGACCACACGGCGAGCGGCGTTTCCAGCACGCCAATCAACCCGAACGGCCCGGGCTCCAACTGGTGCGGCGCAACGTTCATCGCCAAGCTGTCGGTGGACACCGCGCTGTCGGCCCTGAAGTAACGGCAAATCTGATCGAGTGCCCTGATCGGCGGCGTGCTTCCCGCGGGAAGCCGCCGCTTCTTTTTTGCCCGCGGTCGAAGGGTCCGCTCCGCGCCCCAGCTACTCCGCCGCCACCGCTTGCTCCTGCAGCCGGTGGCGCTCGCCGTCGCGCACCATCACGAGCCGGCGGCGATGGAACGGCGCGAGTGTCGCGCGGTGGCCGATCGAGACCAGCGTCGTGTCGGGGAAGCGCTCCTCGATCAGCTTGTAGAGCGTGGCCTCGGCCAGTTCGTCGAGCGAGGCGGTCGCCTCGTCGAGCAGGAGATAGCGCGGCCGTTGCAGGAGCGCGCGCGCGAGCGCGAGCCGCTGCTGCTCGCCGAGCGACAGAATGCGATTCCAGTGCGCCTCCTCGGCGACCCGCGGTGCAAGCCAGGCGAGGCCCACCGCCGCAAGGGCGCTGCGCACCTCGTCCTCCGTGAAGCGTCCCGGCAGATCGGGATAGCTCACCGCTGCTATCAGGCTTCCGACCGGGAAGTAGGGCCGCTGCGGCAGCACCATCACGGTCGCGTCGGCGGGAAGGAGAATGCGCCCGGTGCCGAACGGCCAGATCCCCGCAATGGCGCGAAACAGCGTCGATTTCCCGCTGCCGGAGGGACCGTTGACGAGCACGCGGTCGCCGGACGCGAAGCGCACGTGATCGGCGGCGACCAGCGGCCGCCCGGTCGGCAGCGTGACGTCGAGCGCGTCGAGCGCGATTACGCCGCCGGGCTGCTGCTCGACCGTGACGGCCGGCGGCGTGGTCCGGGTCTCCTGCGCCGCGATCATCGCGCGCTCAAAGCCGGCAAGCCGCTCCATCACGGCGCGCCATTCCGCGAGGTCGCGGTAGTTGGTGACGAAGAACGACAGCGCGTTCTGCACGTTCGAGAAGGCGTCGGAAATCTGCATCAGGCCGCCGAGCGCGATCGTGCCGGCGAAATAGACCGGGGCAACCACGATGAACGGGAAGACCACGGAGGCCTGGTCGTAACCGGCGCGGAAAAAGGTGACCCGCTTGGTCTGGGTCATGATCCTGAACCAGTTGCCGATCACGGCGCCGAAGCGCTCGAGCAGGCGCTCGCGCTCGGCCGGCTCGCCGGCAAGGAGCGCGATCTGCTCGCCGTTCTCACGCACCCGCACGAGATTGAAGCGGAAGTCCGCTTCGTAGCGCTGCTGGTTGTAATAGAGTCCGATCAGCGGGCGGCCGATCAGGTGGACGAACCAGGTCGCGAGGATCGCGTAGATGAGCGCAGCCCAGACCAGATAGCCCGGGATCGCCCATTCCCGCGCGAAGAGAGTCAGTGGGGCCGCAGCCGACAGGTTCCACAGCAGCACCACGAACGAGGCGAGCCGCACGACCGAGCCGAGGATACCGACGCCGAGGACGAGGGCGCGCTCGATGAACAGCCGGACGTCCTCGGCGATGCGCTGGTCGGGATTGTCGGCCGCCTCGCCGACGACCTGCATGCGATAGTGGTTGCCGGCGTCGAGCCAGCGTCCCAGGTAGCCGGCGGTCAGCCAGCGCCGCCAGCGGATCTGAAGCCACTGGTTAAGGTAGAGCTGGTAGACCTGCAGCGCGATGTAGATCGCGGCAAGCACGCAGAAATAGGTGAGCTCGTAGACGAAGACGTCCCAGTTCTTGTCTTGCAGCGCCGTGTAGAAGCGGTTGTTCCAGAGATTGAACAGGACGTCGAGAGCAACCTTGAAAAGCTCCATGCCGATCACGGCGGCGAGCAGCAGCAGTCCAGCCCAGCGGTCCTCGGATTTGAAATAGGGCAGCGCGAGCCGCCAGATGATTCCGAGCGTCGATATGAGGCCTTTCACGGGCATTCTCCTGTCGGGGGCGAGCGGGCGTCCAGATTTTCCGCCCGCCCCACTTGACGTTTGGATAGGGTCGAAAAGGGCGTGCGGAAACGGCACGGGCTGGCCAAATCGCCGGCGCGGCGGTCGCGAGGCGCACCGCCAAGCAGCGACAAAAGTGCCCGTTCTCCTTTCGTCTAACTGGACGAGACTTGTCGAAGCTCCGCAACCTGTCCAAACTAGCTATACCGCCGCCGGAATAACAGAGGACGGCAGCGGTTAACCAATCACGGCAAGACAAGCCGGGGGCCAAAACAGGGAGGCTTTGCCAATGCCCAGAGAGAAATCGCACGCGTCCAAGGCGACGACCCGTCGCAAGTTTCTCGGCGGCGCCGCGCTCGCGGCTGCGGCCGTCAGCGCGCCGAGCATCGTGAAGGCGCAGGGTCCGGCCAATTTCCGCTTTCAGAGCACGTGGCCGTCGAAGGACATCTTCCACGAATACGCGCTCGACTTCGCCAAGAAGGTCAACGACATGACCGGCGGCGAGCTGAAGATCGAGGTGCTGCCCGCCGGCGCCGTGGTGCCGGCGTTCCAGTTGATCGACGCGGTGTCGAAGGGCACGCTCGACGGCGGCCATGGCGTGCTGGTCTATCACTACGGCAAGCAGACCGCGCTGGCGCTGTGGGGCTCGGGCCCGGGCTATGCCATGGATGCCAACATGCTGCTGGCCTGGCACAAATACGGCGGCGGCAAGGAACTGCTGGTCAAGCTGTACAACTCGATCGGCGTTAACGTCGTCTCGTTCCCCTACGCGCCGCTCTACACCCAGCCGCTCGGCTGGTTCAAGAAGCCGGTCACCAAGCCCGAGGATTTCCAGGGCCTGAAGTACCGGACCGTCGGCATCTCGATCGACGTGTTCACCGGCATGGGCGCCGCCGTCAACGCACTGCCGGGCGGCGAGATCGTCTCGGCGATCGACCGCGGCCTGCTCGACGCGGCGGAGTTCAACAATGCGTCGTCCGACCGCGCGCTCGGCTTCGCCGACGTCTCCAAGGTCTGCATGCTGCAGAGCTACCACCAGAACGCCGAACAGCTCGAAATCACCTTCAACAAGACCAAGTTCGACGCGCTGCACGACAATCTCAAGGCGATCATCGCCAACGCGGTCGAGGCCGCCTCGCAGGATATGCAGTGGAAGGCGATCGATCGCAACTCGCAGGACTACATCACGCTGCAGACGACCGACAAGGTGAAGTTCTACAAGACGCCGGACGCGATCCTGCGCAAGCAGCTCGAGGTCTATGACGAGGTCGTCAAGAAGTACGCGGCGGCAAACCCGCTGTTCAAGGAGATCGTCGAGTCGCAGCTCGCGTTCGCCAAGCGCGCGACGCAGTGGGAGCAGGACTACGTCGTGAACCGGCGCATTGCCTTCGAGCATTATTGGGGCCCCAACGCCAAGAAGCCGATCTGACGGCGCTTACGAATGACCAAAGCACCATTCGGTGGGCCACCGGATGGTGCTTTGTTCTTGGCTGTTTTCCGGGGGGCAATGAATGAGTGTTCAAGGATTCCTGCACACGATTGACGGCATCAGCACCTGGGTCGGCAAGGCCGCCTCGTGGCTGATCATCGTGCTGATGACGGTCGTCTGCGTCGAGGTGTTCAAGCGCTACATCATGAACGCGCCGACGGCGTGGATCTTCGATGCCGACAACATGATGTACGGCACGCTGTTCATGCTGTGCGGCGCCTACACGCTGGCGCAGAACGCTCACGTGCGCGGCGATTTCCTCTACAGCTCGATGCGGCCGCGTCTGCAGGCGTCGCTCGACATCGTGCTCTACGTGGTCTTCTTCTTTCCCGGAATCGCGGCCCTGATCTACGCCGGCTACGACTATGCCTCGATCTCCTGGCGCATTGCCGAGCATTCGACGGTGACCGCGAACGGTCCGCCGGTCTACCACTTCAAGACGATCATTCCGATCGCCGGCGCATTCGTGATGCTGCAGGGCGTCGCCGAGGTCGTGCGCTGCGTGGTCTGTCTCAAGACCGGGGAATGGCCGAGCCGTCTGCACGACGTCGCCGAGATCGACGTCATCGAGGAACAGCTTGCGCACAGCGAATATGTCGACGAGGAGTCGCGCAAGATCGCGATCGAGCGCGCGCACGAGATCGACGAGGTGGCACGCCAGCGCGGCATGGGTGGGGAACTGAACACATGATTAGCGATCCGGCACTCGGGCTGACGATGCTCGCCCTCATCGTGGTCGTGATCATGATGGGGTTCCCCACAGCGTTCACGCTGATGGGCCTCGGTATCTTCTTCGGCTACATCGCGTTCTACAGCCCGGCGCACACGTCGCTCGCCGACAATCGGGTGTTCGACCTGATGGTCCAGCGCACCTACGGCGCGATGACCAACGACGTGCTCATATCCATCCCGCTATTCGTGCTGATGGGCTATGTGATGGAGCGCGGCGCGCTGGTCGACAAGATGTTCTACTCGATCCAGCTCGCGTTCCGCCGCGTGCCCGCCTCGCTCGCGGTCGCGACGTTGATCGTGTGCACGTTCTGGGGCATCGCCTCAGGCCTCGTCGGCGCGGTGGTGGTGCTCATGGGCGTGATCGCGTTCAACCCGATGCTGCGCGCCGGCTATGACGTGAAGCTCGCGTCGGGCGTGATCACCGCCGGCGGCACGCTCGGCATTCTCATCCCGCCGTCGGTGATGATCATCGTCTACGCGGCGGTGGCCGGGCAGTCGGTGGTCAAGCTCTACGCCGCCGCGATGTTCCCCGGCTTTTTCCTGTCGCTGCTCTATCTCGTCTATATCGTCGGCTGGGCGATGCTCAATCCGAAGATCGCGCCGCCGCTGCCGGAGGAGCAGACCAAGGTTCCGGTGCCCGACTGGGTGCGGAAATTCCAGGCGGCCTATTCGTCGAACATGCTCATCGGCCTCGGCCAGTCGCTGCTGTCGCCCGGACGGGCCGGGAAGATCGAGGCCGACGGCCAGCGCATCGGCTACTGGGCGCTGGTCAAGAACTTCATCATGGCGCTGGTGCCGTTCTTCATGGTCGCCGGCACGCTGTACCTCGTGTGGTGGTACGTGGTCATCCACCAGCAGGCGGCGGCCGACGTTGCCGTGCAGGGGATCGAGCAGCTCGGCTCGCCCGGCCTCGGCGGTGGCCCGGCGACGCCGGCCGAGCAGGGACCACCGGAGGGTTTCTATTTCTGGTTCGGGGTCTGCACGCTCCTCGGGGTCTTGGCGCTCGTGCGCTACTATTCGCGCATGGATGCCGACCGCTTCGAGGTCCTCAAGCTGCTGACCTCGTCGGTGATGCCGCTCGGCATCCTCACCGTGGTGGTGCTCGCCGTCATCCTGTTCGGCATCACGACGGCGACCGAGTCGGCCGGCGTCGGGGCCGCCGGCGCCTTCCTGCTCGCCGTGCAGGCCAAGACGCTCGACTGGAAGCGCACCAAGGAGGCCGTCTTCCTGACCGCGAAGACGACCGCCATGGTGTGCTGGCTGTTCGTCGGCTCGGCGCTGTTCTCCGGGGTGTTTGCCATTCTCGGCGGGCAGGGCCTGGTCGAGGAATGGGTGCTGTCGCTGCACATGACGCCGGTGCAGTTCATGATCCTGTCGCAGGCAATCATCTTCGTGCTCGGCTGGCCGCTCGAGTGGACCGAGATCATCGTGATCTTCGTGCCGATCTTCCTGCCGCTGCTCAAGCATTTCAACATCGACCCGATCCTGTGGGGCACGCTCGTGTTCGTGAACCTGCAGGCAGCGTTCCTCTCGCCGCCGGTCGCGATGTCGGCGTTCTACCTCAAGGGCGTGTCGCCCAGGCACGTCACCCTCAACCAGATCTTCGCCGGCATGATGCCCTACATGCTGATCATCATCGTCTGCATGGTCATCATGTATCTGTGGCCCGGCATGACGCTGTGGCTGCCGAACTATCTCTACGGCGGCTGAGGCGGAGCGCATCGACAATGCCGCGATTTTCCGGGTCGCCGGCGGGCGCGTGATTCGCGCGCCCGCGCGTGTGCGCCGGACCGGCCCGCGCGCCGCAAAGCGGCAGGGCCGATATGCGCCGCCGCCGGCGTGACGCGGTGCCGCGGCGTGCTATCAATCGCGCCCGTCGGGACTGGGCAGGGAGCGCCGGCCACGGCGCAAGGGGAGAATCGTCCATGGGGTCAGGGGTCGGGCTGCGTCAGGTGGGCTACTTCGACTGCGCCGGCGGCGGCCAGATCATCGTGCGCGACGGCATCGGCTACATCGCCCACATGCGCAGTCCGCACGGCACCTCGATCGTCGACCTGCGCGATCCCAGCAAGCCCAAGGAGCTGGCCAAGATCGCCATGCCGCCCGGCACGCATTCGCACAAGGTGCGGGTGCATGACGGCGTGATGCTGGTCAACCACGAGCTCAACCACGCCGATCCCAATCCGGTGCCGGCGGACTTTTCGCCCGGCTTCGGCGTCTACGACGTGAGCGATCCGACGACGCCGCGCGAGCTCACGCGCTGGAAGACGACCGGCACGGGCGTGCACCGCTTCGATTTCGACGGCCGCTACGCCTACCTCTCGCCGACGCTCGAGGGCTATGTCGGCAACATCGTGATGATCATGGATCTCAAGGAGCCGGCGCGCCCGACCGAGGTCGGCCGCTGGTGGCTGCCCGGCCAGTGGACGGCGGGCGGCGAGGCCGCGACCTGGGCGAAGACCGCGCACCGCTGCCATCATCCGCTGCGGCTCGGCAACCGCCTCTACACCAGCTACTGGCAGGCCGGTTTCGTGATCCTCGACATCGAGGACATGAGCAAGCCGAAATTCGTTGCCGGCCTCGACTGGACGCCGCCATTCGCCTGCCCGACCCACACGGCACTGCCGCTGCCGTTCGCCATCAACGGCCGCCGCTACCTGGTGGTCGCCGACGAGGACGTGCAGCGCACCGAGGACAGCTTTCCGGCCTTCATGTGGATGGTCGACATCACCGACGAGACGCTTCCGGTCCCGGTCGGCAGCTTCCAGGTCGACGGCATCGAGGGCAACGGCCCGCACAAGGTGATGACGGCCTGTCACCAGCCGTGCGAGAAGGTCACCGGCACCGAGATCCCGTTCGCCTGGTTCGCCCAGGGGCTGCGCATCATCGATGTCAAGAACCCGCATGCGCCGCGCGAAGTCGCGCATTTCCTCCCCGACGTCCCGCCCGGCAGCGAGCGGGTGTCGAGCAACGACGTGACGGTCGACGAACGCGGGCTGATCTACCTGATCGACCGCCTGCGCGGGCTCACCATCGTCGAACGGGTGTAGTGCGCGTCGCGCCGGGGTCGAGGATCAGGCCGCTTCAACTTGCGGCCGTCTTGCTCTAGGTTCGCGCCCGTCTCGACCGGTTCGACGAACAGACGGAGACATCCATGGGTGTGGGCCTGGCGTTCCTTATCATCATACTTATCTACATCATCGCCTCGATCCGCGTACTGCGGCAGTACGAGCGCGGCGTCGTCTTCCTGCTCGGCAGGTTCGAGGGCGTGCGAGGCCCGGGGCTCACGCTGATCTTCGCTCCGATCCAGCAGATGGTGCGCGTCTCGCTGCGCATCGTCACGGCGCAGATCCCGTCGCAGAAGATCATCACCAAGGACAACGTCTCGATCGATATCGCGGCGGTCGCCTACTATCACATTTCCGATCCCGAGCGGGCCGTGATTGCGATCGAGAACGTGTACAACGCGATCAATCAGATCAGCCAGACGACCGTGCGCAACGTGGTCGGCCGCTTCAGTCTCGACCAGCTTCTTTCCGACACTGCGACCATCAACGAGCAGATCAAGAACGTCATCGATGCCCATACCGAGCCCTGGGGAACCCAGGTCACTGCGGTGGAGATCAAGGACATCATCCTGCCCGACAACATGCAGCGCGCCATGGCCAAGGAAGCCGAGGCCGAGCGCGAGCGGCGCGCCAAGATCGTGGCCGCCGAGGGCGAATATCAGGCTGCCATGCGGCTCGGCCAGGCCGCCGACATCATCTCGCAGCATCCGGTGGCGCTGCAGTTGCGCACACTGCAGACCATGGCGGAGATCTCGATCGAGAAGAACTCGACCATCATCTTCCCGGCCCAGTTCATGACCACTGTGCGGGAGGCGATCGCGGCGCTCGCGAGCGATACCGCAGCGGCCTCGTCGGCCGCTCGACCCGCGTCACCGTCTTGACACAAAGCGCAAGGAAGTTCGCGCCGCTCGGCCGGCGGCGCTCGCGGTGACGCCTGGCTGCGGCCCAAGAAGCGCGGCGGGTGATCGGGGCGCTGCCGTTTCCACCCATGAGGCGCATGGTCTGAAGCGCATTGTTCTGGAGTTTGCGATGGAACGCTCCTGCCTGAAACGCTGGCGCGCGACGGCGACGCTTGTGGCCTGTGCGATGATCGGCTGTGCCTGCGCGGCGGTCGCGGCCGAGCGGGCGTTTCCGTTCGGCTCCGAACTGATGCTCGACGTCGCGCCCATGAAGGGATCGAAGCGGGTGCCGAGCCTCGAGATCGACGCGCGGGGCCTCGCCCAGATCGACCTCTGGTGCAACAGCGTCAACGGTCAGATGGTGGTCGCGGGAGATACCATCACGATCCTCACCGGTGACAAGACCGATCGATCGTGTCCGCCCGAGCGGGCCCAGGCCGACGACGACGTCCTGGCCGCGCTCACCGGCGTGACCAATTGGCGGCGGGAAGGCGACATCCTCACGCTCACCGGTTCGCGCACCATGCGCTTCCGCGTGCAGACCAACTGAGGGCCGGCTGCACCGCGGGTGCAGCGCACGAGGTTCATTCGCCGGGCTTCATCCGGCGCTCGCCGACTTCTCGACCGTCGCGATGCCCCGCAGCAGGCGGCCGAGCAGATCGCCTCCGGTGATCACGCGCTTGGTATTGTCCCAGACCAAGATCAGGTCGTCGTCGATGACGTCGTCGCCCGGATGCTCCGGACGCACCCTCAGGCGGCCGAGCACGCGGTCGAGCGGCGTGCTCGAATCTGTCACCACGATGGGTCGATGCCAGTACGTCTCCGGATGGGTCGACGGGCCGCCGAAGATCGCATCGCGGATGAAATGATCAGCGTCGAGCACGAAGGCGGGCTTGTCCGAGGGATCGAGCACGATCACCCATTTCTGGCCCGATGCGTTGATGCGGTGCAGGAAGGGATCTTCCGGCGATCGGTTGAAGGCTGGCAGTACCGGTCGGCCATTGGCCACGTCGAGCCGGATGACGCTGCTCGGATCGAGCACTTCGCCTTCGTCGGCGACGCGGACATCGTCGAGTTCGAGGAAGTTGGTCGCGCCGATGCCCTCCAGCATTCCGACCTCGCCGCCTTTCGCCTTCATGTGGTGCTCGATCAGCGCCTTGAAATCGTCCTCGCCCAAGAGCCTGATGCCCTCGTGTCCCAGCCACCAGTTGAGCAGCATCGAAGTCGGCTTGGCGACCGGAAACAGCAGAACCGAATAGAGCCGCAGCATCGGCATCAGGCGTGCGGTGACCCGCAAGGCGTGGCGCGAGAAATACGCCTGCGGAATGAGCTCTCCCAGTATCGTAATCGTGAAGGTTGAGAATGCAAAAGCGCCGACGCCGCTGAGCACCGAATCGGACAGCAGTGTGAGAACCACGTTGGTCGCGACGCTGCCCCATACAATCGTCGCCAGGATGAAGTTGGAATCGCGCCGCAGCTCGCGCACCCGGACTGCGTCCTCGTTTCCGGCCCTGGCTTCGATCTCGAGCCGTAACCGGCTCAGGCTGAAGACCGCGAGATTGAGGCCGGCAAACATGCCGGACTGGCCGATGCACAGCGCAATGGCAAGCCAGGTCAGGATGGCGGTTGTTGTCATCCTGACGTAAACGCGCGATGCGGCGTTTTGGTCCCACTGGCCGTGACGCGGCAGTGACGCCCGCGACGCGCCAGTGCAGTCGGCGATCCGGCTTGGGTCGGAATTCGTATCATCGGCCAACCCGCCTTGAAGTGCAGATGATCGGCCCCGCCGGCGGTGCGATATCGCTGAAAACGCGTGACATGTCTCGTGCCATGCCCGCCGTGGCCGGCGCGACGAAAATTCGCAGCTTTGGGCAGACGCATGCCGTCGTCTGTTGCGCCCGTGTCACACGCGTGCCCTAGCGTCGCGCGTTCTGGAAAGGATCGCCGCGGAGTCTGCGTGCGTGGGGGCGACCTGCTCGTGCAGCGCGGTTGCAGCGTCCAACTCTTGGAGAAGGAACGTAGCCATGATGCACTTGCCTGCGAGTTTTCGAATTGCCGCTATCGCGACTTTCGTCGCCGTATCCGCGTACGCCGATGATGGTGTCGGCAAGATCAAGACCGGAGTGCCGGCCGCCAACCCGCATGTCGGGACGCCGCCGACCCTGATCGATCCCGATTTCCAACTCAGGTTGCTCGCGAATGGCGCTGAGCCGCTGGAAAATCCGAGCGGTATCATCACCAACTTCGGGCTGCTGTCCAACGGCACGCCGACCGAACCCGATGAGAACCTCTATCTCGTGCTCGACCACAATCCGGGCGGACCGACCGCCGGTTTCAACTATGGCCGGCATTTTCTGTATCAGGGCCACGAGAACGGCGCGCCGTTCGCCTATGTCACGCGGATCAATCTGGACGTGCCGCGTGGCAGTCCGCAGCGGATCACGCTGCTGACGCCGGTCGACCCGGCGACCGGCCAGACCGGATTCGGGTCGCTCGACGGCAGCACCTACGATCCGTCCACCAACACGTTGCTTTTCACGCAGGAGGCGGGCGCTGCCGGCGGCGTCATCCAGCTGACGGTCGATTGGCCCGTGCAGGTCAACTCGCTCGATCCGTTCCTCGGCAAGGCCGGGTACGAAGGCATTCATCCCGACGACAAGGGCAACATCTACATCGTCGAAGACACCGGCGGCACCACGAGCCACACCCCGGCGATCAACAACGCCCGTCAGCCGAATTCCTTCGTCTATCGCTACGTGCCGAACAATCCGAACCGCCTCGAGGACGGTGGTCGGCTGCAGGCGCTGCAGGTCATCGTCGACGGTCAGCCGGTGATCTTCGGCGGGACCACGCCGGCGGCGGTCGACGCCGACATCTCATCCACGGCCCAGCTCAGGCTGCATACGCCCGGAGCGTCGTTCCCGATCAAGTGGATCACCATCCACACCTCGCCGGCGGGCGCCACGGCGTCCTTCAATGCCAATGCGGCCGCGAAGGCCGCGGGCGCGACGCCGTTCAAGCGCCCCGAGAACATGGCGTGGCTGCCTGGCTCGGACTTCCGCACCTTCTTCTTCTGCCCGACCGGCGACACGGATGCGGTTGCGGGCGACAATTCGTTCCTGCAGGCGCGCGGGTCCTACGGGTCGATCTTCCGCGTCGACCTGCGCAAGGATGACGATCGCGACAATCATGGTGCTGCGAGCGACGACGGTCGGATCTCGCTGTTCTTCCTCGGCGACCGCGAGCACAACTCGTTCGACAATCTGACCTTCGCGAACGATAAGCAGCTCATGGCGACCGAAGACCGGGGCGATACGCTGCACGGACAGCTCGACGCACTCGACAGCGTCTGGGCGTTCGACGTGCAGGGGAAGAACAGCAAGCCCGTGCGCTTCATCGCGCTGGGTCGCGACGCGAGCTCGGTCGTGCGCGGCGAAGACAACGAGCCCACGGGCCTGTTCGTGTCGAGCGGCAGCGCCACCAAGCAGGAAATGCTGGGAACGGAGCAGAGCCTGCACAAGGCGCGCGGCTTCGTGACCGTGCAGCACGGCGACAACAACCTGTTCGAGTTCGTGCGGATCAGGGATCAGCACGAGGCCCGGAACTGACCGCCTGAACGTCATCGGCTGGCGACATCGACAAGAAAAAGGTCGCGGCTCTCGCCGCGCCCTTCGTGTACCGGCCGTGCGATGGATCAGAAATCCATCCCGCCCATACCGCCCATGCCGCCCATTCCACCCATTCCGCCGCCCGGCATCGGCGGCGCCGCGGGCCTGTCCCGCGGCGCCTCGGCGACCATCGCCTCGGTGGTCACCAGCAGGCCCGCGATCGAAGAGGCGTCCTGCAGCGCGGCACGCACCACCTTGGCGGGGTCGATGATGCCCGTCTCGACCATGTCGACATAGGCTTCCTTCTGGGCGTCGAAGCCGAAGGTCTCCGACTTCTCGTCCATGATCTTGCCGACGACGAGCGAGCCTTCGACGCCGGCGTTCTCGGCGATCTGCCGGATCGGGGCCTCGAGCGCCTTCAGCACGATGTTGATGCCGGCCTGCACATCCGGATTGTCATTGGCGATGCGGCCGACCGCCTTCTTGGCGCGCAGCAGCGCGACGCCGCCGCCCGGAACGATGCCTTCCTCGACCGCCGCGCGGGTGGCGTTGAGCGCATCCTCGACGCGGTCCTTCTTCTCCCTGACCTCGACCTCGGTCGCGCCGCCGACGCGGATCACCGCGACGCCGCCGGCGAGCTTGGCGAGACGCTCCTGCAGCTTCTCGCGAT